>WNGO01000322.1_pt1 | contig 44550 bp, 49 predicted proteins | sample 5400511 | NCBI WGS metagenome assembly WNGO01 (sample SAMN13153380, study PRJNA577476) | soil metagenome | isolation source: 20 cm soil or saprolite under Garry oak tree replicate 2 | place: USA:California | collected 2016-06-15 | reverse complement strand
CTTTCAGTCTTTTTTTGCTGTCGCGTCGCTGGACACTTTCAGTGCGACGCCGGGCTGCAATGGAGTCTCGCCGATATTCAAGACCGTCCCCGATTGTTCCATGTCGTAGGTCGAGACCTTCTGTTTCGAAACTCCTTCTTTCGTGGCGGCAGCCAGGGCATCGGCTGTGGGTGATTGAATGCGGTATTTGAGATTGCTCCCGTCCTTCAGCGTGACCGAGAGAACCATCTCCTTGCCGTCTTCCATCGGCAGCGTCTGAAGCGCGGCAATTTGAGTCGTGGCGGCGGTTTTGTTCACGGTATAATTATACAGCCAGATGAAGGAACCGATAATGGCGATGATAAGCAACCAGGCATACTGGCCGACCCTCTTCTGCCGTTGCACAGCTTGCTTTCTCCGCGTATCGAAGAAGCGACGAAAAGTTTCCGCTTCTGCCGCGGCTCTCTTTGCTGGATCTTGCTCTGCGGAGCTTGGCGGCTGATCGAATGAAAGGCCGATGCTGTTCAATACCATGCCGATGATCACCAGCACTAAGGGAATGGCAACGATGAACATGGGATTCATGCTTGTCTCCTAACAAAGGCTTGTGATCGCCTCCGTATTTTGGAAGAGGAAAAGGTTAGGCAGTGAAAATACAGTCCGTGATAGTGGCGCCGAGCGCATATCACGGTTGCCGTTGCGCGGCCCGGCCTTCTTTCTCCTCTTACGCGCCACTAAACGGACAAAGAATTAAAATAACTCTATAGGTCGGAAAGCGCTCTAGCAAGGGAATCCGAATTCAGAACTAGGATAAAAGCAAAATTAGAAAAGCGGAAACGCGGAGGACAGACTAAGGCGCGCAAGGAAAACAACCGTGATTGTCAGACGCGGGCGTGATGCGTCCACGTTTTGAGAATTCTCGAAAAGCAGTATTGACGACAAGCTCAGCTTGAGGTGCCGAGTCGGCACCTCAAGTCTGCTTTGAATCTCGGAAAATCCTTTGTCTGACTGACTTAGCTTCCTAGTTGGCAATCTTCAGCGCGACGCCAAGGGCCAATGGCGTGTTGCCAATACTCAGCGCGGTGCCCAACTTTTCCAACTCCCAGTTGGAGACCTTTTCTGTTGAAACGCCGTCCTTTGAAGCCGTCTCCAATTTGTCGGCCTTCGGCAATTTGATCAGGTATTTGACATTGTTCCCGTCGCTCTGAGTCACCGAGAGAACCATCTCTTTGCCTTCTTCTGTTCCCATAGTTTGAAGCGCCGCAATGCGGTTGGAAAGGCCGGTTTTATTCACCGTATCGACGTACAGCCAGATTGAGGCGCCGGCAAACACGACGATAAGCAACCAACCATACTGGCCGATCCGTTTCTGCCTTTTTACCGCTCGACCGCGTTGACGATCGAAGAACTTGCGGAAAGACTCCCTTTCCACCACCAGTCGCTTTTCCGGATCTTGCTCGGGTGAACTAGCAGGCTGATCGAAGCCGAGGTCGAAGCTATTCAGTATCATGCCGACTACGACCAACCCCAGAGGGATGGCGACAATCAATGCTGGATTCATAAACTCTCTCCTTGTGACAGACTTTTGATCGCCTGTGGATATTGGAAGAGGGAGGGAAGGTCAGAACCAAGATTAGGTTCGCTATAAAACCGGAACCGCAGTCGATGCCACATTTTATTGTGTGGCCCGACCTGCTACCTCTTGCGCGCCGTTAAGCGGAAAGAAAAACCCAGCAACAACTCTATCGGAGTGCGAGCGTTCCAGCAAGGGGCACCGCAATTGTTTGCGCACCAACTCCTGCGGTCTTTCCAACGGTTCGAGGAGCCACGACCGGAATCTACCGTTCATCACGCGGACCGGTCCGTTTCAGCCGTTTCTATCGTTTAAACGCTGCGCTCAGTTCACATCGTTCACTGAATCCAAGAAGGCGGGACTTGCCCGTTTCAAGGAATTCTCGCAGGGTCGAAATGACGTTAGCGAGTGCTCGGTCAACTGCGTTTTAAGGCTGGATTTCTAAGACCGCGGGTGGCGAGCAAAAAGAACCCCAGAGCGCTCAGCGCCAAACTGAACCATTGCGCTTCGCTTAACCCCAAACCCAGCGCCGGATTGATGCGCCAGAATTCCACCACGAAGCGCGATAAACCGCCAAGGATCAGATAGAGCCACGCGAGGGTTCCCGACGCGTAATTTCTTTTTCTGAGCGTCCAGAGGATTCCGAAAACCACGACGGCTTCGAGAAACTCGTAAATCGGCGTCGGGTGAACGTGGGTACCGGGCGGATACGGGATACCCGTCGACGGATCGACCCAACCGATGATGGCGTGGGTGTAGGCGACACCCCACGGCACGTCGGTAACCGTGCCCCAATCGCCGTCGCCGGCGATGTGGCAGCCGATACGGCCTACGCCGTATGCAATCGCCAGCGCAGGCGCGGCAATATCGGCGCCGACCAGCCACGGGATCTTATGTTTTTTTACCACCCACGAAACCGCGGCGGCGCCGCCCAAGAAACCACCGTACCAGGTGAAGCCTGCGCCGGTGAAGATATAACTCAAGGGCGCGGCCAGAAAGTTGTTCCACTCTTCGATGATGAAGAGAATTCGCGCGCCGACGAGCCCGCCGATGGCGGCGGCGAATATCAGTGTCGATGCAAGCTCTGGATCATAGCCGCGGCGCTTCAGCTCCAAGCTCACCACCCAGCCGGCGGTGAGCGCCGCCAAAGCCATCATCGCACCGAAGCTGTAGATGGTTATCGGACCGAATTGAAAAAGAATTGGATACATCTCTCGTCTCGCATAGTAGCTACCCTGCTCATTACGGGAAAACAATAGGAGCGAAAGAGTTGACGCGGGCCGATTCGTTCATGGAACCGGCGGTGTCGGAGTAGGCGGTCCGTATTTGCTGTAAGTTTTCTCAATCTGCGCACGCATCTGCTTGAGACTTTTACCTCCGTCGATCATCTTCATCACGTCATGCGTGATGCCGATGCAGATCGTTCAACCGAGGCTCATTCGATCGAATACTGGTTTTTCCGGGGTTGAGCTGTCCTGAAAGTAACAGGACGCATTACTGTGTGACCGTCGGCGCCACAACCCCAATAGCACGGGATGTAACGAAGCGTGTTCCGGTTGGCGATCGCAAAGCGATATGCTTCCCGCACCTCAAGGGGCGCGCTCCGAACGTCGATAGGAGGGATCGATTCCGGAGCAAGCTTATAGCGATGTGTGGCACCGAGCGTGGTGCGGCCAATTACCGCCTGTACGTCCCCGCTCCCCGCAGGTGCTTTTCTACTCCGGGATACCTGCGATCTTTTAGTTTGGCTTGGCGCGGCCCTCGTAGAGAAAAGCCATCGGCTTGGGGCCTTTCATATAGCCGGTTTCGAGTTGCGTGATGGCAAAACCTGCATTCTCGACGATCACGCGGATTGGCCGGTTCAAGTGACAGCCGCCACCAATCCGCTTCCACGCCGGGGTTAGCCAGTCTTGCCACTTCCGCACATTGTCGTCCGGCGCCAGCCCATGCTCAACAAACAGCAACTGGCCACCCGGAGTGAGCACACGGCGCACCTCGTGGAGAGCCTGAATCACCGCCGGTATGGTGCACAAAGTCCAGGTGGTGACCACCGTATCAATGCTGTGGTCCTCGAGCGGAATCGTCTCTGCCGACCCTTCGATAAATTTCACCGGTAACGATAATCGACTCGCCACACGCCGAGACATCGCAAGCAGCCGTGGTGCCGGCTCTAGGCCAAGGATCTCGCGCACGTGGGGCGGATAAAAGGGCAGATTCAAGCCGGAACCGACGCCAATCTCCAGTACGCGGCCTTCGGCCACGGAGATCAGCCGCTCGCGGTACGGGATAAGACGGCGGTTGCGCATTGCTAAATTGACGAGCTGCGGCAAGATCCGCTCCTCATAGAAACCCATGTGCTTTCCTCCAAAGGTAGTGCGAAATTTGTAGATGCCTGTCGTAAAATCTCTGGGCTTGGTCTTAAGCTTGTCGGCGTGGGTCCTTTATCGTCCCTTTGTCGCCGTGGCATGCAGCACAGTTGTCCTGATAACTTTTTTCACCAAGCTTCACGTCATCTTCAGCCGAGGCGATTCGCGCCCCAACATCCCGACGCTCCTTCACAGTCAGAAGGCCTAGAATCAAAGCCACACCAACCACTATGACTAAAGGCGTCGTCATCTCAATCCGCGCAAATGCGCTATGCGATGTCGTCTTTAATTCTGTCAAACTCTTCTTTAGTTATCTCGCCTCTGGCATAGCGCTGTTTTAGAATATCCAGCGCACTCTTTGTTCTTCCAAGCCCACGGTGTCTTTTGCCCCATATCCACCTCACCCCGGCGACGACGACAACCAAGATGAAAAGCTTTGCCGCGCGCATGAGAATAGACTCAAGAGGTCAGTTGATATAAAGATTCCTGTGCTTGTTGTCACCCGGATTAATCTCTGTTAACAGTTCGGAAGATCGACCAAGATGAAGAAACAGCTTCGCAGAATTATTCGCTCGCTCGCGTTGCCGCCGCTGATCTCATAAATCCATTGATCGAACTGTGCGAGCCGTCATTCAAAGAGTCTCAGAGGCGCGCGTCTCGGTCGACTCGGTCACTGTCGGCGAGATCGGCAGCGGATTTTGCGTGCTTTTGGGCGTCGGCAAACAAGATGGCGAGAACGATGCCGACAGGCTCGCCGAGAAGATCAAGAACTTGCGCATCTTCGAAGACGATCACGGAAAAATGAATCGATCGATCCTCGAAGTCGGCGGCGAGTTGCTCGTCGTGTCACAATTTACGCTTTACGGCGACTGCCGCAAAGGCAATCGACCGTCGTTCACCGATGCCGCGCCCGCGGAACAAGCCGACCGCTTGTATCAGCGCTTCGTGCAACGCTTGAGTGATGCCGGTGTGAGGATCGCCACCGGCCGTTTTCAGGCGCACATGAAAGTAGCCTTAGTCAACGACGGCCCGGTCACCTTTGTTTTGGAAAGCTGACGTGCACGTCGTTCTTTTCGAACCGGAGATTCCGCCCAACACCGGTAGCGTGGCGCGACTGTGCGCCGCGACGTTGACCCCGTTGCACTTGATCGAGCCGTTGGGCTTCAAGATCGACGACAAGCACCTCAAACGAGCGGGGCTCGACTACTGGGAATTTGTCGATCTGCGCGTGCACAAGTCATGGAACGAATTTTTGTCGACCGTGCGGCCAGCAAAGCTGTGGTATTTTTCCAAGCGCGCGATCAAATCCTATGCGGCTGTTGAGTATCGTGAAGATGATTTCCTCGTATTCGGACGTGAAACCCGTGGTTTACCGCAAGACCTCCTGGATGCCAATCCCGACCGTGCGTTGCGCATACCGATGATGGGCACGGGCGTGCGCAGCTTGAATCTTTCCAACGCGGTTTCCATCGTCCTCTATGAAGCGCTGCGCCAACTGGGAAAAACATAATTTCCCGGAGGGCCTTGACCGTAAAAACGTTTATGGTTATTTATCACCATCCATTTTCTATGAACGGGGGATTGATATGAGGGTCGGGCTAAGCGAACATCGGCCAGGGGTATTGACCTATCTAATTGCGCTATTAATGGTTTGGTCTATTGGTTTCACCGCCAATAGCTATGCTGCCGAAACCGGAGCGGCTTCCTCGACCAAGGAGGCTGCCACATCGAAGGAATCGTTCAATCTGATTCTGCCATTCAAGGATCTCACCGTGGGTCAGGGACAAGAGGCTACGATGGATGCGGAGGTCGTCAACCGAACCAAGGACCCGGTGGAAGTGAGTCTGGCGATTGAAGGCACTCCCACCGGATGGGACGCGAATTTCAATTCGAGGTACCCGAGCTTTCCAGTGCGCTCGGTGATGGTCCAAGGAGGCGATCAAACCTCAAATAAATCGACGACCCTTGAGTTCAAAGTTAAAGTCCCGGAAAACACAAAGCCGGGAACTTACCCCATTAAAGTCACCGCCAAAGACTCCAAGGGAGCGACGCAGTACGTCGAAACCATTAACTATCGTGTGACGTCCAAAAAGGTTGAGACCGGCGGCATCAAGCTCAGCAGTCAATATCCAGTCCTCAGCTCGGCGACGGGTCAGACTTTGAAATTCACCGTCGACGTCAAGAATGAAACAAATAAAGCGTTGCCGACCAATTTGGTCGCTCAGGCGCCCCAGGGCTGGACGGTGCGCTTCAAACCGCAATTCGGCGACCAGCAGATTTCCTCGATCCAAGTCAAGGAAAACGGCTCGGAAACGCTTAGTGTAGAGATCGACACACCCGCGACCGCAGAAGCGAAAGAGTATCCCGTAACGATCCTGGCGCGCGCCGGCGCTTACGAGGCCTCGACCGGCATCAAGGTGTCCCTCAAGGGCACGCAGGATCTCAAGATGGGATCGTTGGCCGGTACGCTCAACACATCCGTCACCGCCGGCACGAAAACGCCAATCGATTTCGTCGTCGGCAATGCCGGCACGGCGCCGATCCGCAACTTGAATTTCGTGACTAAAAAACCGAGTGACAAATGGACCGTGGAGTTCAGACCCGACAAGATCGATGCGTTGGGTCCCGGCGAAGTGCGACAGATCAAAATGGAAATCTTGGCGCCGGAACGCACCATCGCCGGTGACTACATGCTCACGCTCACCGCCAATTCTCCGGAATCCAACAAGTCATCGGACTTTCGCGTGACGGTTTCGACGCCGACGATCTGGGGCTGGATCGGCTTCGGCATCGTTGGCTTGGTCGTACTCGGGCTGGCGGTCGTGTTTTTCCGTTTAGGTCGTCGATGAGCGCGGTTGTTGAAACCAATAATTTGACCAAGCGTTATCGCGAAACGCTCGCGGTAAACGCGCTCAACCTGACCGTTGAGGAAGGCGAAGTTTTCGGTTTTCTCGGCCCCAACGGCGCGGGCAAGACCACGACGATTTTGATGCTTCTGGGATTGACCGAGCCGACTTCAGGTCAGGTTTCCGTATGTGGATTTAACCCGATGCATGAATCTCTTGAGGTTAAACGCAGGGTTGGCTACCTGCCTGAAAACCCCGGCTTTTACGACGATATCAGCGCTCGGGAAAATCTCCTTTACATGGCGCGGCTCAATCGCATTCCCGAAGACGAGGCGCGCCGACGTACCGCGCAAGTTCTAGATCAAGTCGGTCTTCCCGACGACGGGCGACGACTGGTGAGAGAATTTTCCCGCGGCATGAAGCAGCGCCTCGGCATCGCCGAAGTTTTAGTCAAAGAACCCAAAGCGATCATTCTCGACGAGCCGACTCTTGGCATCGACCCTGATGGCGCCATCCGTATTCTCGAACTGATCAAGGGCTTGAACCGTGAACATGGATTGACGGTTATGCTGTCGTCGCACCAGCTGCAACAGGTTCAGGACATCTGCAACCGTGTCGGCATCATCGTCAAAGGCAAACTGATTGTCCAAGGCGAAATGGATGTGCTCGGCAAAGCGATCTTGAAAGGCAGGCAATGGAATTTTCTCCTCGAGGTCGGCGGCAACGCGGACGGTCTGGAACGAGAACTGCAGGGCATTCAAGGCGTCGATGAAATCGAGAAGCGGAGTCACGGCTGGTTTCTCCGCTGCACCCAAGACGTTCGCAACGACGTCGTATCGATGGTCACACGCAAAGGGCTGCACCTGCTTCAGCTGCGCTCAGAGGATCCGACGTTAGAAGAGATCTATCTCAAATATTTTCGCGAGGCTTAAAATGAGCGTGGTGTTTTGGAAAGAATTGGCAGACCATTTCAGCAGCCGCCGTTTCATGATTTTGCTGATCATCATTATTCTGTCTGGGCTCTGGGCGACCTACTCAACTGGGCAAACGATCCGCCAAAACACCGATACGATTCCGTCGCAGTACGCGTTTTTACTCCTGCTCACGTCGAGCGGCGACACGCTTTTTTCTCTGGCCACGTTCCTGGGTTTTTTTGGACCATTGGTGGGCATCACCTTGGGATTCGATTCCATCAGCGGCGAGTATGCCCGCGGCACACTGAGCCGCGTCCTCTCACAGCCGATCTATCGCGACAGCCTGATCAACGGTAAATTTTTAGCCGGGCTCACCACCGTCGCCGTTTTGTGGGGCTCCATACTGCTGCTGGTGATCGGTCTCGGCATCACGCTTTTGGGGTTTCCGCCCAACGGTGAGGAACTTTGGCGCATGCTGATCTTCACCACCGTGGGAATCTTTTATGTTGGCTTTTGGCTCGCTCTTGCGATGCTCTTTTCACTGGTGTTTCAGAAAACCGTTACTGCCGCGTTGGCATCGATGGCCGTGTGGCTTTTCTTGACGTTGTTCGTCTCGGTCTTCAGCTCGGCGATTGCCGGTATGATCGTCCCGGATGCCACGACGCCCGAGGCGCAAGCGCGCCAGCAGGACATATCGAACGTCATCGACCGAATTTCGCCCAGTACGCTCTTCTCCGAGAGCGTTGGGATCCTACTCAACCCCGCGGCTCGGGTTTTCGGTATGGCGCTGCAAAGCCAAGCCGAGGGAATTTTGCCGACGCCGCTGGCTCTCGATCAGAGCTTGAATCTGATCTGGCCGCATATCACCACGATGTTCGCACTGGTCGCCGCCTGCTTCGGCATTTCCTACATTATATTTATGCGCGCCGAGATTAGAGCTTAAGAGCGCGCTACTAACGCCTCCCTCGCTCATCGTTTCAATTGGCCGGTACCCTTTTCCGGTGCGGATTCGTCGTATTTTATGTCACGATAGTTGATATATAAACGATTTCTGTTTAGGATACGAAAAATTTCCACGAAGGCATCGGTCCAGGGGAGGAATCATGGCCTATCGCGACCTGAGAGAATATGTCTCAACGCTAGAAAAACACGGAAAACTCAAACGCGTCATCAAAGAAGTAGACAAGGACTGGGAAATCGCGGCGGTGTGCCGCCAGCTCTTTAAAAAAATTCCTCCGCACAACCGCCCTGCCCTGATTTTCGAAAACGTCAAAGGATTTAAGATCCCAGTCGTTGCCGGCGTGCTCGGCGCATCTCGAGAGATTTACGCGCTCGGGCTGCAAACGGAAACCGTCGAGGGCATTAATCGCAAATGGGACCATGCACTGGAAAAACCAATTCCGCCGCGCATGGTTAAGGACGCGCCCTGCAAAGAGAATATTCTCCACGGCAAGGAAGTCGACATTACCAAACTGCCGGTGCCAATCTGGACCGTCGGCGAAGACCCCGGTCCGTTCTTCACCTCCCCTTACCTGATCACCAAAGATCCGGAAACCGGCGTGCGCAATGTCGGAACGTATCGCATGGAAGTGAAAGGGCCGAACAAGACCGGTTTACTCATCGGCAAACGCCAGGACATGGCATGGCATGTCTATAAAAATAACGCGCAGAACAAACCCACGCCGGTGGCCGTCGTCATCGGCGCCGATCCATCGATCGGCTACGTGTCGGTGTCGAAAATGTCGGAGGCACTCGATGAGTTCGCCGTTGCTGGCGCGCTGCGCGGCGAACCGGTCGACCTCGTGCCATGCGAAACCATCCCCTTGGAAGTACCTGCCACGGCCGAGATCGTTCTCGAAGGCGAGATACCGCCAAATGCTGTCGAACATGAAGGTCCGTTCGGCGAATATACCGGCTATATGGGGCCCGCGGGCAACGAACCGTTTTTCAACATCAAGTGCATGACGTTTCGCAACAAGCCGCTGTACCAAGCCTTCATCAGCCAGATGCCGCCGTCCGAGTCGAGTTGCATTCGCGGCGTCGGCCGCGAATGGCCGCTGTTTAAACATCTAAAGGATACCCTGCGCCTTCCGATCAAAGATCTAAGACTGAAGGAAGCCGGCGGCGCCGGTGCTTTTCTGGTTATCTCGCTAAAAAAACAATTTGACGGCCAAGTACGCCAGCTCATGTATGGCGCCTGGTCGCAACGGACGGGATTTGGCAAGATCACCGTCGTGGTCGATGACGATATCGACGTTTGGGATGATTTCGCCGTCGACTGGGCGCTCAGCTGGCATGTCCGGCCCGATAAAGACGTCTATATTGAGCGCGACGTCCAAGCCGTGGGTCTCGATCCGTCGCAGGCCCCCGCTGACGTGCTGCAGCATCATCCCAGCCGCTACGTCGGCTCCCGCGTCGCCATCGATGCGACAAGAAAACATAAATATCCGGCAATTTCACTGCCGCCCAAAGAACACTTGGATTTGGTCGCCAGTCGGTGGAAGGAATATGGGATCGAAGATTGACTTTAAGGTTCAAGACGTTCAAGCCGTTTGCGTAGGACGGCTCCTGTTCCGAACTCGAAAAAACGATTTCAACGGCTTGAACGATTGGAACTTTTTGACCCCCTAAGCTCTTGATCGCATCTTTTTCGCCGCGGCCATGATCGACTCGATGATTTTCTTATAGCCGGTGCAGCGGCAAATGTTGCCGTGCATAAAATGTTTCAGCTCCGCATCGCTCGGATTGGGATTTTCATCCAACAGAGCTTTTGCGGCCAGTATCATTCCGGGCGTGCAAAAGCCGCACTGGAAGCCGCCGTGCTCGATGAAAGCCTGCTGCAACGGGTGCAGATTCCCGTCTTCGGCCAAGCCCTCGATCGTTAGAACCGAGCGCCCCCGGACTTCGAAAGCCAGCGTCGTGCAGGCACTCACCGGGCGGCCATCAACCAGCAGCGTACAAGCGCCGCAAACCTGCACGTCGCACGACCGCTTCGCGCCGGTAAGCCCCAGCCCTTCGCGGATCACGTCGAGCAACAATTCGTGCGGCTCCACGTCAATTTCTTGCAGCCTGCCGTTCAAAGTAAACGACACCGGAATCAACTGCGCCTCGGAATGTCTCTGCATTGCTTTCGCCATGAATTCTCCCCGCCGAAATTTCCGCGCGCCTCAAGCGAGCGCACTCTGAAAAGCCCTCTTCAACAGGACTCCGACGATATGTTCTTTGTATTCTTGCGAACCGTGCAGATCGCTGATCGCCTGCGCGGCGCGCCCAGCGACCACCCCTGCCTGCGCAAGATTGCGCTGCGCTTCATCCTTGCTTTTGCCTTCGAGCAACGCCTCCGCTTCTTGGACTCGCCGCGGCGCCGGCCCGGCGCAGCCGACGGCGATTTTTATTCCGGTGACACCGCCGTTCAAATTGAAAGCAACAGCGAGGCCGACGCTGGGTCGTTCAAGATAGCCGAATTTGAGATAAGCGCTGCGGCCGGTCGCCGACGGCAGCGGAATTTGAATATTCGTCAGCACTTCATCAGTCTCCAACGCCGTTTCGTAAGCGTCGACGAAGAATTCCTCGGCGGCGATCCCACGATTCGACGAGGACTTCTCGGCGAGCATATTGGCGCCAAGCGCTATTAATAGAGTCCCGGGGTCCGCATGGGGTTCGGCAAAGCAGAGATTGCCGCCGATCGTGCCCACTTGGCGCACGCGTACATTTGCCACGTTTTCTTCGAGCTTTGCCAGCGCGGGAAGCTTCTCCTTTAACATCGCTGACGTTTCGAGCTGGTGATGCGTGCATAACGCGCCGATCTTCACTGCGCCGTCGGCGAGAGTAATGTCGCTTAAATTCGTCAGCTTCTTGACGTTGATCAATCGCTCGTACTGAACCAGCCCCTCTTTCATCGCCAGCAGCAGTTCCGTGCCGCCTGCGTAAACCTTGGCGTTCTCGCCGAACCGGCCAAGCAGCTCGGAAACTTCGGCGATGCTTTGCGGTTCTTCCAAGCGAAATCTTCTGAGCATGTTATGAGTCTCCCTCTAATTGCTTCTTCACGGCCTGGGCAAACTCCTCCAACACCTGATCGGCTTTCCGTTTGATGATGCCGTGCCCCAACGCCGCCAGTTTGCCCAAGATGTCCACTCCGGCGACGAAGCCAAGAATTGTCTTGTCTCCTTCTTCGCGCAGGTTGACGTCCAAGTCGAGTTTCATGCGACTGCCGATCTTGTTGTCCGCGCCGGATGCCTGCGCTTTGATCCGCGTCAGCTCCTCACGCTCGAGGACTTCAATGTTCGTGGGAAACTCGACTTTAAACGGACCGACCTTTTCCACCATTGTCGCGGTATATCGCTTGCCTTCCTCTACCGTCTTGGCGTCTTTGCATCCTGGCACGCAGGCGATGAACCGGTCGACGTCCCAGATAAATCGCCAAACTTTGTCTCGCGGCGCGAGAATTTCGACTTCTTTTTGAAATTGCAAGAACATCCCTCCGAAAACGAATTTCTTTTTTGCTATCAGAAGCGCGTATGTCGCGCAAGCAATCGCGCGGGTTCAGAGGACAAAACGACGGCGCAGACGCCGTCCATGAGTCAGATCGTGGCAGGGGTAACCGCGCTGGAGTGCACAGCAAACCGAGCGCAGTGGACACCGCGCCGGAAATTATTCCGGGGACGAAGTATCGTTCATGTCCTTGAGGTCTTTGAGATAACTCTTGAGCTTCTTTTTCACCCGTTCCTCGATTTGCCGAACGCGCTCGCGGCTGATGCCATATTTCTCACCGATTTCGCGTAAGGTCACGGGCTCTTCGCTCAAGAGCCGCTCGCGATAAATCACGAGCTCTTTGTCCTTAAGAGTTTTGGCGAACTGTTCCATCCTGTGGCGCAACAGTTCCTGATATTGGGTTGCGGCGAACTCCTCTTCGGGGGTCTGCTTGCTGTCCTGCAGGAAATTGAGCAACGTCGCTTCATCGTCTTCGCCGATCGGCACGTCGACGGAAAGATCGCGTCCGGCGAGCCGCTGCTCCATTTCCACGACTTCGTCTTCTTTGACGTTCAATCGTTGAGCGAGCAATTTTGGCCCGGGTGTGAGCCCTTCGGCTTCAATTTTTTCTTTCTCTTTCTGCAGATTGAAAAATAATTTTCGCTGCGCTTGAGTCGTGCCGATTTTGACCATGCGCCAATCATTCATGATATAGCGAATCATGTAAGCGCGAATCCACCACACCGCGTAGGACGGGAAACGGACGCCGCGATAAGGATCGAAATTCTTGACCGCTTCCATCAGTCCCATGTTGCCTTCTTGGATCAGATCAAGAAGGTTTTTGAATGCTTTCTGATACTCGCGCGCGATCATCACCACCAAGCGAAGATTCGCGGTCACTAACTTGTAGGCAGCTCCCACGTCGCCGTATTCTTTATATTGCACAGCCAAGCGATGCTCCTCCTCGCGGCTGAGCAATTTAAAACGGCGAATTTCGGTGAGATAGCGCTGGAGCGGATCAAAAGGGACGAGTGCTTTACCCTTCGAACGCTCGTCCCCATCCTCCCCCGCTAGAGGTTCAGGCAGGTTAACGTCGGGAAACGGAAAAACAAGTTCGGTGTTTTTATCGTCTTCGGCCATGAGCGGTTTCGGACCCTCACCACCAAAGATTGGCGTCGCGTGGACAAGAGGGTTCTGCAATCGAATCTACGGGGTGTATTACTTTTTATTGAGACGGTGAGAAACAGACGGTCATTGGGCAAGTGAACGAGACGGTCGTCAAGACTGATCGGCAGTCTTCCTGACCTTACCGTCGGCAATTTCTCTCAACGCCACCACGACCTCGCGATTATCAGATTCGATTAGCGGCTTCGCGCCTCTGAAGAGCTGCTTTGCCCGTTTTGAAGCTAGCAAGACTAGTTCAAAGCGATTGTTAACCTTCTGAAGGCAATCTTCGACAGTGATCCGTGACATGAATGAATGATCCCTACAGAAACACGTTAATTGAACCAAATTTTTAGCGGAGAGTCAACGCAGCATTACGCAATGCTGCCAGTTGGAAGCGCGCTAGCAGCAACCTATCGACCTGAAAGTCTGCGAGAACAAAAATTGTTATGGGGTGAGAGCTTACAGCGCTGAGGGAACGGCCTGCCATGCTTCATCTTCCGAGAGCCCGCGTCCCTTGATCGAGCGCCAGAGATAGATGATTTCTTCTTCGGTTACCGTCTCGAAAAGATCCTGATCTCGTTCTCTATCCAGAGCTGACATGGTGTTCATTTTCTTGGTATTTCAACCACCCTTCAGGTTTAATGCAAGCTATTTACAGCAAATCAGATGCCAGGAGTTTAACTTATTGAAATCGCGGAAAATCGATGAGGAGTGCTGGCGTATCATGTCGGTAATTTGTGCAAAGATTGTCTAGTTCGACGCCGAATGTGGCGCATCACTCGGTGAATTTCCTCCAAAAAACGACGCATTTCCTAATCGACGACTGCCATACCGGAGATTTCAATCATGCAATCCGGATTATAGAGTCGCTTCACCTCAACTAAGGTGATCGCCGGAAAATACTTCCCAAACACTTCGCGGTAGGCAGCACCCAAGGGCTTTTTATTGCTCCAATAAGCTTCCAGATTCGTCACATAAATTGTCAGCACCGCGTACTGATTCGGCCGGGCGCCGACGGCTTCAACGGCGGTTTGGAGATTGTGCATGACTTGGCGAAATTGAGCGACAAAGTCACCTTTGCCGACGACTTGACCGCGCTCATCAAATGGAGCTTGACCCGCCACGTGAACTACCGTGCCAGCGGTAACTTTGGCGACGTGCGCATATCCAACCGGAGACTCCAAACCATCTGGGTCGATCAATTCAAAAGCCATTTCGTCGTTCTCCTTATCACTGAATCGACCCCGTGATCGCCGGACTCCAGGAGGCGATAAAATTCTTCATTTCGGGCACGACATCGTCCGATGAAGCCACATACGGCAAAATAATTCTCGTCGCCCCCGACTTCCCGTACGAATCCCATGCGACCCAATAGATCACGATAATAATCGGCCAGAGCGTAGTAGGTCAGCGCATGGCTCAGTGCCTCACGCGCTACACTATAGTTCGGCGCGATCGAGCAGCGAATCTTGCAGATGATTTCCATTCGGGACGAATCCTTGCCAGCCTCCTGCGCGCCCAATTTGACTTCTTCGACGATCCGACGAATTTCCGTCGGGTTCGCCATGTTGATCAGCACCCCATCCGAGATGCGTCCTGCCATCCGGGTCATCTTCGGACCAAAGGCCGCAAGATAGATCGGAATCCTCCGACCCGACGGTTTAAACGCCATCTTGAAATTTTGCGCGGAAAAAAATTTACCCGCGAAATTCAGTTTTTCGCCGCGCATCGCGGCTTGGACAACCTCAATATATTCTTGCACCCGTGTGAGCGGTCGGTCGAAGCTCTGCCCGTGCCATTTCGCTATGGTTGGATTTGACGATCCGATACCCAGGAGAAACCGTCCAGTCGATAACTCATCCAAACCGACGGCTTGAAGTGCCAATGTCGCCGGCGTCCGGCCGAGGATATGATAAATCGCTGAGCCGATTTTGAGCCGTGTCGTCACTGCAGCAATCGCCGACAGCATAACCGTCGGATCCTTGTTGTTAGCCTCCCCACCCCACGCGCAATCGAAACCATGGGTTTCCGCCATACGCGCCAGCTCCGGTATAGCGGCCATCGGCAGCTGCGCGCCCGAGTTAAACTCTATATCGATTTTCATGATCGCCGTGCACTTGCCGGTATTTGAATTCAGTTGTAACTGGCCGGCAGATTGGTTTTCAGGATCTCGATTTTTTCGACCTTTTCGACGTGACGTATGAAGCGATACTTATTTTCAACTTCATCGATGGGATACGGCGGAACTTCGACGCGCTCCGTAGTCACTTTGGCGCCAATGAAAAACAACTCCTCGGAACCCAGAGCCAAGCGGATGGCTTTGCCGAATTCGTCGAGCGAATTTGCCCAGGAGGCATTCTTAACGCCCGCGGCGCGGGCGACTCCAACCAAATCCGTTCCCGCGGCGGTTGCGGTTTTCTTGCTGCCGGATGCTTCGTAAACTTCATTATCGAATACGATGTGAACCAAATTTTTCGGCTGCATCCGGGCGATCGTCGCTAGCGAACATAAATTCATCAGCAACGAGCCGTCGCCGTCCAGCGCGACGATTTTACGATGGGGTAAACCGAGCGCCATCCCGAGTGCGATCGACGAGCAGAGTCCCAACGTGCGAACGCGAAAGTTACCGTCGCTCGGCCGCAAACTGTTCCATTCCAAAGTCATGGCGCCTGCCGAGCTCACAGTCAGCGCGTCGCTGATCAGGGGCGCCAAAGCTTTCAAACAATCGAATCTTTTCATTGGCCTGTCCTATCACTGGTGCGCGGTTCAGCGAACGAATCACAGCGATTGCAGTGCCGGCCGGCGCCCAAGCAGTTCTTTGGTCAGTAACAGCGCCACCGGCCGCTTGGAATCCTCGGCGAGGATTTGCGCGCGCTTGATCAATTCAGGCGCGTCCGTGCTGCTGCGCATGATGTAGTAACGAATGCCTAGGGCCTGTAACACCGGTTCGGTCATGGCGCCTGAGGTGCTAAACGTTCGATCACCGATATCGCCGGCGTAATAGATGAGCAGCAAAAGTGGAATCTGATATTGCAGCAGCGTGCTGACGATGGCGTTATTGCTGTTGAAGAAGCCGCCGTTTTGCATGATCGCGGCGCATTTCTTTCCGACTAAATAGGCGCCGGCGCAAATGCCGATCCCCTCTTCTTCCCGGCAGAGCGGCACGTGAACGACATCTTCGTCGCTCTCAACTTCCGCGAGCAAGTCTGACAAATTGATATCCGGTAGCGTCGCGATGAGATTAATGCCAGCGCTTTTTAATCCGCTCACGATCGTTTGCGCTGCTTGTGCTGGATTCAAATTCGCATTCCAATTTTTCCCATCAGTGGCTATCCGCTTAACATCAAAAACCGGGCGATTCAAGACAGATTTCGCGCGGTCGGCGCTTTTCCTTTCGAAAAATTCTTAGTATAAGTGCCGCAGGAAAAAAATTAGCGAAAGGAGCATGATCATGATCAAACTCTACGATTTTAAATCTTCACCCAACTGTCAGCGCGTCAAGGTCGTATTGGCGGAAAAGGATTTACCCTACGACATCGCACCGATCGATTTGCGCGCGCAGGAGCAGAAAACGCCGGATTATTTAAAATTGAACCCGTACGGCAAAGTGCCGGTGCTGACCGACGACGCCACCGTGCTTTACGAGTCGCTCATCATCAACGAGTATCTGGAAGAGAAATATCCCAATCCGCCGCTCCTGCCGAAAGACCCGGCGAAAAAAGCCAAGGCACGTATTCTGATCGATTACGGCATGGCGCACTTCGACAGCCCCTATCAAAAGCTCCGGATGGAGCTGACGAAGGAGCCCAAGGAGCAGAACCAACAAGCGATTGCCGGCGCCAAAAGCGAATTGAAAAAACTCTTGCAGCGTTTCGAAGATGAAATCGGCGATCAACAATATCTCGTAGGCGATTTTTCCCTGGTCGACGCCGATTTACTGCCGCGCTTCACGCGACTGGAAGGATTCGGTGTCTTGCCTGATCCCTCATTGCCGCGCCTGGGAAAATACCTGGAAAGAATGAAAGCGCGTCCGTCGGTTAAGGCTATTCTCTAGCAAGTGTCGTTTTTTTGGTTTTCGCACCCCTAGCGTCGATGGAGCTGCCGAAGCGCGGTTTCTTTTCAACCGTCTTTTCGGCGCTCCTTCGTCCGTTCTTCCGCTATCTCGACAAGCGCTCGCTGCCCCATTATCGGGGCGACCTGAGTCTTGTCGGCCTCAATAAGTCTGTGGAGGTGCTCTGGGATCGCTACGCCATCCCTCATGTCTTTGCGTCCGACGAGCGCGACCTTTTTTTTGCTCAAGGATATCTCCACGCTCAGGAAAGACTGTGGCAAATGGAAATGAGCCGGCGCTTCCTTTGCGGTCGCATGGCGGAAATCTTCGGTGATTTTGCCCTGCCCTGGCGCGACATCTCCAACCAATTTCGCGGCAGAACCTGCGCTGATTTCGACTACTTCGTGAGATTGCTGGGTATTCGCTCCGCTGCAGCCGAGTCACTCGACATTCTCCCCGAAGCAGATCGGCTCCGTCTGTACTCGTATTGCGACGGGGTCAATCGTTACATCGAGCAGTGTGGCAAGAAACTTCCTTGGGAGTTTCGTTTGCTGCGTCATGAGCCTGAACCCTGGCGGCCGCAAGATACGTTGACCATCGGTAAAGGCTTTGCCTTTCTACTTTCCACCGCCCTTTATACGCGTCTTAACTTCATCGCCGTTGCGGCCAAGCTCGCCGACGAGCCGGACAAGCTTCGCACGCTCCTCCCGACATACCCCGACGACGCGCCCGTGACCGCTCGTGCAGTTTGGGACGGCGCTCGTGGTGCGTGGCAATTTACTACCGATATTCTTGCCGCATGTGATTGGCATCCAGCCGGCAACGGGAGCAATAGCTGGGCAATCGCGCCGAACCGTTCGACCACCGGCGGCGCCATCTTGTGCAACGATCCGCATCTTAGAATGACTCTCCCCTCGGTCTGGTATCTCATGCATTTAAAAGCTACGAGCGATGCCGCACAGCCGGATGGTTACGAAGTCTGCGGCGCATCGATCCCCGGCGCTCCTTGCGTTCAACTCGGCCACAACCGTTACATCTCCTGGGGGATCACCGCGGCGGTATGCGACGACGTGGAAATCTATCGCGAAAAGCTGCACCCACTTGAACCGGATCTGTACCGCGTTGGACATCGCTGGGAGAAGCTCCAGACGAGCCGAGAACAGATCGCGATCCGACGCCAAGCGCCTTTCGAGAAAATGATCCGCAAGAGCCGGCATGGTCCGGCTATCAGCGACTTCAGCGATCCACCCGCCGGCGGAGAAATTTTGACGGTGCGCTGGACTGCCCACGAGCCAAGCCAAGAATTGCGCAGTGTCTATGGCGTCAATTGCGCGCGCAACTGGCAAGAATTTCAGGAAAGCCTGCGCCACCACTCTGCGCCGAGCTTGAATTACGTTTACGCCGATCGCGACGGCAATATTGGCTACACGCTTGCCGGAAGAATTCCTCGGCGCACCAACGTTCCATCGTTGCTACCCGTGCCTGGTTGGGAAGAAGGCGATGACTGGCTCGGTTATATACCGTTTGAAGAACTGCCGCGCGTCTATAATCCTCCACAAGGCGCGGTCGCCAGTGCCAATAATCGCGTCACCGACGCCGCGTACCCTTATTATCTATCCCACTTCGTCGAACCGCCGCATCGGATTCGCCGAATCCAAGAGTTATTGGAACAACCCAAAAAGCTTTCAGCTGAAGATTTGGCAGCGATCCAGCTTGACTCTGTTTCACTGCACGCCAGAGAATTGATCGCAACGTTGGAGGGCGAATTAGCTCGGATTCCGGAGGACAGCCGCACTGTCAAAATCGCCGCCAATCGACTGCTCTTTTGGGATGGTAGCTGTGCCATCACGAGCATCGAAGCGGCAATCTTTCATGTGTTTCACCATCGCCTGCTGGTCAACCTATTGGTTCCTGCGTTGGGAGAAGACCTTTGCTCGGCCTACATTGAGATTTTGAACCAGTGTGTCGTGCCCATCGATCGAATTCTTAGCGATTTGAACTCCACCTGGTTTGGCAGCCGATCGCGCTTGGAGCTCGTTACCGTATCGCTCGGCGAAGCGTGCGCCGAGCTCGAAGACAACTTTGGCGCGAATATCGAAGCTTGGCGCTGGGGCAAAATTCACCAACTACACATGAATCACGCCCTAGGGCGCAGCAAAATCCTCAAACCTTTTCTGAGCATCGGGCCGATGCCAACTCCCGGCGATGGCATGACGGTCAATTCCGGGTTTTATCGTCATTCCAATCCCTATACCCAAACCGTCGGCGCTTCCTTGCGGTTCATCGTCGAACTCAACAGTTCAATAAGATCCGGATTTGTTCTTCCTTCGGGACAATCGGGTCATCCGTCCTCAACGCACTATTCGGACCAAACGGAACTTTGGCTGAAGGGAAAAAGGATCCCGTTTCGCACCGTCCACGATCATTTAAGGCTGTACGACAGTCGTTTACTCCTCAATCCGGCTCAGTCTGGTATTGCGCCGAAGCACGCTTCAGGTTAGAAGTTTTGAGGTTCAGCCCCTATCAACGAAGCTCTCCTATGCCGATCAAACTTCTCATCGCCGATGACGAACGCTTGTTTCGCCAAAGTCTAAAGATTCTGCTCGAAACTGGGACCGACATCCGGGTTGTCGCCGACGCCGCCAACGGCCAGGAGGCGGTGACGGGGGCGCGGCAGAGCATGCCGGACCTCGCGCTGTTGGACGTTGATATGCCACGAATGAACGGCATTAAAGCGGCTCGACTGATCACCGCGGTATCGCCGCGGACAAAAATTTTAATGCTCTCAGTGCACCATGAGGACGAAAAGATCAGCGCAGCCATTCGCGCCGGCGCGATCGGCTACATTTTGAAAGACACCGACCGTGGCGATTTTATCAACATCATCCGGCAAACCCATGCCGGAAAAATTTCTCATTCGCCTTATCTCGCACACCTCGCCGTGGAACCAACCTCGAATCGCCAGCCGGCCGCGAGTCAAGCGCGAATCACGCAATTCTGCGAACGATTCGGCTTGACCGAACTGGAGCTTAAAATTCTTCGCTTGATGTCCGAAGGACTCAGCAATGAAGAGATCAGCGAGATTACCGCCCTCGCGCGCGAGACCATTAAGGGCCACTTAAAATCGCTTTTCCGCAAGCTCGACGTCAAGAACCGCACCGAAGCCGCAGTGTTGGCCGTCCGCGAAGGACTCGATTAACCCCATTTGGGGGGACGAATAAATTACCGATAAGGGGGATTGACACCGCCAGCCTTCTACGAGATAAGACATCACGCTTAGAAGATTTTCACGCAATATTCGTCTAAGGGGAGGAGATGATGAAAACGAGCGGAAAAATCATTTCGGTGCTACTGGTCGCGTTTGCTCTGGTTTTTGCCTCATCTGGACTTGCCCGGGCACTTCAGGTCGGCGAAAAGGCGCCGGACTTCGAACTCGACAGCACTAAGGGCGGCAAACTCACACTGAGCAGCCTCAAAGGCAAAAACGTTCTAATCAATTTCTACGTCCTCGATTTTAGTCCCACTTGAATCAAGGATTTGCAGGCGTCCGGTTCGGACAATCACGCTGCCTTCCAAGCTGAAAATACTGAAGTCTTAGGCATCAGTGCCAACATGCCGTTTTCTCAAAAAGCTTTTGCCGACTTTGCTAAGATTAATTATCCGCTATTGAGCGATAGAGACGGCAAGATGATGCAAGCGTACGGTGTTTACGACGAGCCACGCCGCCTTGCCAAACGGTCCTATATTATCATCGATAAAGAGGGTGTGGTTCGCTATCTCAATATTCGGCCTAGCAATTCGGAGAAAGATCTATTGTCAACCGAAGAATTGCTGAGCGAAGTCAAAAAGGTGAATAGCGGCAAATAAAGATTAGCTTCTAACTTGAAAGGGGAATAATAGTGATGATCCAGAAACTCTTAGCGGTTGCTCTGTTCAGCTTGGTCTCTTTGGCCGTGTCAGCGCAAGCTTTCGCTCAGGCCGATGTCAACCAAAAAAGGCAAGACGCCATGAAAGGCAACAACGCGGCAGCCAAAGCGATTAAGGCTGCTGTCGAAGCCAAGGATTACGCCACGGTGGAGGCTAAGGCCAAAGACATCATGGGGACCGCCGATAAAATCGTCAGCCTCTTTCCCGCCGGGAGCACCAGTGGAAAAACCAAGGCAACGCCCGCCATTTGGGAAAAATCCGACGACTTCGCCAAGGCGGCGAAGAATCTGAGCAAGGCCTCGGGCGAACTGGCGGCGGCGGCGAAATCCGGTGACGATGCCGCCGTTAACACCAAGGTGAAAGCGGTGGGCGAAGCGTGTGCGGCTTGCCACAAACAGTTCCGCGCGGATAAATACGCCGAATAAAAGCAAATAATCTCGTCCTATTGTCGTCTGGAAAGCCCCGACCCGGTTCGGGGCTTTCTTGTTTCCGCCACCTTCCTCTTATAGTATTTTGCCATACGGACGAGGTTGAGTTCATGAAAATCAACAAGACGTGTTACGTCGTCACGGCAGTTTTACTGTTGCTGCTATCACTAAGCATGCAGGCCAGCGCCCAAGTTACCCGCCTCAATGTCGGTTATAGCGCGACAAGCGCCGATCAATTGCCCGCCTGGGTCGCAAAGGAAACCGGCATCTTCGCCAAAAACGGGCTCGACATACAATTAATTTTTTTCACCGGCGGCACCACCGCCATTCTTGCTCTTGTTTCGGGCGATGTGCCGATTACCCAAGTTTCAGGCCCCGGTTTAGTGAATAGCGCTTTTGCCGGCTCGGACGCGGTTTTCGTCGCCGCAGGGATAACTTCGCTCAACTATGTCCTCATGGGAAAGCCGGGAATTAAAAGCGCTGAACAATTAAGGGGCGGCACCGTGGCGATCAGCCGGTTCGGTTCGGCGACCGATACCATAGCCCGATTCGCCTTGAGAAAGATCGGCTTGAATCCCGGAAAAGACGTCACCCTCGTGCAAGTGGGCAGTGGTCCTGAGCGGCTGAGCGCGGCGCTGACGGGTCGAGTCACGGCGTCAGTTATCAATCCTCCTTCCAGCTTTGTAGCCGAAAAAAAGGGACTCTCGGTGATCGCCGATGTCGCCAAGATGAATTTGGTCTTTCAGCATACCGGCGCAGCGACCACTCGGAAATTCATCAAACAACACCCCGATACCGTGCGCCGGTATGTGCGGTCGCATGTCGAAGCGGTTCACAAAATGTGGACCGATAAAGAATCTACGATCAAGGCCTTGAGCCGCTACATGGGTAGCGGGCTCGATCGCGAAACTTTAGAGCGCAGCTACGAGAACGTGATGACTGAAGCGTTCTATCCGAAAAAGCAATATCCCAGCCTCGAGGGACTCAAGACAGTGCTCGACGACATTGCCGAGCGCGACCCCAGAGCCAAGACGGCCAAACCCGAACAGTTTGTCGACGCGAGCTTCATTCGCGAGCTGGACCAGAGCGGTTTTATCGACGGGCTGTACAAGAAAAAATAGCGGCTCTCTCGGATCGCTATGTTGAGCGCGCAACGAGGTGAAGCGGCAGTTCCCGAACTTCAAGCCTGGGCGAATGAAACTGTCAAGCGCGCCGATCCCGCAGTCGATGTCATTGTTGAATTCGACGCCGACTCAAATACTTATATTTTGCGCTTGTCCAAAGCGTCGCGAGTGCTGATCTTTCGCTTCTCGCAGTCACAAGTTCACACCGACGGACGAGAAGCCGAGTGCGAAAGAACACTCAACCGGAAGATAAAGGATTTATGGAATCTGATCTGAATAACTGGAACCGTTATCATCCGTGTAGTAACCGCGCCGCGTCCTTGGCAAAATAACTGAGGATCATGTCGGCTCCGGCGCGCCGAATGGCGAATAAAACTTCCATCATGATTCTCGGCTCGTCGATCCAGCCATTTTGGCCGGCCGCTTTGATCATCGAGTATTCGCCGCTGACATTGTACGCCGCGAGCGGATAACCGAACTTCTGCTTCACCCGATAGATCACGTCGAGATACGCCAACGCCGGTTTGACCATGACGATATCCGCGCCCTCGCGAATATCGAGTTCCACTTCCCGCAACGCTTCCTCTACATTCGCCGGATCCATCTGATAGGAGCGCCGGTCGCCGAACTGCGGCGTCGACTCGGCCGCTTCGCGAAACGGGCCGTAGAAGCCCGAAGCGTATTTCGCGGCGTAGGCCATGATCGGTATGTGTTCAAATCCATTGCCGTCGAGAATTTTGCGAATCGCGCCGACTCGCCCGTCCATCATATCGGAAGGCGCCACGATGTCGGCACCGGCCTGCGCATGGGACAACGCCTCCTTGGCCAGCAACTCGAGCGTGCTGTCGTTATCGACGTCGCCGTTTTTAACTACCCCGCAATGACCGTGATCGGTGTACTCGCAAAGGCACACGTCCGTGATCACGAGTAGCTCGGGAAACTCGTCTTTAATGGCACGGATCGCCTGTTGGACGACGCCGTCGTTGCGGTAAGCCTCGCTACCCACGGCGTCTTTCTTTTCCGGTATGCCAAAAAGAATTACCCCTGGGATACCGAGCGCATTGATCTCTTGGCATTCGCGTACCGCGCGATCGACCGTGAGCTGAGCGATCCCCGGCATGGAAGAAACCGCTTGAGCATTGTCTTTTCCAGGTCCGACAAACAAAGGGTAAATAAAATTTCCCGGGTCTAGGGTCGTCTCTCTGATCAAGCGCCTAAGTCTTTCGTTGCGCCGCAATCGTCTCGGTCGATAGATTGGAAAGTTCATTGCCTTGCACTAGACTTAACTGATTCGCCTGCCGGGAATCTCTTTCACCGCGTCGGGTTTGGATCCGAAGTGCGCGACGATCGCGCGCATCATACCTGGAATCGTAAATTCACCGGCGACCAAATCAGCATGACCGCCCAATTGTTCCACGGTGCGGGAGGTGATCGGTCCGATACACGCGAGCGCACTACCCGCCGCGATCTCGCCGAGATTTTTGTCGTCAAACAGACGAACAAAATTTCGCACTGTGCTGGGACTGGTGAACGTAATGACATCCACTTTGCGCTGGCGCAACAGTTCAGCGAGCGGCGCGATATCGATGGTCGGTAACGTGGTCCGGTAGGCGATAACGACGTCGACAAAGGCGCCCCATTGGCGCAAAGTATTCGGTAAAATCTCGCGTGCCTTGGCTGCCCGCGGGATCAACACTCGTTTTCCTCGCATGGTCTCGGGTTCAACCGCATCAAGAAGTCCTTCGGCTTGATAACGTTCCGGCACCAGGCACACGCGAATCTCCGCGTCTTCGAGACGTTTCGCTGTTTCCGGTCCGATGGCGCCGATTTTGAGCGCCTCTAGCGATGCGACTGTTTTTCCTTTCTGCTGCAGCCGCGCTAAAAATGGTTCGACACTATTTACACTGGTAAAGATCAGCCAGTCATAGCTGTCGATTCTCTCGACCGCGGCATCGAACGCGACAAAGCTCTCCGGCGGGCGAATTTCAATCGTCGGGAACTCGATGACTTCGCCGCCCAGCTCTTCGATGCGCCGCGCCAGACTTTCCGCCTGCGCCCGCGCGCGCGTGACGACAATCCGTCTGCCGGACAGCGGCTTTTGCCCCGAGTCGTCCTGTCTCATCGCTTTGCTCATGATCTCAGATGCTCGCCAACAGTTTGTCGGCGCCCTGGCTTAACAATTGATCCGCCAGTCGCTTGCCCAACGCTACGGCTTCGGATCCAAGTCCAAAAATTTCTCCGCGGCACAATTTCGCGCCGTCCGGACTGGCAACGACGCCGGTCAATCGGAGCTCATCGCCGGTAAGTCGCGCCCGGGCGCCGATGGGCACATGACATCCGCCACCGAGACGATCCAAAAGAGCGCGTTCCGCCGAGACTTCGGCAAAGCTTCCCGCATCGTGAAGAAAAGCGAAGCGCTCGCGCAGTGTCGCGTCGTCGCGCGACTCGATGCCTAGAGCGCCCTGCGCCACCGCACTGACACACACATCGTCGCCTAAAAATTCGCCGATGCGATTTTCGCAGCCAATCCGCCTGAGACCCGCGGCCGCCATGATCAGCGCGTCAACTTCACCCTCATCGAGTTTTCTCAGGCGGGTGTCGATGTTGCCACGCACGGGGACTATCGTCAGATCGGGTCGTTGATTGAGCAGTTGCGCCCGCCGGCGCAAACTGCCAGTCCCCACTCTCGCGCCAGGTGCCAATTCGCCGAGCTTGCGTTTTTCGCGGGCGATCAGCACATCCCGCGCATCTTCCCGCTTGGGGACGGCAGCGATCACGAGTCCCTTCGGCAGTTGGGTCGGCAGGTCTTTGAGAGAATGAACCGCTAAGTCAATTTCGCCGCGCAGCAAGGCATCCTCGATCTCTTGGGTGAAAACTCCCTTACCGCCAAGATTTTGGATCGGCTTATCGAGAAACCGGTCGCCGCTGGTCTTAATCACCCGCAGCTCCACTTGCAGCTGCGCGACATGTTCTTCGATCTGCCGTTTGACCCACGCGGATTGCGCCAGCGCGAGTGTACTCCCGCGCGTGCCGAGGCACAGCCGGCTCACTTGTCCTCCAGATTAAAGAGCTTCTTCAAGGCGGTGACGTAAAGAATCCCATCGTCGTCTTCCTCGGGGGAATTTTTCTTCAGCTGAGAGATCGGTCCGTGCAGCATCTTGTTAACCATCGCGGTAGTCATGTCCTGCAAGGCCGCGCGTTGCGCTTCGGACAGATCTTTAAGATTTCCACCCAGGGACTTTTCTATTTCACCCTTGCGGATCTCTTCGAAGCGCTGGCGCAAGGCCGTGATCGTCGGCACTTGCTCCAGAGAGTTTAGCCAACGAAGAAAATTCTCTACTTCTTCGTGCACGATGCCTTCAGCCTTCTCGGCTTCGTTGGCGCGCTCCTGGAGATTATCTTCCGCGACACTCTTGAGATCATCGATATTGTAAAGATAGACGTTGTCGAGATCGTTGATCCTCGCATCGAAATTGCGCCGGTCACCGATGTCGATAAAAAACATCGCCTTCTGTTTTCGTTCGCGCAGAACTTTCTCCACCGTCCCCGCGTCAACAAGCAGCTCCGGCGGCCCCGCGCAGCCGATAACGAGATCGGCCATCGTGAGATAGCGGGGAAAATCCTCGAAGCGTATCGGATTCCCCTGAATCGTCTCCGCCAGTGCAACCGCCCGCTCGAAGGTGCGGTTGGTCACCATCAGGTTTCGCACGCCGGCGCTTTGCAGATGGCGCGCCATCAGATCGCCCATCTCGCCGGCACCGATGAGCATGACGGTCTTGTCGTCGAACCGATCGAAGATTCGCTTCGCCAAATCCACCGCCACCGAGCTTACCGAGACCGCGCCGCTGCCGATACCGGTTTCGCTGCGCACCCGTTTCGCCACCGAAAACGACCGATGGAACAGCCGGTGCAAGATCGCTCCGACGGTTCCCGCTTGCTGTGCCGCATCGTAATACTGTTTTAGCTGGCCGAGAATTTGCGGTTCACCGATCACCATCGAGTCGAGACTAGCGGCGACGCGAAACAGATGGCGCACGGCGTCGGCATCTTGATAGTTGTAAATGTGCTCGTCGAGGGCACCCGCGTGACGTTGTGCCTTTTGATCGGCGAGAAATTTCATGATCTCGTTAAACGCGGTTGGCCCGTGGGCAGCTGCGGCGATCACCTCGACCCGGTTGCAAGTCGACAAGATCACACCCTCCTGAATCGATGGATAGTCGCGCAAACGCACGAGCGCGTCGCGCACATAGGAATTCTCGAACGCCACGCTTTCGCGCACATCGATGGGCGCGCTGCGGTGGTTTAACCCGACGATGACAACCTGTTTCTGCACTATTCGAACCGGCCCCCATGCCGGCTGGGAAAAATCGAATCGCCCCAGAGAAAGTACCCGAGCACGACGCAGAAACCAACCATCGTCATGAGCGCGGCCTTCTTGCCTCTTAGCCCTGCGGTCACGCGGCCATGCAATAGGGCGCCGTAAAATAGCCAGGCGATGGCGGAAGAAATCTGCCGCGGATCCCAGGACCAATAATCGCCCCAGTGAATGCCCGCCCACAGGCTACCCGTGAGGATCCCCAAAGTCATCAATGGAAAGCCCCACATCAAAAGTTTGTAATTGAGCCTATCCAACGACTCCAATGACGGAAAACGCTTCATCAAGAGCGTCACTTTCTTGTGCTTGAGGTGGCGTTCTTGCAGTAGATAGATCAAGCTCACGCCGAACGCGAGCGCAAAGACGGCGTTGCCGAGAAACGCCAACGTCACGTGCAGCGGCAGCCAAAAAGTTTGGAATCCCGGCGGAATCTCGCCGGCGCGCCCGCCTACGGCAAAGGCCGCAAAGGTCATCAGAAACGCCAGTGGCGCGATGATGCCGCCGAGCACCGTTAGGCGATATTTGAGTTGAATCAGTAGATAGATGCCGACCATCAACCAACTATTGAAAAGAAGTGCGTCTCCCATGACCGCCACCGCGGCAAAACCTTCTTGAAAAAACAGCGTCGTAAGGGCAAACGAATGAACCACAAAGCCAGAAAGCAGAAGCGCTGCGGGCAATCGTGTAGTCGTGTCGCCGCGAAACAGGTACAGAAAAAAACTTCCCGCCGCGACAAGATAGGCAATGGGAATTAGCTTGATTAGAATCGCATCCATACGGCACGGGTTATTATAGGCTAACCCGAGCCGCCTTCAAGCCTGAGAAACTCGGACCCACAGCGGCGAAAACCAATGCTAAAAGAGCAAAGATGCGTCACTGAGCAGCCACCTTGACGGCCACGTGCTTCGTCCTAGCCGTGGTGATCTTTGCCGGCGGAGTTTTGGGCGCCGCCGCAATGGGACGTGACCGATCTGCCACTTTGCTCGCCGGTTTAGTCTTGACGGCGCGAACAAGGCTGGCTGTTTTAGCTTGACGAATTTTTAACGTCGTAGCGGAATGGGTGTTCGTCGGCGTCACTTTCACTCGACGTTCCGCGGCAACAAAATCAGCGACTTTTTCCAGCGGAAGCTTGACCCGATAGCCGCTTGGTATCACCTTGACTGCCGGATCGAGAGCTGGATTCCAGTCAAAAAAGTCACTCTGGGAAATCGCCGCGGGTTTGAGCACGGCATGCAGCGGCGCCTGTCGCTTCATCGCCACTTCGCCGAACGTCAGCGGGCGATGCGCCCGCAAGAAGGGAAAATAAGCATCCGTGTGGGTCGCGATTTCCACCACGGCGAGAAATTCGGCGTAGAAATTCTTCGAGGCAAAACCGAACATCGGCGACTGATAACGCCGAATCAAATCCACCAGATTATCGGATTCCACCGTCTTCATGCCGCGGAATATCCCATCGGTCCCATGATTGTATGCCGTGATCGCCAGCGGCCAATTTCCCAATAGGCGATAGTTTTCCTTGAGCAAACGCGCCGCCGCTTTCGTCGAAGCGAACGGATCGCGCCGCTCGTCGATCTTCGCGTCGATACGCATGAATTTTTTTCCGGTGTCGGGCATGAACTGCCACATCCCCACGGCGCCCACTACCGAGCGCGCCCGGATATTGAATGACGATTCCACCAACGGCAAATAAGCAAGCTCTACCGGCAGCCCCTCGGCGCGAAATATTTTTTTCATCTCGTCGATATAGCGTCCGGAAATTTTGACTCCTTCGAGAAAATGCTCCTTGGCGCCGCGCTGTCCCCGGATGCGGCTTTCGTCGTCAGCGAGATCGTAGTCGACGACGACGCGGGCTCGCTCCTTGTCGATCAGCGCTCGTCCCGCCTCGTTATCCGGCGCCTGCAGCGCACTATAGATCGTGCCCGGATCAACGGGGTCGAATAGCACCACTTCGGCGAAACTATAGCGGGTGAAAATTTGCTTCCAAAATTCGACGGCGCCCTCCAGTCCGGTCAGCACCGGGAAAGGCGTTTCCTGGGCTACAACCAGCGTTGGACGAGCCAACGTAAGCGCGAGGGCAGCAAGGATCCAGATAGAGCGAAGCGCATGACACATAAAAACGTTCGGAGCAGGCCAAAATTTGCTTGATACTAGCAAACAGGCTATCGTCAGTCAAAATTATTCGGCGAGAACGCCTTGCCCTGGCACCGTCTTTTTTATTTTTTTTTCGCTAACGTCTGCTTCCTGCTGATGCTCGCGGCTTGTCGCGCGCCATCAACCGACCGGCCGCCGGGTTATCTCGTCGCGGGCATCGAAAGCTATCCGCTGCAACTCGACCCGCGCTATGCGACCGATGCCAATGCCGTCCGCGTCGGTAATCTGATTTACAACTCGCTCTTGCGCGCCGACGACCGATCGCGTTTGCAAGCGGAGCTCGCGGAGAGTTGGCGCATGATTGACGCAACCACTTACGTTTTTAATCTGCGCAGCGATGCGAAATTTCATAACGGCCGGCCGTTGACGGCTGCGGATGTGAAATTTACCTACGAGTCGATACTCGATCTCGCCAATCGCTCGCCAAAGCGCGGGCAGCTTAAGTCGCTGCGGGCGATCGAGCAGACCGACGCGTATCAATTGCGGTTTCACCTATTCGCGCCCCACGCGCCTTTCGTCGAGCAGTTCACGCTCGGCATCGTTCCTGCAGGATCACCGAGCGAAGCCGATGTCACACATCAACCCCCGCCCGGCTCCGGCCCGTTCATGCTGGAGGCGATGGAATCCGGCGATCGGGTGACACTCAAACGCAATCCGAATTACTGGCAGGAAAAACCGCCGCTCCCCGGCGTGATTTTCAAGATCGTGCCCGACGCGTTGGTGCGCGTGCTTGAATTTCAGAAAGGCAACATCGACTTGATGCAGAACGATCTCGAGCCCGACATGATTCCCTGGCTCAAAAAACATTCCAACGCAAACGTCGACGCATCTCTGGGCACGACCTTTCAGTATATTGGCATCAATCTCCACCATCCGATTTTAAGAAATGTCAAAGTCCGCCAGGCGCTGGCTTATGCCATCGATCGCGACAGTCTGGTGCGCCATCTTCTCAAAGACACTGGAACGGTCGCCGGCGGTCTGCTGTCGCCGCTCAATTGGGCCTATGAGGCGAACGTGCGGCGCTGGCCGTACGATCCCAAGCGCGCCAAGCGACTCCTCGACGAAGCCGGCTATCCCGATCCTGACGGCGACGGCCCGGTGCCACGTTTTCATCTGTCTTTCAAAACCACGAACATCGATTTGCGGCGGCGTATCGCCGAGGCGATTAAAGAACAACTGCAGCAAGTCGGCATCGATCTGGAAGTCCGCAGCTATGAATGGGCGACGTTTTACAGCGATATCAAGAAAGGCGATTTTCACCTTTACTCGCTCGCTTGGGTCGGCATTATGGATCCGGATATTTTGTTTCAGATTTTTCACTCGTCGAGCGTTCCGCCCAACGGTGACAATCGCGGCCGCTATAGCAATCCCGCGCTCGACCGTTTGCTCGAGCAGGGACGATCGACGAACGACCTCGCCGAGCGAAAGCGCATCTACAGTCAGGTTCAGCGCATTCTCGCCGACGATTTGCCCTACGTGCCGCTATGGTGGTGGCAAAACGTCGTCGTAAAAAAGCCCGCGCTGGAAAATTTCACGCCCTATCCCGACGGCGATCTGATCTCGCTGAAACATGTCGCATTGCGCTAACGCCATCTTGTGAAGCGATACGTTTTTTATCGCCTGCTCTTTTTGCTTCCGACCTTGCTCGGCGCACTCACGCTGGTATTTCTGCTGATCCATTTGATACCGGGTGATCCCGTCGACGTTATGCTCGGCGAGACCGCCGGCACGGCGGACAAAGAAGCACTGCGGGAAAGCCTGGGGCTCAATCGACCCTTGGCCGCGCAATATCGAACTTTCCTGATCGATCTCGCCGCCGGCAATCTCGGTCGATCGCTTTACGAACGTGCCGGTGTGACCGAGATCGTACGCGCGCGCTTTCCGGCGACCCTGGAACTGGCGTTGTGCGCCATGATCGCGGCGATCGCGATTTCGTTTCCGCTCGCCCTGCTTGCCGCAGTCCGGCGCGGCAGCTGGATCGACCGCTCGGCCCTGACGTTTTCTTTGTTTGGATTGTCCATGCCGAATTTTTGGCTGGGTCCCTTGCTGATGATTATTTTTTCCATTCAGCTCGGCTGGATGCCGGTGTCCGGCCGAGGCGGATTTAGCCATTTGATTTTACCGGCGCTCACGCTCGGACTCGGCATGGCCGCGATCCTGATTCGTATTCTGCGCGCGAGCTTGCTGCGCGCGATGCATGAAGACTATGTGCAGACGGCTCGCGCCAAAGGCTTGAGCGAGCGGCGGGTTTGGCTAAAGCACACGCTGCGCAACGCTCTGCTTTCAGTCATTACAATCATGAGCCTGCAGTTCGGCAGCCTTCTCACCGGATCTTTGATTACTGAGACGGTTTTTAGCTGGCCGGGCATCGGCCGCTTGACCGTCCAGGCGATTCAGACCCGCGACTATCCGCTCGTGCAAGGCTGCGTGCTCGTGATCGCGGTTTCTTATGTCCTGGTGAATTTCCTGACCGATCTCGCCTATCGGCTCGTCGATCCGAGAATTACCTATGGCGAATAGATGGTCGCTGTGCATCGGCTTTTCAATACTTTTGTTGCTGGGAACGACCGCGCTCTTCGCGCCGTTGTTGGCGCCGCGCGATCCGCTCAGCCAGAATCTCGATCAAGATTTGATTGCCTCTTCGCGGCAGCATCCCCTCGGAACGGATAAACTTGGACGTGACCTGTTGAGTCGAATTATTTACGGCGGACGCGTTTCACTGCTTGTGGGAATCGCCACCGTCACGCTTTCACTGGCGATCGGCGTCACCATCGGATCTTTCTCAGGATACTTCGGCGGCTGGATCGATCAGCTGTTAATGCGGTTAGTCGACGTTTTAATGGCTTTTCCGGGCATTTTGCTCGCCATCGCCTTCACCGCCGTGCTCGGCCCCGGTCTCGATCACGTCATCATCGCGCTTTGTTTGATCGGCTGGACGGGCTACGCCCGGCTCGTGCGCGGCGAGATTCTCTCCCTGCGCGAAAGAGACTTTATTCACGCGGCGCGGGCGCTCGGTTGTCAACCGAAGCGCGTGATCCTGCGCCATCTGTTGCCCAATCTGCTGCCGCCGCTGCTGATCCAAGCCACTTTCGGCTTGGCGGCAGCGATCGTCGCCGAGGGCAGCCTGAGCTTCCTCGGACTAGGCGTCGAGCCGCCGACGCCGTCATGGGGCTCCATGCTAAACGACGGGCGCCAATTCCTGTTGGTCGCGCCGCATCTCACTACCTACCCCGGCCTCGCGCTCATGATCACCGTGCTCGCGTTGAATCTGGTTGGCGACGCGCTGCAAGAGCGGCTCGAAACCCGGAACCGCTAAGCCCGGTGGGCTCATTCAAGCCGTTCAATACGTTCAAAAGGTTCAAAACGTTTATTCGAAACGGATTGAACGACTTGAACTACTTGAACGTATTGAACACAGTAGTGTAACGTTGCCTAAATTTCACCGCGGTGATAATTAAACTCGGAGCAAGGAGGACATCTAATGAGACTCTACTCCAGCCATGGTTGACCCTACGCTCATAGGACAAGGATTGTCCTCGCGGAGAAGAAAATTCCCTACGAATTGATCGAAGTGGATCTCAAAAACAAGCCTGAAGATCTGCTGCAACGCAATCCATACGGCAAAGTGCCGGTGCTGGAAGACGGCGCCGGAGTGATTTACGAGTCGGCGATTATCAATGAATACCTGGAAGAAAAATTTCCGCAGACCAGCCTCTTGCCGGCTGATCCATTGCTCCGATCGAAAGCGCGTATCTGGATCGATTTTTTAAATAGCCGCGTGCATCCCGCCGCTTCCGACCTGACGCATGATCGGGAGCCGGATAAAGCCAGAGCGCGCATGAAGCAACATCTGCAAACTCTGGAAAACGAAATGGCAGGCAAGAAATATTTGATCGGCGATCAATACTCGCTCGCCGACATCACATATATCCCGTTTTACACTCGCCGCGAACGCTACCAACTTGTGATCGACAACAATTATCCGAATCTCAAACGCTGGAGCGAAGCGCTGATTGCTCGCCCTCAAGTCGCGCCAACGATTTGAGAAAATAATATCTGCCGCATTCGAATAAAATGCAGCCTTTACTCGTCAACCCGCAGGAGATTCGCGGTATCGTCACGATGGCGGAAGCCGTTGAGGCGGTGCGTTTGGGTTTTCGCGAATGGGGCGAAAACCCGCAACTCAATGCCCCGCGCAGGCGCATTCACATCCCCTCCGGCGTGCGCGTCAGCGTGCATCAAGGCGGCGTGCCGGCGGCCAAAGCGACGGGCTTGATGACGCACTGCGAATGGGTCAAGCCGATGGCTGCGGAGCAGGTCTATCCGCGGCTCAATCATCCGGTGATCGTGCTCTACGACTCTGCCGAAGGCGAGCTCAAAGGCATCATCGTCGGCGAGATCACCTGCGCCGAGTTGCCCAATAATATCGCCGTTACCGGTCTGCGCACCGCGGCCACCAGCGCCGTCGGTACCGATCTGCTCGCTAGACCGGACGCGACCAGTCTCGGCTTGTTCGGCGCCGCCGGCCAGGCAAAAAATCATCTGCTCGCGCTCATGCAGGTACGCAAGCTCAAAACAGTAAAAGTCTATAGCCGCAACGCCGCGAACAGAAAAACCTTCGCCGACGAAATGGGACCGGTAACCAATCTCACCATAACACCCGTCGATTCACCCCAGGAAGCCGTGCGCGGCTGCGATATTGTCTTGACGGCGACCAATTCCAGCGTGCCGGTGTTCGACGGTAATTGGCTCGAACCCGGGCAGCATGTCACGACGATCGTCGGCAGCAACGTCGGCCTGGTCAAAGGCGGCTTCACCGCCGCCAAACGGCGCGAGATCGACGACGCGACTTTGGCGCGCAGTCACGTGCACGGCATCGTATCGATCCAACAGGCGATCCAGGATGAACAGGCGGACATCTACGATCCGGTTGAGCGCGGCGTGATTCGCTGGGAACAGCTCATTGAGATCAGCGAGATTCTCGCGGGCAAAAGAGACGGCCGCACCAAAGCCGATCAAATCACCTTCTACAAGAACAACGCCGGCCAAGGTGTCGCCGACGTCGCCCTCGGCGCGGCAGTGCTGGAAAAGATCAAAGAAAAAAACGCAGGACTCGGTCTCGAGTTGGAGTGATGGAGTATTGGAGGGATGGCCTGACGACCTCCCTAATCAACACTCCAATACTCCATCACTCCATTTACTCCGGCTTTTTTTTCCGCTTCCCCGAACGCCCTTGGCGTGTTTTGATGCATTCTGTCGAGGTCAGAAATCATTCGCCGATTGCTTGACGAGTTCGGCATCCTTGGATAGCGTTCACATCCAAACCATGAGCAAAGTTGCCATCGCCCAAGTCCAATCGTCCACCGACAAAAAAGACAATCGCCGCACGGCTCTCGCGATGATTGAAGAGGCGAGCGCCAAGAACGCCGAGCTGATCGCCTTCCCGGAATTTTTGATGGGGTTCTCTCCGCCGAATCAAACCGCCGAGGAATTGGCGCAAATTGCCGAGACAGCAGACGGGCCGTTTATCTCATCGTTGCGGGACGCGGCTAAAACCACCGGTATCGCAGTGCTAGCGACGATCTACGAGACATCACCGACGCCCAATCGGGTTTTCGACACCGCCCTGTGGATCGACGCCCGGGGGAACATCGCGTCGGTGTACCGCAAGCTGCACCTATACGATGCCTTCGGCTTTAAGGAGTCGGACAAATTTTATCCAGGCGCCGACATTGCTCCGCTGGCGCGCTCGGGTGAAAATCAATTCGGCATCATGATTTGCTACGATCTGCGCTTTCCCGAATTGGCGCGCATGCTCGCGCTTGAGGGGGCCAATATTTTGGCTGCACCGTCGGGCTGGGTGCAAGGCGATTTGAAAATCGATCACTGGCAGACCATGGTCAAAGCCAGAGCGCTTGAAAACGGCTGCTACGTTATCGCGCCCGATCAGGTGGGCAATATTTACATCGGCCACAGCATGATCGTCGATCCGCTCGGCCGAACGGTCGCCGATCTCGGCGCCAAGGAATGCTTGGAAGTCGTCGAGCTCGATTTGAATCTCGTCCGCGACACCCGCGAGAAGCTGCCGCTGCTGAAAAACCGCCGCACCGACGTCTACGCGCAACACGCCGCCCTCACAAAGCTCCCCTAACGCACTTGATTCGCAACTTTGCGGCAAGTCGCACGGCCACGACCGACGATAAGTTGACAGATCGTAACCATTTCGCGTAATTTCACTTCAGCAATCCACGGCGACGCGATAGGGTCGTCGATGTCGAAAGAGTGAGGAACTCACGCCATGCTCAGTCAAGAAGAAAACGATTTGCTCACACGCGTCGGCCCGGGAACTCCCGCCGGCAAACTACTACGACGCTACTGGCACGCCGTCGCGCCCGCCGCCGAGCTCAGCGACGCGAAGCCCAAAAAGCGAGTGCGCATCTTAGGCGAGAATTTACTGCTCTACAAAAATCGCAACGGCGGCTACGGCTTGGTCGCCGAGCGCTGCTCGCATCGCGGCGCGTCGCTTTACTATGGCTTTGTCGAAGACGACGGCATTCGCTGCGCCTATCATGGCTGGAAATACGACGCCTGTGGCAAGTGCGTGGAACAGCCCTTTGAAAATCCACAGAGCGGGTTCAAAGACAAGATCCAGCATCCCGCTTACCCCGTGGAAAAGCTCGGGGGTATGCTCTTCGCGTATTTAGGACCGCTGGACAAAAAACCGCTTTTGCCGAAATGGGACGTGCTGGTTCGGCAAGATGGCGTTAAAAAGATCGACGTCTGCGAGGTGCTTCAGTGTAATTGGCTCCAGGCGATGGAAAACTCCGTCGATCCGACGCACACCTACTATCTCCACTCACACACGCTCAAGCTCAAGGGCGACAAGGATTATGTGCCGTTTCACTATCAGCAATTGAGCAAGATCGATTTTGAGCTGGTGGTTGAGCCCACTTGGGCAGGCATTCAAAAACAAAGGATCTTCGCCGGCGACGGCGTCCCCGCCGAGGCGCCGCATCCGCTCATCTTTCCGAATATTCTCTTCGTTCCCGTGCGCACCGGTTATGCAATGCATTTCCGCACGCCCATCGATGACGCCAACACGCAGGTTTTTCAATTTCGCTTCAGCCCAACCAGAGACGGCAGCATCGCCGAACAGCCGGAAGACCCGCCATTCGAATTTATCGCGACCAAGAATGAAGACGGCGAGTTTCACCTGAATCACTTCGCCAGTCAGGATCATATGGCGTGGGAAACTCAAGGACCGATCGCCGACCGCACCGGCGAACACTTGGCTGAAGGCGACCGCGGCATCATCATGTTCCGCAAATTGTTGCGCGAGCAAATCATCGCCGCAGAAAACGGCGAGAATCTGGTCGGCGTCAATTTTGATCCGGCGCGGGACGAGATGATCCATCTCATTCACGAAGGCTACGATGCTTATTCCTTCGCCGCGGCTCGGCAAAACCACGAATCGCCGGGCTAATCCGTATATCGCAATCTGAACACAGAGTGTGCGTCTCGAAGTTCGCCTGAGGCGCTGCTCGCTCTCCTCGCACGATTCGCTTGCAGTTTTTAGCTACACTCGTTACGTGGGCAACCGCCGCGCGATGTAAATCGCGCGGCCGATTCACCGCTGGGGCGGCGCGATTGTGGCAACCGCGGGCCAATGTTGATACAGATAAACGAGTTCGACAGGTCCGCAGCTACAGGAAACCAAACATTTGGACGAGCAACTTTCGCAGTCGGTCGAAGCACCGATCGAATCGGCCGCTCAGCGTATTCGATTCAAGACCTTTTCCTCTCTCCGTCACTTGGATTACCGTTATCTGTGGACCGGCACGCTGATGATGAGCGCGGGGCAGTGGGTCCAGCAAGTGACCCTAGGTTGGCTCCTGTACGATTTGACTGGCAATTCGATGTTGTTGGGCGCGCTCAACGGCCTGCGCGCCGTGCCTTTTTTAGTTACCGGCCCGATGGCCGGTGTCGCTGCCGATCGCATGGACCGGCGCAAGCTGCTGCTGCGCACTCAATGGATTTTGATCATCACTGCCCTCTGCATGGGCGCTCTCGTCGCATCGCCGTTCTTGCACGTGTCGCATATCTTTGTTTTTACCTTGATCACCGGTATCGCCTGGTCGTTCACCGAGCCCGTGCGCCAAAGCATGATCCCGAGCGTCGTGCCCAAGGACGATCTCGTCAACGCCATCGCGCTCAACTCGGGCGGGTTTAATCTAATGAAGGTCATCGGCCCCGCTTTGGGCGGCGCCATGATCGTACTGTTCGGCGGGGCGGGAAATTTTTTCGTGCAGAGCGTTGCCTATATGGGTGTGCTGGTAATGATTTACTTGATGCACATACCAGACACGGCGCCCGAAGCGCGCCGCGCCTCGGCGATGGCCAATCTTAAGGAAGGATTCGCTTACGTCTGGTCGACTCCGGCGGTACTGGCGCTGATGACGCTGGCTTATGTGCCGCGAGTTTTCGCCGTGCCCTATCAAACCCTAATGCCGGTTTTCCAGAAGGATGTCTTGAAAGTCGGCGCCGACGGGCTCGGCATGCTGATGGCCGCGCCCGGCGTCGGCGCAGTGATCGCCGTCCTCACCCTCGCCACTCTGGCCAATCGTTTAAAGCGCCAGGGGCTGTTTCTGGTCGGTAGTATCGTCGTCCTCGGTTTCTTTCTAATTCTTTTTTCCCAGGTACGATCGTTCCCGCTGGCGCTCGTGACTTTGGTAATCGCCGGCGCGTTTCAGATGTTTTTTCTCGCCAGCACCGCCACGATTCTCCAGCTTATTGTCCCTGACGAGTTGCGCGGCCGCGTCATGAGCCTGTATATGCTCGACCGCGGTTTTATGCCGGTGGGCGCGCTGTTTGCCGGAACCACAGCTCACTTCATCGGTGCACCATCAACGGTGGCCACGATGGGCGCCATCGTCATCGTTCTCGCGATATTTGTGGCATGGCGGGTTCCCGCGATCCGGTCGCTGGAAACTTAGAGCAGTGATCTTACCGCCTGAGCGCAGATTAAGACTCATGGCGCCAAGCGCACCGGAATAATTAGCTTGAGAAATTGGCTTGGAACCCGCGGCTTGGTGCTCTGCGCGACCTTCACAGATCCGGTGGAAAATTAAGGAATATTTCTCTGGAGGCTTTCAGGCGAGTCCGGCTGCGCTTCTCAACGCGAGATGAATGGAAACTGTTCTTCGTTTTTCTCGCTTAATTTTTCGTCGTCGGCAGATTTGGAAAAACGCGCTGCGAGCTTTGCCAGTCGTCGCTTCAAGCCATTTCGCCAGCCGATTGATTGCCATTCGTCTCTCTCTTGTCGGGCGAGAATCAGCCTTTTTTCTTTGAGCTCTGCATTCAATCGTGCGACCTCCGAGATCATTCGATCCTTATCCCTACCGACCTGACTCATTTGCTCGGCAAGGGAATCGGCGCGGAAATTGGTCGCCCGCAATTCGGCTTCGCGCCTGAGCACGAGATCTTCTAGCTGTCGAAGCCGATTTTCCAACTCACGAATCTGCGCCTCATAACGTTCTTCCATCTCTCGCTGCGGTGTTTCACTTGCCTGAAGAAGAATTTCCTTTTCCTTCAGCGAGCCGAGTGGCTCCGCGACTTCGGCGTCTGATGGTTTCTTTGAGCGAGCGCGCGGCTGGTTGGGCATTGTGGCCTCTTGATTGATGTTGTTTTCCATATCGCGATTTCAACCTCGATCGACGTCACCAGAGCCAGAACCATGCCAGCCAACGCTCGCACTGACATTGGCGAACCCAGATACTTGGCCGCGCTTTTGGTGACTAGGTGGCGTGCTTTTATGTTTTAGTTGGTGACAACGTCTGCCAACTGCCGTCCGAAATGTCACCGCGGCAACGCGTTGTCACGGATATCAACGTCGACGTTGTCTTAGCGCTACTCCTGCCTCAGAAGATCTCGCGCGCGCGGATGAGCATTTTGGCCGCTTGGGACAATCGCATTGAGATTCGGCACGACCAGCGGCACCGGATACACCTCGGCCGCACGCCGGCTAAACTTCAATTGCATCGACGTAATCACATTCGTTTGGAGCCCGATTCCTAGACATTTTTCTCGCCTTGGAGTATGCAGAAAGGCATTCATTTCCATTGAGGTCATCGAAAATACAACTTTTGGAGGAGAAAGTATGATTGAAATAAAAATTGCCCGCCCGTTTTTACTTGTGCTGTGTCTATCATTGCTCGGCGAATTCGCTCATGCACAGCCGGCTAAGGAGTTTCAGCCCCAAGTCGGACAGGAAGGGAAAGATGTCATCTGGGTGCCGACACCGCAGGCCTTGGTCGATAAGATGCTCGACATGGCCAAAGTGACGCCGAAAGATTATGTCATCGACCTCGGCTCGGGCGACGGCCGCACCGTCATCACCGCCGCCAAGCGCGGCTCCAAGGCGCTCGGCATCGAATACAATCCCGAAATGGTCGAGCTCTCCAAACGCAATGCCGCCAAGGAAGGCGTAAGCGACAAAGCGAGCTTCATGAAAGCTGACTTGTTCGAGAGCGATTTTTCCCAGGCGCAAGTGATCACCATGTTCTTGCTGTCGAGCATCAACATAAAACTGCGCCCGAAGATACTCGACCTCAAGCCGGGCACCCGCATTGTTTCCAATACTTTTGACATGGGCGAATGGAAGCCGGACGAGACCGCCACGCTGCCGGGCTGCAATTCGTGGTGCACCGCGCATCTGTGGATCGTGCCGGCAAAAGTTGACGGAACCTGGAACTTGGCCCAAGGAGAGCTGATGCTGAAACAGACTTTTCAAACGATTTCTGGAAACCTGAAAGCCGGGAATTCCGTCACGCCGATCAACGGCAAGCTCAACGGCGAGCAGATCTCTTTCACTGCCGGCACGACGGCTTACACCGGCCGAGTTAATGGCAACTCTATGGACGGCACCGTTGGCGGCGCCAAGTGGAGCGCCACGCGCGCAGGAAAGTAAACCGTCAAACCACACGTGATAATCTGGGAAAACACTCACGCCAGGGAGATTTCCGAGGCAAACCTCTCGCCGAAGATTTTTGCCCGCGGGTCTCCCGTCATACCCATCTGCCTGCTATAACAAATATAATTTCATGTCCGGAGGAGATTTATGAAGACAGTTTTTTTTACTCCTAGGTTTTTCCTGTCACTGGCGTTGAGCATTGCCTTGACCGGCAGCCTTGCGCGCTCACAATCGGCAAAAGAGTTCCAGCCGGAGGTCGGCCAGGCCGGCAAAGACGTTGTCTGGGTGCCCACGCCGCAGGCGCTGGTCGACAAAATGCTCGACATGGCTAAAGTGACGCCGAAAGATTATGTCATCGATCTCGGCTCAGGAGACGGACGCACCGTCATCACTGCCGCCAAGCGCGGCTCTAAGGCGCTCGGCATCGAATACAATCCAGACATGGTCGAGGTCTCAAAGCGTAACGCCGCCAAGGAAGGCGTGACCGACAAGGCGAGCTTCATGAAAGCGGACTTGTTCGAAAGCGATTTCTCACAAGCGCAGGTCATCACGATGTTCCTGCTACCGAGCATTAACATAAAACTGCGCCCGAAGATTTTAAACCTCAAGCCCGGCACGCGCATCGTCTCGAATACCTTCGACATGGAAGACTGGAAGCCCGATGAAAGCGCCACCGTCGAAGGCTGCACGAACTGGTGCACGGCGCATCTGTGGATCGTCCCGGCGAAAGTGGACGGAACATGGAAGACGCCGCAAGGCGATTTAGTGATCAAACAGAGCTTTCAGAATATCACCGGCACGCTCAAAAACGGCACCGCCGCAACGCCGATCGACGGCAAGCTCAATGGCGCTCAGATCACCTTTAGCGCCGGAAATACTCAGTACGCCGGCCGGGTCAACGGCAATACAATGGACGGAACTGCCGGCGGTGCCAAATGGAGCGCAACACGCGGCGGCAAGTGAAATCGGATAACGGTCGACTTAGGGAATAGCCGGCGTTATTCCAGACCAATCTAGGAACAACACCAGCGCGGTCGGCAACAGCAGATTTAGCAGACCTGCAAGCCAATATCACAGCGACGCACGTGAAATGTCATTTCGCTGAAGGGGAAACATTCGTGCGAATTGTCGGTAAGAGAATTTCTCAACTTTTCTTGGCGCCCGGTCCCGCGTAGATTTCCAACTTGTTGCCGTCGGGATCGAGAAAGTACGCTTGCGGGCCCCAGAACACGCCCTGATTGCGATCTTCGATATTGAACACTTCAACACCGCTTTCGCGGAGAAAGTCGATTGACGCCGCAAACTCATCGGGCTTCACCTTGAAAGCGTGATGCACTGGGGTACTTTGCGGCGAGTCGTACTTCAGCGGCTCGCTTCCCTTTGCCAAAATCAGGTAGTCATCGCCAGTCTGCAAAAACACCATCCGAGGCGATTGCTCGACGACCTTCATGCCGAGCAGGTTTTCATAAAACTCTCGACTGCGGTCAAGATCGGTCACCGGCAAACTGAAATGCAGCACACCATAAGTCTTTAACATTGCTATCCTCCTCAGGGGACATCACATACGGCGAGTGTTGCGAATCCTTTCCGAGCTACGCTACGTCATTTCCCCTCATCTCTTCAAGTGCCGGAACGACATCAGCCAATTCCTCACGATCCGGGGAGGCAGAATTTCCATGGCGGAACAACATCCACATTCCTCTCGTTACCCTTCGGCAGGCGCATTATTAGAATGCTGGACTTTTTTACTGAGGCTGAGGTATTAGAACCCATCGGCCACCCACAAAATGAGTAAAGGTGTCTATTCAGACCTCGAGTCGGAGTCCATCGAAATTATTCGCGAAGTGGCGGCTACAGCGGCCAAGCCGGTGATGTTGTACTCGATCGGCAAAGACTCTTCGGTGATGCTGCGTTTGGCGCAGAAGGCATTCTTCCCCGGACCGATTCCGTTTCCCTTGATGCACATTGATACGGGCTGGAAGTTTCGCGAGATGATCGCATTTCGTGACCGCGCGGCAAGGGAAGTTGGGTTTAAGCTCCTCACGTATACCAACCCGCGCGGCGTTGCCGAGCGGATCGGGCCGATCACCCATGGCTCGGCATACCACACCGATGTCATGAAAACGGAAGCCCTCAAGCAAGCGCTCGATCTTCACGGCTTCGACGTGGCCTTCGGCGGCGCCAGGCGCGACGAGGAAAAATCCCGCGCCAAGGAGCGCATCTTTTCATTTCGCGCCCCCGGCCATCGTTGGGAACCGAAAGCCCAACGTCCCGAACTGTGGAATCTATACAATACCCGAATCCATCCGGGCGAATCTATCCGGGTGTTTCCGCTTTCGAACTGGACCGAGGCCGATATCTGGCAATACATCCGCCGAGAGAACATTCCGATCGTGCCCCTTTACTTCGCCTCGATGCGCCCGGTGGTCAAACGCTATGAGCAATGGATCATGGTCGACGATCACCGGTTGCCACTTGAGCCCGGTGAAAAGCCACAAATGCGCATGGTCCGATTCCGCACGCTGGGCTGTTATCCGCTGACCGCTGCCATCGAAAGCAGCGCAACGACGCTCGATCACATCGTCGCCGAAACCCTCGGCACAACGACTTCCGAACGACAAGGACGGATCATCGATCACGACGGTGCGGGTTCGATGGAGCGCAAGAAGCAGGAAGGCTACTTCTGATGGAAACCCTGCGCTTCCTCACCTGCGGCAGCGTCGACGACGGCAAGTCGACTCTGATCGGCCGCTTGCTCTACGAGACCAAACTGATCTTCGAGGATCAACTCGAAGCGCTGAAGGAGGATTCCAAGAAATTCGGCACCCAAGGCGAGCGTTTGGACTTTGCCCTGCTGGTTGACGGCTTGCAGGCCGAACGGGAGCAAGGCATCACGATCGATGTGGCGTATCGTTTTTTTGCCACACCCAAACGGCGCTTCATCGTCGCCGATACGCCCGGCCATGAACAGTACACCCGCAACATGGCGACCGGTGCATCGACGGCGCAGGCTGCGGTCTTGCTGATCGATGCCCGCAAGGGAGTGCTGACCCAGACCAAGCGGCATAGCCGCATCGTGTCGATGCTGGGCATTCGCCAAGTGGCGCTGGCGGTCAACAAGATGGATCTGGTGGACTGGTCGCAGCCGATCTTTGACGAAATTGAGCTCGCCTATCGGCGCTTTGCTACGCGGCGCTGCCCTGGTACGAGGGTTCGACCCTTTTGGCTTGGCTCGAAACGGTTCCCAGCATACAACACGAGACCGCCCTACCCTTTGCCATGCCCGTGCAATGGGTCAACCGCCCTAACCTGGATTTTCGCGGGTTCTCCGGGCGCATCGCCAGCGGATCGGTCAAACTCGACGACAGCATCCGCATCAGTCCCTCGGGGGTAACCAGCGCGGTTAAGGAAATCATCACCTACGAGGCTTCTCAGGAGGTAGCGACCGCGGGACAGTCAATTACCTTGGTCCTTGAAGATGAGGTCGACGCCAGCCGCGGCGATGTGATCGCGAGCGTTGCGCACCCGATCGAGTGCGCCGACCAGTTTGAAGCGGATCTGTTGTGGATGAGCGAGCATGCCTTATTGCCAGGCCGCCCGTATGCCGTGCTTGCCGTTTGCGCCGTTTAGCGAGAACAAGCGACTGGGCGCTTTCATCGTCATCGACAAGCTCACCAACGAGACCGTTGGCGCCGGTCTTATCCGGTTTGCGCTGCGTCGTGCGGTAAACGTCCACTGGCAGGCGCTGGAGCTCACCAAGAGCGCGCGAGCCAAGATCAAGCATCAAGAGGCGTGCTGTCTGTGGTTTACCGGGCTGTCGGGCTCGGGCAAGTCAACGATTGCCAATCTATTGGAAAAGCGTCTGCACGCCAACGGCAAGCATACTTACATTCTCGACGGCGACAATGTTCGTCACGGGCTCAATCGGGATTTGGGATTTACCGAGGCCGATCGCGTGGAAAACATTCGGCGGGTGGCGGAGGTTGCAAAGCTCCTGGTAGACGCGGGACTGATCGTGATCGTCGCGTTTATTTCGCCCTTCCGCGCGGAACGAGAATTCGCGCGCGCGCTGTTTGAGCCGGGCGAGTTCGTCGAGGTCTTTGTCGATACGCCGCTGGAAGAGTGCGAACGCCGCGACGTAAAAGGGTTGTATGCGAAAGCAAGACGCGGAGAGCTGAAGAATTTCACGGGTATCGATAGCGACTATGAA
>WNGO01000273.1_pt1 | contig 44684 bp, 34 predicted proteins | sample 5400511 | NCBI WGS metagenome assembly WNGO01 (sample SAMN13153380, study PRJNA577476) | soil metagenome | isolation source: 20 cm soil or saprolite under Garry oak tree replicate 2 | place: USA:California | collected 2016-06-15 | reverse complement strand
CGCCCCCCGCGGCCGCGGCGCCCACGCTGCGGCCCGCGACACCCGCGCAGCCCGCGCCGCCCGCGCCGCCCACCGCAGCGCCGCGTGCACCGGCCGCGCCGTCACCCGCTCCGAGCGCGCCGGCCGCAGTGACGGGTGCTCCCGGTCAGCGGATGGCCAGTCCGTTGCGTCCGGTGAATCCGTTCATGGTCCAGGATCCGAAGCAGAAGGCGCGCCGGCTCGCGCGCGCTCTGGTTTCCGATCTGGTCGTGTACCACCCGGAAAAGCGCCAGCAGGGGCTGCGCGACGGCACGTTGCCGCAGCTGTTCAAGGACGAGATCGAAAAGAGCTGGCAGGAGTACGTGGAGCAGGTCGGCGCGGAGCTCGCCAAGACTACCACGTTCTGGGCCGAGGCCCTCAACGAGATCCTCGCCGGGGGCAACAAGGTCTTCTGAGTTATACTACAGGGTTCAGGAAACGAGATATGGGACTTTCCGACCGCTTCAAGGAATTCGAGCGTCGTCTGACGGACCTCGGGAGCTTCCTTTGACGTCGAGGGGAAGAGCCGGCGTTTGGCGGAGCTGGAGCGCACCATGGGGGACGCCGGGTTTTGGGCCGACGCCGAACGGGCTCGGAAAGCCGTGGAGGAGGTAAAGCAGCTCAAACGCTGGGTCGACCCCTACCGTGCGCTCCAGAAGCGCGTGCGCGACGAGCTGGAGCTGGCCGAGCTGCACGAGGCCGAACCGGTGGCCGACGCGACCCTGGAGCAACTACAGCAGCAGAACCTCTCGGAATTCGAGTCGGAGATCGAGCAGCTGGAGCTGCAGCACATGTTGCAGGGTCCCGACGACGGACGGGACGCGCTGCTGACCATCCATTCCGGTGCCGGTGGCACGGAGTCCCAGGACTGGGCCGAAATGCTCATGCGCATGTACACGCGCTGGGCGGAGCGCCGCGGGTTCAAAGTCGAGGTGCTGGATCTGCTGCAGGGAGAAGAAGCCGGCATCAAGTCCGCCGAGATCCAGATCAGCGGGCAATACGCCTACGGGCTCCTCAAGGCGGAGAAGGGGGTTCACCGGCTGGTGCGAATCTCGCCGTTCGACGCGCAGTCGCGCCGCCATACCTCGTTCGCATCGGTGTTCGTCTATCCCGTGGTAGACGAGGATATCGAGATCGATATTCGCGACGACGATCTGCGGATCGATGTATACCGCGCCTCGGGGAAAGGCGGGCAGCACGTCAACAAGACGTCTTCCGCGGTCCGCATCACCCACCTGCCGACCGGCATCGTGGTGCAGTGTCAGAACGAGCGCAGCCAGTTCAAGAACAAGGCGACGGCGCTCAAGATGTTGAAGGCGCGGCTGTACAAGCGGGCGGTGGAGGAGCGCGAGGCGAAAAAGGCGGAAGTCGACAAGCAGAAGACCGACATCGCGTTCGGCAACCAAATCCGGTCCTATGTGTTCCAGCCGTATACCATGGTGAACGACCACCGCACGGAGTTGAAGGTGGCGGATGTGCAGAAAGTGATGGACGGCGACCTGGACCCGTTCATCGAGGCGTATCTCAAGCGCTTCGGGAGCAAGGTGGCGTGACCGGCTTCGTGGAGGCGGCGCGGCGCGAGAAGCTCGCGGAGCTCGTAAAGCGGGGCGTGACGCCGTTCGCCTACCGGTTCGATCGATCGGGCGCTGCGGCGGAGGCGCTCGCCGGGTTCCGCGAGAACGACGCCACCGTGCACCGTCTCGCTGGGCGGCTGATCCTGCTGCGTCCCATGGGGAAGACCACCTTCGGGCACCTCGAGGACCGCTCGGGGAAAATCCAGGTGTACTTCAAGATCGACAACCTGGGCGCGGAACAGTACGAGCTCGTGAAGCTCCTCGATCTGGGCGACGTGATCGGTGTCGAAGGCCCGTTGTTCCGCACCAAGACGGGCGAGCTCACGCTGCGCGTGGAGCGCGTCACGTTGCTCACCAAGTCACTGCGCCCGCTGCCCCTCGGCAAGGAGGATGCGGAGGGCAAGCGGCATGGTGACCTCGCGGATCCCGAGCTGCGGGCCCGGCAGCGCTACGCCCACTTGGCCGTGGATCCGGATGCGCGAGAGCGGTTCCAGCTGCGCGCGCGGGTCGTGACGTACGTGCGAAAGTTCTTCGACGCCCGCGGGTACGTCGAAGTCGAAACGCCGGTGCTGCAGCCGTTGTACGGGGGGGCCATGGCGCGGCCGTTCAAGACCCACTATGAGGCGCTCGACACGGACGTCTACCTGCGGATCGCCGACGAGCTGTATCTCAAGCGCTGCATCGTGGGCGGGCTCGAGAAGGTGTACGAAATCGGGCACGACTTCCGGAACGAGGGGATGTCGCGGTTCCACAACCCCGAGTTCACCATGGTGGAGTGGTACGAGGCGTACGCCGATTACGAGGTCGTACTCCAGCTCACGGAAGAGCTGCTCGCGGGGATGGTGCACGAGCTGTTCGGTACGACGACGCTCGAGCGACACGGCGCGACGCTCGACTTCAAGCGGCCATTCGCGCGCAAGGACTACTACGCTCTGGTGAAGGAGACGGCCGGAATCGACCTGACCCGGGTCAGTGAGACCGAGCTGCGCGCCGCGCTCAAGCGCAAGGAGGTTCCCGAAGCCGACCAGCTGTCGGGTGCCAAGCTCGTGGACGAGGTGTTCAAGAACTACGTCGAGCCCACCCTGGTGCAGCCCACGTTCGTGCTTGACTACCCGGTGGCGCTGTCGCCGCTCGCCAAGCTCAAGCGGGGCGATCCCACGCGAGTGGAGCGCTGGGAGCTGTTCATCCACAAGCGGGAAGTGGCGAACGCGTTCAGCGAGCTGAATGATCCAGAGGAGCAGCGCCGGCGGTTCGAGCAGCAGGCCCGGCTGCGCGCCGCCGGGGACCAGGAAGCGCAACAACTGGACGAGGATTTCGTCCGGGCCCTCGAGTACGGTATGCCGCCGACGGGCGGCGTCGGATTGGGCCTCGACCGCCTCATGATGATCCTGGCCGATCAATCCCATATCCGCGACGTCATCCTGTTCCCCATGCTGCGGCCCGAATGAACGGTCACGCCATCACACTCCTCCAGGGCCTGCTGGGCGTCGCCGCGCTCGTCGCCGTCGTCGTCGTGGCCACGAACTGGCCCTCGCCGCTCGATCTCTGGCTTACGCTGCGCTACCTCCGCAGCCGGCGGTCGTCGCGCCTGCTCTCGCTCATTACGGTCATCGCCGTCGGTGGGGTGACCGTGGGGGTCATGGCGCTCGTGGTGGTGCTCGGCGTGATGAACGGGCTCCAGGAGGACCTGCGAGACAAGATCCTGGTCGCGAATCCGCACGTCCGCGTGCTCACCTACGGTGAGGGACTGCGGCTCGACGACTGGCGGAACGTGGTGGGCGAGGTGCGGCGCACGGCGGGCGTTGCCGCGGCCGCACCGTTCGTGTTGACGCAGGGACTCATCTCCGCGGGACACGACTACGCCGAGGGGGTCGTCGTGTACGGCGTCGATCCCGATACCGGCAAACGCGCCGTCACGACCTTCGCGCGGCATTTCACCAAGGGTGATCTGACGTTCAAGCCCACGCACGGGGACGTGGAGGGTGGGATCGCGCTCGGTGCGCGCCTCGCGTCCAAGCTCACCGCCTTCCCCGGCGACGTGGTGACACTGGTCGCGCCCGCGGGTGCCAAGTTCAACCCGAGTCTCGGCGCGTACGTACCCAAGTTCCATCGCTTCGAGGTCACCGGCATCTTCGACACCGGGATGTACGAGTACGACAACAGCTACGTGGCGCTCGACCGCCGGGTGGCGCAGCGGTTTGCCGGACTCGACACGGCAGTCACCGGAATCGAGGTCCGGCTCACCGACCCGGCGCAGGCGCGGCCCTTCGGCGTGGCCCTCGAGGGACGACTGGGCTATCCCTACCGCGCCCTCGACTGGCAGTCACAAAACGCCTCTCTCTTCTCGGCCCTGGAGCTCGAGAAACTCGCGATGGCGCTGGTGGTGTTCCTGATCTGCGTCGTGGCCGCGTTCAATGTGGTCGGTACGCTGACAATGGCCGTGCGCGACAAGACCCGGGAAATCGGCATCCTCCTCGCGATGGGACTGAAACAGGCGGCGATCCGCCGGATTTTCCTGGCGCAGGGCATCCTGGTCGGGCTGACGGGTACGGTGCTCGGCGTGGTGTTGGGGTTGATCGTCGGTACCATGGTGAATCGGGGTCACTGGATCGCGATCGATCCGTCGATCTACTTCATCGATCACCTGCCGGTGCACAGCCAGCCCCTCGACGTGCTCGTCGTGATCGTGGCGAGCCTGGTGGTCGCCACGTTGGCCCCGCTGTATCCGTCGTTGCAGGCGGCGCGGCTCGAGCCGGTGACCGCCATCCGCTACGAATGACCGCCCTGCTCGAAGCGCGCGGGATCCGCAAGGTGTTCGCCGGTGGCGATGGCCAGCCGCTCGAGGTGCTGCGCGCGGCCGAGCTCGAGGTGCACCGCGGCGAGTTCGTGGCGATCGTGGGCGCGTCGGGCGCCGGGAAGAGCACGCTGCTCCACCTGCTCGGCGCCCTCGACCGGCCCACCGCGGGGGACGTGTGGCTCGACGGCTCCCGCTACGCCGACCTGGATGCCGCCGCCCTCGCCGAGCTGCGGAATCGTAAGTTAGGCTTTGTCTTTCAGTTCCATCATCTCTTGCGGGAATTCTCGGCGTTGGAGAACGTGATGATGCCTCTCTTGATCGGGGGGATGCGGCCGCGCCACGCCCGCTCGCGGGCTGAGGAGCTGCTTTCCCTCGTGGGGCTCGCCGGACGGATGGCGCACCGGCCCCCGGAGTTGTCCGGAGGGGAGCAGCAGCGCTGCGCCGTGGCGCGCGCCTTGGTGCACGACCCGAGTCTGGTACTCGCGGACGAGCCCTCGGGCAACCTCGACCACGCCAACGCGGACCGGCTGCACGAGGTGTTCTTTCGCCTGGCGCGGGAATACGAGACGGCGGTCGTGGTCGTTACCCACAATCGGCAGCTCGCCGGCCGCGCGGATCGGATCCTGATGCTCGAGGACGGTCGCCTGGCGGCGGTCGGCTCGGTGGACGCGATACCCTGATGCTGTGCGACAACTGCAAGGAGCGCGACGCGGTCATCAATCTGACCCAGGTAGAGCACGACTCGAAAGTCACGCTCCACCTGTGCGAGCAGTGCGCGCAGCTCAAGGGCGTCGAAACCGGCGCCGCGGTGCTGAAGACGCCGCTCGGCGGCTTCCTGCAGGGGATGATCGGGAAGGGCGGCAACGTGCTGCCCACGCCCGCCGACGGCCTGCGCTGCGCCGCGTGCGGCAGCACCCTCAAGGACTTTCGGGAATCGGGGCGGCTCGGGTGCGGGCAGTGCTACGATTCGTTCGCGCCGCACCTGCGCGACCTGCTGCGCCGCCTGCACGGCTCGAGCCAGCACGTGGGCGAGCGCTACGCCCCGCCCGGCGCCGAGGGCGCGGCCGATCCACGCATCCAGCTGCTGGATCTCAAGGAGCAGCTCCGTCGCGCGGTCGAGAACGAGAACTTCGAGCTCGCCGCCGAGCTGCGCGATCGCATCCGGGTCCTCGAATGATCGACCTCTCGCTGCTTCCCGATGGCGGGGTGGCCTGGCTCGACGCATCCGGGCCCAAGTCGGGTATCGTGCTGTCCACGCGGATCCGGCTCGCCCGCAATCTCGAAGGCTACGTCTTCGGCCAGCGGGCCAAGGATGCCGACCGGACCGCCGTGCTGACCCGCGTGGAGGAAGCGAGTGCGGCGAGCGACCTGCTGCGGGGCGCCGTGACGATCCGCCTGGACCAGTTGGAGCGGGTCGACCGCCAGCTGCTGCACGAGCGACACCTCGTCTCCAAGGAGCTGGCGGGCCTGGACCGCGAGGCGCGGCCGCGACCGGGCGCCGCCCTGGTGGTGCAGGGCTCGGTCGGGGTAATGGTCAACGAGGAAGACCACTTGCGATTGCACGGAATGCGCTCGGGATTCGCCCTGGAGGACGCCTACGCCGCGCTGGAGGGGCTCGACGCGGACCTTGGACACCTGCTGCCCTTCGCGTTTCACCCGGAATTTGGCTATCTTACCTCTTGTCCGACCAATGCCGGGACAGGGCTGCGGGCGAGCGTGCTTATCCACTTGCCGGGTCTTGTCTTGACCAAGGAAGTCGGCAAGGTGTTGCAGGGACTTACCCAGGTGGGGCTCACCTTCCGCGGGTTGTACGGGGAGGGGAGTGAGGTGGTTGGGAACTTCTTTCAGTTGTCGAACCAGACGACCCTGGGCAAGTCAGAGGACGAGCTGCTCGACCATCTGGGGAAGATCGTCCGACAGGTGATCGAGTACGAAGAGCAGGCACGGGATGTGCTGTTAAGGACGGCGCCGGACGAAGTGGCGGACAAGACCTGGCGGGCATACGGACTGCTTAAGTACGCGCGGAAGTTGACGTTCGAAGAGACGATGAACCTCTTAAGCGGTGTGCGGCTGGGCGTCGGACTGAATCTGATCCCCAGCTTGAGTGTATACACATTGAACAAGCTGCTGATTTACACCCAGCCAGCGCACCTGGCGGCACTCGAGGGACGCCAGATCGGTGATCCCGCGTTGCCCACGGTGCGCGCTGCGTATGTCCGTCGCGTTCTGGAAACCGAGGCGGCGTGAGGGAGGAGGAGGCGGGGTAGATGAACGGGTACAACTTCACGGATCGGGTCCGCAAGGTCCTACAGATGGCGCGGGAGGAAGCCGCGCGGCTGCATCATGAGTACGTGGGGACTGAGCACATCCTGCTGGGACTGATCCGCGAAGGTGAAGGGGTCGCCGCCGCCGTGCTCACCAATCTGAACGTCGACCTGGAAGAGATCCAGCAGAAAATCGAAGAGACGGTGAAGAAGGGCAAAGCGGCGGCGGCCGCGGGCCCCGATTTGCCGTATACGTCGCGCGCCAAGAAAGTCCTCGAGCTCGCGATGAGCGAAGCGCGCGAGCTCAACCACTCGTACGTCGGCACCGAACACCTGCTGCTCGGGCTGTTGCGCGAGGAGAAGGGGATCGCGGCGCAGGTGCTCACCGACGCCGGCGTGAATCTCGAGCAGGCGCGCGCCGAGACGTTGCGCCTCCTGGGCAGCGAGATGCCCTCCGGCGGGCCGGCGCCGTCCGGCACCGGGGCGCAACCCGCCAGTCCCAAGACCGAGAAGAAATCGAAGACGCCGGCACTCGACCACTTCTGCCGCGACCTGACGCAGCTCGCGGCCGAGGGCCAGCTCGATCCCACCATCGGGCGCCAGAAGGAAATCGAGCGCGTGATGGAGATCCTGTCCCGCCGCAAGAAGAACAATCCGGTCTTGATCGGCGAGCCGGGGGTGGGCAAAACGGCGATCGTCGAGGGGCTGGCGCAGTTGATCGCGAGCGGGCAGTGCCCGGACGTGCTGAAGGACCACCGCGTGTTGTCGCTCGACATGGCGGCCGTGATCGCGGGCACGAAGTACCGGGGCCAATTCGAGGAGCGGCTCAAGGCGATCATCAACGAGATCGCGCAAAACCGGAACATCATTCTCTTCATCGATGAGCTGCACACGCTGGTCGGCGCGGGGGCCGCCGAGGGCGCCGTCGACGCGTCCAACATGCTCAAGCCGGCGCTGGCGCGCGGCGAGCTGCAGTGCGTGGGTGCCTCGACGCTGAACGAGTACCGTAAGTACATCGAGAAGGACGGCGCGCTCGAGCGTCGCTTCCAGACCGTGATCGTCGACCCGCCGACGGTGGACGAGACGATCGAGATCCTCAAGGGGCTCCGCAAGCGCTATGAGGAGCACCACCGGGTGATCATCCCGGACGAGACGCTGGACGCCGCGGCCAAGCTGTCGGAGCGGTACATCACCGACCGCTTCCTGCCCGACAAGGCGATCGACGTCATCGACGAGGCCGGCGCGCGCGCACGGCTGGCGACTCAGGTGCCGCCGCCCGAAGTCGCCGCCCTCAAGAGCAAGCTCGAGCACATCAACGGCGACAAGGAAAACGCGGTCCGCGACCAGAACTTCGAGCGCGCCGCCGCGCTGCGCGATCAGGAGCGCGAGCTGCAGGCCGAAATCCGCCGCAAGCACGAGGCGTGGGAGAAGGAGCGCCAGACGCACCGGCCCACGATCAACGAGGAAGGCGTCGCCTTCATCGTGTCGCGCTGGACCGGTATCCCGGTGACGCGGCTGCAGGAGGCCGAAACGGCGCGGTTGCTCCGCATGGAACAGGAGATGCATCAGACCGTCGTCGGCCAGGACGAGGCGATCGCGGTGATCTCGCGCGCCATCCGGCGCAGCCGGGCGGGGCTCAAGGATCCCAAGCGGCCGATCGGCTCCTTCATCTTCTCCGGCCCGACCGGCGTGGGCAAGACGGAGCTGGCTCGCGCGCTCGCGCGCTTCCTGTTCGCCGACGCGAATTCGCTCATCCGCGTGGACATGTCGGAGTACATGGAGAAGTTCTCGGTGAGCCGCCTCATCGGCGCGCCCCCGGGCTACGTCGGCTACGAGGATTCCGGCACCCTGACCAAGTCGGTGCGGCGGAAACCCTACTCGGTCGTACTGCTCGACGAGATCGAGAAGGCGCATCCCGACGTGTTCAACATCCTGCTGCAGGTGCTCGACGAGGGACACCTCACCGACAACTACGGTCGCGTGATCGACTTCAAGAACACGGTGGTCATCATGACCTCCAACGTCGGCGCGCGCGACATGGTCAAGGGGAAGGCGCTGGGCTTCTCCCAGCCCGATACGCGGGCGACGTTCGAGAAGATGGCGGAGAAGGTCAAGGAGGAGATCAACAAGACCTTCAATCCCGAGTTCTTGAACCGGCTGGACGACGTCATTGTGTTCCACCCGCTCACGCGGGAACACATCGCGCAGATCGTGGTCATCCTCCTGCGGGAGGTGCAGAAGCGCCTCGGCGAGGAAGAGTTGACGCTCCGCTTGACGCCCGCGGGGTCGGACTTCCTCGTGGACCGCGGGTTCGACGAGCACTTTGGTGCGCGCCCGCTGAAGCGCGCGATACAGAAGTACGTCGAGGATCCGCTCTCCGAGAAGATCCTGGTCGGCGAGTTCGCGCGGGGCGACGAGATCGAGGTGGACGTGGCCCCCGACAAGGAACGGTTGGCGTTCCGCGCGCTCTCCGGCTCGAAGGCGTGATTCGCAAGCTTTCCGTCGTCATTTCGCTGGCTTCGGTCGTGGTCGCCCCGCGCGCCATGCGCGCGCAGGGGGAAGCCGCCGTGGCTCCCGATTCCATCGTCGTCCTGGGCTTGCGGCGCGTGGACCGCAAACAGGTGCTCGAGCAGAGCGGCCTGAGCCCCGGCCGCCCGCTCGGCTACCGCGACGTCCAACGCGCCATCCAGGCCCTCTACGGCACCGGTCAGTTCGCGGACGTGCGCGTGGCGCAGGACACGGGGCAGGGGCGCCAGCTCCTCGTGATCCGCGTGCACGAGCGCCCGATCCTCCTGAAGTGGGCGGTGCGCGGCGTGGACAAGGTGTCCGAAGGCAGCGTACGCGACAAGGCGCAGCTGGCGGAAGGCCGGCCGCTCGACCCCGCGGCCGTCGCCCGAGCCCGCGGCCGCATCGACTCGCTGTACCGGGCGCAGGGCTTCTACCTCGCGCAGGTGAAGGTCATCGACGTCTACGAGGACGACTCGGCTCGCGTCCGGGTCATCTTCGACATCGACGAAGGCCACCGGGTGGCCGTGTCGCGAGTGGAGCTCGCGGGGAACACGCATCTCCCGACCGCCGAGCTGGTGGACCAGATGAAGACCCGGCCCGAGGGGTTCTGGTGGTTCCGCTCGGGTGAGTACGACGACGAAAAAGTGCGGGAAGACCTGCAGGAGCGGCTCCCCAAGCACTACGGTGACCGCGGCTACGTGGATTTCCAGGTGCTCGACGACACGCTGGTCGTCAACGACACGACCGGCAAGGCGACGCTGCGCGTGCAGATGAGCGAAGGCGAGGCGTACCGCGTTGGCACCTTCGAGATCGTGGGCAACCGGCGCTTCTCCACGGAGGATCTGCAGCAGCTCTACCCGTTCAAGGGTGGTGACCACAGCGGGTTCCTCGGCTTGGGGGGAGCCGCGCAGGGGCCGGTCTACTTCAACCAGGCGCACTGGGACGACGCCACGCAGGGGCTCCGGACCCTCTACTACAATAACGGCTACATCTACGTCAACATCCGTTCCGAGGTCATCCGACGCCGGGGGGCCGACGGCCAGCCGGTGGTGGACCTGCGTTGGTCCATCAACGAAGGCCAGCCGGCCATCGTGAACAAGATCGAGATCGCGGGGAACGACGTGACCCACGAGCGCGTCATCCGCGAGGCGATCGTGCTACTCCCGGGCGACGTGTTCCGCCAGGACGCGCTCCTTCACTCGTACCAGAACATCTCGAACCTCGGCTTCTTCCAGCAGCCGCTGCCGTTTCCCGACACCCGTCCCGCCAACGATCAAGGCGACATCGACGTCATCTTTCGGGTGACGGAAAAGCACACCGGCAACATCAACTTCGGCGCCTCGGTCGGGCAGGGGACCGGCGTCGGCGGCTTCCTCGGGCTCGACGAGCCGAACCTGTTCGGGCAGGGGAAGAAGGGCCACTTCCAGTGGCAGTTCGGCAAGAACATCAGTGACTTTGCCATCACCTACACCGATCCCGCCATTCGAGAGTCTCGCATCTCGGGAACGCTCGACCTGCACAACAGCCGACTGCGGTACACGATTGCGGACCTCGGCACGGTGCACCGCCGCGGCGGCAGCCTCCAGCTCGGATTCCCGGTTTTCAACGACCGCTACACCCGACTGTTCGTTTCCTACGGGATCGACGAGCAGACATTCATCGGCGGGAGCATCACCACCGCCGCGCTGACCTGCCAGAACTGCGTCCGGTCGACCCTTGGAATGTCGCTGCTGCGCGATACGCGCATCGACCTACCGTTCCCGACCGCGGGCACCATGCATTCGATCGGCATTTCGCAATCGGGTGGCCCGCTCGGGGGCTCCGGTGATTTCCAGCGGCTCGACCTCGAAGGCCGGTGGTATGCCCCCGTCGGCCAGCTGGGCGGCTCGACCAACTCGGCACCTATCAAGTTGGTCATGGGCCTTTCGACGCGATCGGGGTTCGTGTTCGGATACTCACCCTTCTTCGACCAGCTCTTCACGATGGGCGGCGTACAGTACGGCATTCCGCTGCGCGGCTATGACGAGTTTTCCATCACCCCGCACGGCTATGCTCCCGCGGCGTCCAATCAGGCGACCGCCGCGTCGTTCGGGCAGGCGTACCTGGCGATGACCGGTGAGTTCGGGGTGCGACTCTCGCAGATGTTCTACATGTCGGCGTTCATCGATGCCGGCAACGTATGGGCGACTGCTGGTCAGTTCGACCCGACCCGGTTGTTCCGCGGCGCGGGTGTCGGCATGAGCATCATTTCGCCGCTGGGACCGATCGGCATCGACCTCGCATACGGCTTCGACCGTACGGATGCCTTCGGGAATCCCGATCCGGGGTTCAAGCTGCACTTCAAGCTGGGCAACTTCTTCTGATCGGCCGTTTTCTTTTCGGGGGGATCGTTATGGCGCGTGCGGCAACGGTGTTGGCGATGATCGGCCTTGCGGTGGCCCTACCGGCGGTGAGCCGGGCGCAGGCGAAAGCGCAGGGGCAGGCCGGGGGCGGGGGAGCCGGACAGCCGGCCCTCAAGATTGCGTTCATCAGCTCGCAGCAGATTCTCGAGCAAACGCCGGGCTATGCGGCGGCCGAGTCCACGTTCAAGAAGGAGTATCAGGGCTTTCAAGACGAAGCCCAGAAGCTCCGCCAGCAGTTCGACTCCGCCGTCCAGACGTTCGAGAAGCAGTCGATCGCGCTTTCATCGGCGGCCAAGGCGGCGAAGCAGAAGGAGCTCCAGCAGCTGCAGCAGCGCCTGGAGCAACGCTCGAACGAGCTGCAGGACAAGAGCCAGCAGCGTCAACGCGAGCTGATTCAGCCGATCCAGGCACGCGTCAACGCCGTCATTCAGGGACTGCGCGCCGAGGGCAACTACGCCTTGATCTTCGACGCCGACTCGCCCACGAACAACATCGTCGCCGCCGATCCGAGTCTCGACATCACACCCAGGGTCATCGAGCGGCTGAAGCAGGCGAAGTAGGCGGGCCCCCTCCCCTCCCTCCCCCCTCCTCCCCTCTCCGCTCTTTCTCCGTGCGCGTTCGGCGCATCACTGCCCGCGAGATCGCAGCCCTCACCAACGGGCAGCTCGTCGGATCGCCGGACGTGGTCGCGTCGGGCGTCGCGCCGTTGGACCGGGCCGGTCCCGAGGATCTGTCGTTTCTTGCCGCGAGACGCTATCTCCAGTATTTTCAACGCTCTAGCGCCGCGATCGTGCTCTGCAAGGCGGACCTCGTGCCGCCCGACTCGGCGGGGCCCGCCTGTCGCGTCGTCGTGCGCGACCCGCACGAGGCGCTGCTCGCCGTCGTCCCCGTGCTCTACCCGGAGCCGGCTTGGGAGCCGGGCGTGCATCGCACGGCGGTGATCGGACAGGGCGTCGTTTGGCAGGAGCCCGTTGCGATCGGACCGTACGCGGTGCTCGGCCGGGACGTCCGCCTCGGCCGCAACGTGCGGATTGCCGCGGGTGTGGTCCTGGGAGACGGCGTGCAGCTGGGGGACGACGTAGAGGTCATGCCCCACGTGGTGTGTTACAGCGGCACGATCGTGGGAAGCCGGGTGATCCTGCACGCGGGCGTGCGGCTGGGCGCGGATGGGTTCGGCTACATCCCGGGCAAGAACGGCGCGGCGCCACGGAAGATTCCTCAGGTGGGGCGCTGTATCATCGGGGACGACGTCGAGATCGGAGCCAATACGACCATTGACCGGGGCAGCGTGGACGACACGGTGATCGGCCCGGGCACGAAGATCGACAACCTCGTGCAGATCGGCCACAACTGCCGCATCGGCGCGCGCTGCCTCATCGCCGGGCAGGCGGGCATCGCGGGGAGCACGTACGTCGAGGACGACGTGTTTCTCGCGGGCCAGGCGGGTCTCGCCGACCACGTCACGATCGGACGGGGCGCGCGCGTCACCGTGCAGGGAGGCGTGATCGGCGACATCGCCGCGGGGGCAACGGTGTCGGGGTATCCCGCCCGTGCCCACCGGGAGTTCCTGCGGGCCCAGGGCGCGTTGTATCGGCTCGCGCTCATCGTGGACGATCTCGAGGCGCTGGTGCGCCGGGCTGACGACGCTGAGCGCTAGGCGCGGCATCCGCACCACGGCGGTGGTCTCGGGGACGGGACTTCACACCGGTGCCCGCACCGAGGCGACCTTCCTGCCCGCGCCGGCGGGCCAGGGGGTCGTATTCCGGCGAGTGGACCTCGCCGGAAAGCCCCAGGTCCCGGCGCTCTTGTCCGAAGTGGAGGCAGTCGAGCGGCGCACGGCCATCGGCAAAGGAGAGTCCACGATCCATACCGTGGAGCACCTCCTGGCCGCGGTGGCGGCGCACGAGATCGACGACCTCACGGTCGAGCTGTCCGGACCGGAGCCGCCCATCCTCGACGGCAGCGTCCAGCCGTACTTCGAGGCGCTGACGCGTGCCGGTCCGACGGAGACGAGCGGCGAGGCGCTCGTCCTCGTGGTGCCTGCGCCGTTCACGGTGAGCGACGGCGACTCGAGCTACGTGGTGGCGCCCGCGAAGGAACTGCGACTCACGGTGACGATCGAGTGGCCGCATCCCCTGATCGGACGCCAGGCGGCGAGCTTCACGGTGACCCCCCAGGCGTTCGCGAAAGAGCTCGCCCCCGCGCGGACGTTCGGGTTCACGAGCGAGGTGGCGGCGCTCCAGGCCAAAGGGCTGATCAAGGGCGCGTCGAGCGCCAACGCGATCGTGCTGGACGAGCGCGGGCTGGCGAACGGCGGGGAGCTCCGGTGGCCCGACGAGTTCGTGCGTCACAAGGCCGCCGACATCCTCGGCGACCTCGCGCTCACCGGCGCGCGCGTGCGCGCCCACATCGTCGCGACGCGGCCGTCGCATGCCGGCAACATCGCCCTGGCGCGCGCTCTGGCGCGGGCGGCGCGGCGCGAGGGGCCGCCCAAGATGGACATCGGGCGGATCATGGAGGTCCTGCCGCACCGCTACCCGTTCCTGCTGGTGGACCGGATCATCGAGATCGAGGGGCAGCAGCGGATCGTCGGCATCAAGAACGTCACGATCAACGAGCCGTTCTTCCAGGGCCACTTCCCCGGCCATCCGATCATGCCCGGGGTGCTCATCATCGAGGCGATGGCGCAGGTGGGCGGGATGTTGCTGATGAGCTTCTTCGAGGGACAGAACGTCGAGGACAAGGTCGTGTACTTCATGTCGATGGACAACGTGAAGTTTCGCCGGCCGGTCATCCCGGGCGATCAGATCCGGTTCGAGCTCGAGATGGTCCAGTTCCGCGGCAAGACGTGCAAGATGAAGGGGGTCGGGTACGTGGACGGCCAGATGGTGGCGGAGGCAGAGATGATGGCGTCGGTGGTGGACCGGTGATCCACCGGACGGCCCTGGTCGATCCCACGGCTGCCGTCTCGAGCGACGTCACGATCGGCCCGTACGCGATCATCGGCCCGCGGGTCACCATCGGCGAGCGCTGTCACATCGCGGCCCACGCGGTGCTGGAGCGCAACGTCAAGCTCGGTACCGGCGTCCGCATCGGGTACGGCAGCGTGCTGGGTAACGACCCCCAGGATCTGAAGTACAAGGGAGAAGACACCTGGGTCGAAGTGGGCGATGCCACGGTGATCCGGGAGTACTGCACGATCAACCGCGGGACGCAGGCGACGGGAAAGACGTCCGTGGGGCAGCGCTGCTTCCTGATGTCGTACGTGCACCTCGCGCACGATTGTCACATCGCCAACGACGTGATCATCGCGAACGCCGTCCAGATGGCGGGACACGTGACGATCGAAGACCGCGCGATCATCTCGGGACTCGTGCCGATCCATCAGTTCGTGCGGATCGGGACCTTTTCGTTCGTCGGGGGCGGGTCGCGCGTGAACCAGGACGTGCCGCCCTATACCAAGGCTGTGGGCAATCCGGTCCACCTGTACGGGCTCAACTCCGTGGGCCTGCAGCGCGCCGGGTTCGCCCCCGACGTGAAGCTCGCGCTGAAGCGCGCCTACCGGCTGCTGTTCAATTCCGACATGACGGTGAGCCAGGGGATTGCCAAGGCCCGTGCCGAGCTGCCGCAGATACCCGAAGTAGAGAATTTTCTCAAGTTCATCGAAGGATCGCAGCGGGGAGTGTTGGTGTGAGCACGGCGCCGGTGCGGGTGGGGGTCATCGGCACCGGAGCGCTCGGGTTTCACCACGCGCGGCTGTTGCGGCGCATGCCGGGGATCACGTTCGCCGGCATCTACGACAACAACTCCGCGCGCGCCGCCGAGGTCGCGGCGCAGCTCGAGACGGTCGCACATCCGGCCCTCGCGCCGCTGCTCGATCGAGTGGACGCCGTGACCGTTGCGGTTCCCACGCCCGCACACGCCGAGGTCGGGACCGCGGTGCTTGAGCGTGGCATCGCGCTGCTCATGGAGAAGCCGCTCGCCGATACAGTCGTGGCGGCGGAGGATCTGGTGCGCCGCGCCACCGCGCGCGGCGTCGTGCTCCAGGTCGGCCACGTCGAACGGTTCAACCGCGCCGTGCGGGCGGCGGCACCGTACCTGGACGAACCCCGGTTCCTGCAGATCGACCGGCTGGCGCCGTTCCAGCCGCGCGGCACCGACGTGGCCGTGATCCTCGATCTCATGATTCACGACCTCGATCTGGTTCTCGAGCTCGTGCGCTCGGACGTGGTGGACGTTCGGGCGACCGGGGTGCCGTTGCTCACGACGCACGTGGACATCGCCAACGCGCGGATCGAGTTCGCCAACGGCGCCATCGCGAACGTGACGGCCAGTCGCGTGTCGCGCGAGCGTACGCGGAAGCTCCGGATGTTTCAGCCGAACGGCTACTTCTCGCTCGACCTCGCGCAGGGCAGCGGCGACTACTACCGGCTCAAGGCCGGCTGGCAGAGTCTCGGCGCCACGTCGCTCGAGCAGATCGTGGAGCACGTGCGGCTCGACGCGCCGGAGGCGGAACCCTTGAAACTCGAGCTGGAAAGCTTCCTGCGCGCGGTGCGCGGGGAAGAAGAAGTCGTCGTGTCGGGTGCCGCCGGGGCGCATGCTCTGGCCCTCGCCTTTCGGATCGCCGACGCGGTCCAGGCCTCGCCCCTCGCAGCCGCGCGGCCGTGAGTGCCGTTCCAACTAGTCCCGGCAAGTCCGCGGCGCGTTTGGCGACTGCAGTTGGAACGGCGTGAGCCGCGCCCCGCGCATCTACATCTCGGCGGGCGAGCCGTCGGGGGACGCGCACGCCGCCGCCGTCGTGACCGCCTTGAAGCGCCGGGTCCCGGCCGTCACCGTCGAGGCGTTCGGCGGGCCCGAGCTGGCGGCGGCGGGTGCGGTGGTGCTGGACCGCATGGAGCGCTTCTCCGTGGTGGGATTCGTGGAAGCGCTGTGGAAGGTTCCTGCCCACCTGCGCTTGCTGGGGCGGGTGCGCGCCGCCTTCAAGGCCGGACGCTACGATCTCGCGATCCTCGTCGACTATCCCGGCTATCACCTGCGCGTGGCGGCGGAAGCCGCCGCTCTGGGCATTCCGGTCCTGTACTACATCGCGCCCCAGATGTGGGCCTGGGCGCCGGGCCGGGTGCGCAAATTGACCGCGGTGCGCCGGCTCGCCGTCATCCTCCCCTTCGAGGAGGCGTTCTTTCGCGACCACGGCGTGGCGGCTACGTTCGTCGGGCATCCGCTGAAAGATCGCCCGGCGCCGCCACCCCGTCCCGAGGCCAGGCGCATGCTCGGACTCGACAGCCAACGTCCGGTACTCGGACTGTTCCCGGGGAGTCGCGCCCTGGAGGTGAAGCGGCTCTGGCCCGCGTTCCGCGACGCGGCGACGCGAGTGCGTCAGGCGCGCCCCGACGTCCAAGTCGTCGCGGCGGGAACGCCGCACGCCCACTACCCCGACGCGGGCGCGATTCACCTGCACGTCGGGGATCCCCTGGCAGTATTCGCCGCCGCCGATGCCGGACTCTGCAAGTCGGGGACGACGACGCTGGAAGCCGCGCTCGCCGACGTTCCCATGGTCATCGCCTACCGGCTCAACCCGGTTTCCTTCGCCATCGCCATCCGGATGCTGCGGGTCCCCCACGTCGGCCTGGTGAACCTGATCGCCGAGCGCGACGTGAGTGCCGAGCTGCTGCAGGACGCGGTGACTCCCGGTGCGTTGGCCGACGCCGTGCTTCCGCTGCTCGACCCCGAGAGCGTCGCCGCCCGGCGCCAGCGGGAAGGGCTCGCCCTCGTGCGGCAGCGCTTAGGGTCGCCCGGCGCAGCCGACCGCGTCGCCGCCCTCGCGCTCGAGTTGTGCGCAGGAGGGGGGAGGGCAGCGTGAAACTCGGGCGCGCCGAGCCGTTCGTGGCGGCCGTCATCGCAGGCCTGGTGCGTCTGCTCGCGGCGACGTGGCGCTATCGGGTGCACGGGTGGGAGCACGTGGCGGCGGCGCGCGCGACCGGGCGACCGGTGATCTACGTCCTGTGGCACAGTCGGATCCTTCCGCTGCTGTATCATCGGCGTGACGAGGGCGTGGCGCTCCTCATCAGTCGTCATCGCGACGGCGGCTACCTCGCCGCTCTGTCGGAACGCTGGGGGTACCGGATCGTCCGCGGATCGTCACAACGCGGCGGGGACGTGGGCCTGCTGGGACTGGTGCGCTACCTGCGCCAGGGCGGGGAAGTCGCCCTCACGCCCGACGGCCCGCGCGGACCGGCTGAACGCATGAAGCCAGGCGCACTGGCCGCGGCACAACACGCCAACGCGCTGGTGATCGCCGCGGGCGCCCGCGCCGGATCCGCGTGGTGGATCCGGTCGTGGGATCGATTCTGCCTGCCGCGACCCTTCGCGCGTGTCGAGGTCGCCTACGGCGCCCCGTTCGGGGTCGGTGCCGGCAAGGAGACGCTGCGAGATGCGATGGCCCTGGCCGAGCGGGAATTGCAAGCCGTGACCTATGTGAAAGGGGAAGGGGGAGGGGGGAAGGGGGAAGGGTGAGTTGGGCGAGGGTCGTGCATTGGTTGTGGGGCCGCTCGGTCACTGCCCGGGTCGCGCGCCTGCCCCTGGTCCCGCTGGCGGGTGCGTACTGGGCCGTGATGAAGGTCCGAGCGGCTCGACCGCGTTCCCCCGCCCCCACGCGGCTCCCCCTTCCGACGATCGCGGTGGGCAATCTGTCGGTCGGCGGCACGGGGAAGACGCCCCTCGCGGCCTGGATCGCTGACTATTGTGCAGCGCGTGGGCGCATTCCGGGGATCCTGATGCGTGGCTACGGGAGCGACGAGCCGCTGGTGCACCGGCGGCTCGTGCCGCGCGCGGTGGTCGTGGCGAACCCGGATCGGGTGGCCGGAGCGGGAGCTGCACAGTCTCAAGGCGCCCAGGTGTTGATCCTCGACGACGCGTACCAGCTGCTCGGCGTGGCGCGCGACCTGAACGTGGTCGTGATCAGCGCGGAGAGCGCGGCCGGATCCCCCTGGCCGCTGCCGGCGGGGCCCTGGCGCGAACGCTGGGATGCTTTGGGTCGTGCCGACCTGATCGTGGTCACTCGCAAGACCGCCACGGCCGCCGTCGCGGGCGCGCTGGCCGACCGGTTGCGACGCAACGAGCACGCCGCGCTCTGCACCGCGTTCCTGTCCATCAGTCACCTCGAGGGGTTGCAATCGGGTACGCGCCACACGATCGAGGCGATCACCGGACGGCGTGTCGTGGCTGCCGCGGGGATCGCCGACCCGGAAGCGTTCGCGGGGCAGCTGCGGGGCGCCGGCGCGACCGTGCAACTCGTGGCGTATCAAGACCATCACGCCTATCGGCCGGCCGACCTGGACCGGCTCGTGCGGGCCGCCGCCGGTGGGGATTATGTTGTAGTCACCGAAAAGGACGCCGTGAAGCTCCGCGAGCAATGGCCCGGGAGTGCGCCCGAGCCTCTCGTTGCGGCGCTCGCCGTTCGCCTGGAGTGGAACGGCCGGGCGCTGGAACAGGCGGTGGACGCGGTGCTGCGAGCATCCTCACATTAGAGCGCCATGACCGACCCTGTCATCAAGCCCCCCCTCCCGAGCCATCACGGCATCCGGCCCGACAAGGAAACGTTCCTGGCGGAGGAGAACCCGTTCGAAGCCATGATGGAGCGCTTCGATCATGCCGCCCATCTCCTGAATCTCGATCCGGGCCTGTACAAGGTCCTCCGTAATCCGGAAAAGCAGATCATCGTGTCGGTTCCGGTGCTGCGTGATTCGGGCGAGCTGGAGGTGTACACGGGGTATCGCGTGCTCTACAACACGTCGCGCGGCCCCGCCAAAGGCGGCATCCGGTTCGATCTCAACGTGACCCTCGAGGAGGTCAAGGCGCTCGCCGCGTGGATGACGTGGAAATGCGCGCTCGTGAACATCCCGTTCGGAGGCTCGAAGGGCGGGGTCGTGTGCGATCCGACCACGATGTCGATGGGCGAGCTGGAGCGGGTTACCCGGCGCTACACGGCGAGCATCATCGAGACCCTTGGCCCGGACTCCGACGTGCCGGCCCCCGACGTGAATACCAACGAGCGGGTGATGGCGTGGATCATGGACACCTACTCCATGCACCACCGCCACACCGTGACCGCGGTCGTCACCGGCAAGCCTGTGGAGATGGGCGGCTCGTTGGGGCGGCGGGAGGCGACGGGACGGGGATGCATGTTCGTGACGCGGGAAGCGCTCGCCAAGCGTGGAATGAGCCTCAAAGGCGCGCGCGTCGCGGTCCAGGGATTCGGGAACGTGGGGTCCGTGGCGGCCGACGTGATGGCGAAAGAAGGAGCCGCCAACGTGGCCGTGTCTGACAAATCGGGCGCTGTCCACCACCCGTCGGGCCTCGACATCCCCGACCTGCTCAAGTGGGTCGAGGAGCACCGTCAGATCAACGGATATCCGAAGGCCGAGGCGTTCGGCAAGGATCAGCTCCTCACGGTGGACTGTGACGTGTTGGTGCCGGCCGCGACGGAGAACGTCATCACGCGCAAGAACGCACCCCAGATCAAGGCGAAGATCATCTGCGAAGGGGCGAACGGGCCTACCACTGCCGCGGCCGATGAGATCCTGGAGAAAAAGGGCGTCTTCGTCATCCCCGACATCCTCGCGAACGCGGGCGGCGTCACCGTGAGCTATTTCGAGTGGGTCCAGGACCGCGGTGGCTACTTCTGGGACGAAGACACCGTCAACCGGCGGCTCGAGACCATCATGACCCGTTCGTTCCACGAGGTCATGGCGCTCGTCGAGAAGCACAAGGTGAGCACCCGGATCGCGTGCTACATGCTGGCCGTGGATCGGGTGGCGGCGATGCATCGGTTGCGTGGGATGTATGCCTGATGCGCTACCGTGTCGTTGCGGTGGGCCGCGTGCGGGACGCGGCGCTCCGCGCGGCGTGTGACGGGTACCTCGAGAGGTTGCGACGCTACACGCGGGTCGAGGAGCGGGAAGTGAAGGACGAGGCGCGAATCCTCGAGGGGGTGCCCGAGGGCTCGCACCTCGTCGCGCTTTCGGAAGCGGGAGAACAGTGGACGTCCGGGCAGTTGGCCGAGTGGACGGCGCGGTGGGAGATGGACGGTCGGGATGTCGCGTTCGCGATCGGCGGCGCGGAGGCGCTGCCGGCCGCCGTGCTGCAGCACGCGGAGCGGGCGTGGAGTCTGTCCCGCCTCACGTTCCCACACGAGCTCGCGCGGGTCGTGGTGTACGAGCAGCTGTATCGCGCGTACACCATTCGCCGGGGGGAACCCTACCATCGCGGATCCTGAGCTGACGCCGGCCGACCGGACGGCGCTGCTCGAGTTCGCGCGGGCCACGCTGCAGGCGCACCTGTCCGGCCGGCCGCTCCCCCCGGTGTGCGCCGTTCCTGGGGCGGCGCTGCACCGCGGCGCCTTCGTCACGTTGCTGGAGCGGGGAGCGTTGCGTGGCTGCATCGGGCACGTCGTCGCCGACCAGACGCTCGGGCTCGTCGTACAGGAGATGACGATCGCGGCGGCGCGGGACGATCCGCGGTTTGCTCCCATCACGCTGGATGAGCTACCCGCCCTCACCCTCGAGATCTCGGTCCTGGCGGAGCCGACCCCGATCCCCGCGCCGGTCGACCCTGCGTGTATCGAGATCGGCCGCGACGGTCTCATCGTGCGGCGCGAGGGCGCTACGGCGTTGCTGCTCCCGCAGGTGGCGACCGAGTATCATTGGGGACCGGAAGCGTTCCTTGGGGCGACGGCGCGCAAGGCGGGTCTCGCGCCGGACGCGTGGCGGGAACCAGGGACCGAGGTATTCTCTTTTCAAGCAGACGTCTTCGGGGACGAGTGACGAGGGACGAGTGATTCCGCGCATCGTCGCGACTCCGATCGCACCGCTCACGTTGCCGCCGCCGCGACTCGCGCCGCGGCGCGTGGACCCCCGCGTGATCGCCGCCGCCTCGCCCGGGCCGGGTCGCGAGCGGCTGGCGGCGGGTGAGGTGCTCGTCGTCACGACCGGCCAGCAGCCAGGTCTCTTCACCGGTCCCCTCTACACGATCAACAAGGCGCTGTCGGCGATCGCCCTGGCACGGCGGCTCGAACGGGAGCGCCAGGTGCCCGTGATTCCCGTGTTCTGGGTCGCGGGCGACGACCACGACTTCGCGGAAGGCAACCACGCGTGGTTCTTGAACGCCGCGGGCGATGCCGAGCAGATCGTGTTGCGCGTGCGCGCCGCCGACGCGCCACTCGTTCCACTCGCTCGGGAGGTTGCTGGCCCCGAGATCGCCGCCGCGCTCGCCCGGCTCAGGGACGGCACGCCCGAGACCGAGTTCAAGGCGTCGGTGCTGGACTGGCTGGAGCGCTCGTACCGCCCGGAAGCCACGCTCGCCGATGCGTTCGCCGCGGCGTTGCACGCGCTGCTCGGACCCCGGGGGCTCGTCGTGCTGCGGGCGTACGACCCGAGCGCCAAGGCCGTGGCCGCACCGTGGGTGCTACAGGGCCTCGACCACACGCTCGCGGACGGCTACACGCCTGTGTTCATCGAGGCGAGTCAGGGGCGCGATCGCCTGCAGCGCGACGGCGAGCGGTTCGTGGCGCGCCGCAGCGGGGAGCGCTTCACGCGCGCCGAGCTGGAGCGCGTCGCGGCGACGGCACCCGAGCGCCTGTCGCCCAACGTGCTGTTGCGGCCGGTCATCGAGGCCGCTGTGCTGCCCACCATCGCGTACGCCGCGGGTCCGGCCGAGCTGGGCTATTTGCCGGAGGCGGCGCCGCTGTACGAAGCGTTGCGCGTGACGCGGCAGGCGGCGGTGCCCCGGTGGTCGGGTGTGATCGTCGAAGCACGGGTCGAGAAGCTGATGGAGCGTCATGGAATCGACCTCACGGCGTTCGACGGCAAGCCCGGTCAGCTCGAAGCCCGCCTCGTTCGACTCGAGCTCCCGCCGGAAGCCGTCACGACGCTGGCCACCCTGCGCTCGAGTATCGAGGACCAGTACCGGCGCCTGTGGGAGTCAGTCGCGCAACTCGACCCCACGCTCGAGCGGACGGTCGAATCGGCGCGCAACGCCGCGCTCGCAGGGACACAGACGATCGAGAAGAAGCTCGTGGCGAGCCTCAAGCGTCTCGAGGGCGAAACGCTGGTGCGGCAGATCGCGCGAGCACGCGCGGCCGTCTATCCGGGAGGACAGCCGCAGGAGCGCGTGCTCACGCTCGCGTCGTTCCTTATCCGATATGGGCCCGCGCTCGTGGACGCGCTGGAGCAAGAGGTGGCGCGCTGGGCGGGCACTCCATAGAATCCGTTTCATGTGGGTCTTAGTCATCGTGCTGCTGGTCGCGCTGATGATCCCGATCACCGCGATCCTGCTCGATTCGCCGCTGGGGCGTTCGGTCGCGCGGCGGCTCGAAGGGCAGGGGGACGGAAGTGCGGCCGGGAGTGGGGTGGGCATTCGAAAGCTCGAGCAACGTGTGGAGGCGCTGGAAACGGACCTCGAGGACCTGAACCGCTCCATCAACGGGATGCGTGAGGAGCTGCAGTTCGTGCAGCGTCTGCTGGAAGACCCCGGCAAGAAGAAGCGTCCCTCCTGAGCGCGGGGAGGGGGGGCGGAGGTCGCCACGCGGCCCACGTGGCCGCGGGCATTCTCCTGACCCGGGTGCTTGGATACGTGCGCGAACGGGTGTTCGCGCATTACTTCGGAAACGACACGATCCCGGCCGACGCGTTCCGCGCCGCGCTCCGCATTCCCAATACGCTGCGCAGCCTGCTCGGCGAGGGCACCCTCCTCGCCTCGTTCATTCCGGTCTACGCCGCGTTCAATGAGCGACAGGACAAGCGCGCCGCCCGCGCTCTGGCGGGGGCCGTGCTCGGGTTGCTGTTGCTCGCGTCGGGGACCGTCGCGCTGATCGGTATTGCCCTGGCGCCGGCGATCACCACCGTGATCGCCAAGGGCTTCGACGAGCCACGCCGCCAGCTCACCATCACGCTCGTGCGCATCCTGTTCCCCATGACGGGATTGATGGTGATCTCGGCGTGGTGCCTTGGCATTCTCAACACACACCGGCGGTTTTTCTTGCCGTACGCCGCGCCGGCGTTGTGGAACGTCGCGGGGATCGTGGCGATGCTCGCGGCCGGTTCGTGGTTCGTCAACCGCGCGCTCCCGCCCGACGTCCAGCTGCATCGCCTTTCGCTCGCCCTCGCCTGGGGCACGGTGGCGGGCAGCGTACTGCAGATCGCCGCACAGTTACCGTCGTGCTGGCGGCTGCTCCAGGGCATTCCCGTGCGATTCTCCGTAACTCCCGAAGGTGTACGGAGCGTCGTGGTCGCGTGGCTCCCCCTCCTGGTGGGAGCGGGTGTCGCCCAGCTCTCGGGTCTCATCGACACCCTGCTCGGCTCCTTCACCGGGCCGGGTGGCGTTTCGGCGCTCGGCTATGCTCAGCTGATCCAGGTCCTGCCCATCAGCCTGTTCGGGGTGTCGGTCACGGCAGTTGCCTTGCCGGAGCTGTCGCGTGACGCGATGGCCACGACGGGGCGAGGGCCCAACGAGCAGTTGCGGGCGCGGATCGCGGTCGGATTTCGCCGGATCGTGTTCTTCGTCGTGCCGTCCTCCATCGCGTGCATCGCGCTGAGCCGGGAGATCGTCGGCGCGCTGTACCAGACGGGCCGATTCACGGCCGACGCGACGGTCCTGGTCGCCAACGTGCTCGCGGCGTACGGCATCGGGCTCGTCGGCCAGGCGACCGTGAAGCTGTTCGCGTCGGGTTTTTACGCCCTCCGGGACACGCGCACGCCGGTGAAGATCGCGGCCTTTTCCCTCGTGGTCTCGACTGGCCTCGCCTGGCTGCTCATGCGCTGGCTCGGCACGCCGGGCATCGCGCTCGGATCGTCGCTCGGGGCCTTCTTGAACACCACCCTCCATCTGCGCGACCTGCGCCGCCGCATCGGCAGCGTGCTCCTGAGCGCCGACTGGCGGGCGTTCGGGATCGCGCTCGTCGCGGCGCTGCTGGCGGGGGCGGCGGCGGTGGGAATGGCGCGGGTCGCCCCCGGACTGGCCCCGGTGCCGCGAGGCGCGGTCGTCCTGGGTATCTTTGGGGTTGTCTACGCCGCGTCGACGCTGGCGCTCAAGCACCCCGATGCCGTCCGCACATGGCAATCCCTGACCACCTTTCGCGCAAACTAGAGGCCCTGCCCGACAGGCCCGGCGTCTACCTCTGGAAGGATGTCGGCGGTGGGATCCTGTACGTCGGGAAAGCCAAGAGCCTGCGCGCGCGGGTGCCGAGCTACTTCGGTCCGGACGGCGGCGCCACACCGGAGCGCGCCGCGCTCATCAGCCAGATCGCCGATCTCGAAACGATCATCGTTCCGAACGAGGCGCAGGCGCTGCTGCTCGAGAACAACCTCATCAAGGAGCACCGCCCGCGGTTCAACATCCGGCTCACCGACGACAAGAGCTATCCCCGAATCGCGGTGACCCTCGCGGAGCCCTTCCCGCGGGTGTTGGTGACGCGCCGCGTGACGATCCCCGGAGCCCGCTATTTCGGGCCCTACACGGACGTGGCGACGCTGCGCCAGACGCTGAAGATCATCCGCCGCATCTTCACCGTGCGCTCCTGTCACTGGGACCTGCCGACCGACGCTCCCGCGCGCCCCTGCCTCGACTACCACATCGAGCGGTGTCGCGCGCCCTGCGTCGGCCTGCAGAGTGAGGCCGACTACCGGCGCATGATCGACGACGTGGTCGTGTTCCTGGAGGGCAAGACCGTGGATGTGCGCGCCGGGCTGCGCGACCGTATGCAAGAGGCGGCGCGCCAGCTCGATTTCGAGCGCGCCGCACAGGTGCGGGATGCGTTGAAGTGGCTCGATCAGCTGGAGCAGCCGCAAGCGGTCGAGCTGGTGGCGGGGGGCGACGCGGACGCCGTGGGCATCGCTCGAGACGGCGATGACGTGTGCGGCGTGGTCCTCCGGGTGCGCGCCGGCAAGCTCATTGCGCGCGACCACTGGTTCCTCGAGAACGCGCAGCACGAAACGGAGGGTGCGATTCTGTCCGCCTTCCTGGTGCGCTGCTATCTGCCCCTCGAGGTGCGCGCGCGCAGGGTGTTGCTGCCATTTGCGCCTGAGGACCTGCCATCGCTTACGGAGCTCGCTCCCGACGTGGACTGGCACATACCGCAGCGGGGCACGAGCGCGAAGCTCGCCGAGCTCGCGGATCAGAATGCCCGGCACCTGCTCGACAGCCTCAAGATCGAGAGCTTCGACATCGATGAGCGTGCCGCGGATCCGGTGTTCGCGCTGGGGCGGGACCTGGGTCTCGCGGTGGTGCCGCGATCGTTCGTGTGCATCGACATCTCGACCAACCAGGGGCGCGACACGGTGGGCTCGCTGGTCTGGTTCGAGGCAGGGCGCCCCAAAAAGGCGGAGTACCGGCGGTTTCGGATCCGCGGACCGGCGCAGGACGACTTCGCCGCGGTGCACGAGGTCGTGACGCGCTATCTGACACGACGGATCGCCGACGAGAAGGTGCTTCCGGACCTCATGGTCATCGATGGCGGCAAGGGGCAGCTCGGCGCGGCGCTCGATGCGGCGCGCGCCGCGGGCCGCGACCAGCTGCCGATCGTGAGCCTCGCGAAGCGAGAGGAAGAAGTGTACCTCCCGGGCCGCGGCGAGCCGCTCGTGCTGTCGCGACGCAGCCCGTCGCTCAAGCTGCTGCAACGGGCCCGCGACGAGGCGCACCGGTTCGCCATCAGCTACAGCCGCAACCGCCGCTCACGGCGCACCATTACATCGGAGCTGCTTGCGATCCCGGGAGTCGGGCCGAACCGCCGGCGCGCCCTGCTCGATCGATTCGGCTCACTCGCCGGCGTGAAGACGGCGACGCCGGCGGAGATCGCGGCGTTACGGGGGTTCTCGCCGCGGCTCGCGGAGCGCATCCTCGACCGGTTGCGGGCCGGTGCGTGAGGACGTGAATACGATCTCCTTACCCTGGTCATTGGAGTGCTCCGCCTGCGGCGCGACCCGCAGCGCGGACGGTCTGCCCGGCGTGTGCATCTGCGGTCAGCCGTTGCTCGTCCGCTACGGCGCCGCGCTCCCGGCCCCCGCGCTGAAGGAGCCGCTCAGGCAGCGTCCCTGGACAATGTGGCGCTACCGGGAGTGGCTGCCGCTCGCGGACGGTGAGGCGCCGGTGACCCTCGGCGAAGGCGGAACGCCCTTGCTGAGCGTGCCCCGCCTCGCGGCAAAGCACGGCTTCCGTGACCTGCGCGTGAAGGAGGAGGGATCGAATCCCACCGGCTCGTTCAAGGCGCGCGGGCTCGCCGCGGCCGTCACCCGCGCGGCGTACGGCGGAGCGCAGTCCCTCGTCGTGCCCACCGCCGGAAATGCAGGGGTCGCGCTCGCCGCGTACGCCACGCGCGCCGGCCTCCGCGCGCGTGTGTACGCGCCGGCGAGCACGCCGCCCCTCATCCTCGCCCAGATCCGCGGTTTCGGCGCGGAGCTCGTATGCGTGGACGGCCACATCGGGGACTGCGGCAAGGCGGCCCGCGCGTACGCGACGGAGACCGGCGCGGTGGACGTGTCCACGCTGCGGGAGCCGTACCGCATCGAAGGGAAGAAAACGCTGGGCCTCGAGCTGGCGGAGCAGCTCGACTGGACGCTCCCCGACGCGATCGTGTATCCCACGGGTGGCGGAACGGGATTGATCGGCATGTGGAAGGCGTTCGCCGAGCTCAGGCAGGCGGGCTGGATCCCAGCGGCCGCGCGGCCACGGATGTACAGCGTGCAGGCCGCCGGATGCGCGCCGGTGGTCCGTGCCTTCGACGCCGGCGCCGACGCCTGCGCGCCATGGCCCGATCCCTCGACCATCGCGGCGGGGCTCCGCGTCCCCGCGCCGCTGGGAGATCGGCTGATGCTGCGGGCGTTGCGCGAGGGAGGGGGAGGGGGGGCGGTGGCAGTGACTGACGCGCAGCTCCAAGCCGCGGCGCGCGACCTGCAGCTGCTCGAAGGGATCGATGCCTGCCCGGAGGGCGGCGCGGCGCTCGCCGGAGCCATCGAGCTGAAGGCACGAGGCGCGCTAAAGCCGGACGACCGCGTGGTTGTCTTCAACACGGGAGCCGGGTGGCTCTATCGAGCCTAACCCATTTATATTCCGTCGCTTGGGGCACATGCAGATCGCGATCCTGGACCCGGCAGCCGGCATCTCCGGCGACATGACGTTGGGGGCACTGCTCGCGCTCGGCGTTCCGCAGGCGTGGCTCGAAGGGCTACCCCGCCGGTTGGGGCTGGACGGCGTGGGAGTGGCGGTGCGGGACGCGGTTCGCTGCGGCGTGCGTTGTAAGCAGGTCGAGTTCACGATCCCGGAGCAGCCGCACGGCCGTCATGTCGGAGAGCTGGTACAGTTGGTCGAGCGGGCGCCTGTTTCAGCGTGGGTGAAAGAACGCGCCATCCAGGCGTTCCGGCTGGTGGGTGAGGCCGAGGGCCGGGTCCACGGCGTGCCGCCGGATCAGGTGCACCTGCACGAGGTCGGGGCGGTCGACGCCGTGCTCGACATCGTCGGTGCGATCGAGGGGTTCGAGCAGCTCGCCGTCGAGTCGATCTACGCGTGGCCCGTCGCAGTTGGGAACGGCTGGGTCGAGGCGGAGCACGGCCGGTTGCCCGTACCGGCACCGGCGACGGCGATCCTGCTTGAAGGCCTCGAGGTCACGACCGGCGGCCCGGTCGAAGGGGAGGCCACGACACCGACCGGCGCCGCCCTGGTGCGCGTGCTTGCCGCGGGCGCACCGCCCGCGCAGTGGCGCCTGATGCGCGGTGGCTGGGGCGCGGGACAACGCAATCCGAGGCATTACCCCAACGCACTGCGCATCCTGATCGCCGAGCAGGCGGCCGAGGCGGGCAGGGTGACGATGCTGGCGACCGACGTGGACGACATGAGCCCGGAATACGTGGAGCCCCTGCGCCAGGCGCTCGTCGCCGCAGGGGCGCTCGACGTGCAGACATGGCCCGTCCAGATGAAAAAGGGCCGGTCCGGCTTTCGCGTGGAAGTGGTGGCACCCGAGGCGCTGGCGGAGATCGTGACGGCCGCGCTGTTCCGACACAGCACCACTGCCGGGGTCCGGCGCTGGGTGGCGGAGCGCGCGACACTGGCACGCCGTCAGGTGACCGTGCAGCTCACACCGGAGGTCGCGGTGCGGGTAAAGGTCCTCGAGCAGCCGGACGCCGAGGGTGTGCGGGTGAAGCCGGAGTACGATGATGTGCTGGCGGCGGCGCGGGCGTTGGGCCGGCCGCCGCTCGAGGTCGCTCGGGTCGCGCAGCGCGATGCCGAGGCGTTGGTCGCCAAAACCAAGGAGCGAGCATGACCGTCAGGCCGTCCTTCCGACTCCCGACGTTTCTTCTGGCTGCCGCGCTGGTCCCCGTCGTGCTGCCGGCACAGCAGATCTGGCTGCCCGCCGCGTGCGACATCAAGCCGAACAACCAGCAGGTGAACAGCGGGATGCAGTCGCTGAAGAGTGCCTTCAGCACCAAGTTCGCGGACCAACACACCAAAGATTTGAAGGATGCCGAACGCTCGCTCACGCAGGCCGTGACCACGGGGAATCAGCAGAAGAATCCTGCCGCATGGTATTACCTGGGGCGGTACTATCTCATGGCCGGTGACTTCGGGGGCGCGGACTCGGCGCTCAACAAGGCCCTGGCGCTCGCACCCACTTGCGCCAACGACATCGGTCTCTACCGGCGTCAGGCCTGGGTGCCGGTCTTCAACGGAGGCGTGCAGGCGTGGCAGGCCGGGAACGCCGATTCAGCGATCGCCGCGTTCCGCCGCGCCAACCAGGTGTTTCAGGGCGAGCCGATGGGATTCATCTACCTCGCGAACCTCTTTGTGGGCCGTGAGGAGCCCGATTCGGCGCTCCGCAAGACGGACGCCGCCAAGTACCATGCGGACTCGCTGGTGTATGCGACCCGGATGGATTCGGCGGCAAAATACTTCCGGCTGGCGGTGCCGGCGGCGTCCGAACCGAAGTATGCCAAGGATCGCCGGGACGCGTTCTTCAACGTGGGGCGCGTGTACCACGCGGCGCAAGAGTACGACAAGGCGAGGGCGGCCTATAAGGAATACCTCGACTCGTTCCCCAATGACGTGCAGGCGATGGCGAACCTCGCCAGCGTGTTTCTGGAGCAGGGCAAGCGGGACTCGGCCATGGCGCTGTACGGCAGCATTCTCAAACACGCCGACTCCGCCAGCTCCGAGGACCTGTTCGGCGCGGCCCAGGGCGTGCTCGCCGGGATTCCTATTGCACCGGACACGTCGGAGCTGAACGCCAGTTGCTCCAAAGCGCTGAAGAAGAAGACTCCAACGCTCACGGCGCGACAGATCTCGGCAAAGTGTCAACCAGCCGCCGCGGACACGATGCGCAAGTATCACGCGTTCGCCGACCCCCAGTATCGTCTGGTCGTGCAGACCTACGAGGCGGGACTCACCAAGAATCCCTACTACCGCGATGCACTCTATAACCTGACCGGCATCTCATACCTCATCGGTGATTCGAGCAAGGTTCTGCCGCTCGCACAGCGGTTGTACGCCGTCGATCCGATGAACCGTCTGTCGCTCGCCAAGATTGCCGGGGGGTGGCAGCTCGCGGGGAAAAAGGATTCGGCGCTGTACTACCTCACCGTGGCGGATTCGCTCTCGGTCGAAGTCACGGTCGGAAAATTCATCGTGAACGACCAGGGCGCCGGACTCGAAGGATTGGTCACGAACTTCCACACCAAGCCCTCACGGCCGATCAAGATCGTCTTCGAGTTCGTCGATGCGAAGGGCACCGTCCTCGACTCCGTGCCGCAGAACGTTCCGGCCGTGGATGGAGGTGCGAACGAGCCGTTCAAGCTGAAGACCGACCACACCGGGGTGACGGCCTGGCGGTATAAACGCTCTTGAGCCGGCCCCGTGCCTCCCTGCTCCTAATGCTGCCCGGTGACGGTCACGCTGTGTTCCAGCTCGATGTGGGCGGACGAGCCACCCACCTCCACCACAACAGGTCCGTGTTCGACCGTCCAGCGGTGGCCATCCGGATCCCAGTAGCGAAGCGCCTGCGCGGTGAGCGGGAAGGTCACGGTGCGGGTCTCACCGCGCGCGAGCGTTACGCGGCGGAACCCCCGGAGGTCCCGTTTCGGGCGCGCGACTCCGGAGTGCGGGTAGCGGACGTACAACTGGACGACCTCGTCGCCGCTGCGGACGCCCGTGTTCGTAACGTCTACCGACACCGTCAGACGGGCGTCGCCCGCCAGCGTGTCGCTGCTGGTCCGCAGGCGAGCGTAGCGGAACGTCGTGTAGCTCAGCCCATAGCCGAAGGGATACAGGGGAACGCCGTCGAAGAACCGATAGGTCCGTCCGGCCATGCCGTAGTCCCCGAACGGCGGCAGGTCGGTCACGTCCCGATAGAAGGTGATCGGAAGACGGCCGCCGGGATTGTAGTCACCGAACAGGACGTCGGCGATCGCCGTGCCTCCCGCCTGACCGGGATACCACGCCTCCAGGATCGCCGGCACGTGCTCCTGCGCCCACGTGACTGCGACCGCGCTGCCGCTCATCAGCACGAGGACCGTGGGCTTGCCGAGTGCCACGATGCGTTCGAGCAGGTGCTCCTGCGGCGCGGGCAGGTCGATCCGCGTCCGGTCACCGCCTGAGAACCCTTCGATCGCGACGCGCATCTCCTCGCCTTCCAGGCGAGCCGTGAGGCCGAGGCAGAGCACCACGACGTCGGCCTCCCGGGCTACCTGGACGGCCTCGGACTCGAGTGCCTCGGTCGGGGTTGCCCACAGCAGCTGCAGCTCCGCCTCACCATAGGATTCCTCGCCGTCCACCCGCAGCCGATAGCTGCGGCCGGCCTGCAGCTGCAGCGGCTCGCTCTGTGCGAAGCGCGGGTCCGGGAATTCCCCGTCGTGCGTCGGATAGATCGATTGCGTCACCAGGCTGTCGTCGAGATACAGCTGGAACTTGACCGTGCCGACCAGTGCGAGTCGGTAGGTGCCGGTGTGCGGCGGCCGCAGGGTGCCGGACCAGCGAACGCCGAAGTCGTCGACATTCATGTCCGCACGCGGGGCCCCCTCGCCCCAATGGGCGTCGAGCGTGGAGTCCGTTCGGTTGAACAGCGGCGCCCCCTGCATCGCGCGGCTCGAGAAGAAAGCCGCGTCGAGTCCCCGCTGCCCCTTCGCCGTCGAGAGGACGGAGGCAGGGACGGGCGCGAGCACAGGAAAGCCGTCGGCCAGATCGGCCCCGAGCGCGTACAGGATGCGCGTCTGCCCGATCACCGCGATCGCCCGCAAGTCGCGTCGCAACGGCAGCAGGTTGCGGTTGTTCTTGAGCAGCACGATCGATTCGCGGGCCACCTGGAGCGCCAGCGCCCGGTGGGATGGCTGGTCGAGCACGCCGATCGGGATCCGCGCCCAGCGCACCGAATCGGGCGGGTCGAACATGCCGAGGCGGAAGCGCGCCAGGAACAGGCGCGTGACCGCGCTGTCGATGGCCCGCTCGCTGATCAGGTTCTGGCGCACTGCGTCGAGCAGGCTCGTGTACTCGCGACCGCAGTCGAGGTCGGTTCCCGAGCGGACGGCCCGCGCCGCCGCCTCCGCAGCTGTCGTGACGACGCGATGTCGCTGGTAGATGTCGTCGATGGCGCCGCAATCCGATACCACGTAGCCGGGGAATCGCCACTCGCCGTGCAAGATGGTCCTGAGCAGCAGGTCGCTCGCGCAGGCCGGCGCGCCGAACACCCGGTTGTATGCGCACATCAGGGAGTACGCGCCGCCCTCGCGAATCCCAGTCTCGAAGTGCGGCAGGTAGCTCTCCCGGAGGTCACGCTCGCTCACGACGGCGTCGAACTGGTGCCGCAGCGGCTCGGGACCCGAGTGCACGGCGAAGTGCTTGACGGTCGCAATGGTCTTCAAGTAACGGGGATCGTCGCCCTGGAGCCCCCGGATGAACGGCACGGCCAGACGGCCCGTGAGGTACGGGTCCTCACCGTAGGTCTCCTGCCCGCGTCCCCATCGCGGGTCGCGGAACAGGTTGATGTTCGGCGACCAGATGGTGAGACCCTGATATCGTTGGTGCTCGCCCCGGCGCAGATAGTCGTGATGCTTGGCGCGGAACTCGTCGGAAATGACCGTTGCCATGCGAAATACGAGGCTGTCGTCCCAGGTCGCGGCGAAGCCGATCGCCTGCGGAAAGACCGTCGCGAGTCCCGATCGCGCCACGCCGTGGAGACCTTCGTTCCACCAGTTGTACTCAGGGATTCCAAGACGCTCGATCGCGGGCGCCCGGTCCATCATCTGGGAGATTTTCTCCTCGAGCGTCATGCGCTGCACGAGGGCCTCGGCCCGCCGCTCGAACGGCAGCGTCATGTCTTGCCAGGCAGGCGTCTGTGCCGCAGCGCTGCCGTAGAGCACTCCGCACACCAGTGTGACTCCCCCTACCCGCATTTGCACCATCCTTGCGCCCGCTGGGTTCGAGAGAGAAAATGATCTTATGAGCCAGTTTGGGAAGGCCCGGGCGGCACTCGTACTCGCAGGCGCGCTCCTCCCCGGCGCGGGCGCCGCCCAGGGCGATCCCTGGGCTGGGCCGGTGCGCGGCTCCTGGGTCCGCACGGGGACCGCCGCAGCGGGCGATGTCGTGCTCGCGTCCGGTGGTCGCGGCGCCGAGATCGTGGTCGGCACGGCTGAGAACCTGAACGTGCGCCAGGCCGCGATCTTCCTGGCCGGCGATATCGAAGCGATCAGCGGCTATCGGCCGCCCATCGTCGCCACCCCTACGGCCAGAACGACGAGCATTCGGCTCGTCACGCTGGGGAACGGAACGGTGCCGGCCGCGATTGACGCATCCACGCTACGGAGCCAGTGGGAGTCCTACCGCGTCGTCACCGCGCCGGGCGCCGTGTGGCTGGTGGGGTCGAACCCCCGGGGAACGGCGTTCGCCGCCTACACCCTGTCCGAGCGCCTGGGGGTCGATCCCCTCTACCTGTGGACCGGGTATGTGCCGGAGCACCGTGACCCGCTCGTCCTCAAGGCCACCCGCTTTGTGCAGGGACCGCCGACCTTCAGGTATCGTGGGTTCTTTCACGATGACGAAGACATCCTCCCGCGGCCATTCGACGCGCGCGGCTATCCACTCCAGACGGGGGACGTGCCGGTGACGTGGTACCGGCGCTTCTTCGAGACCGCCCTCCGGCTGCGTATGAACATGGTGGCGCCGTACGTGCGCGTGCACCGCCGCTTCGAGGTGCAGCAGCTCGCGAGCGACTGGGGCCTGTACTATACGTCTCACCACTACGACATCCTGGTCTCCAATCCGTTCGGCATGACCACCTTCAACCTCGCCGCGGAGCGGGGGGTGCGGCCCGACTATGACTGGTTCTCGAACCGGGAGGGTCTGCTCACGTTCTGGCGCGGCGGGGTGGAGGAGAACCACGACGTGGACGTGATCTGGCCCGTCGGGCTACGGAACACCTCGGACCGCTCGTACACGTGGCCGGAGGGGACGAGCGACGCCGACAAGGCGCGCGTCTTCCAGGAGGTGATCGGCCTGCAGACCGGCATGGTGCGTGCGGCGCTCCCGCCCGAGCGCACGCCGATCTTTCACTTCACGATGTACTCGGAGATGCTGGACCTCTACCGCCGCGATCCGGCGGCATTCGGGCTGCCGGACGATGTCATCATCGTCTGGCCGGACGACAACGACGGCCACATGCGCGGACTCCCTACCGATCTGGGCCGCTGGAAGCACGGCGTTTACTACCACCTGGCGTACCTCGGCGGCAACCTGAGCAAGCAGACCACGCACACCGTCGCCCCCGCGACGATCGCGGGCGAGTTCCAGCGAATGGTGCAGGCCCGGGCGACGGAATACATGCTTGTCAACGTCTCCGAGCTGCGCGACTACGTCATGGGCGCGCGCATGATTGCCGACATTACCTGGAACGCGCGGGCCGTGTACCAGTCACCCGATCCTGCGGGCCGCTTCGTCACGTGGTGGACCCAGGAATATTTTTCTCCCGCGGGCCCGGGAGCGCACGCGGCGTACGACCGCTACCATGCGTTGCTCGACACACCCGACAAGCTCTGGTACGCGTCGGAAGCGGTCCAGAATCTCATCGAACGCCTCTGGCGCCGCGCGAACGGTCAACCGTTCACGCCGCTCAGCGCCGACACCCTCGCGGTGCTCCAGGCGCGCATCGTCCGATTGGATAGTGCCCTGGCGGTCGAAGGGGAGGCCGAGGCCACGATGACCTCCGCACAGCAGCGGTTCTTCTCCGTGGACGTGGGGATCGGCTTACGGATCGACGAGCGCCAGACACGGGCCGCGCTGCAGCTCGCCGACGCGCTCCAGGCCCCGGACTCGGCCGCGAGGTGGCGGGTGACCCGCCAGGCCCTGCAGCCCCTAGAGCAGATGGAGAGCGACCTCGCGCGCGCGGAGTACCCGCCTTTCGAGCGTTGGTACCACGAGACGTGGATCCGGGCGGGGTTGCAGCGGAACAACCCGCACCGCGCCTACGAGGAGCTCCGCGCCTTCATCGCGAGCGACGGCCGCTCCCGGCTCGAGCCGCCGCCGGGCTTCGGCCGGCCCCCGACGGCGGCCGGAGCCAACCCGGCGGTTCGAACGCCCTGACGCCGTGCCTGCCGCGTCCGGCGGCCGTTGCGTCGTCGCTCTCGCTCTCGCCCTCACGTCGGCACTCCCGGCGTGCGGCGGGCCCCGAGCGCCCGCCTCCCTTCCGGAGCGGCACTGGGTGGGGACCTGGGCGGCGTCCCAGCAGCTCACCGAGCCGCGGAACATGCCTCCCGCGCCCGGGTTGGCGGGCAGCACGCTGCGCCAGGTGATCCACACATCGATCGGCGGCCGAACGCTGCGCGTACGCTTCGCGAACATCTTCGGTGGCGGCCCGTTGGCCATCACGTCGGCGCGCATCGCGCGATCGCGGGGAGCGCATGCCATCGACGTCGCGAGCGACCGCCAGCTCACCTTCGCCGGCGCGGACTCGGTGCACATAGCCCCCGGCGACCTGGCGATGTCGGATCCGCTCCAATTCGACGTGCCCCCGCTCGGCGACCTGGCGGTCACGATCGCGATCGGCGCGGCACCCGCCGAGATAACGGGGCATCCGGGCTCACGGACCACGTCGTACCTGCAGGCGGGAGCCTGGGCGTCGGCGGCGGACCTGCCGGCTGCGGCGACGACCGACCACTGGTATATCCTCGCGGGACTCGACGTCGTCGCCGAGGGCGCGGCGGTGGTCACCCTCGGTAACTCGATCACCGACGGCCGCGGCTCCGGGACGAACCGGAACGATCGCTGGCCCGATAACCTCGCCCGTCGTCTGCAGGCGGATCCGCGCACTAGTCGCGTCGCCGTGCTGAATGCCGGCATCGGTGGCAACGCGGTCCTGGCTGGTGGGCTCGGCCCGACGGCGCTTTCACGGCTGGACCGCGATGTGCTCGGCCAAATCGGAGCGCGGTGGGTCATCGTGCTCGAAGGGGTGAACGACATCGGCGGCGCCCGCGAGCCGGGAAGCGCTACCACCGTGGCACAGAACCTGGTGGTTGCGTACCGTGAGATCGTCGACCGCGCGCATGCCCGCGGCATGCGCATCTACGGGGGGACCATCCCACCGTTCGGTGGATCCCAGTACGACGGCGACGAGCGCGAGGCGGCGCGGCAGGCCGTCAACCGATGGATCCGGAGCAGTGGCGCCTTCGACGCGGTCATCGACTTCGACGCGACGCTCCGGGACCCCGAGCGGCCCTCGCGCCTCTTGCCTTCCACCGACACGGGGGACCACTTGCATCCCAATGAGGCGGGATACCGCTTGATGGCGGACGCGATCGACCTGACGCTGTTCATTTCGTGATGAGGGCCTTCGACTCGAGGGAGGCAACGTGGCACGCTGGCTGACCGGCGTTCTGATCACGGCTCTCGTCCCGCGCCCAGCCGCAGGCGCACAGCAGCTGACGTTCACCCCGTACCACGCGAATGGCATCTACGCCGTCCACGAGCGCGTAGGTTGGCGCGTGGCGGTGACCGCAGGACAGGCTGCCGCCGGCCCGTACGCATACACGCTAAAGCGGGACGGGCTGGCCGTGATCGGCACGGGCACCCTCGACCTGTCCGCCGGACATGGGATCATCGAGACGTCGCTCGAGCAGCCGGGCATGCTGGTCGTGGAGGTGCGACCCCCGGCGGGCACGACGGGCTTCCATGGCGCAAGCAAGTCGGAGGTGGGCAGGGTGCTGCTCGGAGCGGCCGTCTCGCCGCGCCAGATCCGAGCCTCGGGGCCACGGCCACGTGACTTCGATGCGTTCTGGAGCGCCGAGCTGCGCCGCCTGGACTCGGTTCCCGTCGATGCGGTGCTGAAGCCTGGCGAGAGCGATCGAGCCGACGTCGAATTCTTCACGCTCCGGATGAACAACGTGGGCGGCGCGCACGTGTACGGGCAGCTCGCTAGGCCAGCGGCGGCTGGGGGGCTCCCGGCGCTGCTCATTCTCCAGTGGGCGAATCCCCCCTACCCGCTGCAGCGGGAGTGGGTGACCGGCTATGCCGCCGCGGGCTGGCTCGTACTCAACGTGGAGCCGCACGATGTGCCCGCCGACATGCCACAGGCGTTTTACGACGCGCTGCCGCAGCTGATCAAGAATTACCGCCTCATCGGGCGGGTCAGCCGGGACGAGAGCTACTTTCTGTCGATGTACCTGGGCGACTACCGGGCGGCTGAGTATCTCGCCAGCCGGGCGGACTGGAACGGCCGGACCCTGGTCGTCATGGGCACCAGCATGGGGGGGCAACAGGGCTTCGCGGTCGCGGGGCTTTCCCCTCGGGTCACCGCGCTCATCGCACACGTCCCGGCGGGCTGTGACTTTCTGGGTCCGCTGCGCGGCCGCGCCGCGCCGTATCCCAACTGGGACGTCGAACGCCCGGAGGTCCGCGTCACGGCCGGCTACTTCGATGCCGTCAACTTTGCGCCGCGCATCCGGGCGCGCGCCCTGGTCTCGATGGGATTCATCGACGAGACCTCGCCGCCGGCGGGGATCTGGGCCGCGTTCAACCACCTGGCGGGCCCCAAAGAAGCAGTCCCGATGGTGGACTCGCCGCACAACCACATGGCGACCCCCGCGCAGCTGCTTCCCTACGCGCAGCGCTCGATGGCGTGGCTCGAGATTCTCGCCCGCGGCGGCGACCCCGTCGCCGCGGATCGTGAAGCGCGATAAGATGCCCGCACCTGTGAGCGGGTCGCCATTTGCGGTTACCGGACGCGTCGCGGTCGTCACGGGCGGGTACGGGGTGTTGGGGGGCGCCATCGCCGCGGGCCTGGCGCGGGCGGGCGCGGTGATCGCGATCCTGGGTCGGCGACCCGAGGCCGCCGCGGCGCAGGCGGCCGCGATCCGCCGCGAGGGTGGCGACGCGTCCGTGCTCATCGCCGACGTCCTCGACGAGGGCCAGGTACGGCGCGCACGCGACGAGTTGCTGAAGGCGCGGGGCAGGGTGGATATCCTGATCAACGCCGCCGGTGGCAACGTCGCGCGCGCCCGCAGCGACGACAAGCCGGTCTTCGACGTGCCGTTCGACGCCCTGGACGAGGTGCTGCGGCTCAACCTCCACGGTACTCTCATCCCCTCGCTGATCTTCGGCGAGGTGATGGGACGGCAGGGGTCCGGCTCCATCGTGAACATTTCGTCGATGGCAGCGCGGCGGGCGCTCAGCGGCGTCCTGGGGTACTCCATCGCCAAGGCGGGCATCGACAGCTTCACGCAGTGGCTGGCCGTCGACCTGGCGCGCCGGTACGGCGACCGGCTGCGCGTCAACGCAGTCGCGCCGGGGTTCATCGTGACGGAGCAGAATCGCAACGTGCTCGTCAAGCCTGATGGCTCGTACACGGATCGCGCGCGCGCGATTGTCGCCCACACGCCCATGGGGCGGCTTGGCACGCCGGAGGAAGTGGTCGGCGCGGTGCAGTGGTTGTGCAGCGACGCGGCGGCGTTCGTCACGGGCGTCGTCCTCCCGGTGGATGGCGGGTTCAGTGTATCCAGCGGCGTCTGAATCGGTCGGAGGCACGGGCACACGCGTACGGTGGACCGTCGTTGCGCTCCTGTTCGGAGCCACCACCGTCAACTACATCGACCGCCAGGTCCTCGGGATCCTCGCGCCGACGCTCACCCGCGAGCTCGGATGGCGGGAAACCGACTACGCCGCGATCGTTTCGTGGTTCAGCGTCGCCTACGGCTTCGGGCTGCTCGCCATGGGCCGGTTCATGGACCGGGTCGGCGTGCGCGTTGGGCTCTCGCTCGCGGTCGCGCTGTGGAGCCTCGCTGCCATGGGACATGCGCTGGTGCGGACGGTCGGGGGGTTCGGCGCGGCGCGCGCCCTGCTGGGCCTTGGTGAGTCGGGCAACTTCCCGGCCGCCGTCAAGAGCGTGGCCGAGTGGTTCCCGCGGCGCGAGCGCGCGCTCGCGACCGGGATCTTCAACGCGGGCAGCAACGTCGGCGTGGTGCTCGCGGCTCTCGTGGTGCCGTGGATCGCGCTCACCGTCGGCTGGCGCTGGGCGTTCATCGCCACGGGGACGCTCGATCTCGTCTGGCTCGCGGCGTGGCTGACGCTCTACCGTGAGCCGGAGGGACACCCGCGGATTTCGCCCGCCGAGCTGGCGTGGATCCGCAGTGACCCGGTCGAGCCCGCAGGCGACGTTTCCTGGCGCAGCCTTTTGGGTCTGCGCCAGACGTGGGCGTTCGTGATAGGGAAGGTGATGACCGATCCGGTGTGGCTGTTCTATCTGTTCTGGCTCCCCAAGTTTCTCGATGCGAAGTTCGGCGTGCGTCTCGCCGGGCTCGCGGGTCCGCTGGTGGTGATCTACCTCGCTGCGGACATCGGGTCGGTCACCGGCGGCTGGGTGTCCGGCGCGCTGATCAAGCGTGGCTGGAGCGTGAACCGCGGGCGCAAGACGGCACTGCTCGTCGCCGCGCTGGCCATCGTGCCGACGATGTTCGCGCCGGCCGCCGGACGGATGTGGGTGGCGGTCGGCATCGTCAGCGCCGCGGCGGCAGCGCATCAGTGGTGGTCCGCGAACCTCTTTACCACGGTGAGCGACATGTTTCCCCGGCATGCGGTGGCGTCCGTCGTCGGGATTGGGGGGTTCGCGGGGATGGTGGGCGCTTTCGTCTTCCAGCGACTGACCGGCGCCGTGCTCGAGACCACGCGCGGCGGCTACGGGCCGATCTTCGCCGGGCTGGCCCTCGCATACGTCGGTGCGCTGGTGTGCCTGCACCTCCTGGTGCCGCGCCTTGAGCCGGTCGGCGGACCAGGGCCGTGAACCGGCTTGCACCGGACGAGTCATCTGGTCAGTTTATCACTGTCACCATGAAGATCACCGACATTCGCGCGACGCCGGTCTCGGTTCCCCTCGAAGCACCCCTCCGCCATGCGAACGGGTGTCACTGGGGCCGCTTCGTGCGCACGATCGTCGAGGTCGAGACCGACACGGGCCTCGTCGGTCTCGGTGAGCTGGGCGGGGGCGGCGAAAGCGCGAGCGCCGCGGTGCACGGACTCAAGCCGTATCTCATCGGGCGCGACCCCGCGCGCGTCGAGGAGCTGCGCTTCCTCATCGCCAACCCGACCGCCTCGCTGTACAACCTGCGGACCCAGATGCTCGCCGCCGTGGAGTTCGCGTGCCTGGACCTGGTGGGGCAGGCGTGGGGCGTGCCGGTGAGCGCAATTCTCGGTGGCCCGCTGCGCGATCAGGTCCGGTTCGCGTCGTACCTGTTCTTCCGCTACGCCAACGCCGGAAACGGAGCCGGCGAAGTGCGCACCGTCGACCAGCTCGTCGCGGAAGCCCAGGCCGTGAAGGCTCAGTGGGGATTCACCACCCACAAGCTCAAGGGCGGCGTGTTCCCACCCCGCTACGAGCTCGAGTGCTACCGCGCACTCGCGGAGGCGCTGCCGGGCGACAGTCTGCGCTTCGATCCGAACGGCGTCTGGTCCACCGAGCAAGCCGTCTGGTTCGCCCGCCAGATCGAGGATCTCAACAACGACTACCTCGAAGACCCGGTCTTCGGGCTGCACGGCATGCGGCGGGCCCGGGAGCGGATTGGGATCCCACTGGCGACGAACACGGTGGTGGTCGGCTTCGAGCAGCTGGCGGCCAACGTGCTGCAGACCGCCGTCGACGTGATACTCCTCGACACGACATTCTGGGGAGGGATCCGCCCGTGCGTGAAGGCGGCCGGAATCTGCGAGGCGTTCCAGTTCGGCGTGGCCGTGCACTCGTCCGGCGAGCTCGGCATCCAGCTCGCAACGATGCTCCACCTCGGCGCCGTCCTCCCGAACCTGACCTTTGCCGCCGACGCCCACTACCATCATCTCGTGGACGACGTGATCGTGGGCGGCAAGCGGCCCTATTGCAACGGCGCGATGGCGGTGCCGACCGCCCCCGGGCTGGGCGTGACGCTGGATCGCGACCGCGTGGCCCGGTATCACGAGGAGTTCCGGCGGCTCGGCACCTACCCGTACGACCAGGATCCGCTCCGTCCCGGCTGGGCGCCGCTGATCCCCAACGCGCGCTGGGCCGATCCGGCCGATGCCCGCGTTCCGCACGTGCCTGCCTGAGCCCGGGCGCGCCGTCCGTGCGGTTCCGGCTCCTCGTGTCGTGGGTCGTCCTGTGCGTCGCCTTCTCCCCTCCTCCCGCGCGGGCGCCCGCCGCCGAGGACGGGTCCGACCTGTGGCTGCGTTATCGCCTGGTCGAGGATACCGCCCGCCTGGCTGAATACCGCGCCACCATCACGCAGCTGGTCGTACCGTCCGACGCCCCGACGATCCAGGCGGCCCGCGCCGAGCTCGTCGCGGGGCTGCGGGGACTACTCGGCCGGGACATCCCCGTCGCGGGTGACGTGACCCGCGACGGCGCTCTCATCGTCGGCACGCCCGCGGGCTCGCGCCTGGTCGCCGGCCTGCCGCTCGGGGACGCCCTGCGCGACGCTGGCCCTGAGGGTTTCGTCATCCGCGCCATGGCGGTCCGCGGCCGCCGCGCGACCGTCGTCGCTGCCAACCGGGATGTCGGCGTCCTGTACGGGGCGTTCCACCTGCTGCGCCTGCTCCAAACCGAGACACCACTCCGCGGATTGAACATCCAGAGCGCTCCGCGCCTGCCGCTCCGGCTGCTCGACCACTGGGACAACCTCGACGGAACCGCGGAGCGCGGCTACGCCGGAGCGTCGCTGTGGGAGTGGGCACGCCTCCCCGACTCGCTCAATCCGCGTTACCGTGACTATGCACGGGCCAACGCGTCCGTCGGGATCAACGGCGTGGTCCCGACCAATGTGAATGCCGACCCGCGCGTTTTGACGCCAGCCTACCTCGTCAAAGTCGCCGCCCTCGCCAATGTGCTTCGCCCCTACGGGATCACGGTCTATCTGAGCCCTCGTTTCAGCGCGCCGATCGAGATCGGCAACCTGCCCACGGCCGATCCCCTCGACCCGGGCGTTCGCGCCTGGTGGGCGGCGAAGGTGGACGAGATCTACCGCGCGATTCCGGATTTCGGCGGCTTCCTGGTGAAGGCCAATTCCGAAGGGCAACCGGGACCCCAGGACTATCACCGCACGCACGCCGACGGCGCCAACCTGCTGGCGGATGCGCTCGCGCCGCACGGCGGAATCGTCATGTGGCGCGCGTTCGTGTATCGCAGCGAGGTGCCGACCGATCGCGTCATGCAAGCCGCGGACGAGTTCGTGCCGCTCGACGGCGCATTCCGGAAGAACGTGCTGCTCCAGGTGAAGAACGGCCCGCTCGATTTCCAGCCGCGCGAGCCGTTCCATCCGCTGTTCGGCGCGATGCCGCACACGCCCCTGATGATGGAAGTGCAGATCACCAAGGAGTACCTCGGCCAGGACACCCACCTCGCGTTCCTGGCCCCCTTGTGGGAGGAAGTCCTCAATGCCGACACATACGCGCGGGGCCCCGGCACGACGGTGGGGAAAGAGATCCACGGCATCGCCGGCGTCGCCAACGTCGGGAGCGACCGCGACTGGTGCGGCTCCGATTTCAATCAGGCAAACTGGTACGCCTTCGGCCGGCTGGCGTGGGACTACACGCTTCCCTCGAGCGCCATCGCGGACGAGTGGGTCCGGATGACGTTCTCGAACGCTCCGCGCGTCGTCGACCGGGTGAAGGCGATCATGCTTGCCTCGCGCGAAGCGGTGGTGAACTACATGACTCCGCTGGGGCTCGCCCACCAGATGGCGCGGGGCCATCATTACGGACCGGGGCCATGGGTGACGGGAGGTCGTGCCGATCAGACGTCCGTGTACTTTAACCGCGCCGACTCGGCCGGCCTCGGCTTTGACCGGACGGCTTCGGGGAGCGACGCGGTGCGACAGTATGCGGCACCACTCCGGGCGCGCTTCGGCAGCCGTGACTCCGTGCCCGAGCAGCTGTTGCTGTGGTTTCACCATGTCGGCTGGAGCGAGCACCTGCGCTCGGGCCGCTCTCTGTGGGAGGCGCTGCTGGCGGATTACCAAGCCGGTGTCGACACCGCGCGCTGGATGCGGCGGACCTGGGACGGCATGGCGGACCTCGTGGACCCGGAGCGATTCCGTCGGACCCAGGCGTTTCTGCACATCCAGGAAGCCGAGGCACGCTGGTGGCGGGACGCCTCGGTGCTGTACTGGCAGTCGTTCTCACACCTCCCGCTGCCTCCAAACTACGAGACGCCGGCGCACGACCTCGACTGGTACCGCCGGCTGCGCTGTCCCCCCGACCCCCGCAAACCGCGCTGCGACGCCGTGATGGGAGCCCCATGAATCAGGACGAGTACACGCCCCGTCCGGAGCACCACTTCACCTTCGGGTTGTGGACCGTTGGCAACGTCGGGCGTGACCCATTTGGCGAGCCCGTACGGCCCGTGCTGGCCCCGGTAAGAGCAGTGCAGCAATTGGCCCAGCTCGGCGCCTATGGCGTCAATCTGCACGACAACGATCTCGTCCCGTCCGGCGCGTCGGCGAGCGAGCGAGACCGCATTGTGAAGGAGTTCACGGCGGCGCTCCAGGCGACCGGGATGAAGGTGCCCATGGCTACCACGAACCTGTTTTCCGACCCGGTGTTCCGGGACGGCGCGTTCACGAGCAACGACGCGCAGGTCCGCGCCTACGCGATCCGGAAGACCATGGCCGCCATCGACCTCGGGGTGGAGCTCGGCGCCACGACATACGTGATGTGGGGCGGGCGTGAAGGCGTCGAAACCAACGCGGGGAAAGACCCACGCGCGGCGCTGGCTTGGTACCGCGAGGCCGTCAACTTCCTGTGCGAGTATGTCCGCTCACAGCGGTATGATCTCAGATTCGCGCTCGAGGCCAAGCCGAACGAGCCGCGCGGCGACATCTTCCTGCCCACCACCGGCCACATGCTCGCGTTCATCGCCACGCTCGAGCACCCCGAAATGGTGGGGGTGAACCCCGAGGTCGCTCACGAGCAGATGGCGGGTCTCGACTTCTCGCACGGCGTGGCGCAGGCGCTCGATGCCGGCAAGCTGTTCCATATCGACTTGAACGGCCAGAAGGTCGGGCGCTTCGACCAGGACCTCCGCTTTGGCAGCGACGATCCGAAGGGCGCGTTCTTCTTGGTGAAGCTGCTCGAGGACGCACGCTGGCCGGGCATGCGGCACTTCGACAGTCACGCCTACCGGACGGAAGATGACGACGGTGTGTGGGCGTTCGCCGCCGGCAATATGCGGACGTACCTCATTCTCAAGGCGAAGGTGGACCGCTTCAATCGCGATCCGGAGATCCAGCAAATCCTGGGAGAGCTCCGCGCCCGGAGCGGCGGCACCGAGCGTCTCGTGTTCAGCGTGGAACGTTCGAGGACCCTGCAGCGGGAGGCGTTCGACCTCCCGGCGCTGCGGGCCCGAGGGTACGGCTACGAGCGCCTCGATCAGTTGACGATGGAGCTGCTGCTGGGCGTGCGCTGAGCACCGCGCCCGATGCGGGCGCTTTTGGAGGGGCTCGCGTTCGCCGCCAAAAGTGATAAGATGACCCAACATGGCACCAACACCGCCACGGCCAATCTGGTGCGGGTGTGGATGACCGCCGAGGGAACCCTCGCCGGCGACAGCGTCACCGCCGCGACCGCGGCGGCCGCTAAGTTCACGGCCGAA
>WNGO01000133.1_pt1 | contig 44916 bp, 36 predicted proteins | sample 5400511 | NCBI WGS metagenome assembly WNGO01 (sample SAMN13153380, study PRJNA577476) | soil metagenome | isolation source: 20 cm soil or saprolite under Garry oak tree replicate 2 | place: USA:California | collected 2016-06-15 | reverse complement strand
GAGGTGGTCGCCGGACCCGGGTGGGCGGCGGCGCGCGCCGGGGAGCGGGAGGGGAAGGTTGGGGCTGTTGGGCCGAAGTGGGCGGGGCGGCCAACGCCACGGCGAAGCCAAGGACGAGCGGGCGGAGCATGGGGCAGGCAGAAAATACCGATGCCCCGCCCTTCACCGCTATGGCACCTTGTGTAACTCCACGCGACGGTTCTGCCCGCGGCCCGCGGCGGTACTGTTGGGCGCGATGTAGCCCGACGCGCCATAACCCTTCGCCACCATGCGGGCAGGCGGCACCCCTTTGCGCGCGAGATAGAAGCGCACCGCGGCGGCGCGCCCCTGCGACAGCCGCAGGTTCATGAACTTCCTGCCGGTGCTGTCTGTGTATCCGGCGACTTCGATCCGAATGTCCGGATTCGCGACCAGGGATGCGGCGACCGGGTCGAGCACGACGTACGAGTCCCGCGTCAGGACCGAGCTGCCGGTTTGGAAGTTGACCCCCGTAAGGATTAGCGTGGGACGAGGCGGCGTCCCCGGAGACACAACGCGCACCGCTCCAGGGACGAACAGGACGAGGCAGCCGTTCGCATCCACCTGGCTCCCGGGCGGCGCCGGTGGGCACTTCGCCTGTGACGTGGCCACGGCGGCGGCCGCCGGTGCCAGGACCGCCGCAGCGGCCGGCGGCTTGACCGCTTCAACCGGCAACGGACACCCGTTGGCGTCGACCCGGGTTCCCGGCGGTGTATCCGGGCACTTGTCGATGCCATCGGGGACGCCATCGAGATCGGTGTCGAGCGGACAACCGTTCGCGTCTACCATGGCGCCGACCGGCGTGTCGGGGCACTTGTCGATGCCGTCGGCCACGCCGTCCTTGTCCGAGTCGAGCGGGCAGCCCGTCGCGTCGACCGTTACGCCGGCTGGCGTGTTGGGGCACTTGTCGATTCCATCCGGGACACCGTCGGCGTCGGAGTCGACCGGGCAACCCTTGGCGTCCACCGTCACGCCGGCTGGCGTGCCGGGGCATTGGTCGATCCCGTCGAGGACGCCGTCACCATCCGTATCGGCCGGACATCCGTTCGCGTCGACTTGCCCGCCCGCCGGCGTGCCGGGGCACTTGTCGAGCCCATCGTACACGCCGTCATGGTCTGAATCGAGCGGGCAGCCCTTTGCGTCCACCACGGCGCCCGATGGTGTATTCGGGCACGCATCCTTGTTGTCACTGACGCCGTCGTGATCGGAGTCCTTGGTCGTCCTGCCCAGGTGGAACACCGAGAGCCCTGCCGTGGCGAGGTAATGCGTGGCCGTCGCCGGACCGAACGTGGACTCGGTGTGAGGGCTATAGATCACGCGCCCGTCCACCCGCAGCGCCACGCGGTTGGTGAGGAACACCCGAAGGCCCGCGCCGCCGTGGGCTCCGTTGTCCGTGAAGTCATAGGGCGCGCGCGTGCCGAAGTCGAGGATCGAGTAGCCGCCGAGCACATAGATCATGAGGCGGCTCGAGTGCAACGCGTTGACGACGAGTGAGGCGCTGCCGATCAGCGGCTCGATTGTGGTGGCCGTTCCGCTCGGCGAGATCGTGTAATCGGGTTGGAACAGGACTTCGCCTTCGAAGCCGACGACGCTCCCCAGGAGGTATCCCGCTCGCACGCCGCCTCCGGTCATGCTCGAGAGCCCGAAGGCCTTATCGTAGCTGGTGTAGGACCCGAACGCGCCGATTTCCGCCTGGCCGGCGTGCTGCGCCGCGAGCGGCGCGGCGAGCAGCGCCAGCGCCACCGCGACAAACCCGGCGCGCGTCACGGTAGCTGGCGCAGCTCCACGCGCCGGTTCTGGGCGCGCCCGAGCGCCGTCGTGTTGGTCGCGATCGGGTTGACCGCGCCGTACCCCTTACTCACCATGCGGCCGGGCGCGACCGCCTTGTCCGCGAGATACGCGCGCACGGCGTCGGCCCGCGCCTGCGAGAGCCTGATGTTGGTCGCCGACGAGCCGGTGTTGTCGGTGTACCCGGCTATCTCGATCCGGATGTCCGGATTGGCGTTGAGGGACTGCGCCACGATGTCGAGCACCGTGAACGACTCCGGCTTCAGCGCCGACTTGCCGGTCTCGAAGATCACGCCACGCAGGATGACCGGTGTGCGTTCCGGCGTGAACAGGATCGGACAGCCGGCCGCATCAACGCGGGTCCCGGCCGGCGTGCTCGGGCACTTGTCCCGTGCGTCGTCCACGCCGTCGCCGTCCGAGTCCCGGAATCGCTGGCACCCGACATCGTCCACCTCGACGCCTGGCGGCGTGTTGGGACATTTGTCCAGGCCGTCCGGCACGCCGTCCTTGTCCGAGTCGATGGGGCAGCCGGCCGCGTCGACAATCGCCCCGGCGGGCGTGCCCGGGCAACGGTCGAGACCGTCCACCACGCCGTCACCGTCGGCGTCGGCGGGGCACCCCTTGGCGTCCACCTGCGCGCCCGCGGGCGTACCGGGGCATTGGTCGATACCGTCGAACACGCCGTCGCCGTCCGTGTCCGTCGGGCAGCCGTTCGCGTTCACGCGCGCCCCTGCGGGCGTGTTGGGGCATTGGTCGAGGCCGTCGTATATGCCGTCCTTGTCCGAGTCGGTCGGGCAGCCCCGCGCGTCGACTCTCGCCCCGACGGGAGTGTCGGGGCAGGCGTCCGAGCCGTCGGGGACGCCGTCACGGTCCGCGTCCTGCGGGCTACCGCCCTGCGTGAGGAATGACAGGCCTAGGGAGGCGACGACGTGCCCGGCCCAGTCCGCGCCGGCGAATCCCGTGCTGGGGGCGTAGATGCCGCGCACCTCGAGGCGGAGCGCGGCGCGGTCGCTGAGGAAGATCCGATCGCCGATCGCGCCATGCATCGCGTTGTCCGTGAAGCGGTAGGGCGCCGTATCCTCGTAATCGAGGCGCGAGTATCCCCCGAGGACATAGAACAGGGTGCGACGGGTGCCGAAGTTCAGCACCAGGCTGGCGCTGCCTGAGGAGAGGGTGGGAGAGACGCTGCCGGTCTTCGGGGTTGGGGTCTGGTACCCGGCGTCGAGCTCCGCGCTGAGTACGTTGCTGAAAAAATAGCCGAGCCGGCCGCCGGCCCCGGCCTGGTTGTCCAGGTTGAACGCCTGGTCGTAGTGCGTGAACGATCCGAACGCGCCCAACTCGAACTGGTGGGCGCGCTGCGCCGGCAGGGTCGCGATGCCACACGTCAACGCGAGTCCGAAGACCGCGAGTGTTCGCAAGCCACGGTTGCTCCGCTAGAGCCGGCCCTACGGTAATAACTCCGCCTCCGGTTAGAAACCCCGGAGGCCGCCGGTGTGGTGACGCAGGTCACCGATCTACTGTCGGCCGTTTTCGCCGCGCACGAACCGGACGGCTCGGGCGAGGCTCTCAGCCAGGGCCGTCAGCTCCGTCGCGCCGCGGGCGAGGCCCTCGATGGCAGTGAGCTGCTCGGCGGCCGCGGCCGCGACGGCCTCGGCCTCGTGGGTGGACGAGCGCGCCCCGGCCTGCGCTTCGTCGAGTGACTGCCCGATCTTCGCGGCATGCTCGCCGATACCCCGAGCGAGTCCGGCGACCTGTTGCCCGGCGCGCGCCGTCCCCGACGCTGCTTCAGCGATGCGCGCCAGATCCTGGACCCAATCGGTCGAGCTGCGCACCACGTCGCCGAGGTCGCCGCGGACGCGCTCCAGCAGTTGGGCCGCCCGATCGAGCGCGCGACGAGTCTCCTGAACGGATCGCCCGACGTTCCGGGCCTCACGCCCACTCTCCTCGGCGAGCTTGTGCACTTCGTCCGCGACCACCGCGAATCCGCGTCCGTGAACGCCGGCGCGGGCTGCTTCGATCGTGGCGTTGAGCGCGAGCAAGTTCGTCTGGTTCGCGATGAATCCGATGGTCTCCGAGAATTTCTCGACCTGCTCCGCGACGTCGCGCAGGCGCGCGACTTCGCGCGCGCTTTCTTCGGTGGTCGCGCCCAGGTCCGTAAGGCGGCGGACCGCGTTCTGGGTGGCGAGGCGGATCTTCTCGGTAGTGCTGGCCATCTGGGCGCCGGAGTCGCTCGTCGCCTCGCCGGCGGCGGCGACCTCCCCCGCGTGCTGCGTGAGTTGTGCCGAGTCGCGCGCGAGTGCGGTCACGAGGCTTGCCGCCTGGGCGGCGCCCTGGCTCGCCCGCCGGGCCGATCCGGCCACTTCCTGGCTCGAGGCGTGGATCTGCTGGGCGGTGGACGTCAGGGTCTGGACGTACGCGCTCGTACGATCCGATGCGCCCACGACCGGCTGGACCGAGCCTTCGATCGCGAGCATGAGCGCGAGCTGGGGCGCGAGCAGGGCCAGCAGGTCACCATCGGTGTCGCGGTACATCGCTGGATCGGAGTGCCGCACGCTCCAGAGCCCAACGAGCTGCCCCGCGTAGTACAGGGGGACCAGCACTTCCGAGCCGGGCTCCTCCCGGCCCGGCACCACCACCTGCTCGGGGGAGAGCGCCCGTGCCACCACGGGCCGCCGCATCCGCAGGGCTTCCCCGCTCAGGCCGGCGTCGGCGTCGAACCGGAATCTGGCGCGGTCCCCGGCCGCCGTGTCGGCGACGAGCTCCATCTCGTTCGTCGCCGCGTCGTAACGCGCGAAGCCCATATGCTCCCAGGGGACCAGGCGGCGCGCGAGCTTCTGGATGCGCGGGAAGCTCCTGGCCAGGCTCAAGTCCCGCGCGATCGCCTGCGACAGCTCCTGAATCAGCGCCAGCTCATCGGCCTGAACGCTCCGGCGTATGATGGAGATGCTCGCGACCGCGGCGCCGACGAGAGCGGCGCCGATCACGACGGAGCCGAGCGTCCCGAGGCTGCCATGCGCGAACGCGAGACTCCCGAGCGCCAGACCAGCGGAGCAGGCGTACATCACCGCTTCCCACCGTGCGGTGAGGGTGGCGTCCAGCCAGGCGAGCCTCCGGCCGAGCGCCAGCTCGATGTAGAACGTGGCATTCACCACACTCGGCAGCAGCGCCAGGAACACGACGAGGGGGACGAGGTTTCCCGCGGCGAGCGCCGCGGCACCCGTTGCCCCGCCCAGTCGGGCGTACGCAACGCCCGCCACGGCGGCGCCCATCGTGAGGTGCGCGGCGTTGTCGAGCGCCGTCCCGAGAGGCAGGCGCCGCAGCGCGATATCGCCCACGATCATCGCGAGGGGCGCGACGAGCGCGCAAAAGGCCCAGCCGCGGTCGAGCGTCGCGAACACGGCGACGCCGAGGATGTACGAGGCAAATCCACTGCCCGGGAGGGAGATGCCGTAGCGCCGCGTCAGCGCGCCGACGACGACCAGGATGACGATCTCCTGCGTCACGTCGCCGCCAGACGGTATCCCTTGCGACGCGAACGTCGCCAGTGCCGCGACGATCGCCGCCACTCCGCCGAGGGCGACGAGCGCCCGCACCAGCAGACCCGGCGACGGTTTGACGCGGGAGGGGGCACTCATGAGCAAGCCCCGAGCAAGCTCGGCCCCGTGGCGGTAGCTGTCAAGCGCCGCTATCGTTTACGCATGCGAGTCACCATCGAATACTGCGTCGTCTGAAATTATGAGCCGCGGGCCGCCGGTCTGGCGGCCGAAATTCGCAAGACGTATCCGCACGCCGACGTGAAATTGGTTCAATCGTCGGGCGGCGTGTTCGAGGTGGAAGTCGACGGCCGTCGTGTGTTCTCCAAGAAGGGTATCGGACGCCACGCCGAGCCCGGCGAAGTCGTGCGGCTCATGAAACACGCTGCGTCGACGGGGGGACAGGACTGACCCGAGCCGGTGACACCGCGCTGCCCGTCCCGCTTCGCCGCAGACTCGCTAACCCCGCTCCGCTGTTGTCGTTGCGACGGAAATCCCGCCCTTGGCACGTCATTTCCACACACCGCGGCGTCGGAGGTGACCTATGAAACATGTGCTCTTGGCCGCGGGATTGGCGCTTGCGTTAGGCGCTGCACCCGGTGCAGCGCAGACCCGAATCCACGTCGCGATAGGCGTCGGCGCCCCGCACCCGTTCGTGAGTGGCATCGTCGTGGTTGGTCGTCCCTATTTCGTGCACCCGCCACACCGCTACTTCCATTACGGCTATTACCGCTATCCGGTGTTCGTCGTGCGCCGCGAGGATTTCTATCGGCATCGCCACCATCGCGGCCGCCACTGGGATTAGGCTCAGAATCAAGACGCGTCGGCCGGGGCGCGGCGGAACAACTTGCGGAGGAACGCCGCCACCCCGACCGCCGCCACCACGATGAGCTTCTTGAGCGCGAGGAGGGCGCCGAGTAGCAGCTTGAACACTCCTGCCTTGGCCGCGAGGCTCCCCGCGATCAGCGCCGCGATGCCGTACTCGGCGACCTTGTCCGTGCCCGGGATGAAGTCGGCGTAGCGGTGCCCGCCGTTGAACTCCACGAAGCCGATCACCTTCGCCATGTCGCGCTTGATCGACCGCAGCTGATCCATCGACGCGACGGCGTTCAACACGAGGACGCCGCGCCGCCCCAGCACACGGATACTGTAGTTGAGCGTGTGCAACGACTCGTCGGCGAACTTGAGGTCCTTGGCCCAGTACAGCTTGTGTGCCACGCTGTCGTAGTGCGGCGGCTCGGCCCAGCCAACGAGTTCGACGGTCGTGTATCCGGCCTTGGCGAGCTCCGGATCGGCCTCCCGGGTCGCCCGTTGCATGTCGGTGAGCAGCTCGTGGTAGTCGATCTTCGCCGCGTCGTCGTCCTTGACGTACCCGTCTTCGGCATACGTGATGATGACGCCCCATCCCTCGGGCGTGAGCACGCGCAACGCGGTCGGCACGACCATGCCGAGGGTCTGGGCGCCGGGTGGATTGCCCCACGCGCGGAGCACGATCTCCGTGTCCTCCGCGTCGAGGTACCGGAAGTCGGCGGGCAGGTCGAGAGTGGCGAGACCGCCGCGCAGTGTGACGCGGCCCGTCCGGTAGCCGAGCTGCGCTTCGATCTGGTCGCGCGTGGGATGGGCGGGCGTGCGCTCGAGGCGCTGCGCGCCAGCCGCCGGGGGCGCGGCGAGGAACGGCACGATCAGCAGAAGCAGGGACGGTCGGTTCAGCATGCCTGCACCCTCCTGGCCTGATCCGGGCCTAATCTATATTGCCACCGTGCGAATCTCCCGCGACCACGCCCTTCCTCCCGACCCCAGCGCATTCCTCGCCGCCGAGCCTGCCACGGGGCGCGTCGTGGTCATCGCCCCCACGCGGGCGGCGTGCGAGACCATCGAGCTGGCGATGGGCCTCGACATCGACACCCTGCTCGCCCGGGAGCACGGCGACGACATCCGGCGCCTCGCGGCGTCGGGGGAGGGGTTCGGGATCGTAGCGGGGACGGGCACCGGCAAGACGCTCGCCATCCGGTCGATCGCTTCCACCATCCTGGAGGCGCCGCTCAAGGTCGGCGTGGTGAATCGGGAGCGCGAGGCGACGCCCGAAACGCCCACGTGGAACGTCGTGATCGTCACCACGGGCATCGCGCGCCGCTGGTTCGAGGACGGGCTCATCACGTCCCGCGACACGCTCGTGGTGGACGAGATCCACCAGACGTCCGCCGAGCTCGAGCTGTGCCTGGCGCTCGGGAAGCGCGCGGGCTGTCGGTTCATCTGGCTGTCCGCGACCGTGGACCCATCGTTCTACGCGCGCTACCTCGCATCGGTCGACGTGCTCGAGACGCGGGCGTTCGATCCGACGCGGGCGGCCGACGTGCGCGTGCTGCCCGAGCAGCCCCTTGAGTTCCTGAACGATCGCTTCATGAAGCGGGTCCTGCGTGAGCGGCGCGGTGTGGCCGTATTCGTGCCGACGCGGGCGGAAGTCGAGCAGATCGCGAAGGAGCTCGGGGACCGGTGGCAGGGAATTCCGACGGCGTTCTATCACGGCGGCGAGCCGATCCGGGTGATCCGGCCGTTTCTCGATGGCCAGGTACGTCGGCCGTTCCTGTTGGCGATGACCGCCGCGGGCCAGTCCGCTCTGAACATCCGCGGCCTCGACACCGTGGTGATCTATGACGCGCGCTACGCCAACGTCGTCGAGCGCGGCCGCAACGTCCTGACACGCCTCTATCTCGGCGCCAACGAGATCCTCCAGATGGCAGGACGCGTGCACGGTCGGGTGGAGGGCGGCGAAGTCTACATCCTGAGCGATCGCGATCTGGTGTTCGAGCAGCTCGCGCCGACACCTCCCGAGTTCCAGCTCGCCGGCGACGCCGAGCGCGTTGCCATCACCTGTGCAGCTCTGGGTGTGGACGCGAGGGAGCTCGACCTCCCGGTGCCGCTCGACCGCAAAGCCTATCGGGAGGCCGTCGAGCTACTGACAGACCGCGGGCTGATCGAGCGCGGTCGGCTCACGCGCTACGGTCGCGACGTCGACGCGATGCCGGTTGAACGACCCTGGGGTGAGCTGCTGTTTCACGCGGATCCCGATCTCGTGCCGTTCGTTGCGGTCGCGGCGAACATCGAGTCGCTGCATCGGATGACCCGTGAGGAGCGCGACCTTCGCGGCCTGATCGTGGCCGGGAGCGACCATTTGACGGCGTACAACGTGCATGCCGAGGCGGTCAACAAGCATGGCTACCTGGGTGAGGTCTATGGCCTGCCCCGCCATCTGTTCCGAGACACCATCGATCGCTGGGCCGAGGGCCGCGGCGTGCTCGTGAAGGCGATCGAGGACGTGGCGTTGGGGCTGGCCTCCGTGTACCGCCAGCTCGAGCTGCCGCTCCCCGAGCGGTTGCCGCACGCGGCTGAAAAGGCCCTCGTGGCGTTCGCCGACTTGGTCGGCAGAATCCAGCCGTTCGACCTGGTGATCGACGAGGAGACAGCGGACGGCCGCGAAGCACGCGTGAGCCGCGGCTCCGTGTGCTCCAGTTGGGGTGCCGTGGCCGGCACCCTGCGCTACTTTGCGGATCGCTTTGGGGTGCCGCGGGCCAGCATCGAAGGCACTCAGCTGCCGGAGCGGGCGATCCGCCGCTATGCCCGACGGGGCGCGCCCACGGTTGTATTCGAGCGGCAGCGGCGGCGGGAAGGCCTGATGCGCGTCAGGACCGTGAGTTATTTCGGCTTCCTGCTCGAAAGGGACGTGGAGCCACTGCCGAGTCCGTTCCCAGCGGAGCTCGCGGAGGCCGCCCGGGCCGCGCTCATCGATGCCCTGCTCAGAGGGGACACGCCGCACCCCGATCAAGCCCGGCTGCGGCGCGCGCTGGAGCGCCTTGGGTTCTACTGGCGGCGCTCGGGTGGGCGGCTGACCCAGGCTGAAACGGACAGCCTGCGTGAGAGGCTGGCGGCCCAGATCGCGAGCGTCACGTCATGGGACGCCTTCATCAACACGCGGATGGCGCTCGACGTAGACGAACTGATACCCGAGGCCGCGCGTCGCGCACTCGAAGCGCTTCCCGCGTCCGTGCACCTGTATGGCGACCGAGTGCCCGTGGACTACGAGGTGGAGCAGGGGGTGGGGGTGGTGCGGTTGCGCCTTAAGGAGGGTCAAGCGCGGCGGTTGCAGCCTCGCGACCTGCCCCCGCTCGATCGGCCGGTGCGCTTCACCGTCGTCCGTGGCAAGCGGGAGGCCGTGCGATCTGACTCCCTCGAGGAGCTGCGCCGCCAGTTGAGCGGGCTGTCGCGCGGCGAGCGGCAGCGCCTGGCGCGGGCAGGGCGGCGGGGCCGGCGGCGCTAAGGTTTCTTTGTGTGACCTCCCGACGCACGGCGGGTCTAGTTAATGGTGGTGCCTTCTGGAACTTTGACCTGGAGCTAGAGTTATCCAACGTATGCCAGCACGCGAAAAGAACCCCGGCCTTGCTCCCCAGTCGAGCTTCGCGCCCCTCGGACAAGCGGTGATGGAAACGTTCAATGAAGGCGTGGTCGTGTTCGACACGTACGGCCGGATGCTGTACGCAAACCAGCGTGCGCGCCGCGCGATCGATGCCCTCGGCGATGGCGTGACGCACCGCGGTGAGAACCTGCGTGACCGGCTCGTCACGTTCGGCGGACGCGCGCGGGCGCTGAAGCAGGGCTCGGTCGAGCTCGGTGAAGTCGTGTTTTTGCCGGACGGCGAGCATAGCCCCACGCTGGCGGAGCGCGAGCGACAGGCCATCCTGGACACCCTCGCAGTGACCCAAGGCAAGCTCGCCGAGACCGCGCGGCGCCTCGGCATCAGTCGCACGACGCTGTGGCGCCGGTTGCGCGCCTACGGCCTGCGCCACAACGGGCACGGAGGCGCTAGCTCCGCCGCGCGCGCCTGACCGCCGACCCGCCGATCCTGGCGTCGGCGTTTTACCTACCCTAGCTTCCCGCTCGGGCTCCACCGGTCGGGACGCGATGCCCGCCACGCCGTATATCATCGAAGAGTACGTCCGGTGGTCCGACGTGGACTTCGCGGGCATCATTTTTTACGGGTCGTACGTCCGGTTCTTCGAGATCGCCGAGACCGAGCTGTTCCGTGCGTGCGGCCTCGCCTACGCGCGGCTCTTCGACCGCTATGACATCTTTCTGCCGCGCAAGGCGGTGCACAGCGAGTTCTACTTGCCCGCGCGCTTGGACGACCGGCTACGCGTCGCCACCTATGTCGGGCGCGTGGGCACGAAGTCGATGACCCTCAACTTCGACGTGCTCCGCGACGAGCCGTCGCGCCTGGGCGCCGCCGGCTGGATGGTGCTCGTGTGTGTGGACCGCAAGCGGCTCAAGCCGCAGCCCCTGCCCGCCGGGCTGATCGAGGCACTCGCGCCGCACACGCTCGCGACGGACGCAGCGCGCAAGATCCTCGGTGTCACATCGCCGGCCTCCCACGGCGGGGCGAGAGCGTAACCCTGAGACCGCTGCCCGTCGCGAGCATCGCGTTCATCCTGATGGCCGAGGCGTGCGGCAGCGCTCCGCCGGAGGATCCGGCTGGACGGCTCCGCGCCCTCGTCACCCGTCCTCCGAGCGACACGACCCGGTTCGAGGCAGCGGCGCGGGCGAGCCGCTGCTCGGGCGGCGACAGCACCCCTGCGCGGGGCTGGGGGATCTTCCTCCGGGGCTCTCGGGCCGGGAACGGGGTCGCGGTGTGGCTGCGCTCTCCGGACACGGTCGCAAATGGCGCCTGGCCCATGCTGCAGCGCGGGGACACCGTGTCGCCGCGTGGCGCCACCGTCGCCGTGCGGTACATGGTAAGGGAAATGCCGCACGGCTTTGCGCTCGACAGCGGCGCGGTCGATGTGCGCGCGGACGGTCGCGGGCTAACGGTCACGGCGCGCGGCGTCGGGCTCGAATCGGCCATTGCAGGACGAGCGTTTCTCCAGGCGTGGTTCGAGGCGGTGCCGCTCGGCGCGGACACCGTTCCCTGCCGGCCCAAGCCGTGACCGTTCGCGTCGGCGTAATCGGCACCGGGTTCGGGCGCCGGGTGCAGCTTCCCGGCCTCGGACTGGTACCGGGCGTGCGTGTCGCGGCCGTCGGGAGCGGCAGCTTGGACCGCGCGCGGGGCGTCGCGGCGGAGTTCGGCATCGCACGCGCGTTCGGAAGCGGCGAGGCGCTGGCCGAGTCCCCGGACGTCGATCTCGTGATCGTGTCGTCGACGCCTGACGCCCACGCCCGTCACGCCATCGCTGCTTTGAAAGCGGGCAAGCACGTGCTGTGCGAGAAACCGATGGCGCTCTCGGTGCGCGAAGCCGAGCAGATGGTGGACGTCGCTGAAGGGAGCCGGGGGCTCGCCCGTATCGATCACGAGCTGCGCTACGAGCCGAACCGCCAGCGGGCCCGAGAGCTGATCCGCGCGGGAGCGATCGGCCCCGTTCTCCATATCGAGTTGCTGCTCAAACCGTATTTGCGTGGCGACGGCCGACGGCAGGCGTTCGATGCCCCGTGGAGCTGGTGGTACGACGCGCGCCGTGGCGGCGGCATTCTGGGAGCCGTGGGCTCGCACCTCATCGACCTGTGCCGCTTCTGGACCGGAAGCGAAGTCGCGGAGGTCAACGGCCGGGTCGCTACGTTCGTGCCGGAGCGCAGTGACGACCAGGGTGTGCGCCGGCCCGTGACGGCTGACGAATACGCGAGCTTCATCATGTCCCTCGCGAACGGCGTGGTGGCGACCGTGACGCTGAGCACGGTGGCCGCGTGCGGGCCGGGGCACTTCGCCCAGATCACGGGGCGCGACGCCACGCTGGTGTTGACCGGCGAGACCAAGCTGGAAATCGTGCGGCCCGGAGCGCCGCCCGAAGACGCGAGCGTACCGGACGACCTGTGGGAACGGACGGTTCCGAACAACATGTGGGCCCGCTCCTTCGTGCGATTGATGCGAGATCTCGTCCCCACGGTGGAAGGCCGACCGCCGAGCGGCGAGCCAGCGACCTTTCGCGACGGGCTCGCCGTGCAACGCGTGATGGCCGCCGTGCGCGAGGGCCGCAGTGCGCGGTTAGATTGACCTCGTGGAGCAGACCTATTTCAGGCGCGGGTTCGGCCTCAAAGGAGACATCGAGGGCGCGCTGGCGGCTGACTATCACAGCCGCGTGGTGGACCGCATCCGTGCACAGGGTCACGTCCTGGAGGCCGGCGATCTGACGTTCAAACTCGCCGGCGAATTCGGGTTCTGTTACGGCGTGGACCGCGCCGTCGAGTACGCCTACGAAACGCGCACCAAGTTTCCGGACCGGCGGGTGTTCCTCGTGGGCGAGATCATCCACAATCCACACGTCAACAACAAGCTGCGGGGCATGGGCGTCGAGTTTCTGCACCGGCCCGACGATGGCGAGTTCGACTTCCGGGAGGTCACACCCGCGGACGTCGTCATTCTCCCCGCCTTCGGCGTCACCGTGAAGGACTTCGAGCGGCTGCGTGCGATCGGGTGCGTCCTGGTGGACACGACCTGCGGCTCCGTCCTGAACGTGTGGAAGCGGGTGGATTCCTATGCGAAAGACGGCTTCACCGCCGTCATCCATGGCAAGTACTATCACGAGGAAACCAAGGCGACCTCGAGCCAGGTGACCAAGTACCCGGGCGGCGAGTATCTCGTCGTGCGGGACATGGCCGAGGCACGGGACGTGTGTACCTACATCGAGGGAGCGGGGAGTAGGGAGCAGCTCGTTTCGACCTTTGCGGGCAAGATGTCCGCGGGATTCGACCCCGATCGCGACCTGGTGCGCGTAGGGGTCGCGAATCAGACGACGATGCTCTCGGGGGAATCCCTCGCCATCGCGGCCGAGCTACGGCGGAGCATGGTGCAACGGTATGGCGAGGCAGCCTTGGCGGAGCATTTCCGCACGTTCGACACGATCTGCTCCGCCACACAGGATCGGCAGGATGCGGTGCTGAAGCTCATCGCCGAGCCACTCGACCTCATGGTGGTCATCGGCGGGTACAACTCGAGCAACACGACCCACCTCGCCGCCATCTGCCAGACGCGAGTCCCGACCTATCACATCGAGGACGCGAGCTGCATCGATCCGGACGCGGGGACGATTCGGTTCCGCCCCGCTGGCGCGAAGGAGGAACGGTCGGCGACGGGGTGGTTGCCGCCGGGCCCGCGCACTATCGGTGTGACCGCCGGAGCGTCGACGCCGAACAACAAGATCGGGGAGACGATCGAGCGGATCGCGGCCTCCCGAGGGGTGTCGCTCCTTCGGTAAATCTTCGCCATATTTCAGTATGTCGTTGTCGGGCTTTCATCCCGCCGTGGAGCGTTGGTTCGGGTCCCGGTTTCCCGCGCCCACCGAGCCGCAACAGCGTGCCTGGCCGTTGATCCAGGCCGGCAAGAACACGCTGATTGCCGCGCCGACCGGGTCTGGCAAGACGTTCGCGGCGTTCTTGACCGCGATCGATTCGCTGCTGCGGCAGGGTCTCGCCGGGACTCTGACCGATGGGACGCAGGTGGTGTACGTCTCGCCCCTCAAGGCGCTTTCGAACGACGTCCAGAAGAATCTGGCCGAGCCGCTGGTCGAGATCCGGGGCATGCTCGAGCAACTGTGCCTGCCCGATGTCGAGATTCGCACGCTGGTGCGCACCGGCGACACGCCGGGGGCGGAGCGGCAGGAGATGGTACGGCGCCCCCCCCACATCCTCGTCACCACGCCCGAGTCGCTCTATCTCATCCTCACGTCGGAGCGCGCGCGCGAGATGTTGCGCCCGGTGCGCACTGTCATCGTGGACGAGATCCACGCGGTGGCCCGCGACAAGCGAGGGAGCCACCTGGCGCTGTCGCTCGAGCGGCTGGAGCACCTCGCCGGCCGGCGCTTGCAGCGGATCGGCCTGTCGGCGACACAGAAGCCCATCGAGGACATAGCCGCGTTCCTTTCCGGCACCCGACACCCAACACCCGACACCTGCATTATCGATTCGGGACACGCGCGCACGCTCGATCTGGCCATCGAGATCCCGTCGTCGCCGCTCGAGGCGGTCATGGCCGCGGAGGTGTGGGAGGAGATCCACGAGCGACTGGTGCAGCTCATCGCTGAGCACCGGACGACGCTCGTCTTCGTCAACACCCGGCGACTCGCGGAACGCCTGACCCTGCATCTCTCCGAACGTCTCGGCGCGGACCAGGTGACGTCGCACCACGGCAGCCTGTCTCGGGAAAAGCGCCTGGAAGCGGAGACGCTCCTGAAGGAAGGCAAGCTCAAAGCGCTGGTCGCGACGGCATCCCTCGAGCTGGGGATCGACATCGGCACTGTGGACCTCGTCTGCCAGATCGGCTCGACCCGCTCGATCGCGACGTTCCTGCAGCGCGTGGGCCGTTCGGGGCATCACCTCGCCGCGATCCCGAAGGGCCGGGTGTTCCCGCTGTCGCGCGACGAGCTGATCGAGTGCGCCGCACTGGTGCGGGCCGCGCGCGGGCGCGAGCTCGACCGGCTGATCATTCCGGATCGTCCGCTCGACATCTTGGCGCAGCAGATCGTCGCCACCGTCGCGGGCGACGAATGGGCCGAGGACGCGCTCTTCCAGCTGGTGCGGGGGGCGTACCCGTACCGCGATCTCTCGCGCAAGGACTTCGACGCCGTGGTGCAGATGCTCGCCGAAGGATTCACGACGCGGCGCGGGCGGCGCGGCGCCTACGTCCACTACGACGGCGTGAACCGCCGCTTGCGCGCGCGACGCGGTGCCCGACTCGCCGCGCTCACGTCGGGTGGAGCGATACCCGATGTCGGGGACTATCGGGTCATCCTCGAGCCCACGGAGACGTTCGTCGGGACGCTGAACGAGGACTTCGCTATCGAGAGCACGCCCGGCGACATCTTCCAGCTGGGCAACCGGTCGTACCTCATCCAGCGGATCGAGTCCGGCCAGGTCCGCGTCGTGGACGCCCAGGGTCAGCCGCCATCGATCCCGTTCTGGCTGGGTGAGGCGCCGGGTCGGACCGCCGAGCTGTCCGAAGCGGTCGCACGGCTGCGCCAGGACATCGGCGATCGGCTGGGTGATGCCCGCGAAGCGACCGCCTGGCTGGCGGGCGAGATCGCCGGCCTCCCCGAGGCGGCGGCCCGCCAGATCGTCGAGTATCTGGACGCGTCCAAGAAGATCCTCGGGGTGATCCCGACCCAGCAAACGCTCGTGCTGGAGCGGTTCTTCGACGAAGCGGGTGGGATGCAGCTGGTGCTGCACGCGCCCTTCGGAAGCCGCGTGAACCGCGCGTGGGGGCTCGCGCTCCGGAAGCGGTTCTGCCGCAGCTTCAACTTCGAGCTGCAGGCGGCGGCGACGGAGGACGCGATCGTCTTGTCGCTCGGCCCCCAGCACAGCTTCCCGCTCGAGGACGTGTTCCAGTACCTCAAGCCCGAGACCGCCGAGCATCTGTTGGTGCAGGCGATGCTCGATGCGCCGATGTTCGGCACCCGGTGGCGCTGGAACGCCACGCGGGCGCTCGCCGTGCTGCGGGCCCGAGGCGGGAAGAAGGTGCCTACCCCGCTCCAGCGCATGGACGCGGAGGACCTCGTCGCCGCGGTGTTCCCCGACCAGCTCGCCTGCCCCGAGAACCTCGTCGGCGACCGCGAGATCCCGGACCACCCGCTCGTCAACCAGACGATCGCCGACTGCCTGCTCGAGGCCATGGATTTCCCCGGCCTGAAGCGCGTGCTCGAGGCGATCGCGTCGGGCCAGGTCGCCCTGGTGGCGCGAGACACCACCGAGCCGTCTCCCCTTGCCCACGAGGTCATCAACGCCAAGCCGTACGCGTTCCTCGATGACGCCCCGCTCGAGGAGCGTCGCACCCAGGCGGTGATCACGCGACGCGGACTCGACGTAAAGACCGCGGACGAGCTGGGGAGGCTCGATCAAGCGGCGATTGATCGGGTGAGGGACGAGGCGTGGCCGGAGGTCGGGAGCGCCGACGAGCTGCATGATGCGTTGATGGTGACGGGCGCGGTGCCAATTGCGGATGGCGGATTGCGGAATGTGGATTGGCAAGAGTCGTTCAATGAGCTGGTGCGGGCTAAACGCGCTGCGACGCTGTTGAGGGAGCCCCGCCTGTGGGTGGCGGCCGAGCGCGTGCCAATGCTTGAAGCGGCCTTCCCGGGCGCGCTCACGGAGCCAGCGCTCAGCGTGCCAGCGCGCGATCGGGCGAAGGCGTGGACTCGCGAGGACGCGCTGCGTGAGCTGGTGCGCGGGCGGCTCGAAGTCGTAGGGCCGACCACTGCCGCCGCACTCGGATCGGCACTCGGCGTCCCCGTTCCCGACGTGGACTTCGCGCTTGGCGCGCTCGAGCACGAAGGCTTCGTGCTGCGCGGACGGTTCACCCCTGGGAGTGTGGAGCTCGAGTGGTGCGAGCGCCGCTTGCTCGCGCGGATCCATCGGTACACGCTCGATCGGCTGCGCCAGGAGATCGAGCCGGTCGCGCCGGCCGATTTCATGCGCTTCTTGTTACGCTGGCAGCGCGCCGCGTCGGACACGCGCGCCGAGGGGCCGGAAGGCCTCGCCGCGGTGCTGGAGCAGCTCGACGGCTACGAGGTGGCGGCAGGTGCCTGGGAATCGGAGGTCCTGCCCGCGCGGCTCGGTGAATACGACCCCTTGTGGCTCGATGGCCTGTGCCTGTCGGGAGAGATCGCCTGGGGCCGGCTGTCCCCGGCTGCGCCGTCGAACGGACACAAGTCCGGGCCGATCCGCACGACCCCAGTGGCGCTGTTTCGCAGGGAGCGGGGAGCGGTATGGCGGTCCCTGGCGGTGCACCCCGATCCGGCGGATCTCCCGCTCTCGCATCCCGCCCGCGCGGTGAGCGATGCGCTCGGCGAACGCGGCGCGTCGTTCTTTGGCGACTTGGTGAACGCGACCGGCCTGCTGCGCACGGAGGTGGAGAAGGGGCTCGGCGAGCTGGTCGCCTGGGGACTCGTCACCGCCGACAGCTTCGCCGGGCTGCGCGCGTTGTTGGTGCCCTCCGACCGCCGGCGTCCGATCGGAGGATTCCGGCGGCGGGGCAAGGTCGCACCGTTCGGCGTCGAGACTGCCGGACGCTGGTCGCGCGTTCGAGCCCCGACGCCTCTGCCGGAGGACGCGGTCGCCGAGGCCGTCGCGTGGCAGCTGTTGCGACGCTACGGCGTGGTATTCAGGAGGCTGGTCACGCGCGAGACGTTGCTCACGCCGTGGCGCGACATTCTCCGAGTGTACCGGCGGCTCGAAGCGCGCGGCGAGATCCGCGGTGGGCGCTTCGTAGGCGGGTTCTCGGGGGAACAGTACGCACTGCCCGAGGCAGTGGGTCTGTTACGCAGTGTGCGGCGCGCGGCGCCTGCCGGCGAGCTCGTGGCCGTGAGCGGGGCCGATCCACTCAACCTGATCGGGATCGTGACGCCGGGAGACGTCGTCCCCGGGCTCGCGACGAACCGCATTCTGTATCGCGATGGCATCCCGGTCGCCATCAGGGAGGGTGCGGGAAGCGGGGAGCGGTACCTGCTGGACGTGACGCCGGAAGAGCGGGATGTCTTCAAGTCCGCGCTCGTGCGGGGGCGCGTGGCGCCACTGGTGCGAGCCTATCTCGGGAAAACCAGCCGCCGCCCCCTCTCCCCCGCCGCCCCAGGCCCCCCGGCTAGGGCCGGGTCAAATCCACCGTAACCACCGGCAGGTCCCAATGCGCGGCGAGGATCTCGAAGCGGTGCTGCTCCTCTCGCCGGAAGGTTTCCTGGTCGGGAAATAGGCGCTTGAGCTCCGCCTCGGGGAACGGCTCATGGGGCGCCGCCGCGTTCTTCCAGACCAGCGTGACGCGATAGTCCCAGCGGCCGTCCTCGGTGCCGTGGAACCTGGGTGCCTCCGCCGTGATGGTCTGGATGTGCCCCAGCTCCATCTGGCGTTTCAAAACGGGGTAGTGGTTCTTCTTGAAGAGGCGGATGAACTCGTCGGCGTAACCCCAGCGGACCTTGTAGTAGTACTCCACCACGAACGGCTCCGTCGAGCCAGCGGGCGGAGCCTGCGCCGCGGCCGCTGCGGGCGCGATCAGCGCCGCGAGCACTGCCCAGTGCTTCATTCGTCCTCCTCGCAGTGTCACCCGACGGGTTGCTTCAGCTTGTCGAAGTAGAGCTTGCGCACCTTGGCGACTTTAGGCGCGATCACGGCGCGGCAGTAGCCCTGGGTGGGGTTCCGGCGATAGTAATCACGGTGGTACTGCTCCGCCGGGTAGAACGCGTCGAGCGGCTTCAATTCCGTTACAACGGGATCGTCCCACACCTTCTCGGCCGCGAGCTCACGAATGACTCGCTCGGCCGTGGCCTTCTGCTCCGGCGTGTGATAGAAGATCGCCGAGCGGTACTGGGTGCCGACGTCTTCGCCCTGACGGTTCAGCGTGGTGGGGTCGTGGATCGTGAAGAAGACGTGAAGCAGGTCGTCGAAAGAGACGACCGTGGGATCGAAGGTGATCTGGACGACCTCGGCGTGACCGGTCGTCCCGGTGCACACCTGCTCGTACGACGGATTGGAAACGTGCCCGCCGGCATATCCGGACTGGACCTTCTCGACGCCTTTCAGGTCCTGGAACGCTGCCTCGAGACACCAGAAGCAGCCACCGGCGAGGGTCGCGGTTTCACGTTGTGCCACGGCTGAATACTAACCCCAATCCTTGGAATCGGGCGCGACGCGGCGGAAGGTCTTGAGAAACCCCATTTCGGATTGCGGATTTCGGATTGCGGATTGGACGGGCGGCTCTTCGAATCCGCAATCCACAATCCGCAATCCGCAATGCAGTCCCCTCGCCTCTTCCGCGATCACGTTCACCGTCCCATCGTCCTTCGCCAGCTTGCCGGCGATCCACAAGAGCGGCTCGCCACGGATCGTGGCTCGGTACCGGTCGTACACGTCGGGCCGCACGATCACGTTCACCATCCCGGCCACGTCGTCCAGCAGGACGAACACGAATCCTTTCGCCGTCTCGGGACGCTGGCGCGCGACCACGAGCCCCGCCACCTCCACCCGCACCCCGTGCTCGAGTTTCGGGAGCGCGTCGCTCTGCACGACCCCGGCAGGGAGCGACGCACGCAACAGAGAGAGCGGGTGCCCGCTGGGAGCGAATCCCAGCACCCCGTACTCGGCGAGCATCCGCTCGGCCGGCACCAGGTCACCGAATCGGAGCCCCTCGTAGGGATGATCGAGTGACAGCTCGAGCTGCCGTCGGACCCGTGCGTCTCCCCCCGACCCACGCCCGTTCTCGGGCGGAAGCCAGAGCCCCACCTGCCACAAGAGCTCGCGCCGTGTGAGCCCGAAACCGTCGCATCCGCCCACCCACACCAGGTGCTCGATCGCGGTCCGCTTGAGGTTGGGCGGAGCGCGGCGCACGAAGTCACCAATGCTGCGGTAACGGCCGTTCCGCTCGCGCTCGAGGACGACTGCGGTGGCCGTCTCCTCGCTCCAGTCCCGAACAAACCCGAGTCCCACTCGTACGGCATTGCGTCCCCCCTCTCCCGCCAGGAGAGGGGGAAAGGGGGTGAGGTCCACCGTGCACCACACGTCGCTTTCGTTCACATCGGGTAGCCGGATCTCCACGCCGTTGCGCTTCGCGTCCCGCCCGAGCGCGTCGAGTGAGTAGAACCCCATCGGTTGGTTGTTGAACAGCGCGCAGTAGTACTCTGCGGGGTGATAGTGCCTGAGCCACGCCGACTGGTAGGCGAGCAGGCCGAACGCGGCGGCGTGCGATTTGGGAAAGCCGAACTCGGAGAACGCGATCACCTGCGTGAACACGCGCTCGGCGGTCGCGGGCGGGACGCCGCGCGCCGCGGCGCCGTCCCGGAATTCCTCCCAGAAGCCCGCCATCAGCTCGCGGCTGCGCCGCCGGCTCATTGCGCGGCGCAGCGCCTCCGCCTGGCCCGCCGTGAATCCCGCCAGTGCCTGGCACACCTGCAGCACCTGGTCCTGATAGAGAATCACACCCAGCGTCTCCGCGAGCGCCGACTCGAGCAGGGGATGATCGATCGGCGGCTTGTAGGGGCGGCCCGCTTCGCGGGCGCGGCGCTGATCCTCGCGGCGGCGCACGTACGGGTTCACCGCGCCGCCCACGATCGGCCCCGGTCGCACGATCGCCACCTCGACCGCGAGGTCCTCGAGATTGCGCGGCCGGGTGCGACGCAGCATCTGGATCTGCGCCCGGCTCTCGATCTGGAATAGCCCCACCGTGTCGCCACGGCAGATCCGGTCGTACACCGCCGGGTCTTTGAAATCGATGCGGGAGAGATCGGGCGGCGCCCCCTCGCGTTCCGCGACCAGCTCGACGCATTCCTCGACGAGCGACAGCATGCCGAGCGCCAGAAAGTCGATCTTGATGAAGCGGGCGTCGTCGCACGAGTCCTTGTCCCACTGGCACACCACACGGTCTTCCATGGCGGCGCGCTCGAGCGGCACGATCTCCACGAGCGGCCGGCTCGAGATGATCATGCCGCCGACATGCTGCGACACGTGGCGCGGCAGCCCGGCAATCTCCTCGGCGAGCTCGCACAGCTCCTTCCAGAGCGGGGCGTTGCGCCGGCCGGCGAATCCGGGAAGCCGCTCGATCTCGTCCGACAGTCCGTCAGTCCGACTGTCCGACAGCTTGGCCACCTGCTCGATCTCTCCCGGCGGCAGGTCGAGCGCCTTCCCGATCTCGCGCACCGTCGAGCGCAGGCGGTAAGTGGGAAACGAGCAGACGAGCCCGACGTGCTCGTCGCCGTAGCGCTTGTAGACCCGGCGGATCAGCTCCTCGCGGATCTCGCGGGGAAAATCGAGATCGATGTCCGGGACCGAGGCGAGCGACTCGTTCAGAAACCGTCCCAGGAAGAGCCCGTTGGCGATCGGATCGATGTGCGAGAGACCGAGCAGATAGCACACGATCGACGACACCGACGAGCCACGCCCGCGGCCCGGCAGCAGGTTGCCACGGGCGCGCCGGCTACCCCGGCGCACGTCCGCCCCGACCTCGCGGGCCAGGTCGAACAGGTCGTTGTAGACCAGAAAGAACCCGGAAAGCCCGTGGTGCTCGATCAGCCGCAGCTCCTCGTCGAGCCGTCGCACGGCGAGGACGTGGTGCTCGGAGCCTGCCAGGTATCGCTCCTCCAGCCGCGCCCGGCACATCTCGGCAAGCGCCTGCGGCGCGGGGGCGCGCGCGGCGCCATGAAAATCGGGGAAGCGATATCCCAGATCGCGCGTGAGATCGAAGCTGCGGCAGCGTTCCGCCAGGGCATTCGTATTGGCGACAGCATCGAGACAGTCTCCAAACAGCATCTCGACTTCTTGAGGCGGCCGCAGGAAAAATTCGCTGTTCGCACGGCGCACGTGGTGCGAGCCGTCGAGCGTAGTGCGGTGCCGGATCGCCACCAATACGTCGTGGAGCCGATGGCGCTCACGCTTGTGGTAGTGCACGTTGCCCGACGCCACGACGCTAAGTCCTACGTCGGCTGCGAGGTCGATCAGCGCGCGGGTAAGCGGCAGATCGCCCCGGACGTAATTGCGCTGCAGCTCGACGAAAAAGTTCTCGGGTCCGAACGCCGCTTTGCATCGTTCCGCCAGTCGGCGAGCCGCCTGGCGGCCGTGCGTTTGCAAGACCGTCGGCAACAATCCCTCCCGGCATCCCGACATCACGATGAGTCCCGCGTGTCGCGCCTCGAGAGACGCGAAGTCGAGCCGCGGGTCGCGGCGGTCCTCACGGCCGAGATGGGCCTCGGTGATCAGCCGGCAGAGGTTCGCATATCCCTCGGGCGTCTCGGCGAGCAGCGTCACGTGCGAACCGTCGAGCAGCGTCAGCTCGGCGCCGGTGATCGCCTGCAGGCCGAGCTGCTTCGCTGCCTGCGCGAACGCCATCGCGCCGTAGAGGCCGTTATGATCGGTGAGGGCGAGGGCAGGGAGCCCGAGCTGCGAGGCGGTGAGCGCGAGCTGCTCGGGGAGCGAGGCGCCGTCGAGAAATGAAAACGCGGAGTGGCAGTGGAGCTCGGTATACATAACCACGCACTACGTCTGCACGAACCACTCTCCGGTGATCAGGTCCTCGAACAGCACCACGCGTCCTCCGCCTTCCAAGACAACCTCGACATAGCGGCGCACGATCGGTTGTCGCCACCACTCGTCGTCCATGCGCCAATTCTCACCGAGCGACTCGACGCGTTTCACGTTTCCCGGTTCCCGCATCACAACTCTTGGTCTTCGTTGCTCGTCCAGCTCCACCTGCACCCGTTGCGGGACATTGAGCGCACGAAGTCTGTCGGTTTCATGTCTCATAGTCGATCAGCGCATACCGGCGCTCCGGGAGCCGCGACCAGGGCTGCACCGCGATGACGTGATACAGCATCGGTCGCTTTATTCGGAGCTTGATTTCCTCTGCAGCGGACTGGAGCGCTCGGCGCCGCCCGGCGCGCGCGGCGGCGTTCGCGTCGCGCGCGAACAGCTGCAGCTCCGTCGTGCCCTGCGCGAACCCGGTGAACTCGACTGCGAGTCGCTCCACCGCGCCGGCGGGCGGCGACCGCTCCAGCTGCGTCTTGAGCGGCGCCAGCAGCCGTTCTCGCGACGCCGATGGCTCCTTGAGCCTAGTCTCCACGAGCCACGACGCACCCTGCTCGAGTTCCGCCCGCGCGCGCATCACCTGCACCCGCCAGCCGCTGCGGCGCGGATCCTTGAGCGCCCGCACGATCAAGTGATCGAGCGCCAGCTCGAGCAACTCTCGCCCGGCGACTGGAGAGAAAAAGGTGAGCGCGGCGATAATCGGCTCGGGCGCGACCCGCCCCACCACCGGCTCAGAGATCCGGCCGGCGGCTAGCTGCCAGAGTTGCCGGCCGGGCCGGCCGAACTGCGAGACCACCGCGTCCTCCGGGAGGGCGGCAAGCGGGCCCAATGTCTTGATGCCGAGCTGGCGCAGCCGGCGATACGTGTCGGGATCGAGCGGCAGTACCCCGAGCGGTTGGGACGCGAGAAACCTCCCCTCCTCCCCAGGCCGCACGATCACGGCTTCCCCCTGTCGCGCGCGATTGGCTGCCACCCAAGCAACGAACTTCCCGCGGCCCCAGCCCACCCGGATTGCGGATTCGACGCCCGAGCTTCCAATCCGCAATCCGCAATCCGCAATCCGCAATCGGATCTGATCGACGATCCGCTCCGGCGATCCGTACAACCCCTCAAGCCCATCGGTGCCGACAAACGTCCGACCCAGCTCCACCGGCTCCACCACCGGGCACACGCCGGCGAGCGCCGTGAGGAGCTGCGCGAACCGCTCGTCGTAGTGCACCGGGTCGGGCTCACATAGCTTGAGCGAGGGACAGAGCCCGATCGCCTGACTCACGGTCATCCCTGGCTTCACTCCGGCGTGCCGCGCGAGCGCCGAGACCTGCCACACGCGAGGGGGGCGAGGGTGGTCGGGTGCGAGCAGTGCGCAGGACTGGGATGCGAGCTCGGGACGCCGCGCCGTTTCGCAGCGCAGGGCGAACAACGGTATCCAACAACACGCGGCGGAGTCGCTCGTCAGGTGGGAGGTACGGATCATTGCCGGATCCCAAAAGGGGACCCGAATATATCCCGAAGATAGAGGGGATGGCAAGACTCGGGATTGTCGTTATAACTTGTTGATATGACACTGTTTAAGTGGTGATATTGAGCGAGCCTAAGCAACCAGGACTGTTCGACGATCTCGCATCGCTGCCACCGCCGTCCGACGATCTGGTGGCGCTCGGCAGTCGCATACCTCCCAACGTCAAGTTTGGTACGTCGACCTGGACCTATGACGGCTGGGCGGGCGAGGTCTATCATCGTCCGTATCGCGGCGCGCAGCCGGCACGGCGGCTCGAGGAGTACTGGCGCTATCCCTTGTTTCGCACGGTGGGGATCGACAGCGCGTTCTACGAGCCGCCGACCGAAGAAGTGCTCGCCGCGTACGCACGGGCGTTGCCGCGGGGCTTTCCCTGCGTGAGCAAAGTGTGGGATCGGATTACCGCGCGCCGCTTCAACCAGGACGCGCGCTGGGGCAACCTGTCAGGCCAGCGGAACCCGGATTTCCTGAATGCCGACCTTTTCAAGGAGGCGGTACTCGGGCCGTACGCGCGGGTGTTTCGCGACCACGCGGCCGCGTTCGTGTTCGAGTTCCAGGCGATGCGTGGAAAGGACCTGCCCTCGGCCCCACAATGGGCGGAAGAGCTCGACGGCTTCTTGCGCCAGCTGCCGCGCGATTATCGCTATGCGGTCGAGCTGCGCAATCGGGAGCTCATGACCGACTCGCACGGCGCTGTGCTGGCGCGACACGGCGTGGCCCACGTGTTCAACTCGTGGAACGAGATGCCCCCGATCGGCGAGCAGCTCGAGCTCCCCTGGACGTTCCCGGCGGCGTTCACGGTTGCGCGCGCGCTACTCCGCCCCGGGCGCGCGTACGCGGACGCCGTGAAGCTGTTTCAGCCGTACGAGCGGATCCGGGATCCGCAGCCTGAGGTGCGCCAAGACCTGCTTCGCGTCATAGCGGAGGCCACGCGCCGCCATTTGGAAGCGCTGATCCTGGTGAATAATCGGCTGGAGGGCAACGCACCGGCGACGGTCCGGGCGCTCGCGACGGCGCTCGCGGGGGGGGAAGAGCAGGCGTTGCCGTAATCGGCCCCCCCGGTTGCGAGCGTTTTCGAATTTTGCTACCGTATCTCCGTGTAACCCCGCCCATTCCGCACAAAATGCACACTTCGCCCGGCCGGTCTGATGCTACAGCGCCGAGGCGTGCCGACCATCCCCGTGCCCGTGCTGCGAGACGCGGTAGCGCTCGCGATCACCGAGTTGTCGCTGCGCGGCGCCGCCGAGCAAATGGGGATCAGCCCGAACGGCTTGCGCAACTTCATCAACGGATCGGCGCCGCGGAGCGCCACACGGGCCAAGCTCGAGCGCTGGCTCGCCTCCCTCGACCACCGTACCGTGCCTCCTCCCACCGTGGGCCACCTGGTCCGGCTGCTGACCGACCTCTCCGGGGACCTGTCGCCCCAGCAGACGGTGTTGCTCGGACGCAGCATCTCCGCGGTCCTCGCAGACGCGTATGAAGCCCGTCGTCTCTCACCTCCGCGCTGGGTTGAGGACTTGTTGCGGCACTACCGGCCACGGCGTGCCAAGGAGTCCGGCGAAGGCGCTTGAGGAGCCGGCGGGGCTTGCCAAACGCGGGCCGTTGACGCAACGTCTTCCTGTGCAGTTCGTGCAGTTCGGTTGGTTGACACGTCGTACACGCCACTTGGGAAGACCCGGTGAAAGGCTCGCGCGCGAGCGCCACCAGATCGAGCCAAACCAAGCGGACCAGGGCACGATCGCCCAAGGTCGAAGAGATCGTGCGCTTGGTGCACACGCTCAGCTCCAACCTTGGCTCAGAGGACGGGGTCGTAGTGGGGAGGGGGGTCGCGCGCCTGCTGGCCGGCGCGTATCGGGAGCGCGGGCGTTCCCTTCCGCGGTGGGTCAAACAGCTCGCAGCGCACTACGGAGTGAAGCCGGAGGGCGGCTAACTCAAGGGCGCGACCAATGAGAGCCCGCGCGAGCGTTCCCACCCTTCCGGTTCCGCTGCTGCGCGACGGGATTGCCCGGGAGGCGGCGCGATATTCGCTGCGCCGCGTCGCGAGGGAAGTCGGGATGAGCCCGAATGGCCTCCGCGATTTCCTGCGCGGCGCGCTGCCCCGGAGCGCGACGCGTGCCAAGCTCGAGCAGTGGCTCGCCAGCCAGGGCCAGGTCACTCGGCCTCCCAACATGGGCCAGTTCATCCGCCTCCTGAACCACCTGGCCGTGGATCTCTCGCCGGACCAGACGAAGCAATTCGGTCGCGCGATCGCAGAGCTCCTGGTCGAATCCTACGAAGTGCGCCGACTCTCCCCGCCGCGCTGGGTGCAGGCCCTGCTGCGGCATTATCGCCCGCTCAGAGGGAAGGCCGCGAGCGAAGTCGCGTAACGGGATTGCGCCGATCGTACAACCACGGTATATGTGGGTGTGCGGTTTGTGCAGTTCATTCTGGGCGCCGGTGGCACCGACATCGCGGACCCGTGAAACGCCAGGGCAAGAACGGAGCAAGGCGGGCACGCCGCCCGCCTCGGGCCACCAAGCGCGCCGCGGCACGGTCTCCCAAAACTGTCGCGATCGTCAGCCTGGTCGAAGCCATCAGCGCCGACTGCGGCGCCCGAAATGGGGTCGTGCTCGGCGAAGGCATCGCGCGCCTGCTCCTCGACGTGTACAAGCAGCGCCGGGGCACGACTCCCGCCTGGGTCACGCAGCTCGTCACGCACTACACCGGGACCGCCCGCAAGTCGTAATCCCGACCCTGGGTTGCCGCCAGGCCGCGACCGTGGTAATGTGGGATGTGCGGTTTGTGCAGTTTGAGGCCGGCCGAGTCCCCTGCTGAGCCAAGGAACTCATCGCCGACTACACGGGCAGGCTGAAAGTGTAGGTGAGCGTGCCTCCTCTCTCGATCCTGTTGGTGGAAGCTGACCGCGACACGCGCGAGGACCGGTGCGCGGATCTCGAGGAGCGGGGGTGCGTCGTCACGCCCGCCGCCACGCCCGCCGAAGGACTGGAGGCCATCGTCCTGGGACGCTTCGACGTGGTCGTGAGCGACCTCCTGCGGCGGTCGCGTGGGGGCCTGTGGCTTTGGCGTGAGGCCACCGCTCTGCGACCCGAGCTGCGCCGGCGCTTCGTGTTCTGCGGCTCCGGGCCGGTTTTCGACAGGGACGAGGTCCTCGAGCAGGAGAGCTTCCTGATCACGCCCGTCTCGCCGGCGACCTTGTGGCGTGCCGTGTTGCTCGCCGTCCACGGACCGCAGTTCCAGGATCAGAGCTCCAGCTCCGCCTGAAGCGCCGGTCGCCGCGGTCGATAGCGATCCACCATCCCTCGGTTTGCCGGAAATCCGAAACGCTGTTGGAGTGCCTTGATGCGCGCCGCGAGCGCTGCGGCGTACGCGCGCGGCGCGCCGCTCGACCGATAGGCCTGCCGGTAGCGTGGCGACAGGCCTGGAAAGGATTCATCGAGCACCGGGAGAAACCGCTCGCGCACGGCGCGGTAGAGACGCAGCGGGCCGGCGTGAACGAACTGCGCGCCGGCCTCCCGGGCCGCCTGGAAGAGCGCTACCAGATGGGGTACGTCGTCCGTGATCCCCGGAAGGACCGGCGCCACGATCAGGCCCGCACGAATCCCGGCGTCGGCCAGCCGCTGGAGCGCGCGCAGTCGGACTGCGGGCATTGGGGAGCGGGCCTCCACGCGCTTGATCAGCGAGACGTCGACCGTGATCAGCGAGACGTACACTTCGAGATCGTTCCGCTGTTGCAGCCGCACCAACACGTCCACGTCGCGCGCGATCAACGGGCTCTTCGTGATGACGCCGACGTTCAGGCCCTCGCACCGCGCCAACCGGTCCAGAATCAGTCGCGTGAGTCGAAAGCGCCGCTCCGCCGGCTGGTAGGGGTCGGTGGCGGTGCCGATGACGAGAGGCGCCGCGGGACCGCCGGAGCGGTAATACCGGCGCAGGTCCGCCTCGAGCGCTCCAAGCAGCCGCTCCTTCACGAAGATCCGTTGCTCGAATGCCTCCCACCCGTGGGGTCCGCGAAACTCCCGAAACTCATCGTCCGAGAGCTTCCCGGCATCGTGCGCGCGCTCGACCGCGTAACGGTGCGCGTAGCGCGCGTAACAATAGGTGCATCCGAACTCGCAGCCGATGTACGGATTGATGGACCAGAAATCGACGCCCGTTTGCTGCGGCGAGTTGAGCACGGACCGCGGGGTGAGCTGGACGAACTTGGTGCCGCGGAGACGCTCATCTAGAACAGATAGTCGGACGGTCGGACTGTCGGACTGTAACAGCGGGAGCTGTGCGGCCGTCACTGTGCGACCGTCCGACTGTCTGTCTATGCGCATTTCGCCCACCCGCACTGCACGCACACCAGGCACCCCGACTGCCGGACCAGTCCGCCCCCACAGTCAGGGCAGGTTGAGGTGAGGGACTGGGGATTGGGGACTGGGGGCTGGGGCTGCATAGGCTCAGGTGCCATCTTCGGTATTTGTTCGGGGTGCGAGGAGAATATGCGACTCCCGCCGTCGGGCGGCAAGGGCTACATGGACTGGGGGAGGACTACGCCGCGGGCCCGGCGCGCCGCACCAACGCCCGCCAGCCGAAGTACACCGGGACGCCGAGCACCACGAGGCCGAGGCCGAGGAAGCTGTAGGTGCGGGTGGCGTCCTGGGTGAGGAGATCCACCGCGATTGCGGCAGTGGCAACGACATAAAGCGCGGGCAGCCACGGATATCCCGGTGCGCGAACCGGTCGCAGGGCGGACGGGCGCTTCACGCGTAGCGCGAACAGGCCGACGGCGGTCAAGCCGTAGAACACCAGCGCCGCGAAGATGACGAAGTTCAGAAGCTGCGTGTACGTTCCCGACAGACAGAGCACGCTCGTCCACACCGCTTGGACGACGAGGGCGACGGTCGGTGTCTTGTAGCGGGGATGGAGCGCGCCGGCGGACTCGAAGAACAGGTCGTCGCGGGCCATCGCGTAGTACACGCGGGCGCCGGACAGGATGAGCCCGTTGTTGCACCCGAACGTCGAGATCATGATTGCTCCGGCCATGAGCTTCAGGCCGGGCTCTCCCAGGATTGCCTGGAGGGCGGCGGTGCCGACACGGTCCTGTGGCGCGCTGGCGATCGCGCTCGCCGGCAGAACGTTCAGGTAAGCGACGTTGGCGAGCACGTACAGCACGGTGACGATCAGGACGCCCGCTCCCATCGCCACGGGCAGGTCGCGCTCCGCATTCTTGAGCTCGCTTCCGGCGAACCCCACGTTGTTCCACGCGTCCATCGAGAACAGCGACCCGACCATGGCGCCTCCGATCATCCCGATGCCGACGGCCACGCCCCCGGTGGCCCAGAAGTTGGCCCCGAAGTTGGCGGCCAGGGCTTCAGGGTGCCGGCCGATGGTGAGGCCGAGCAGGATCAGCAGCGCGAGCGCGCCGGTTTTGACGGCGGTGAGAGTCGTCTGGATGATCGCGGCGGTGCGCACGCCGCGCACGTTGATCCACGTCAGCAGGGCGACCGAGAGGACGGCGAGAATGCGCTGGGGCGAGAGCCCGACCGCGATGTCGCCGATCGGGTTCGGGAAGTGCAGGGTCGTCCCGAAGAACACGTCGGGCGAGAGGGCCGGCCAGAAGACGGCGGTGAACCGTGCGAACGCGACCGCGACCGCGGCGATGGTCCCGGTCTGGATCACCACGAACAGCGTCCAGCCGTACAGGTAGCCGAACAGCGGGGAGATTCCCTCGCGCAGGTAGACGTACTGCCCGCCGGCGCGGGGGAACATGGCCGCCAGCTCGCCGTAGGTGAGCGCGCCCATGAGCGTGACGATGCCCGATACGCCCCAGACCACGAGCAGCAGGCCCGGGCTGCGGACTTCCCGCAAGATCTCCGCCGAAACGATGAAGATCCCCGAGCCGATCATCGATCCGACCACGAGGGCGGTGGCGTCGAGCCGGGAGATAGCTTTGACGAACTCGGTTTGCGGTTTGGTGGCGGTCATGGGTCGGTAACCTAGTGACTCCCGCGCGCGGCCGCTATGTTTTCCGCGCTGTACTCACCCAGTCACGCGAGGGAAACGACCGTGCGCCTGCTACCCCGGGAGGAGGAGTTTTTCGACCTGTTCGTCGCGGTGGCGACGCGCAATATCGAGGCGGCGCAGCATCTCCAGGATCTGTTCGCGGCACCGCCCGACCGCCGAGTGGCGCATGTCGAAGCGATCAAGCGGCTCGAGCACGAGGCGGATCAGGTCACACACGAGATCGTCAACCGCCTCGACCGCACGTTCATCACGCCGCTCGATCGCGAGGACATTCACCAGCTCGCCTCCGACCTGGACGACGTGATGGATGCGATCGACGGCACCGCGCGGCACTCCCAGATCTTTCACCTGGGCCCCTCGCGTCCAGCGGTGAACCAGCTCACCGACGTGATCAGGCGGATGGTGGGCGTGCTCGCCGAAGGCGTCAGCCGCCTCAAGAAGGGCGACGACGTGCTGCGGTTCTGCATCGAGGCGAAGAAGCTCGAGGAGGAGGGCGACGCGATCTATCACCAGGCGCTCGGCGACATGTTCGAGACCGAGCGCGACGCGCTCGAAGTCATCAAGTGGAAGGAGATTTACGACAACCTCGAACTAACCCTGGATCAGGGAGAAGACGTCGCCAACGTGCTTGAGTCCATCACCATCAAGCACGCCTGATGGCCGATTCCGCCTGGTTCGTTCTGGCGATCGTCCTGGTCGCGCTCGCCTTTGATTTCGTCAACGGGTTCCACGACGCGGCCAACTCCATCGCCACCGTCGTCTCCACACGCGTCCTGTCGCCCAGTTTCGCGGTCGTCTGGGCGGCGTTCTTCAACTTCGTCGCGGCGTTCATCTTCACCACCGCGGTCGCGAAGACGATTGCAAAGGGGATCGTCGATCCAGCCGTCGTGGACTCCAGTGTCATTCTCGCCACGCTGATCGGGGCGATCGCCTGGGATCTGATCACCTGGTACGGGGGCATCCCATCATCGTCCTCCCACGCGCTGGTAGGCGGGTTAGGCGGGGCCGCGATCGCGAAGGCGGGCATCGCCGCGCTCGTGTGGCCGGGGAAATGGGTCGGCACCATCGCGTTCATCTTTCTCGCGCCGGTTCTCGGCCTGGTCTTCGCGGTGACCTTGACCGTGGCGCTCTCCTGGCTGTTGCGACGCGCGCTCCCGCGGCGGGTGGACAGGGCGTTTCGGGTGCTGCAACTAGGATCGGCGGCGGCGTTCTCGCTCGGTCACGGCGGGAACGACGCTCAGAAGACCATGGGGGTCATCGTCGGCCTGCTCGTGGCCGAGCAGGACAAGTTCGTGAACTTCCCGGTGCAGGCCTTCCACCTGACGACGCATGACATCCCGCTTTGGGTCATCCTCGCGGCCCACGCGTCGATCGGCCTCGGCACAGCGGCGGGCGGCTGGCGGATCGTGCGCACCATGGGCCAGCGGCTCACCAAGCTCAAGCCGTTCGGCGGGTTCTGCGCGGAGACGAGCGGCGCGGCGCTGCTGTTCATCTGCACCTACGCCGGCATTCCGGCGAGCACTACCCACACCATCACGGGGGCGATCGCAGGTGTGGGTGCGGCGCAGCGGCTGTCCGCAGTGCGGTGGGGCGTGGCGGGGCGGATCGTGTGGGCCTGGATCCTCACGATCCCCGCGTCCGCGTTTGTCGCGGCCTTGAGTTACCTCGTGCTGCACGCGCTGCGGTGAGAGGTCGTCAAAGGCCCAGCGCCTCCACCACTGCTTGCGCGATCGCGGCGTCCTGGACTCCGACGCCGGTCAGGTCGGCCACGGTGATCTCGCTCGCGCTCTCGCGGCCGGGCAGACGGCCGGCCGCGAGAGCGCCGAGCTCCGCGTAGACCTTGTCGCGCGTCATCGCGCCGGCCACCACGGCGTGGTGCAGGTTGCCGTACCGCTCCGTCTGGAACACACGATCCGCGACGAGCTTGTCGGCGCGCGCGAGCAGCGCCGGCTCGAGCTCGATCTTCTCCGGGCTCCCGGTCCCCACCGACGTGACGTGCGTCCCCGCTCCGACCCACGAGTCCATGATGAGGGGCGTGGTGCTGGCGGTCGCCGTGACGATCACCCGATGGTCGCGCACGGCGGACTCGAGGGCAGGCGCGATGCGCGTCTCGACCACCTGGGACAGCTCGCGGGCGAGCGTCATGGCTCGTTGGCCGCTCCGATTCCACACCGTCAGCCGCGCGAGCGGCATCTGGGCGATCATGGCGCGGGCCGTGAGTCGGGCCAGCGCTCCCGCGCCGACGAGGAGCGCCTCCCGCGCGTCCTTGGGAGCGAGGTACTTGAGCGTCACTGCCACGGCCGCCGCGGTGCGAAAATCGGTGAGATAGCCGTGTTCCTCGAGTAACACGGCGGGCACGCCAGTGTCCGCGTCGAGCAACAGGAACATGCCGTCGCCCGAGGGCAGGCCGCGCGCCCGGTTCCGGTAGAAGCCGGTCGCGACCTTGAGCGCGATGTGACGTCCGCCGGCGAGATGCGCGCCCTTGACGTGCACCTCGGCTTGCTGCGCGGGCAGCTCTAACACCATCGGTTCGGGGAGCTCGGCTTCGCCGCGGCCGAGCGCCGCGAAGCCGCGTTCGACGGCGGCGATCGCCACGGAAAACGGGATCTTGTCTCGGAACGCCTCGAGCGGGACGACCCGCATCTCAGTCGGCGAACGCGCGCTTGAGGCCTCGTTCCGTCTCGGCGAGCGCCTCCTGAAAGTGACCCAGCTCATCGCCGAAGCCGAAGCGAATGTGGTTCGGCAGCCCGAAGTGGTCGCCCGGGACCAGCAGCACGCTGTGCCCGGCCCGCATCCGCTCCACCAGATCGAGGGCGCTGATCGCCTGGCGGTACCGCACGAGACAGATCGCCCCGGCCTGCGGCGCGTGCCACGTGAACGTGTCGCCGAAGCGCTTCAGCCAGGCTTCGAGGACTGGATAGTGGGAGCGGAGAATCGCCCGGGTGCGGGCGAGCACCTTGTCGCGCACCTGCGGCTCGAGCACGGCGGCGGCGAGGTGATCGCTCGCGCCCGCAGGACCTATCGTCGTGTAGTCGTGCCGCGCCCACGCGTCCCCCGTGAACCCCCGGGGCGCGACCACCCAGCCGATCCGCAGACCCGGCAGGCCGTACGCCTTGGACAGGCCATTCACCACGATGACCCTGTCGTAGCTGCCCCAGAACGACGGTGTCGTGGTACCGTCCCGCTCCGCGCCCTGGTAGACCTCATCCGCGAGCAGCCAGGCGCCGACCTCCGCCGCCCGGGCCACGATGAGCTTCCGCATTTCGTCAGAGAGCACGTGTCCCGTCGGGTTGTGCGGGTTCGTGACCACCACGAGCTTCGTGCCCGGTGCGATCGCCTCGCGCACCTCGTCCGCGCCGGGTTCCCACCCCGCCTCCGGGCGCAACGCAAAACCGCGGACGGCGCCCCCGAAGTTCTGGGCGAGCCCCCAGGTCTGGAGGTAGTTCGGGAGCATGACGGCGACCTTGTCTCCGGGTTCGATCAGCCGCCAGCAGATGACGAAGTTTGCCTCCGCACTCCCGGTCGTGACGAGCACTTGCTCCGGCGAAACGCCCGAGTACAAAGCCACGATGCGCTCGCGCAGGAGATCGGTGCCGTTCGACTGGCTGTAGCCAAGGCGCACGTCGAGGAGCGGCGCCACCGACGCGCCGGCCAGGTCGAGCAGTTCGCGTATCGAGAGGGGGTGCACCCCCGACTCAGACAAGTTGTAGCGCACCCGGTTTTCCCAGGTACTCTGCCAGCGCTCGAGCTGGAACGGGACGAAAGGCAATGAACCTCCAGGTGTTAGGTGCTAGGTGTCAGGGGACCGTGCCAGTAAACTGAGGTCCGCCGGGCGTTCCAGCCAGTAATCGGGCTCCAGGTCCGCGAGGTGAGCGCGGTCGAAGGGTCCCCACAGGACCGCTGCGGTTTTGACGCCGGCGGCGCGGCCGCATTCGAGGTCGTGCCGTGAGTCGCCGATGAACACGGCGCTCTCGGGCGGGGCCCCCAGCCGCTCCAGCGCGATGAGGACCGGCTCCGGGTGAGGTTTGGGATGGGTGACTTCGTCGGAGCCGACGATGACGTCGAACGCGTCCTCGAGCCCGGCGATCCGTAACCCACGCACCGCACCGCTCCGCATCTTGCTCGTCACCAGGCCCAGCACGTTTGCCCCTCGGTGCAGGGAGCGCACGGCCTCGACCACGCCCTGGTACGGCCGCACCATCTCGTCGTGATGCGCGAGGTTGTACTCCCGGTATGTGGCGACCATCGCCTCGATCTCGGCGGGGTCGTCGCTGAACTGGCGGAATTGCACCCACAGCGGAGTGCCCAGTCCCCGCATCCAGACGTCGTCCGATGGCTCGTGCCCGCGATGCCGCCGCATCGTGTGGCGGTACGAGCGCAGGATCAGGTCGACGGAGTCGATGAGGGTGCCGTCGAGATCGAACAGGAAAGTGGAGAGCGGCACGCCGGAAGGTAGCTTAGTGAAGGTCAAACTCGATGCATCATTTCGAGACCGTCCTCACCTTGCTCGTGGGTGTCGCCCTCCTGGCGCTGACCGCGCGGCGCCTGGCGGTGCCCGCGCCCGCGATGCTTCTCGTCGGCGGGCTGCTCGCGGCGCTGCTCCCGGGCCTGCCCACGATTCAGTTCGACCCACAGCTCGTGTTTCTGGTCTTCATCCCGCCGTTGTTGTACCGCGCCTCGCTGCTCGCGTCGTATCGCGACGTGCGCGCAAACCTGCGCCCGATCCTCCTGCTGGGCGTGGGCCACGTCCTGTTCGCGACGGTCGTCGTGGCGTGGGTGGCGCACCTCGTGGTGCCGGGATTGCCCTGGGGCGCGGCGTTCGCCCTCGGCGCCGTCGTGTCGCCGCCCGACGTCGCCGCGGCCACAGCGTTTCTCCGTCGCCTCTCCCTACCGCGGCGTCTGGTGACCGTCCTCGAGGGCGAGAGCATGATCAACGACGCCGCATCCATCGTGGCATATCGCATGGCGGTCGCGGCGGCGGTCACCGGCTCGTTCTCGCTCGTCGTGGCGAGCGGTCGTTTTCTGCTGGTGGGCGCGGGAGGAATCGTCGTCGGGCTCGCCGTGGGGCGGGTGCTCGCCGTCGTGCGGCGCCGCATCCACGACCCCGAAGTCGAGAACACGATTTCCCTCCTCACGGGTTACGCGGCCTATCTCCCCGCGGAGCACCTCGGCGTATCGGGAATTCTGGCCGTGGTCGCTACCGGGCTCTACCTCGGTCGTGTCGGCCCGCGCATCATCGCCGCCGACACCCGCGTCCAGAGCACGGGCGTGTGGGACGTCGTGGTCTTCATGATAGAGGGGTTGATCTTCATTCTGACCGGTCTCGGGCTGCGACCAATCGTCGGCAGCCTGAGCGGGTCGGGCGCTTTCGTACTCGCAGGGGGCGCCGTCCTGGTGTGCCTCGCCGTCATAGTCGCTCGCTTCGTCTGGGTCTATCCCGCGACCTACCTGCCGCGACTCCTTAGCAGGCGCGTGCGGGCACGCGATCCGTCCCCGCCGTGGCAGTATCCGACGATCGTGGCCTGGGCCGGCCTGCGGGGCGCGGAATCCCTGGTTCTCGCCGCCGCCATTCCCACGACCACCGCGGCGGGCGTGCCGTTCCCCGGCCGTGACGCGATCATCGCCATCACGTTCGCTGTGATTCTGGTGACCCTGCTGGGACAAGGATTCACGCTCGCGCCGCTCGCGCGTTGGCTCGGCGTTCGAGAAACTGGAGTGGACGAGCGGCGCGAGGAGATCGCGGCGCGCCTCGAGGTATCGGAAGCGGCGCTCGCGCGCCTGCACGAGCTCTCCCAAGAGCAGTGGCTGCACCCGGAGACGCTCGCTCACACGGAGGATCGCTATCGCCACCGCACCCGCCGGCTGCGTGGCCAGGCCGACGGTGTCGTGAACAGCGGCGAAGAAACGATCTCCACCGCCGACCGACGCCTTCTGTTGGAGCTCCTGATCGTGGAGCGACGCGCGTTGATCCGGCTGCGTGACCGGGGAGCGATCAGCGACGCCGTCATGCGACGGGTACAGCGCGAGATCGACCTGGAAGAGCTGCTGCTCGGCGCGGAGTGACTCACGCGGTCTCGACGATCAGGGCCGCCACGAGCTCCAGGTGTGGCGCCGCGGAATCGGGCGCGAGCGGCGGCAGGCGCTCGTGCCACGCCAGCACCTCGCGCACCGCGAGCGGCGCCGCGTGCGTGACGAGCTCCTCGAGCTCCAGCTCTTCTCCCGCCGTCATCCCGAGCGCGAGGCGCGACACCAGCGCGTCAAGGCGGTCGAGCTCGATGTGACGGCGCTGCCTGGCGGCGCGGCGCGCAGCCACGAGAACCCACGGAATGAGCCGGCGGCTGAGGCGGTCGCGATGGCCCCCGCGCCAGCGGCACTCCTCGAGGGACGCGAGCCGGCTCCGGAGGAGCGGTGCCGCCCGCCGAACGGCCTGGTCCAGCGTCGCGCGGTCGCAGGGGACTGGAGTTGCATGGCCCGCTCGCTCCAGCAGCGCCGTGGCCCGGGCTGGATCCGCGTGAACGCCCGTTTCCGTGACGACCACGCTCTCCACCCGCTCGCCGATCCGCACGATGAGGACGACGGCGGCTTCCGATCCGGTCGCGACGGCGGCACAGGTCCCCACCGCGGCGGGCGGCGCCCCCTCGGCAGCGAGATGGTACAGACGATCGCACCAGTCGAACCCGCCCGGCCCAGCGCCGGCGCGCGTTTGCAGGCGTCGTTTCGCGATCAGGCGGCGCTCCAGCGCGAGGGCATCGGCGAGCGGGCCCGGCGGTAGAAACGTCACGGTCTCGATGTGCGAGTGGGGCGACCCGGCGCGATCGATCCGGCCCACACGCTGGGCGAGCCGCGCCGGACTCCAGGGCAGATCGTAGTGGATCACGCGCACGGCGTCCTGGAGATTCAGACCCTCGCTCAGGAGATCGGTCGTCACGAGGATGTCGGCTTGAAGAGCGGGGGCGGGCAGGGATGCGCCCTGCGCGCGCGGCGCGAAGGCGCGGAGCACCTCATCGCGCCCGGCGGGAGTCGTCCCGAACCAGCCGCGCTCCCCGGTGATCGCGACCACACGGAGGCCATGGAGTCGCCCGACCAAGTGACGGACTGTTGCCCTGGGTTGCGCGAAGACGATCGTCTTGCCCGTCCGGCGTGCGAGCAGCCCGACGAGCACGTCGGCCTTGGGATCCAGGGGAGAGGCCGCCAGCGCGCACAGCCGGCGCACGAGCTCCCGGTCCCGCGCGGCCACGGCGCCGGGTCCGGTGGGCAGCACCAGAGGGAAGAACGCGAGCTGCAGGTCGTCCGATCCCGCGGGGAACAGCCGCCGGAAGTCTTTGCGTTGGAGTGACCGTCCCTCCGTGGCGGCGGCCGTGCTCAGGTCGAGGAATGCCTCGTACCGGCCGAGGCTCGCCCGGAACGCCGGCAGGCTGGAGGCGAGCTGCGACAAGAGGAGCAACCGGAACAAGCCCGCGGCCTCGCCTCCCGCATCGAGCCGGCCGATCACGCTGACGAGCTCGCAGAGTCGCGCCGCAGGGGCCGTACCGACCCGCAGCACCTCCCCAGCCATGCGTTTGGGGAACGCGCCCATTGCCGGCACCGCAGGGTAGCCGGTCCGTACGCGCTCGCGCGAGCGCGCGACGCACAGCCGGGCTGCCGCAGCTATCACGGCGTTTGCATCCGCATCTGCCCCCGCCCCTGCGGCGCGCCACAGAGAGGGCACACCGAGCGCGGTGAGATCGTGGTCGCGCAGGAAGAGCCGAAACAGGTGGAACAGGTCCGCCATCCGGTTGTGGACCGGCGTGGCAGTGACCAGCAGAACGCGTCGTCCTACGACCAGCTTCGCGATGGCGCGGTACCGGTTGGTGTCGGGATTCCGGAAGCGGTGGGCTTCGTCGACGACGACAAGGCGGCAGAGGGCGGCACCAGGCGGCAATGGGCGGCAAGGGGCCGGGCTAAGCGATTCGTGGGGGATGATAGGGGCGCTGACACCGTGCTGCGTGAGCAAGGCACGCCACTGGTGAACCAGGACGGCTGGCACCACGAGAGCGAAGGGTTCACCGAACGCGAGGGCGACTGCGAGCGCGACGTACGACTTGCCCAAGCCCACGGCGTCGGCGAGCAGCGCGCCGTTGTAGCGCGTGAGGATGCCCGCGAGCCGCTCCGCGGCGGGGACCTGATGTGGCGCGAGCCATCGCGGCCACGTGGGCCCCGACGCGGCTGGCTGCGGTGGCCAGTCGAGCAGCGCCCGCGCCCCGAGTGCGGCGACCGCGGCCGGCGAGGTTTCCTCGATCGCCGTTGGCGTGAGGAGGCACGCGAGCGGCTCCGGGAGCGGCGCGAGGTGCTCAGAGAGGATCCGCGGTTGATGCGTCCAATGCACGGCGGTCCGCGGCATCGAGCTGATACAGGTTCGCGATCGCGTCGTCGTCGGCCATATTGCGTCGTCCCTGGTCCGCCAGCGCCCGCCACGCCGCCGCGTCCGCGGGCGGCAGCGGCAGTCTCCGGACGACGCGCGCGTTGAACCGCCGGAACCCGCCACGCGCCGGGTCGGCGCGGAGACGCGCGAGCGCGGTGAGCCAGCGCGAGTTGAAGAGGGCCGCGAGCGCGTCGGCATCCTCCCGAGTACGCGTCGCGATCCCATATGCAGTGTTCAAGGGAACCAGTTCTGCGTCGGGAACCACCGCCGCGAGTCGCCGGGCGAGGTCCGGCCAGATCACGCGGTGCGGCGCAGCGGCGAGGGCTGTGCGGAACAGCTGCCACGCCGGTCCGCCGTGATAATCGCTGCGGCGACGAAGCCGCTCGATGTGCGGCTCGAGGGCGCGGGCCAGCTCGGCCGGGAGTCGGGCGAGCGGTCGACCGTCGGCGCCGTGTGGCCACAGCACATGCATGCGGGGCGTCGCCACCCACGGCCGCAGGTCCCGCCCGCGCACGCAAGGTCGGGTCACCGGGCCAGGCTGCGCTACCAGGAATACATCATCCGCCCCGGTCTTGACGCCGAGTTGCGTCGCCCAGCGATCGCCGACGGTGGGGCAGGAGGTTTGGAGGTGGCGGGCGATGCGCGTCGCATCATGGGCCAGGATCCACGGACCGCTTCCGGCGAGCGCGCGCTGCGGGATCGCGGGGGTCGTGCTCTTCGGGCCGAGGGCGGTAGCCACGCGCTCCCGTCCGGTTGGCTCGATTCGCGTCGCCACGATCGCCATGGGGTAGACCGCGGCGCCGAAGGCACTCGCGGCCGCGAGCGGTGCCACGCACTCGAGACAGGTGCTCTCCGTGAGCCGGCGTCGCAGCGGCTCGGCGTACCCGCTCGACGCGAGCTTCGCGGGCACCAGCAACGCCGCCGTTCCGCCCGGCGCCGCGAGTTCGAGCGCCCGCTCGACGAACGCCACCGCGAGGTCGGGCAGATGGGCGAACCCGCGTTCGTGGGCCGGTCGCCACGTCGTATAGCGCGTTTCCAGCGTCTCGCGCACCTGGGCGGGCACCCGCTCGCCTCGCACCCACGGGGGATTCCCCACCACCAGGTCGAACCCGCCGCGTGCCAGGATGTCGGCGAAATGGGACTCGAACGCAAAGAACGGCGCCTCGCCCTGGTCCGCGAGGCGCCGCGCCGCCGCGCGCAGGTCGCGGCGGCCGGCCCGCAACCGGCGCAAGAGGGCGCGCTCGTCCGGGCGCAGGCCGCGGCGTCGTCCGAACAGGTCGCGATCCTTGCCTGCATTCACCAGCTCCCCCGCGCGCCGCTCGAGCACCGCGACGCCAGCCGCGAGCAGTCGACGCGCGAGCGCCGCCTCCGCTCGCACCAGCTCGTCCGAGGCTCGCCGCTTGGCGGGGCCGGCGAGATTGAAGAGCGTGCGCCGGGCCATGGCGAGCCGCTCGACCTCCCGTGACGGAGTGTCCGGACACAGCATGGGCACGCCGCCGAGCGCGCGGGCGAGGGTGAGCGGATCGAGCAGGGCATCCCCCTGACGCACGTGCCCATCGAGGTTCGGCAGGGGTGCGATCCGGCTGAGGTCTGTTTCGTCCTGGTCCTGGACGAGCGCGAGCCACAGGCGCAACTCGGCGAGCCGGACTGCCGTGAGCTTCAGGTCCACTCCGAAGAGCGAGTGCGCCACCACGTCCCGGCGCACGCCCGCGGCGGGCCCTTCACCCGCGGAGCAGCGCAGCCGGGTAAGCTCCTCGAGTGCACCGAGCAGGAACGCTCCCGAACCGACGGCCGGGTCCATGACGGTCAGTCGCCGCAGGTCGGGGCGCGTCGCCGTGCCGTCGGGGGGCGTTCCGTCATGCAGCCAGCGTTCGGCGGTTCGCGGAGCGAGGCCGAACCGATGCACGAGCGCCCCCGCAAGGCCGGAACGCACGATCTCCCGCACCAGCGCCGCCGGCGTGTAATAGCTGCCGCTGGCGCGGCGCTCTATCGGGTCCATCACGCCCTCGAAGACGCGGCCCAGCATGTCGGGCGCGACCGTCGCGCCGTCCTCGCTCTCCCGCGCCGAGAAGTGGAAGCGCTCGAACAGATCGTCGAAGGCATCACGCCAGTCGGCGTTGGACCACCGGGCGGGCCCGTGGCGTCGCTCGAGGCCGGTCGGCTCGAACAGACCGCCGTTCAGAAACGGCAGATTGCCCAGGGCGCATGCCGCGCCGGAGCGCTCTCCGACCGGCCGATTGAGGGCACCGAAGCACAGCGGATCGAACACATGGCGATGGAAGTGGCGGCGGGCGGTCGCGCTCTCGTCGAAACGATGGATGAGGTAACGCCGGTCTCCGTCCAGCCAGCCCTTCGCCTGGACGAAGTACAGGAACAACACTCGGGTGAGGGCAGTGAGCGCCAGGGCGTGACGCTCGGTGCGGCTGCGGGGGGCCGGAAGGCGATCGGTGAGGCGCTCGAGCGTGACCCGGAACGCCTTGAAGAACCGTGGGGTGACTCCTTCGCTGGCGAGCGCCTCGCCCACCCGCAGGCTCAGCGCGAGCGACGTCTCCCCCGCGACGGGACTGAGCCGCTCCAGGGTCGCGAGCGAGCTGCCAGACGGCTGGTCCAGGGCGACGGTGGCGACGCGCGCGACGGGTCCGCGCGCCGCCGGGCGCCAGGTGGCGCACACGAGACGCCGCGGACCCACGCCCAGCGCGCATGCCAGCCCCCGCTCGGCGTGTGCGGCCAGCCGCCGGGCCGCCGCGCGGGCCGCCCGCTCCGGGTCGCGCGCCTCGAGTGCGAACACGCGGAACGCGTCATGCCGCGCCACCAGCGCCGCGCGCTCGAGCCCCGCTGCTTCGGCTTCCACCGGACCGAGCCAGGGCCCGGGCGGTACCGGCTCCCACGCCACTTGGAATCCGAGCGCCCCAAAAAGGTGGCAAAGATCGTCGATCTGCTCGGTGCGGGCGAGAAGGTCTCGCAGCACGGGACCCCTGGTTCGGAGACGACCAAGGTGGTGCGGCGAGGCCTGGAATTATGTACCGAGGTATTGCGGGGAGGGCCGAATTGTTGCGGAGGCGGGATGCGCTCGTTCAGACTCGCATCCCGTACCCACGTACCGCATCCCGCTCCTAAGCGGTCTTTCTCAGTCTGATGCTGCCGTTCACCGTCTGGAGCGCCAGCCTCCGTCCCCCGCTGCCGATCGTGCCGTTGAGGCGCCGCGGTCCAAAGCGGCCGGTGACCATAAGGGGAAAATCCGTCTCGATGTCGCCGTTGACGGTGCTGGCGCGCACCTCGGTCGACAGGTTCGCGGGCAGCGTCAGGGTGATTCCCCCATTCACGGTGCTGAAGTCGAGCGCGTCGCTCCAGGTAGCCCGCCCCATCGTCGCCACGATCTCGCCGTTCACCGTCTGTGCTTGCGCGTAGCCCGCTGTCGAGATCCTGATGCTGCCGTTGACCGTGTTCGCGTCGACATCGCCCCCGAGATTCGCGGCCTCTACCTCCCCATTCACGGTCTTCCCGACGAACCGCACGCTGGCGGGGACGCGCACGGTGAAGTCAACCACCACGTCGTTGTCTCGCACGTCCATGTGGCCGCCCTCACCCGCCTCACACCGGTTCTCGCGGCGCCCATCGCTCGGGTACACCGCGCAGATGGTCACTCCGTCCTCATCCTGCACGACCTCGATCTTCACATCGTCCGGGTCGCTGCGCCGCGCGTGCTTCACGGCGGTCACCTCGACGTCTCCGGAGCCGGCGATGGCCCGGACGTCGCCGTTGACGCCCTTGATCTCGATCGCCTTTCCCGCCGCTACGGGGCCCTTCCAGTGAAATTCATTCTGGGCGGCCGCCTGCCGCGTAGTCCCCACCGCGACCGCGCCGACCATGAACAACGCGACCGTGCATGCCCGCATCACATTTCCTCCTAGTGCTCCTGGTTGTGGTCGCCCTCAGGCTTCATCACCTGACCCGGACGACAGAGGTGGATATCGCCGTTGAACGACTCGAGCTCGAGCCGGGCGCTCCCCGCGCCGATCGTGAGGTCGAACCGGTGCTTGCTTTTGCGGCTGAGCTGCACGGGGAAGCAGGCGCTGAAATCGCCGTCGAACGTCGAGACGGTAACGGTGACGCTCGCCTTCTCGGGCACCGAGACACGGAGGTCTCCGTCATGGGTCGTGAAGCGGTAGCGGCCGCCGTCCTTGATGGTTCCATCGTAGCTGACGTCGCCGTTCACCGTATTCGCTTCGGTATTCGCGGATTCGATCCGTGTGAGCGTGATGTCCCCGTTCACGGTTTCGACGGCGATGTCGCCCGAGATGTCCGTCGCCCGGATCTCTTCGTTGACCGTGTTCAGATCGATACGGCCGCGCGCCTTCTCGAGTGTCACGCTGCCCTGGACCGACTTGAGCGACACGTTCCCCGATCCTCCCACCACCGACACCTCTCCCTGGACCGTCTCGGCCCGCACTTCGTTCTGGGCGCCGTCCACCTTGATGTCGGTGTAGACACCCGAAAGGCTCAGGGCCATCCATGCCGGCACCGTGATGACGTAGTCGACTTGCGACGGCCCGCGCCGGCCGCCTTCGGCCTTCACGCGGACGACCTGGTCGAGCGCATCGACAAGGATGCGGTCTCGGCTCGAATGGTCGGCCACCACGCGGACCGCGTTCCGGCTCCACGTCTTGACGGCGATCTCGCCGCCGAAGTTGCTGACCTCGAGGCGGGCGCCCGTCCGCACGGGAACGGTCGTGTCGGTTTGTTGCGCGAGCGCGAACGTCGCGAGCGTCGCCAGAGTCGTGAGCATGCTCCTCGATCCTCCTCTAGCTCCGCGCGCCGGCGAGATTCGCCGCCTCGCGCAGGAGCTCCAGTTTCCGTCGCATCTCTTGAGCGAGATGCAGGTTCAGATAGGTGCTCGCGGGGTCGGCCACCAGCGCGCTCTGCGCGTCGCGGATCGCCCGGTCGATGATCTTCAGATTCTTTTCGATGATGCGGACCGTCGCCGTGTCGAGCTGGCTCCGGCCGCGCTGCAGGGCGCGCTCCAGAGCGGCGACCTGCGCGGCGTAGCGGGGGTCCGTCGGGTAGGCGGATGCGTTGATCAGCGGCGCAGGCCTGCGCCCCACCTCCGTGGCAGCCGTGGCCGTCGGGGCGTGAGTCCGCCCGCCCAGCAGCCAGACGGCTCCACCAGAGACCAGCGCCAGCGCAACCGAAGCGGCCGCGAGCTGCGGCACCGTGAACGAAAGGCGCCGGCGCGCACGTCGCGCCGCGAGGCTCACGACGCCGATGTGCTCCGCGATCCCGTGCCACAGGTCGGCCGTCGGCAGGCGGTCGTCGAGCGCGCGGGCGCGCCCCACCACGCGGCGCAGCTCCTCGAGCGTCGCGCGGCAGGTACCGCAGGAAGCCAGGTGCGCCTCGAGCGCGGTCCGCTCGGATCCCGCAAGCTCGCCATCGAGATATTCCGACAGTCGATCAGTCCATTGGTCCTTCATACGTCGCTCCTTGTCCCGCCGCGCTCACCGGTCCAGGTGCTTCCGTAGCGCCATGCGAGCGTGGTGCAGCTGTGACTTCGACGTCCCCGGCACGATCCCCAGCATGTCCGCGATCTCCTCGTGCCGGTACCCCTCGATATCGTGCAGCACGAACACCTGTCGTGCCCCGTCGGGCAGCCGTCCGACCGCCTCTTCGAAATCCATCGACAGCTCCGGTGCGGGTGGTCGTCCCGCGACACCATCGAGTACGTTCTCGGAGTCGTCGTAACGCACCCGTTCCGTGCCGATGGTCGTGCGGCGGGCGAGGATCACGTTCACGGCCAGGCGGTGCAGCCAGGTCCCGAACGCCGCGTCGCCGCGGAACGTCCCCAGCTTGGTCCAGGCCCGCACGAACACGTCCTGCGCGACGTCGTCGGCCGCGTCCGGGCCGATCATCCGCCGGATCAGGCTGTGCACGCGGGCGACGTGAGCGCGGTACAGCCGCTCGAACGCGCTGCCGTCGCCCGAGGCGGCGAGGGCCACGTCGGCTGCTTCCGCGTCGCCGCCCCCTCTTTTCGCCTGGTCGGAGTCTGTGCGCAGTGTCGCCACCCCGGGGATGGTGAGCTCCATGTGCCCGATTTGATGGGGGTTAGGAGCGAAAGGTTGTAATTGAGAGGTGCCAAGACGCTGACGTCCTTGAAGCTCAGCCCTCATATCCGCTTGGCGGCGCCGCATCTAGGCGTCTACCTCAACGTCTGGTCCCTGACTCGTCGCAGACTTCCCAAGTTATCGGCTCGGTTCTCGTGTCGGTATGCATTATCGATCCACGTCTGTATCCGTCGCGCCATCATGTACAAGAGGATCGCGATCTCCACTGCGACGACAGCGATGAGCGTCAGCACGGTATGCTCTGCGACCCACGGGGCAAACGGGGTAGACAGGCTGAACGCGACATCCAAGGCCCACCCGAACAACTGCGCCAGCACCCACGCCAGCGCGAAGAACGTCAGGAAGATCCAGTTCCGCACCACGCTCTGCACGGCGGCGATTACGCGGTGTGACGCTTTCGCGAGCCGCTGAAACGGCGTCAGGTGTCGGGCGAAGTGCAAGCGGGCGTCGTCGCCGATCACCTCGAGCTCGTCGATGCGTTCACGCTCCCAGGTGAGTCCCAGCTGG
>WNGO01000582.1_pt1 | contig 44949 bp, 46 predicted proteins | sample 5400511 | NCBI WGS metagenome assembly WNGO01 (sample SAMN13153380, study PRJNA577476) | soil metagenome | isolation source: 20 cm soil or saprolite under Garry oak tree replicate 2 | place: USA:California | collected 2016-06-15 | reverse complement strand
CGGAACTGCTCGTTCCAGTCGAACGCGTAGCGCGCGCGTGACAGCGCGTCGTCGCGCTCGGTAGCGCCGGGACGGCGGCGCGCGATGTTCGCGGCGTGGGCCGCGATCTTGTACGCGATCACGCCCTCGCGCACCTCCTCGGCGTTCGGCAATCCGAGGTGCTCTTTGCGCGTGACGTAGCACAGCATGTCCGCGCCGAACCAGCCGATCATTGCGGCGCCGATCGCCGACGTGATGTGGTCATAGCCGGGCGCGACGTCCGTGACGAGCGGTCCCAGCGTATAGAACGGCGCCTCGTGGCACAGCTCTTTCTCGAGCCGCACGTTCACTTCGATCTGATGCATCGGGATGTGTCCCGGCCCTTCGATCATCACCTGCACGTCCCGCTTCCAGGCGCGCTCCGTCAACTCGCCGAGCACCGTCAACTCCGCGAGCTGCGCCTTGTCCGTCGCATCGGCGATCGATCCCGGCCGCAGCCCGTCGCCCAGCGAGAGGGTGACGTCGTACTCGCGCGCGATGTCGAGCAGCCGGTCATAGTGCTCGTACAGGGGATTCTGCTTGCCATGCTGCGTCATCCAATACGCCATCAACGATCCGCCACGGCTGACGATTCCCGTCACGCGCCCGAGGGCGAGACCAACGTGCTCGCGCAGGATGCCGGCATGGACGGTGACGTAGTCCACGCCCTGTTTCGCCTGGTGCTCGATGTTGTCGAGGATGTCGTTGGACGTGAGCTTCGTGATGTCACCGGCAATTTCGATCGCCTGGTAGATCGGGACGGTGCCGATCGGTACCGGCGCAGCGGCGATGATCGCTTCCCGGATCGCGTCGATATTGCCGCCGGTCGAGAGATCCATCACCGTGTCGGCGCCGTAATGCACGGCGTGGTGCAGCTTCTCGAGCTCGCCATCGATGTCCGACTCGACAGCCGAGTTGCCGATATTGGCGTTGATCTTGACGCTGGCGACTTTGCCGATCGCCATCGGATCGAGTTGTTGCGCGAGGTGGTTGACGTTGGCGGGAATGATGAGCCGGCCGATTGCGACTTCGTCGCGGATCGTCTCGGGGGGCAATGTCTCCCGCTCGGCGACGCGCTGCATCTCCGGAGTGATTGTGCCCTGACGGGCGAAGAACATCTGTGTGCGGCAGGTCATGCTGAGCTCCCTTCGCCGGTACGAACCGGATCAGGTTATGAGGGTGTGATCTCAGCCCGCCCAACTCGGCGGGCACCCCTGTCGATGAGTAGTGGAATGTAGCGGGTTCTAAATTTCGCGCGGGCGTGGTGGCCCGTAGCGCTCCGTCGGCTTGTGATGCTTTTCCCATTCCGCCTTGTATGCGAATGGATCGAGGCCACTGGGCTGGTCGAGGGCGAGGATGCCGTCCAGATGGTCGAGCTCATGTTGTAACAGCTCCGCCATCGGGCCCTCGAGGTCCATCGTGACCGCCTTGCCCTTCATGTCGGTGTAGCGGAGCGTGGCGCGGTAGGCGCGGGTTACGCGCACCAGCAGGTTGGGAAACGAAAAGCAGTCGTCCCAGACGTGGAAGTCCTCGGCCCCGACGTCGGTAATCTCGGGGTTCACCATCGTCGCCCGAAACTTCCCGACCTCCACCAGGACAACACGCACCGGCGCGCCGATCTGCGGTGCGGCCAGCGCGCGCCCCATGTCGTACTTCTTGCGGCCGGCATGCAGCGTATCGCGCAAATCGTCGGACAGCAGCCGCACCGCCGGCGACTTGGGGTCTTCGACCGGGGTGCAGCGGACCCTGAGGATCGGGTCGCCGAGCTGGCGAATGCGTCGGACTGCCATGTGAGCGCGCCAAAATTGCCCCTTTCGGCCCAGCATGCAACTACCCTCTAGCCACAGAGCCACTTAGGCGCTTAGTCTCTTAGCCCCTATGAGTTTGGCTGGCGTCGTCTTGGCAGCCGGCCGGTCGGCCCGAATGGGCTCTCCCAAGGCCCTCTTGGACTTCCTCGGCCTGCCGTTCGCGGTGCGGATCCTGGAGGCGCTGGAAGCGCTCGAGGTGAAGACTCGTGTCGTCGTCTTGGGACCCGACGCACCCCGGATCCAGCCCGTTTTAGCAGGCCACGACTGCATGATCGTAGAGAACCTGGAACCGGAGACCGGCCCAATCGCGTCACTGCGGGTTGCTTTGCGCGCCCTGCAACCCCTGCAGCCCAGCGCCGTCCTCGTATGGCCGGTCGATCTGCCGCACGTCCGCGTGACTACCGTGGAACGCCTGCTCGAGACGCACCGCCGCACGGATGCGCCGGCTGTCGTTCCGACTTTCGGCGAACGGCGCGGACACCCCGTGATTTGGGGATCGGCGCTGTTCGGCGAGCTCCTAGAGAGCCAGGCCGCCACTCGTGAGGGTGCGCGGGCCGTGTTGCACCGGCACGAAAAGGACGTCGTCAGCGTGCCGGTCGACGATCCGGCCGTAATCGACGAGTTGAACACACCGGAGGACTACGAACGGCTGGTGAGGGAGTGGAATCGGGACATTTATTGAGTTCATTGACAATCCCGACAAAACCATTAGGATTCCGAGCTAGGCCGTCGTTTTGATTGCCAAGCGTATGTCCGGTAACGACTTCCGGGAGCATCATGACCAGTATTGAAGCGCACGTCCAGCAACCGTACAAGTACGGCTTCGTCACCGACATCGAATCTGAGGTCGTGCCGGCCGGCTTGAACGAGGACGTGATCCGTCTGATTTCCGCCAAGAAGGGCGAGCCGGACTGGATGCTGCAGTGGCGGCTCAAGGCGTATCGCAACTGGCTCAAGATGTCGGAGCCGCATTGGCCCAACGTGAAGTACGGGCCGATCGACTATCAGGCGATCAGCTACTACGCCGCGCCCAAACAGCGGCCCACGCTGGACTCGCTCGATCAGGTCGATCCGAAACTCGTCGCGACCTTCGAGAAGCTCGGCATCCCGATCGAGGAGCAGAAGCGCCTCAGCGGCGTCGCCGTGGACGCGGTGTTCGACAGTGTGTCGGTCGCGACGACGTTCCAGGCGGAGCTCGCCAAATACGGCGTGATCTTCTGTCCCATCTCGCAGGCGATTCGCGAGCATGCCGACCTCGTCCAGAAGTACGTCGGCACCGTTGTCCCGTACAACGACAACTTCTTTGCGGCGCTGAACTCGGCCGTCTTCACCGATGGCTCGTTCGTGTACGTCCCCAAGGGCGTGCGCTGTCCGCTGGAGCTGTCGACCTACTTCCGGATCAACGCGTCGTCCACGGGCCAGTTCGAGCGCACGCTCATCATCGCCGACGAAGGCAGCTACGTCAGCTACCTCGAAGGCTGCTCGGCGCCGATGCGCGACGAGAATCAGCTGCATGCCGCGGTGGTCGAGCTGGTCGCGCTCGATCGCGCCACGATCAAGTACTCGACGATCCAGAACTGGTATCCGGGGGACGAAGAGGGCCGAGGCGGCATCTACAACTTCGTCACGAAGCGCGGCAAGTGCGCCGGCGCGAATTCCAAAATCTCGTGGACGCAGGTCGAGACCGGCTCGGCGATCACCTGGAAGTATCCCGGCTGCATTCTCCAGGGCGACAACTCGATCGGCGAATTCTATTCGGTCGCCGTCACGAGCCATCGCCAGCAGGCCGACACCGGAACCAAGATGATTCACCTCGGCAAGAACACGCGCTCGACGATCGTGTCGAAAGGCATTTCGGCGGGCCGCGGGCAGAACACCTATCGCGGGTTAGTGAAGATCATGAAGGGCGCCGAGGGCGCGCGGAATTATTCGCAGTGCGACTCGATGCTGATCGGCGACAAGTGCGGCGCGCACACCTTCCCGTACATCGACGTGCGCAACAGCACGGCGATCATGGAGCACGAGGCGTCCACGTCCAAGATCGGTGAGGATCAGATCTTTTATCTGCGCCAGCGCGGTCTGTCGGCGGAGGACGCGGTGTCGATGATCGTGAACGGCTTTTGCAAGGAAGTCTTTAAGGAGCTGCCGATGGAGTTTGCGGTCGAAGCGACGCGGTTGCTCGGCATAAGCTTGGAGGGGAGCGTTGGCTAAGAGCAAAGTGGTGCTCGACGTGAAAGGGCTGCGCGTCGCCGTTGCGGGCAACGAAATCCTGAAGGGCGTCGATCTCACGATTCGCGACGGCGAAGTGCACGCGATCATGGGGCCGAACGGCTCGGGCAAGAGCACGCTGGCGCAGGTGCTCGCCGGGCATCCGGCCTACACGGTGCTCGCCGGAGCCGCGAAGTACGAAGGCAAGGATTTACTCGACTTGAAACCGGAGGAGCGTGCCCGGGCAGGTGTATTTCTCGCGTTCCAATATCCGGTCGAGATCCGCGGCATCACGAATTCCTATTTCCTGCGCTCGGCGCTGAACGCGCTGCGCAGGGAGCGGGGAGAACCGGAGCTCGATCCGATCGACTTCCTGCAGTTTCTGGAACAGAAGCTCAAGGCGATCGGCTGGGATGACGCGATGATGAACCGTCCCGTGAACGAAGGTTTCTCGGGCGGCGAGAAGAAACGCAACGAGATCCTGCAGCTCGCCGTGCTCGAGCCCCGGCTCGCGATCCTCGATGAGACGGACTCGGGACTCGACATCGACGCGCTGAAAACCGTCGCGGAGACCGTGAACTCGCTGCGGAGCCCCGATCGCGCCTTCTTGATCGTGACGCACTACCAGCGGCTCTTGAACTACATCACGCCCGACGTCGTCCACGTCCTCGCCGACGGCCGGATCGTCAAATCGGGCGGGCCCGAATTGGCGCAGGAGCTCGAGGCTCGCGGCTACGACTGGCTGCGTGATGGCGCAATGGTGTCGTGACGATGGCAGTAAAAACAGGCTCGGTAGAACGGCTGGTCGGCTCCTATCATGCGTGGGCGGCGAATGGCGCGTCCCGCGCTCCCGCCTGGCTCAAGGATCTCCGCGCAGGCGGCATCGCCCGCTTCAGCGAGCTCGGCTTCCCGAACATGAAGCAGGAGGCGTGGCGCTTCACGAGCGTCGCACCGATTGCCGATGGCACTTTCGCGCTCGCCCATCCGCCCGCTCGTCTTCCGAGTCTCGCAGAGATCCAGCCGTTGCTGCTGGGCGACAGCGGGCATCGTTTGGTCTTCGTCAATGGCTTCTATCAGCGCTCTCTGTCGACGGCCGTTGCCGACACTGTTCGTGTCCAGAGCCTGGCGGATGCGCTCGCCGAAGACCCGGATGCTGTCCGTGCGCATTTGTGCAGGTATGCCGCGACGCAGGACCGGCCGTTCTGCGCGCTGAACACGGCATTCGTCGGTGAGGGCGCATTCGTCCACATACCGGCCAGGGTGTCGCTCGCGGATCCGATCCAGCTGCTGTTCATCGTAACCGGCGAGAACCTCGTCATGCATCCTCGCAATCTCGTCGTGCTCGAGCGCGAAGCGCGCGCTAGCATCGTCGAGACGTACGCGTCGCTGCACCACGCTCGCTACTGGACGAATACGGTCACCGAAGTGGTGGCCGGCGACGCCGCCCGGGTCGACTACCATCGCGTCCAGCGGGAGAGCCCGCGCGCCTATCACGTCGCCGCGACCGAGACGCATCAGGGGCGGGACAGCACCGTCAATCTGCACACGGTCGCGTTCGGCGCCGCACTCGCGCGGCACGACCTCGGCAGCGTCATGGCGGGTCCCGGCGGCACGCTGATTCTCAACGGGCTGTATCTGCTCGCCGGCGAGCAGCACGCCGACCATCACACGACGATCGATCATGCCGCCGACCACTGCCAAAGCCATGAGTACTTCAACGGCGTGCTCGACGAAAAGTCGCGCGGCGTGTTCACCGGGCGGATCATCGTGCGGCCCGGTGCGCAAAAGACGGACTCGAAGCAGACCAACAACAATCTCCTGCTGTCGGCCGACGCGCATGCCGACAGCCAGCCGCAGCTCGAGATCTATGCCGACGACGTGAAGTGCACGCACGGCTCCACGGTGGGGCCGCTCGACCCGCGCGCGCTGTTCTATCTGCGCAGCCGCGGCGTGGGCGAGGATGAAGCGCGCCGGCTGCTTACCTACGGGTTCGCCGCCGAGATCCTCGGCCGGATGGAAGTCGCGCCGCTGCGCGCGCAGCTCGACGCCATCGTGCGCGGCCGCCTGGCGGGACAATGAGCCCCGCCCCTCCCGATCTCGGCGAGCTGTATCAGCAGGTCATCCTCGACCACAACCGCAATCCGCGGAACTTCAAGCGCCTGGACGCGGCGAACCGCAAGGCGGAGGGCAACAACCCGCTGTGCGGCGACCGCATGCAACTGTTCGTGCAGGTCGACGGTGACACGATCAGCGACATCGGGTTCCAGATGCCGCCGGGTGCGGGTTGCGCGATCTCGAAAGCGTCGGCGTCGCTCATGACCGAGGCGGTCAAGGGTCAGAAGGTGGGTGATGCCGAAACGATGTTTCAGGCGGTTCGCGATATGCTCGCCGGCGGCGCGAATGCGCCGGGGAAGCTGGCGGCGTTTTCGGGCGTGCGGGCATTCCCGAGCCGCATCAAATGCGCGAATCTCGCGTGGCACGCGCTGCACGCCGCATTGCAGAACAGCGCGGAGCCGGTGACGACCGAATCGGCGCGGGACTTCTGATGCTCGATACCGCCCGGATTCGTACTGACTTCCCCATTCTCGCGCAGCAGGAGAACGGTCACCGTCTCGTCTATCTCGACAACGCGGCAACCAGTCAGAAGCCGCGCAAAGTCATCGATGCGATCGTCCACTACTACAACTGCCATAACGCGAACGTCCACCGCGGTGCCTACGCGCTCGCGGTCGAGGCGACAGAGGCGTACGAAGCGGCCCGCACCGCCGTAGCCCGCTTCGTGAACGCGTGGGCCCGCGAAGGTGTCGTGTTCACGCGGGGGACGACCGAGTCGATCAATCTGGTCGCCGCTTCATACGGCAGGACCAACGTGCGGCGCGGCGATACCGTGGTGGTGACGGCGATGGACCACCACTCCAACATCGTCCCGTGGCAGATCCTGTGTCAGGAAAAGGGCGCCACGCTCCGCATGGTCGAGATCACGGACGACGGGCGGATCGATCTGTCCGACTTCGGCCGGGCGCTCGAATCGAAGCCCAAGATCGTCGCGTTTCCCTCCGTCTCGAACTCGCTCGGCACCGTCAACCCGGCCGCTCAGCTGAGCAAGCTGGCCCATGCGGCCGGCGCGGTGACCGTCGTGGACGGGGCGCAATCCACTCCACACCTTCGCGTGGACGTGCAGAGCCTGGATTGCGATTTCTACGCGCTGTCGGGTCACAAGATGCTCGGGCCGATGGGCAGTGGTGCGCTGATCGCGAAGCCGGCGCTGCTCGACGCGATGCCGCCCTACCACGGCGGCGGAGAGATGATCGAACGGGTGTGGGACGACCGCTCCACCTGGAACAAGATTCCCCACAAGTTCGAAGGTGGCACGCCCAATGTCGAAGCCGCGGTCGGACTCGGCGCCGCGATCGCCTACCTCGAGCAGCTGGGAATGGAGCGCGTGTCAGAGCACGAGCAGGAGCTCGCGCGTCTCGCGATCGAGCGTCTGACGCAGATCGACGGCGTCACGGTGTACGGGCCGAAGGGCCACCGGGCCGGCGTGGTGCCGTTCACCTACGGCGACATTCACCCGCACGATCTGGCGACCATCCTAGACCGGGACGGCGTCTGTATCCGCGCCGGTCATCACTGCACGCAGCCGCTCATGCGCCGGCTGGGCGTTGCCGCGACGGCGCGCGCCTCCTTCTATATCTATAACGCTGTCGACGACATCGACGCGCTTGTCACGGCCGTACGGAAGGCCGGAGAGCTTTTTGGCGTCCTAGCGTCGTAGCGTCGCCGTTTTACCCCGTCCCCCTTCCCCCTTCCCTCGTCCCCTTTAGCTTCGGGGGCATGACCGAACTGGTCGTTGTCGATCGCGTCACAAAGAGATTCGCGGGCCACACCGCGGTCGATGCGCTTTCGTTGAGCGTCCCGGCCGGCCTCATCTATGGCCTGCTCGGCCCCAACGGCGCCGGCAAGACGACCACGCTGCGCATGATCATGGATATCTACGAGCCCGATTCGGGCACCGTGCGGCTGTTCAACGACGCGGGCGGCGGGCGCACACACTCGGCGCGCATCGGCTATCTGCCCGAAGAGCGCGGCCTCTACCCGCGCATGCGCGTCATCGACGTGCTCGTCTTCCTGGCGGAGGCGAAGGGCGTCGCGCGCCGTGCGGCGCGCGCGCGCGCTCTCGAATGGCTGGACCGGCTGGGCCTCGCCGACTGGCGCCTGCGCAAGGTGTCGGACTTATCGAAGGGCATGCAGCAGAAGGTGCAGTTCATTTCCACGATTCTGCACGACCCCGAGCTGGTGATTCTCGACGAGCCGTTCTCCGGTCTCGATCCCGTGAACTCGCAGGTGCTGCGCGACACCGTCGTCGATTATCGGCGGCGCGGCAAGACCGTCCTATTTTCCACGCACATCATGGAGCACGCCGAGAAGCTGTGCGACCGGCTGTGCATCATCGCGCGCGGCAAGAAGCTGATCGACGGCACGTTGGCGGAAGTGAAGCGGACCCATGGCGGCAAGCACGTCATCGTCGCGTTCGACGGCAGCCAGGGCGGCGCGCAGCAGATCTTCGCCGACCGCCGGCTCGTCGCCAGGATCCAGGACTTTGGCCAGCAGGCGGAGCTGGAGCTGGCGCCGGGCGCGGACGCTCAGGAGATCCTCAAGGCGCTGGTGCAGTCCGGCGCCCGGCTTGCGCATTTCGAGCTCGCGAGCCCATCGCTGCATAAGATCTTCGTCGATCTGGTTGGTCCGGAGGCCGCGACGGCGGCGGCCGTGCCGGGGACGCCGCAAGCGATCACTGCCAGTGCATAAAGTCTGGGCCGTGATCCGGCGCGAGTTCGTGGAACGCGTGCGCACCAAGTGGTTTTGGATCTCCGCGATCTTGGGGCCGGTCCTCTTCGGTGGTGTGATCGTCTACCAGATCATGCAGTCTCTTGGTGGCGCCGTGCGGGATATCGCCGTCGTGGACAGCACCACATCGGCGTTCGGGGAGCGGGTCGCCGATGCGGTGGCGGCGAACCCCAGCTTCCGGGTGACGCGGGTGCCTGCAGCGCCCGGTGTCGTCGACTCCCTGACCCGTCTCGTGGAATCCAAGCAGCTGAACGGTTTCCTGATCATTTCGAACGAGCTGAGCGAGACCGGCAAGGCTGAATACCGAGCGTCGAACCTGTCGCTTCAGACGGTTGAGGGCCTCGAGCGGTTGCTCAACACGGTGATCGTGAAAGTGAGGCTGGAGACACGGGGCGTGAATCCGGAAGTCGTTGATTGGGCGCAGGGAATCAGGATTACGCTCGATCAGAAGAAGATCGCGCGGGGGCGGACGACCACCGAGAGCGCGGGCGAGTCGTTCGTCCTCGCCTATGTAATGGCCGTGTTGCTATTTATGGCGATCCTGCTCTACGGTGTGAACGTCATGAGCTCGGTTCTGGAAGAAAAGACCACGCGCATCGTCGAGGTGCTCGTATCGTCGCTGCGGCCGTTTCAACTGATGCTGGGGAAAGTGGCCGGGGCGGGCGCGGTGTCCTTCTTCCAGTTCGTCATCTGGGGCGTCTCCGCACGGCTGCTCATCAGCCTGCGGGTACCCATTGCCCGTCTGCTGGGCGCGGATGCTTCCGCGGCACAAGGCATCAAGCTGCCGCACATCCCCTTTGCGACGCTCTCTATCTTCATGGCGTTCTTCCTCGGCGGCTTCCTGCTCTACTCGGCGATGTTCGCAGCGGTGGGGGCGATGTCCAGCAACGAGCAGGAGGCGCGCCAGGCGCAGCAGCCCGTGACCTACTTGCTGATGATCTCGTATCTCTCGATCATCGGACTCACGAACGATCCGAGCTCGGCATTCGCCCGCACGCTATCGATTGTGCCGTTTACGTCACCGATCGCGACGCCAGTGCGATGGACGGCCGGCAGTATGGGCACAGGCGAGTTAGTGGCATCGCTGGCGATGCTGTTGATTGGGATTGTCGCGGTTACGTGGATCGCCGCGAGGATTTACAGAGTGGGGATTCTGATGACGGGCAAGCGGCCAAATCTGAAGGAACTGATGAGGTGGGTCAGGGCCTAGACGTTGAGGTAGACGCCGAGTTGCCGAGACGCTGAGGGGATGTGAGGGTCGAGGCGTAAATAAGGCACGGCATGCGTTAATTCGATGCCGTGCCTTTCGCTTTGCAGATCATCTTTGCCTATGGCCCACTACAAGACCCTGAAAGCCTGGCAGCACGCACAAAGACTCGCGATCGAATGCGTGAGGATGTCCCGAGGCTTCCCAGATTACGAGCAAGGCTCGCTGGCCGATCAGCTCAGGCGGGCGTGTTACAGCGTGCCGCTCAATATCGCCGAAGGCAATACACGACAAGGCTCGCGAGAATATCGCCGTTTTCTGGATACCGCCCGAGGCTCGCTCGCCGAAGTCGAGACGATCATCGAGATGGCGAGAGAACTTGGGTACATCACGCCTGCTGATTTCGGCCGCCTGGAAGCACTGGTCGATGAGACAGGCCGCACACTGTATGGTTTGTTAAGGAAGATCAGCGGCGCCGCATCGCGCACCCCGCTCCCTCGCGCCTCATAGCCCCTCAGCGTCTCGGCAACTCGGCGTCTCCCTCGACGTCTGGTGGCCTGGCTCGTTATTCTTCGAGCCATGACGACGGACTACGATGTCGTAATTGTCGGTGGCGGCCACGCGGGTACTGAGGCCGCCGCAATGAGCGCACGCCTCGGCGCACGGACTCTGCTGCTCACTTCGGTCCTGGATACGATCGGGCAGATGTCCTGCAATCCCGCCATCGGCGGCATAGCCAAGGGTACCGTCGTCCGCGAGGTCGATGCTCTCGGTGGCCTCATGGGCCGTGCCGCCGATCGCGCGACCATTCAATTCCGCATGCTCAATCGCTCCAAGGGCCCCGCCGTCTGGGCTCCGCGCGCCCAGGCCGATCGGACGCTGTACCGTCGCGCCGTGCGCTCATTGCTCGAGCAATTCCCTTCCCTCGAGCTGGCGCAGGGCATGGTCACAAATCTGCTCCTCGACGCGCGAGGGACTCAGATCACCGGCGTCGAAACGGGAGACGGCCGTCGCTTCGATGCGCGCGCCGTCATCATCACGGCCGGCACCTTCCTACGCGGTCGCATCCACCTCGGCACCGATACCCAAATCCCCGCGGGTCGGGCGGGCGACGCGCCGTCCGTTCAGATGGCGCAAGTCATTGAGAATATTGGCCTTACAGTTGCGCGCTTCAAGACCGGCACGCCGCCGCGCATCGATGGCCGCTCCGTCAACTGGAGCAAGGTCGAGCGTCAGGACGGCGACGGCGACGAGTTCCGATTCTCCTTCCATGAGCGAGTGACGCGACCGAGGCAGCTCCCGTGCTGGATCACGTGGGCCGGCGAAGAGGTGAAGGAAATCATCCAGCAGCATCTGAAGGAATCTGCGTTGTACGGCGGAGCGATCAGCGGGCGCGGGCCGCGCTATTGTCCCTCGGTCGAAGACAAGATCGTGAAGTTCCCGGCGGCCAAGCGCCACCAGATCTTTCTCGAGCCCGAGGGGCTCGACACGACAGAGTTGTACGTGAACGGGCTCTCCACTTCCCTGCCCGTAGCCGTCCAGCTCGAGTTCCTGCACGCCGTCCCCGGCCTCGAGCGCGCGAAGATGACACGCCCCGGGTATGCGATCGAGTACGACTACTATCCCCCCACCCAGCTCACGCCGTGGCTCGAGGTGAAGACGGTCGAGCACCTGTTCTTCGCGGGACAGATCAACGGGACGACGGGCTACGAGGAAGCGGCGGGACAAGGCGTCATCGCCGGCATCAATGCGGTGCGGCGGATCCGCGGCGCCGAGCCGGTCGTGCTCGGTCGGGACGACGCCTACATCGGTGTGCTGGTCGACGACCTCGTGACCCGCGGCGTCGACGAGCCATACCGGCTCTTCACGTCGCGCTCCGAGTTCCGGCTGCTGCTGCGCCAGGACAATGCGCTGCGCCGGCTGCTGCCGCTCGCCGATCGCCTTGGCCTGTTGTCTGATGGCGAGCGCCGGGCGGCGGAATGCCGGCTCGAGGCGGAGGAGTCGGTGTTGCAGGTGGCGCGTGAGACGACTATCACGCCGGCTCAGGCCGGTGCGGCGCTCGCGGCAAGCGGTACTGGTTTGACGGAGACCGAGCGCATCGCCGTCGTCGCGAAGCGACCGGGTGTCTCACTCGGCGCGTTGCTCACGGCGGCTGGGGTCGCGGGTGGCGCGCCCCCGGATGCCGTTCTCGCTGCGGAGATCGAGATCAAGTATGACGGGTACCTGGCACGCGAGCGCGACGCTGCGGCGCGACTGGCCGAACTGGCGTCGTTCACCCTGCCGGCTGACATGCCCTACCTCGAGCTGCGCACGTTGGCCACGGAAGCTCGGCAAAAGCTCGATCGGGTGCGTCCCACATCACTCGCGCAGGCGGCGCGGGTTCCTGGCGTCACCCCCAGCGATCTTCACAACCTCGTGGTGGAGGCGACGCGCTGGCGTCGCCGAGTGGCTTAGGGCGCGCATCGTTGCAGTTTCACGTGAAACTTACGCTCTTCCGTTTCACGTGAAACGAACGTATATTGGACGCGCCCTAATTTTACAGCTGCATAAATCATTACAAATCAACGAGTTAGAATGTCGCGTGTAATCGCTGTTGCCAACCAGAAAGGCGGCGTCGGTAAAACGACGACCGCCGTCAACCTCGCGGCCTCGCTGGCGATCGCCGAGCGCAAGACGCTGCTCATCGATGCGGATCCGCAGGGCAACTCGACGAGCGGCGTCGGGATCGAGCGCGACCGCATCCGTCATTCGCTCTATGACGCGCTCATCGACGGCGCGGCGTTGACGCAGTCGCGGTTCCCGCACGTGCACTTTCCTTATCTCGACGTCGTTCCCGCGACTCAGGACCTGGTCGGCGCCGAACTGGAGCTCGTCAACCAGCGCTCGCGCGAGACCCGCATGCGCGATGCACTGCAGGATGTCCGCGGCGAGTACGCCTACGTCATCATCGATTGCCCGCCGTCGCTTGGCCTCATCACGCTGAACATGCTGACCGCGGCCGACAGCGTCGTCATCCCGATCCAGTGCGAGTACTACGCGCTCGAGGGGCTCTCGCAGCTCCTCAACACCGTGAAGTTGGTGCAGCGCAATTTCAATCCCGCGCTCGCCATCGAGGGCGTGTTGCTGACGATGTACGACGCCCGCCTCAATCTCTGCAAGCAAGTCGCTGAGGAAGCGAAGGAGTATTTTGGCGGCCGCATGTTCGCCGTGACGATCCCGCGGAACGTGCGCCTAGCGGAAGCGCCAAGCTTTGGAAAGCCGATCGTGCTGTATGACGTGCAGTCGGTGGGAGCGAAGAGCTACTTGGCGGTCGCACAGGAGCTGATTCGCCGGGTCGAGCAGGACGCTCCACCGTCCCCAAGCCTCCCCGCAATTGAACAGGTGCCGGAGGTACCCGCATGAGACAAGCTGCGGCAGGAGGACGCCGCCTCGGGCGGGGGCTCGAAGCGCTACTCGGGCCGACCCGGGAGGAAGCAGAACGGGAAGGGAGTCTGGTCGAGCTGCCCATCAAGGACATCCGCCCCAACCCGTTCCAGCCCCGTAAGACCGTCGACCCCACGGCGCTGGAGGAGCTGGTCTCGTCGATCAAGCAGGCGGGACTGCTGCAGCCGATCGTGGTGCGCCGCGCGAATGGTGGGGGGACGGGATTCGAGCTGATCGCCGGCGAGCGGCGGCTGCGGGCCTGCCAGCAGCTGGGATGGGAACGCATCCCTGCCGTACAGCGTGACGCGGATGACCGTACGCTCCTCACGCTGGCGCTGATCGAGAACCTGCAGCGCGACGACCTGTCGCCCGTAGACGAAGCGCGCGGGTACGAGCGGCTCATCGCGGAGTTCAAGCTGGCCCAGCAGGATGTCGCCGATGCCGTGGGCCGCGATCGGTCGACGGTCGCCAATGCGCTCCGGCTGCTGAAGCTGCCTGAAGTCGTTTTGCAGATGCTGCACGAAGGGCAGCTGTCGGTTGGTCACGCACGCGCGCTGCTCGCGATCGAGGATTCGCGCGTCGTCACGAACCTCGCGCGCGAGGCGGTTGCCCAAGGCCTGTCGGTGCGCGAAGTGGAGGATCGGGTGCGCGGCGGGCGCGCACCCGAGCGCCGCCCGCGCATGAAGCGCGGCATGGGCGCCGCCCCCGAAGTCCGCAGGGTCGAGGACGCGCTGCGCCGGCGACTCGGCACCGATGTGCGCGTCACGTTGCGCGCGAAGGGCAAAGGGCAGATTCATGTGTCGTTCTACTCGAACGATGATCTCGCACGGTTGCTCGAGCTCATCCTCGGCGCGCCATTCGACGGATGACGAAGGACACGAAGCAGACCAAAGGCACTCGCGGCGTCACGATCGTCATTCATGCCGATGGCGATCTCGAGTCTAAGCAGTACCGGTTCCCGCGCTGGGCGGTGATTGCGGGGAAGTGGGGCGCCGGGGCCATCGCGGTGTCGGTCGTGCTGTTCTTCGCGTTCGCAGGACCGATCTTCCGGAACGCTGCCCGAGTACCCGGACTGGAGCGCGAGGTCTCCCGACTGCGACTCGAGAACAGTCGCGTGCAGCAGCTCGCCTCCGCGTTGAATCGCGCCGAAGCGAACTACCAGGAGCTGCGCCAAATGCTCGGCGTCAAAGCGCCTCCCGTCTCCCGCACCGCTGGCGGCGGGGGCGGCGGGGGGACCGTGGCTCGCAACACCGATTTCCCGACGACCATGCGCGCCGTGCCGATTCGGGCGGTGTTGCCGGGTGCTGCCACTCGCTATGAAACGGGCCCGTCGGCACCATCGCACTGGCCCCTCGATGTCCAGGGGTTTGTCACTCGCGGCCAGGTTCGGCCCGGAGTGGTCGACGAATCCCACCCCGGTATCGATATCGCCGTCCCGCTCGGGACGCCGGTGCGGGCCTCGGGGGGAGGCTCGGTGACGGCGGCGGGCTACGATGTCGATTACGGCTTGTTCGTCCTCTTGCGGCATCCGTCCGGGTATGAGACGATGTATGGTCACATGTCACGGCTCATTGCAGCCGAGGGCGACGATGTTCAGGCCGGTGAGGTCATTGGGCTATCGGGAAACTCGGGGCGGTCAACGGCACCGCACCTGCACTTTGAGATTCGAAGGGACAACAAGACAGTCGATCCGCTGGACCTCGTGAAGGAGGGACGCTGATGGCGGTGTTTTCAGATAAAAACGCAACACCCGGCGGCGGGCGTGAGGGCGTTCCCGGACTATCGATCATCGGCGCCGGAATGCGCGTCGTCGGTGACATCTCGGCCGACGGCGTCGTGAAGATCGAGGGATCCGTGAACGGCACGGTCCGCGCCGCCAAGCAGGTCCTGGTCGCAAGGGGCGGGGAAGTCGAAGGCGACGTCGTCAGCCGCGAGGCCATCATCGGCGGGGAAGTGCGTGGCGCCATCTACGCGGAGGAACGCGTCGAGCTGCAGGCCACGAGCGTCGTCCACGGTGATGTGCATACCAAACGTCTGTTGATTCAGGAAGGCGGAGAGATCAACGGCGTACTGCGAATGGGAGAAGACGCTGGTCAGCCGCCGCAGGTTGCTCAGCGCACTGGCCAAGCCTTGGCTCGAGCATAAGAGATATCCACACGGTCGCTGGGACCCCATGTGGATTCTCTAACTAGTTATGCTATAACGCGTTATCTAACAACCCAATGTGGAAAGTTGTCTGGCTGCCGCGATACTGTGCTTACGGTGTCTTAAGTGCGCCTAGACAGTTTGGTCCGTTTTCTCGACGACTACCTTCGGATCGCCGAGGAGGTCGCTGACGCGCCCGAGGCCCTGAACGGCTTGCAGGTCAGCAACTCGGGCGACGTGAGCCGGCTGGCCGCGGCAGTCGACGTGTGCGAGGCGACCGTCCGGCAAGCCACGGAGCAGCACGCCGACTGCCTGCTGGTCCATCACGGAATGTTTTGGGGTGGTCTCAGGCCGCTTGTTGGTCCCGCCTATCGTCGCCTTGCTGGACTGATCAAAGGAAACATCGCGCTCTACGCTGCGCACCTTCCGCTCGATCGCCATCCCGTCGTCGGCAACAACACCGTGCTGGCACGCCTGCTCGGAATCACCGTGCGCGGCGAGTTCGGGTCGTATCACGGAGCGCCCATCGGCGTCTGGGGTGAATACGCCGGTAAACGGGAGGAGCTGAGTTGGGCCCTGACGAAGGCACTCGGAACGGCGCCGCGGTTATTCCCGTTCGGGCCCGAGCGCGTGCAGCGCGTCGGCATCGTGACCGGGGCGGGAGGCGCGCTGATCCCACAGGCCGCGGCTGCGGGACTCGATACCTACGTCACCGGGGAAGGGCAGCACTGGACGTTTTTCGATGCCGAGGAGCTCGGCGTCAACGTGTTCTATGCGGGCCATTACGCAACCGAGACCGTCGGCGTCAAGGCGTTAGCCGAGCACGTTGCCAAGGCGTTCGATTTGCCCTGGGTGTTTCTGGATCATCCCACGGGGTTGTGAACTCGCGGCGCGTGTTGGCGGTCCTGGCCGCCGCCGAGCTGCTCGCGATGGCTCCGTGGTTCAGTGCTTCCGCTGTTGCTCCCACGCTGGCGCGCGTGTGGCAGCTCTCACCCACCACCACTGCGTGGCTCACGATCTCAGTGCAGCTGGGGTTCGTCGCCGGCGCGTTGGTGAGCGCTGTTCTCACGCTCGCCGATCGGCTGTCCGCCCGGCGTCTGGTCGCCGGCTCCGCCGGGTTCGCTGCAGTCGCCACACTCGGCGTGGCGGCCGCGCCGAGCATCACACTGGGAATTGCCTGCCGGCTGCTCACCGGAGCTGCACTCGCGGGCGTGTATCCGCCGGGGATGAAGATCGCGGCCGGCTGGTTTAAAGAAGGAAGGGGGCTCGCCATCGGGATTCTGGTCGGCGCGCTTACGCTGGGGTCGGCGAGTCCACATCTGGTTCGCTGGGCGGTATCGCCGGCCGCGTGGCGCTGGGTTTTGGTCGTCGCCGCCGTGAGCGCGGTCGCGGGAGGCCTCCTGGTCCTCCTCGTTCCTAATGACGGTCCATACGCCGCCCCATCGCCACCGTTTTCCCTCGCCGCCGCTCCGCGGATTCTAAAAGACCGCGCGGTCACCCTCGCGAACCTCGGTTATCTCGGTCACATGTGGGAGCTGTATGCGATGTGGACGTGGATGGCCGTCTTCGTCGCTGCCAGCGAGCACGCGCGGCGCGGCGCGGACGCCGATGTCACCGGGCTCGCCGCGCTCGTCACGTTCGCCGTCGTCGGCAGCGGCGCGATCGGATGCTGGCTGGGCGGCAAGTACGGAGACCGCTGGGGACGCTCGGTCGTGACCAGCGTTGCGATGGCGGTGTCGGGAAGCTGTTCTCTCGCTGTCGGCCTGCTGTACGGAGCGCCTCTGCTGCTGCTGTTTCCCCTGCTCGTGTTGTGGGGGATCACGGTCGTCGCCGACTCGGCGCAATTCTCCGCGGCGGTTACTGAGCTCGCGCCGCGCGACTACGTCGGCACTGCGCTCACCCTGCAAACGAGCCTCGGCTTTCTGCTGACGTGCGCGACGATCTATCTGCTCCCCATCCTCGCCGCCACGATCGGCTGGCGCTGGAGCATGAGTGTGTTGGCGATCGGACCGGCACTCGGGATTTGGGCGATGCTGACGCTGCGGCGTCGCCCGGAGGCGGCGCAGCTGGCGGGCGGGGCGCGCTAAGGAACGACGAAAATCCCGACCTCCCCGTCGTAATCGTCCGCACTGCGGGTTGTCCCAGCCGGCGCCATCCAGCGGCCGCCGTCCCGCCGCACGTTGATACGATGGACCCCGCGGGAAATCCGGAACGTTCCCGTCCAGACGTCGCCTGCCGAGCGGCTGAGGGGCACCGGCTGCCAATCGGTGAAGTCGCCGCTCACTTCGACCGTGGTCGCGCCCGCGGCGTAGAGCGTGATCCGCACGTCGTCATCGGTGTCGGCCGTCGGTTGGATCTCCAGTCGTGTTTCTTCGCTGCTCGAGCCGCTCGCGTGACTAGCGACCGGCAGGATGGGAGCGGGCCGCCGGACGGCCAGCGTCCCAAATCGGAGGGCGACGGTGATGTAGCGGCCGGCGATGCTCCCGCTGACGACGTCGGTCGGATAGCGCCCGGCAGACACTACGAAGGCCGCCTGCGGGGTCAGCGTGAGCGTCGCGCTGCCCTCACCGAACACACCCCGCCCCCCGCCGCGACTCCACATTCGTGCCCCGACAATGCCTTCCAGCGCGAGGTTGCCGCGCCGCCAGGCTCCGGACGAGCGGAGATCGGTATAGGCCGTGTCGCCCACGAACGAGCGGTCCAGCGACACGAACATGGTGCGGTCGGTGTGCACCAGCCACAGTCCGGTTGCAACGACGAGGACGCGGCGTGGGCCGCCCCCGAATGAGGAGCGTCCGATGGTGGCCCCGACCCAACCGCCGCGGCTCCCGCCCATCAGGTGAAGCCGGGCTTCCGCTTCGGTATGGCTGAAGCTCGCGATGGTGGCGTATTGGCTCGAGCCTGCTGACAGGCCGAACTGCCCGCGCCACCGCCCCCCGAGCGGCGCGAACCAGGAGCCGCTCGCCGAGCCGTCGAGACTATGGCGCCCGCTTTCGAATCGCAGATAGGTGCCGCGGGCGCTCACGAACGCGCGTCCCCGCGACTGCTCCCACCGCACCGTCGGAGAAATGGATGCGGCAGCGGATGCCAGGAAGCCGTCGTAGCGGACGTCTGACAGACCGGCTTCGACGTTGGCCACGACTTGCGCGCTGGCAGAATGGACGTCGGCCTCCACCGCACACGCCAATGCGATGAGGGCGAGCGTCCGCATGACGATGCGACGCGACTACGGCCGACGGGGACGGGGGACGGTGCCGGGGGAGCTGGGTGAATTAGCGAAGTCCGCACCCGCATTCACGCGCACCGACGTCGCGGCGCCGGGCGGCGCGCCGAGGGCGATGTCGTGCTCCACGGCGCGACGAAACTCCACGAGATCGGCGTCGCGCGCCTTCGGCGCGAGCGCGAGCACGGCCGTCGCGGCACTGTCCGCGGGGACGCCGCTCGCGACGAGGTCGGCCAGCACGGACAGCGCGATGGTGAGCGGGGGGCGACGCACGTCGCGCAGATGGGCGATCACTTGCGGCGTCGCGCCGGCGCGCAGCGCCGCGACGCCGGCCTCGAGCTCCGGCGTCGATGCGCCGGTGCCGAGTGCCACCCGCGCAGCGCCGAGGTCGGCGGCGAGCCGGCGAACGGCGGCGACGATGCGGGCTCCGGCCGCTCCCTTGCTCGTGCCTTCGAGCGCGCGCTGGATCAGTGGCTCGACCGGCAGGCCCGCGCCCCGCGCCGAGTCGACGACGATGGTCACGGCGGAGCGCGTGTCCGGATCGAGCCGCTCGAGTCGCGGGTTCTGGGCGATGACCTGCACGGCCAGTAGCAGCGCAGCGACGATCATGATCCTCTCCCTCCGACGGTCACCACCGAGCTCGGCGTGTCGAACTCGTCGTCTTTCGCGGCGGGCGCCCCGGGATCGGCGCGCCATTCGACGCCGTTCACGAGAAACGCATAGCGATAGCGCCCGGGAGCGAGCGGCACGACGGTCGCCCAGACGCCCTGGGCCGTCCGCATCGGCGAACGCGCGGGATCCCAGTCGTTGAAGTCGCCGACGAGGGACACCGACGCGGCCTGCGGCGCCACCAGAACGAACTGGAATGCAGCCGTGCTCGTGCCGGAGCCCCGCGTCCAGGGGTGCGCGATCACGACCGCGCCCAGGACGGCGGCGGCGGCAGCGGCGAGCCAGGGCCAGGTGCGCTTTATTCCTGGGTGAGCCGGCGCGGCGATTTCGCCCATCACGCGCGCGGCCAAACCGGGATCCAGCGACACCGGGCGGCGCAACTGGCGAATCATTCGCTCTACGATGTCGTCGTCGTGCTCAAACATGCTCCGCCTCTCGCAAGAACTTCTGCAACTGCTCGCGCGCGCGCTTCACGCGCATCTTCAGAGCCGATATGCCGTCGCCCGTCAGCTGCGCGATCTGCTCGTACTCGAGCTCCTCGACATGCTTGAGGAGAAAGACCTCGCGATACTCGGGCGCGAGCCGCGCCAGCGCGCGTTCGACGGCGTCGGTCCATTCCAGCCGCTCCATCGCGTCCGGGTGCGACGCATCATTCAAAGCCTCGGCGTCGTGCACGAACAACCGGCGGCGGCGCGCGGCCCGTGCGCCGGTGGTGCGACAGCGGTTGACCAGAATCCCGTAGAGCCATGCGCCGAACCGCGCGGGATCGTAGCATCGCTCCAGTGAGCGGTAGGCACGCACGAAGCTGTCCTGCAGAGCTTCCTCGGCGTCTTCGCGGTCGCCGATCATGTGGACGGCGTAGCGACCCAGGCGATCACGATAGCGCGCGACGAGCGCGCCGTACGCGCCGATGTCGCCGGCCCGGACCCGGCGCACCAGCTCTGCGTCGCCTGTCTCCACTCTGTCTATACCCATTGATCCAGGTGCCAAGTCACAACTGTGACGTCGCGCGGGCCCATCTGGGTATTTCATTGTGAGAGACGCGACTGCGCAACACCCTCGGGAGGCCTTTGACGATGTCTAGACTCAAACTCACCCTGCTCATGCTCGCCGTGCTCGGCACGGCGTGCTACAAGGACGATTCCAGCGGACCGGCGAATCGTCGACCGATGGCGAAGGTCTTGCTCACAGATAGCCCGTTCCCCTACGACACTGTCGACAGAGTGGATATCTACGTCGTCAGCATCTCGGCATCGACGCAATCAGACACCGCGACCTCCGCCGACAGCATGTCATGGGTGACAATCACCGCACCGCACAGGACCTTCAATCTTTTGGATCTCCAGCAGGGAACCACCGCGCTTGTCGGTGAGGGAGAGCTGCCAGCCGATCAATATCGAGCCGTCAGGCTCGTGATCAACACTGATTCGTCTGCGGTCATCGGGGTCGGTGGATCGCCCAGGCTCGTGCATTGGAATGGCCCGGCTATCCAGGCGATCCACGCGTTTGTCGAGAATCCGGTCGCGGTACCGGAACAAGGTGCGGAAATCGTGATCGACTTCGATGTCGGACGCAGCTTTCATTACAACGATTTGGACGATGGCTATTTCAACTTTTTCCCATGGATTCGCGCAGTCAACAAAGCGGCCACAGGCTCGGTCGCCGGAACAATCACCAGCAATCCCGATTCGTCAGGCATTCCGGCAGGCCCAGTGAAAGGAGCGACCGTCAGCGCCTGGGGCGCAAGCGAAGGCACATGGCAGATCTTCTCAACGGCACCCACAGATGCGGCGGGTCATTACCGTCTCGCATACCTCAATGCTGGCACCTACATCGTCCAAGTGGATCCTCCGACAACGGGAGGCTTTCAGAATCTTGGACCGAATCTCGATTCAAGCGTGGTGGTTTCACAGGGACTCGAAACGGACCACTCAGTCGCGCTCGTTCCACAGCGGTCGTCTCTCACGCTGCGCGGATCTAGCACGATGTTGGTTGGCAGCTTCAGTCCAATCGAGGCGATCGTCGTGAACGACCAGGGCCAGCAGGTGCCAGACGCCGCTCCCGTGTGGGAGATCCTCGATCCGGAATACGTCGGGTTCGTCAACGACAGCGCCCGGTTCGGACGCGCGTTCGCCGCGCGTGTTGGCCACGGCCGGATCGCGGCACGGTGGGGAGTGTTGGCGGATACATTGAGAATTACGGTGTATCCCGACAGCTCGTCGCCCGCACCCCGTCGGTAAGTTTGGGGGACGACGCGTCGCGGCGCGGCTATATTGCGCGCCGTGACGCCCTCTTCACTTCCCTCGCATCACCGCCTCGGCGGCGGGTTTCGTAATCCGTGGGTTGACCAGGCCGTGCCGGGGTTCGGCAGTCTCCTCAAGTGGATGCTCGTCCATCGCACGACGCGGCCGCGGCCCAAGGATCCCGATCCAGCGGTTTTCGCGCGCGTGCGTCCGGCGTTCGGAGCGCCGCGCGCGCCGGCATCACAGCTGACCGTGACGTGGGTCGGACATGCCAGCCTGTTGGTGCAAATGAGCGGGCTCAACATTCTTACCGACCCGATGTGGAGCGAGCGGGCCTCTCCCCTCGGATTCGCCGGCCCACGACGCTGGGTGCCGCCGGGGATCGCTCTCGACGAGCTCCCACCACTCGACGTCGTGTTACAGTCGCACAACCACTACGACCATCTCGATGATCGCACGGTGCGGTCGCTGGCGCAGCGTCACCCGCAGGCGTCGTGGGTCGTGCCGCTTGGCCTGGCATCGTTCGTCCAGAAACGCGGTGTGCATTCCTCAGTAGTCGAGCTGGACTGGTGGCAGGAGCACACCATCGACTCGCTGCGCATCGCGGTGGCGCGTGTTCTTTGCGGGCGACACGGGATACCATCCGGACTTCGGAGCGATCGGCGCACGCTACGGCCCCTTCGATGTCGCCTTGCTTCCGATCGGCGCCTACGAGCCGCGCTGGTTCATGCGCTATCTCCACATGAATCCGGAAGAAGCGGTGGACGCGTTTCGTTCGCTCGACGCCCGCGTGATGGTGCCCATTCACTGGGGCACGTTCAAGTTGACCGATGAGGCGATGGACGAGCCGCCGATCCGCGCGCGCGCGGCGTGGCAAGCGGCGGGGCTGGCACCCGATCGATACCGTCAACTTGCGCACGGCGAGACTCTGACGCTCTAGGAAGGATGGTGGAGGATGGTGAACGTTCGTGGAGGTTGGTGGAGGATTTTGTTCGTGCTGTCACTCGCAGCATGCGCGCGACGGGCACCTCCGCTAGCTGGACCGTCGAATGCTCCCGTCCTGGTGACGCCCACACGCGTCACACTCCTCACGGCGCCGGGCGACGCGGAATGGAATGCGCTGGGCGACGAAGCGACGGCGCTGCTGTCGCAGTACGTCCGCATCAACACGACCAACCCGCCGGGCAACGAAATCGCCGCGGCGCGCTGGATTGCGGAGGTGCTGCGGCGCGACGGCATCGAAGCCCGGATCTTCGAGCCGGCGCCCGGCAAGGCGAACCTGTACGCCCGCCTGCCCGGCGACGGCAGCGCACGGCCGCTGATTCTCCTGAATCACATGGACGTGGTCCTGGCGTCCCCCGAATACTGGACCGTCGATCCGTTCAGCGGCGTGATCAAGGACGGCTACGTCTGGGGACGGGGCACGCTGGACATGAAAGGAGAGGCGATCGCGCAGCTGATGACGATGCTGGTGCTGAAACGCGCCCACGTCCCCTTGAAGCGCGACATCATCTTTTTGGCGACGGCGGACGAGGAGATCGGCGCCGGGGTGGGAGCGGCATGGATCAGCGAGCAGCGGCCGGATCTGGTGCGGGACGCCGAGTTTCTGTTGACCGAAGGTGGGCTGACGCGGGCCGATGCACGCGCCGGGGGGGGGGTCGGGGGGGTCGGGGGGGTCGAGTTCTACGGGGTGGGCACGACCGAGAAGTCCCCCTTCTGGCTGGACGTCACCGCGCGGGGGACGGCCGGCCACGGCTCGCGGCCGACACCGGACAACCCCGTCCACCGCCTGATCCGCGCGCTCAATCGCATCGCCGCCTGGCAAACGCCACTGATCGTCACGCCGCCCGTCGAGCGCTCATTCCGCGATCTGGCGACGATCGAGCCCGATTCCACGGTCCGCCGCTGGCTCAGCGACATCCGTACCGCGCTGCGCGATTCCGTCGCGGTCCGGGCGATCACCGCGGATCTCACCTACAACGCGCTGCTGCGCAATACGGTCTCCATTACCGGCTTGAAGGGGAGCGACAAGACGAATGTGATTCCGCCGATCGCCACGGCGGCGATCGACGTCAGACTGTTACCGGGTCAGGACCCGGCCGCGTTTCTCGCGGAGTTGACGCGGGTGGTCGGCGACAGCGCCGTGACGTTCCGGCCTCAGAGCCAGACCTGGCCGGCGACGGAGAGCTCGACGGACACCGAGCTTTTCCGCGCGATTACCGCGGTCGCGCACGCGCGCCATCCCAACGCCCTCGTCACGACCATGATGCTGCCCGGATTTACCGACAGCCACTACTTCCGGCGCCTCGGCATCGCGAGCTACGGGGTGGGACCGTTTCCGCTGACGCAGGGCGACTCACGCGGCGTGCACGGCAACGACGAGCGCGTCAGTGTCGCGGCGCTGCGGTTCGGTGTGCGGTTCTACTACGACGTCGTGGCGCGCGTCGCCGCGAAATAGACGACGAACCGCACGATCAGCTGCTCGGCAGTCTGCGGGCTCACGCTGCAAAAGCAGTTGTCCCCCAAGATCCGCTTCACGCCGAGCACCTCGGCCTCGGCGATGCCCGCGACGTCGCGAAACGTGATCTCGAGCGTCTGGCCGTCGACGAGCCGGTAGCTGACGGGACGTCCCAGCAGCCGGTGGTGCGGATCGATGCTCGCGAGCCCCTCGGCGAGCTTGCGCTGCAGCTCGTTGATCGCCTCAGTCGACGAGAGCATTGCGCCGCATCCCCTCGAGCCCCGGCCGCGTGAACGGCGTGTCGCCGTAGCGGCGATCGAACTCGGTTTCGTTCATCGTCGCGAGCGCCCCTACGTCCGGCGCGGCAACGTCGGCGCGCGGCGCGAAACTGGGATCGCGCGTCTCGGCTGCGAAGCTCACGTTCCACGGACAGACGTCCTGGCAGACGTCGCAGCCAAACAGCCAGTCGCCCACCTGGCTGCGCTGTGTGCCGTTGAACGCGCCGCGATGCTCGATCGTGAGGTACGAGATACAGGCGCGCGAATCGAGATCGCGCGGTCCCACGAACGCCTGCGTGGGGCACGCCTCGAGGCAACGCGTGCACGTGCCGCAGCGATCGGCTTCGAAGGGCAGGTCCGGGGCCAGCTCCGCATCGGTCAGGACGATACCGATGAACGTGAACGAGCCGATTTCGGGATGGATGAGCATCATGTTCTTGCCGATCCATCCCAGCCCCGCCAGCTGGGCGAGCTCGCGCTCGGGCACCGGTCCGGCGTCGACGTAGCAGCGCGTCGTCGCGCCGGGCAGGAGCTCGCGGATTGCGGTGGCAAGCTGCTCGAGTCGCTCGCCGAGGACGTCGTGGTAGTCGGGCGACCAGGCGTATTGGGCGACCCGGCCCCGGGGACCCCGGGGCGTGGCCCCGGGGTCAGCCGAGCCATGGAAATAGTTCGTGAGTGTTACGACCGCGGCCCGCGCCCCTGGCATGATCCGCCGCGGATCTTTCCGCTGCTCCGCCTGCCGATGCAGGTACGTCATCGTCCCCGCGTGGCCGTCGGCGAGCCAGCGCTCCAACTGCTCGGCGTGCGGATTACGATCGAGCCGGGCGATCCCCGTCGCCGCGAAGCCGAGCGCCGCGGCGCGGCGTTTGATCTCGATCACAGCCCCATCGTTTCGCGGCGCCAGCGCGCGAAGTTCACGACATCGTTGACGGGCGGGACCGCCTGCTCGTCGCCATACGCCGTGAACATCCGCCACTGCATGTAGTCGCGCGGTGGGACCGGCAAAAAAGGCGGGCGCCGGTACCAGTCGCGCGCGCGGAAACTCCACGCGAGTCGCAACAGGTCGACGGCGAGTCGCGGGCGCACGAGCGACCTCAGCGCCAGACGCAGATACAGTGCGGACCAACTCGCTATACGCCGTATTCCTTCTGTATATTGACCGGCCTATGACGCTCGCCAGCAGCGTGAAACCGCGCGCGCTTGGGCTCGCCAAATACCGCGGCGAGTTCCCGATTTTCAAGGATCGCATTTACCTGAACACCTGCTCGCTGGGGGCGCTGGGCGAGCGGTCTCGCCGCAAGGTAGCCGAATTCCTGGACCAGTGGCAGAGCCGCGGCGCCGCCGCGTGGTACGACGTCTGGTGGGAGGCCCTGGGCGATCTGCGGGCGCGGTACGGCCGCATCGTCAATGCACGGCCCGGTGAGGTCGCGCTGGCGCCGAGCATTTCCGTCGCGCTGAGCACGGTGGCGGAGTCGCTCGACTACAAACGCCGGCCCAGAGTGGTCATCACGTCGCTCGATTTCCCGACCGTTGCTTACCAGTGGCTCGCGAAAGCCCCGCGGGGTGTGGAGCTCGTGGTCGTCGAAAGCCCCGACAAGATCAGTGTGCCGGTCGAGGCGATTGCGCGCGCCGTCGACGATCGCACGGCCCTGGTCGCGACCTCTCACGTGTATTTCACGAGCGGAGCGATTCAGGACATCAAGCGCGTCGCGGAAGTCGCGCACGCCCACGGCGCGCTCTGTCTCATCGATGCCTACCAATCGGTCGGCCAGATTCCGGTCGACGTGCAGCACGCCGGTGTGGATGCGCTCGTCGCCGGTGGCCTCAAGTGGCTGCTGGGCGGGCCGGGGATCGTCTTTCTGTATATGCAGCAGGCGCTGGCGCGGCGGCTCGAGCCGGGCATTGCCGGGTGGTTCGGGCAGCGCGAGCAATTCAGCTTCGACCCCAGAGCGTTGACGTTCCACGACGACACGCGCCGCTTCGAGCTGGGCACGCCGCCGCTCGCCGCGGTCTACGCCCAGCTCGGCGGTCTCGAGTACATCGAGGAGATCGGCGTACCCGCGATCCGCGAGGCGACCGCCGCGCTGACCGAGGATCTGATCGCCACGGCGCGCGCCGCCGGATTCACGCCCAAGGTCGCCGCCGAGCCGGAGCGCCGCTCGGCGATCGTGATGATTCCCATGCCGGATCCCGCGGCGAGTGTGCGGCACCTGGCGGCCGGCGGTGTGATCGCCGACAGCCGGCCGGGACACGTCCGGTTCTCGCCCTTCTTCTATAACGTGCAGGATGACCATGTCAGAGCAACCGAGCGCCTCGCCTCGCAGCCCGCTCACTGAGGACGAGCAACTTCTCATCCCGCCGCAGATCGTTCCGATCGAGCGGCGGGCCTCCTTCACGAGCACCGATCCGTGGCGCGTGCTGCGCATCATGGGGGAGTTCGTCGAGGGGTTCGACACGCTGTCCGACGTGCGCAACGCGGTCACGATCTTCGGCTCGGCGCGCACGCCGGAGAGTGATCCCTACTACGAGGCGGCACACGAAACCGCCCGCATGCTCGCGAAAGAGGGGTTCGCGATCATCACCGGTGGTGGGCCGGGCATCATGGCAGCGGCGAATCGCGGCGCCAAGGAAGGAGGCGGCCTGTCGATCGGCTGTAACATCGAGCTCCCCTTCGAGCAGGGCACGAACCAGTGGGTCGAGCGGTCGATCAACTTCCGCTACTTCTTCGTCCGCAAGACGATGTTCGTGAAGTACTCGACCGCGTTCATCACCTTCCCCGGAGGCTATGGCACGATGGACGAGCTGTTCGAGGCGCTCACCCTCGTGCAAACGGGCAAGGTGAAGCAATTCCCCGTCGTGCTGTTTGGCCGCGCCTACTGGAGCGGGCTCGCCGACTGGCTGAAGCAGCGCGTGGCCGGCGAAGGAAAGATCTCGCCGGAGGACTTGAACCTGTTCCTCGTGACCGACGACCCTAAGGAAGCCCTCGGCTGGATCGTGGACGCGCGCGAGCGCCGCACGCGGGCGTTCCGCGCGATGAGTCAGGTCGCCCAGGCCACGCGATGACGCAAAACGAATTCCTGCGCGGGCAGCGCATCAATCCGAAGCCGGTGAGCGGGAAGGAAACCGTCGCCGATCTCGTCGATAACGCGTTTCTCGCGTACAACGCGGGCCGCCTGGCGGAAGGCTGCCGGCTGTTTGCCGAGCGCATGCTGGAAGACGAGGTGACCGTGGGGATGAGCCTCACCGGCGCGATGACACCGGCGGGGCTCGGCATGTCGACGATCATCCCGCTCATCGAAGCGGGATTCGTCGACTGGATCGTGTCGACGGGCGCCAATCTCTACCACGATGCCCATTTTGGGCTCGGCATGGCGATGCACCGCGGCACGCCGTTCGCCGACGACGTCGTGCTGCGTGAGGAAGGCGTCGTACGGATCTACGACATCTTCTTCGATTACGACGTCCTGCTCTCCACCGATCGCTTCGTGCGCGAAGTCTCGGCCCGGGCGGAATTCCAGCGTCCCATGAGCACGGCCGAGTATCACTTCATGCTCGGCGGCTACGTGCTGGAGCGCGAAAAGGCGCTCGGGTTGTCGCGGAAGTCGGTGCTCGGCGCCGCCCACGCCGCCGCCGTTCCGATTTACACGTCCTCTCCCGGCGATTCGTCCATCGGCATGAACGTGGCCGAGCAGGCGCTCTCGGGCAGCCAGCTCCGTTTCGACGTCAGCGCGGACGTGAACGAGACCTCTTCCATCGTGTTCTCGGCGAAGGTGCACGGCGGCAAGAGCGGCGTGCTGATCATCGGCGGCGGCAGTCCCAAGAACTTCGTGCTCCAGACGGAGCCGCAGATTCAGGAAGTGCTCGGGATCAGCGAGAAAGGCCACGATTACTACCTGCAGCTCACGGACGCACGCCCCGACACCGGCGGACTTTCCGGTGCGACGCCATCGGAGGCAGTGAGCTGGGGCAAGGTCGATCCCGACAAGCTTCCCGGCACGGTCGTGGCGTACCTCGACAACACCGTGGCCTTCCCGATTCTCGCGGCGTACGCGTTGGCGCGGCGCAAGCCCCGCACGTTGAAGCGTCTCTATGACAAGCGCGCGGAGATGATGCGCGAGCTGACCGACTCCTATCTCGAGGCAAAGGCGGATCGCGACGCGCGCGCCGAGGCAGCAACTGGCGGCCGCGCGACCTGACAGGTTGCAGTCCCCCCCCCCTCCCGCTACCCCGACCAGGGCATACGCCGCCTACGTCCTGGGGTTGCTCACCGTGGTCAACCTTCTCAACTACCTCGACCGCAACGTCGTCTACGCGGTGTTCGAGCCGATCAAGCGCGATCTGCAGATTTCCGACGCGCAGCTCGGCTGGCTCGGTTCGGCCTACATCATCGTGCTGTCGCTGGCGGCCCTGCCGCTCGGCGTCATCGGCGATCTGCGGTCGCGCCGCAGCGTCATCACCCTGGGTGTCGCGGTCTGGAGCGCGGCGACCACCGCAGGCGGTTTCGTGCGCCAGTTCTGGGAGCTGTTCACTTGCCGCGCGCTCGTGGGGTTCGGCGAGGCCGGCTACGCCCCGGCCTCGCAGGCGATCATCGCGCAGTATTTCCGGGGACGGCGCCGCGCGTTCGCGATCGGCGTCTACTCGGTCGGGATGGCGCTCGGCGGCGTGCTCGGCATCTGGTTCGGCGGCGTCATCGCGGAGCGATACGGCTGGCGCTGGGCATTCATCTCGATGGGAGTTCCGGGGCTGCTGCTCGCGCTCCTCGCCTCACGGCTGCGCGAGCTCGGTCGCCGTCCGCCGCCGCCGATGCTCGAGACGCTGCGGCGCTGGTGGCAGCACGGCATGCATGGCATCACGCAATACGTGTTGCCGCTGGCGATTTGCGCCGGCGTCGGCGCGCTCCTGGCGGGAGTGCTCGCGCTGTTCGAAGGCATTCCGTCGCAGTTCGGCACGGCGGTGTTCGGCGTCGGCGTGAGCATCGGCATTGCATGGACCGTGTGGCGGCTCGTGCCGCTCGCGGTGCGCCGCACCAGCCAAGCGGGTGCCGTCGCGGCGGGCGCGCTCGACGACTTTCAGAACGCCGCCGCGCTGGTGCTGCGGACGCCCACGCTGATCTGGATATTTCTCGGCGGCGCCATGGTCACGTTCGCGGTGAATGGATTGATCGCGTGGGCCGTCGCATTCATGCAGCGGATGCACGGTCTCTCGGTCGCCCGCGTGGGCGCCGAGTTCGGTCTGTGGGCGCTCAGTGGCGGCGTGCTGGGTGCGCTCGTCGGAGGCCGGCTGGCGGACCGCCTGCAGCAACGCTGGCACGGCGGGCGCGTGCTCGCGTCGGGCGCGGGATTTGTGCTGGGCGCGCCGGTGTGCGCCGCCCTGCTGCTGGTCCACGATCTCCGGTGGTTCGCGCCGCTCATCCTGGCGACGTATTTCCTGTACACCTGGTACAACGGGCCCCTGGCCGCCGTGATCCTCGACGTCGTACCGCCGGCGGTCCAGGCATCGGTGCTGGGCGCGTTCGTGTTGTTCTCGCACCTGGCCGGGGACGCCCTCGCGCCGCCGCTGATCGGCTATCTGTCGGACCGGACCGGCAATTTACGGACGGCGATGCTGCTGCTGCCCGCCGTCGGCCTGTTCGGCGGCCTGGTGATTCTCATCGCGTTACGGACGGTGGCGCGCGACATGCGGCGCGTGACCGCGCTCGATATCCATGTGTCCGGCTGAGGTTGAGGTGGGGTCATGAAGATCGCGGTGATCTTCGATTCGCTGCATCCCGAGTGGGAAGACGCGGCGTTCAAGCGCGAAGTCGAGGAGAAAGCCGAAGAGGCGGAGTACGACGTCGCGCGCGCGCTGCTGGCGGGCGGCCACGACGTCCTCATGATCGGCATCGGCGACGACGTCGCGCCATTACTCGCCAAACTGGCGGATTTCCAGCCCAAGCTGGTGTTCAACGGCTGCGAGGGCTTTCGCAAGAACGCGCGTCACGAATACGCGGTCGCGGCGCTGCTCGACATGTACGGCTATCGCTACACCGGATCGTCGCCGACCGCGTTGCTCGTCGCCCGCAACAAGTCGCTCACCAAAAAGATCCTGGCCTACCATGGCATCCGGGTGCCGGCGTTTGCGGAATTCCACGACGGCGACGAGCTGGTGCGGCCGTCGGAGCTGCGCTTTCCCCTGATCGTGAAGCCGCTGCTCGAGGACGCGTCGATCGGCATCGCCCAGGCGTCGGTTGTCGAGGACGACGCATCCCTGAAACAGCGCGTCGAGTTCATCCACACGAAATACCATCAGGCGGCGATCGTGGAAGAGCTGGTCGAAGGGCGCGAGGTCTACGTCGGGCTGATCGGCAACGACGAGCTCGAAGTGCTGCCGCTGACGGAGATGACCTTCGGCGAGCCGGAGACCGCCGAGCACCGCATCGCGACGTACAAGGCGAAATGGGACGAGGATTACCGCAAGAAGAAAAAAATCAAGAACGTGTTCGCCAAGGGTGTGTCGGAGCCGTTGACGCGCCGCATCGGCGAGATCTGCAGCACCGCGTTCCACGCGCTGTGGCTGCAGGATTATGGCCGCGTCGACGTGCGGCTGGCGCATGACGACGAGGTCTACGTGCTCGAGGTGAACCCCAACCCGTTCATCGCCGCCGAGCATGAACTGGCGGAGGCCGCCGAGAAAGCGGGCCTCAAGTACAACGCCTTCATTCAGCGGATCGTGGACGAGGCCATGGCCCGGTGAGCCGCCGCGAGGTCCCCACCCCGGAGCTGCGCTGCCCCACGTGCCACACCGAGCTGGAGCGGTTCTGGAGTTACTGCCCGAGCTGCAGCCGGCGGCTGGAATGGCCCGACACCCAGCGCGAGACCGGCGCCGAGTGCGCGTACTGCGGGTGGATGGTATCGGACGCGTCGTCGTTCTGTCCCTGGTGCGGGCGCAACATCAAGGACGAGGATTCCAGCGAGGAGCCGCTCAAGGCGCCGAAGGGATTTAAATTCCACGCCCGCTGCGATTGGGGCTGCGGCGGCGGCGTCATGTACCCGATGCGCTTCTGTCCCTGGTGCGGGCGCGCGCAGTCGTGGCGCTACGATCACTTCCAGAACGCCTGCCCGCACTGCGACCGGGGCGTGGACGACTGGATGGCGACCTGCCCGTGGTGCGGCGAGGACGCCACCGGCCGCGATCTGATCCCGCGTGCCCTGCGCCGGGCGCGCCGCTTGCTCATTGTGGCGCGCCTGCGCGACTGGCATTACCGCGTGGTATTGCGGCCGGGCGTATCGGGCGTCGCGCCGCGCGCGCCGAAGGTGATCGAGCTGGACCGCCGCTACGTGACCGGCAAGCGCCGCCGCGATGAGATCTCGTGGAGCATGCTCACCGGCCTGTTGCTGCACGAGCTCGGCCACTCATTCTTCCTCTATCATCACTGGGCGTGGACGCGCTCCGGCCGGTTTCGCCGCGCCTTCGGCGAGGTGCGCAAAGCCTATCGCGTCGCCGACGAGCACTGGGTGGATTTCGAGCGGCGCCGCATTGCGACGACACTGACCGACTACGTCAGCGCCTATGCGGCGACCCATCCGCAGGAGGATTTTGCGGAGACGTTCCGGTTTTACGTCGCGCGGCGCGGGCGGCTGCGGGAGCTGTTCGCTGAGTTCGGCCGCAAGCGCAAGGGGGTGAGGGTGTACGAGAAATTTCTGGTGCTACACGACTTTGTGAGGAGCCTGCGAGGCTGGAAGTAGGGGCGCAGCATGCTGCGCCCCTACCGACGTTTTCACATTACTGTCTTCAATACAACGTCACATTCAGGCCCGCGACCAGCTGCACTGACGAGTTGTCGTGGAATATCCCGCGCAGCTCGAGATACGGATGTGTGCGGCCATAGCGCGTTTCCAGGCCGCCAAATAAATCGAAGCCCGTGTCCGAGTTCCCACTCGTCTTGAGGATGTTCAAGCCGCCGCCGAGGTACAGCGGCGCGCCTGGTGTCCGAAACTGCAGATCGGCATTGAGGCCGACCACCGAGCCGGGATCGACGAAGTAATAATCGAACGACGGATACAGTTCGATCGAGCGCGAGAGTGGCAGATGAGCTTGCGCGCCGATCAGCCAGTCATCGCCGTCGACGTTGTAGCCAGTATGCACGCCAAAGTGCGAGCGCTGGGCAGCCGCGCGGGAAACGGCGGCTGCGCCGAGCAGCAGGACGAGCATCGCGAAAATGCGTCGCATCATCCGGTCCTCCGGTTATGGTGCGGCCTCCTCTACCCGGGGACCGGACACGGGTTCGCGGGTTCCTGCGCGCGCCCGATGGACCGGTGAGCCGTGTCACACGCGTGATGGGACCGCGCGCGCGTCAGCCCGCGAAACAGTACCCGCAGCCCTTCTCCTGCGCACGGCTCACCGCCAGCACGCCCGACGGCACGACTTGCGAGCCCGGAATGAGACCGGCGATCCACTCGGCCTTCACGGCTGCCGGGTCCATTCCCATCTTCTGCGCGACCGCGCCGCTGTAAATCGTCAGCGCGACGTTGCAGACGCCGAACTGCACGCCGCTGGCGAGCAGCGCTTCGACGCCCGTACCCGGCAGCGGCAGCGGCATCACCTTCGCGAACGTGTTGCGGACCGCCGGCGCGTCGCCGTCCTTCAGATTGAACACCTCACCCAGCTTGTACTTCGCCCACAGCTCATCCTTCATCGCGAGCGGAATCGCCGCATGCCGCAGAATCACGACCGCGGAGTTGTCCGTGTCCTTGGTGCCGTAATTGTCGTTGTAGCTGTTGAGCCAGACGCGCGGCCAGACCACCGGCATGCCGCTGTTCACCTCGGGCGCGTCGAACACCATCTTGTGCTTTCCGGTGATGCGGTTGAGCCATGCCTCGAACGACGGGTCGATCGCTTTGCTCGCGCTCGTGCGGGGCTTCGCTTCGAGACGCAGCGGCGTCAGGCTCGCGAAACCGGCAGCCGCGGCGGCGGCGAGAGTGCCCAAAAAGCCGCGCCGTCGGGTGGTGACATCGTTGAATTCGAACATCGACAGCCTCCTAGTGGTGAGTCCGTGTTGGATATGCGACATCGGGTGGTGAATCGCCGTTCGGCCAATCATTCTCTTTGCCTCGGAAATCGGGTCGCGGCCTCGCGTTGATATACGCGGCGACGTCGAACGCCTGCTGGTCGGCGAGCGTGCCGGGCGTATCGAACGGCATGTTGCGGCTGACGAACTCGGCAGCCGTGCGGACGCGCGCCATGCCGGCGCCGATATTGTAGGACCCGGCGCCCCACAGCGGTGGCGCGCCCGCCGTTCCCTCGCCCGCCGCCCCGTGGCATTTCGCACAGGAACCCGTGAACACACGCGCGCCGGCCGCCGTGTCCGCCTTGAACGCCGCCCATTTCTGCAACCGTGTGCTCGGCGCCGGGGGTGATACCGACGCGCCGCGAGACAGAAACGCGAAATAGGTGACGATGTCTCGCATATCGGCGCCCGCCGGATCGATTGCCGTGCCGTTCATGCTACGGCGAAAGCAATCGTTGACGCGATACTCGATCGTCTCGACCATGCCGCTGCGCGCGCGATACTGCGGATAGCGTGCGAATACACCCATCCACGTCCCGCTCTCACGCCGTCCTGCGTCGAGGTGGCAGCTGGTGCAGCGCAGCCGGTTGCCGACGTGGCTCGGCAGGCTGTCACGCGTCGCCGTGAGGAGCGCCCGGCCGCGCCGCACTGCGTCGCCATACGGACCCGCGGGAATGATCGAATCGACCGCCGCCGTGGCGCTCGCGGCCGCCGGCAGGCGAGCGGAATCGGCTCGAGAGCAACCGGTAATGCAGACGGTGCAGAAAAGGACAACCCACATACTGGGACGCACGGGGCGAGATAATACAACCTTCCGGGCAGGCGGGCTATCCAAGGGGAGCCTCCACCCGGGATTTCCCATGATCGCACCGTTGATCGCGTCGCTGCTGCTCGGCCTCCAAAACCAACCGCCGCTCGACTCCGCCACGATTACGCGTGTGCTCGGTCAGTTGCGCACCAGCGACTCAGTCGTCTGCGCGCTCGCCGGTCAGGCGCTGACCAACTACGGCGGGTTCTGGGGCCGGGCATACTCAGATCCAGGCATGCCGATGCCGCGTCCCATGCCCACGCCCATGCCGATGCCGGGGGGCGGGGGGGGCATTCATGTCGAGTTTCACGAGCACAATCACGACATGGATCCCGCCGTGCTGCGGGCGTTCCGCGCAGTGGTGCGCGACGAGAACCGCTGCATCCGCAACATCGCCGTGCGCGTGCTCGGCCGGCATGGCGGCTCGGGGACGTATGACCTCTTCCTGTCACTGCTGCGCGACTCACGCACCGATCTGCGCGAAAGCGGCGCCCTCGGCCTCGGCGAGCTCGAGGATTCGCGCGCGATCAGCCCGCTGAGCGACGCGCTCAGTGGTGACGCCAGCCCGCAGGTGCGCGCGAGCGCGGCGTGGGCCCTCGGCGAAATCGAAGAGAAGGTCGCGATCGACGCCCTGGCGCGCGCGCTCGGCGATCGTGCGCCGGAAGTCCGACGCACGGCCGCCTGGGCGCTGGGAGAAATCGAGGATCAGCGGGCAGTCCGGCCGCTCAGCGGCGCGCTCAATGACGCCGTGCTCGACGTGCGCCTCGCGGCGGTGTGGGCGCTCGGCGAAATCGAAGACGCGTCCGCGGTGCCGCTGCTGGTGATCGCGACGAAGGATCGCGAGCCGCGCGTGCGCCAGGCCGCGGCATGGGCGCTCGGCGAAATCGAAAGCGGGCAAGGCGTCGGCCCGCTCGAAGCGCTGGTGCGCGATCCGGTCGTCGACGTGCGCAAGACCGCCATCTGGGCCCTCGGCGAAATCGAAGACGGCAGCGGCGTCGCTCCCGCCGCGGCCGCACTCAAGGACACCGATCCCGAGGTGCGCGTGCTGGCGGCCTGGGCACTCGGCGAGATCGAAGATGACGGGGCGGTGGAGCCGCTGGTGGCGGCGCTCAAGGACAGCGACATCGACGTTCGGGCGACCGCCGCGTGGGCGTTAGGCGAGATCGAGAGCCCGCGGGCGCGCGATGGGCTCACTGCGGCGCAGCGCGATGAGGCCGGCTCGGTCCGCCATGCGGCCACCTGGGCGCTGCGGCAGATCGACGACGAAGACGATCCCAACGTGCGCGTGCACGTGCGCCCGCGCGTGAAGGTCAAGCCTTGAAGTAGTCGCGCAGCTCCTCGGCTTCACGGGTCGCATCCCAGCCGAGCAGCTTTCGCATCCGGGCGGCCACCGGGGCGACGACCCCCTGTGCGTGGTCGCGAAACTCATAGAAGAGATGCAGCCGCCGGATCAAGACGTCGCGCACGCGCACGGCCATTTCGCGCTCGACGGCATAGTCGACCTCGGCCCAGATCTCCGGCCGGCCCGCGATCAGCGGATCGCCAAGACGGCGGTCGCGATCGACGAGGTTCAGGACCGCGGCCGCCTCACTGCCGTAGTTGGCGACGAGATGTCGCGCCGTCGCCTCGGATGCGCCTCGCGCCCGCGCCGCTTCCACGAGCACCTCCAGCTCGGCGGCCTCGCCACCGGGCAGGGGCAGCCGATCGGTCGCTACGCGGCGCGCGGTGGGACGGCCATCGAGCTCGTGCAAGCGCGCCGCGACGCGGTCGACCACGTCGCGCGCCATGACACGATAGGTCGTCAGCTTGCCGCCGGCGATCGTGATCATCCCATGCGCGCTTTCCTCGATCCGATGCTCGCGCGACAGCTGTGACGGGTTCGCGTGATCCTGCCGCAACAGCGGCCGCAGCCCCACCCAGGCCGACACCACGTCGTTCGACGTCAGGTGCGCGTCCGGAAACGCGGCGTTGGCGGAGCGCAGCAGATACGTGACGTCGCTGGCGGTCACGCGGAGGGCATCGGGAGACGAGTCGGCGTCCGTGTCGGTCGTTCCGATATACGCAAAGTCGCTCCAGGGAAGAACGAACATCACCCGGCCATCGATTTGCGACAGCAGCGTCACCGCGTGCTCGTTCCCCATGCGGCGCCGCGGCACGATGACGTGAGCCCCTTTGGTCGGCCGCAGCAGCGGCGCGCCTTGAGGATCGTCGAGCCGCCGCATCATGTCGGCCCACGGTCCCGTCGCGTTCACGACGACGTGCGCGCGAATGCTCGCCGTCTGGCCGGTGAGCACGTCGCGCACGACCGCTCCCCGCACCCGTCCATCGGGCTTCAGCAGCGCCGTGGTCTCGACGTAATTGGCCACCAGCGCGCCCGCGCGCGCGGCGCTGCGGATGGTCGCGATGACCAGGCGCGCATCATCGGTCTGCGCGTCGTAGTAGAGCGCGGCCCCGATGAGCCCGCGATCCCGCAGGCCGGGCTCCACGCGCCGTACTTTCTTGGCGCGGAGCCAGCGATGCCGCCGCACGTTGCGGAAGGCGGACAGGATGTCGTAGAGCCACATGCCGGCGCGCAGCTTCCACGCCGGGATGCGCCCGCCCCGATAGACAGGAAAGAGGAAGGCGAGCGGCCGGACGAGATGCGGGGCGATCCTGAGGAGCACGCGGCGCTCGCGGCTCGCCTCGAACACCAGCCGCAGCGCTCCCTGCTCGAGATAGCGGATGCCGCCGTGAATGAGTCGCGACGAGTGCGACGACGTACCCGCCCCGAAGTCCGCTTTGTCCACGAGCGCCACGCGGAACCCGCGCAATGCCGCATCCCGCGCGATCCCCGCACCCGTGATGCCGCCGCCGATGATCAGCACATCCACGGGCGCCTCGAACATTGCGGCCAGGGATTGGGCGCGGGTTTGCTCCAACTCCCCTCCACTTGGGGCTGGTGGTAGGTTTCGGACCTCTCCCCCTGACCCCCTCTCCGCATGCGGAGAGGGGGAACGAATCTCAAAGATCGTCCCCCCTCTCCACGACGTGGAGAGGGGGACAGGGGGTGAGGCAAGGGAGGAGCAATCTAATGCCGAGTCTCAACGGTCGTCGCGTAGCTGTCATCGCCGGCGTCCGGACGCCATTTGCCAAAGCCGGCACGTCGCTGAAGGACGTGCGGGCCGTTGATCTTGCGCGGTACGCCACGCGCGAGCTGCTCGAGCGCACGAATCTGGACGGCGCCGAGGTCGACGAAGTCATCTTCGGCCAGGTCGTGCCCTCCGCGCTCGTGCCGAACATCGGGCGCGAAGTGAGCCTGCTGCCGCAGCTCCCCAAGGAAATCCCCGCATACTCGTTGAACCGTGCCTGCGCCTCCGCGAATCAGGCGATCACCGCCGGGCAGGATCAGATCGCGCTCGGCAATGCGAACGTGATCATCGCGGGCGGCGCCGAGGCGCTGTCCGACATTCCCATCCTCGCCTCGCGCCGGCTCGCCGATATCTTGGTCGAGGCGAGCAAGGCGAAGTCGCTCGGCGCGCGCATCAGGACCTTCGCGAAGATCCGACCGCGCGACCTCGTGCCGGTCGCGCCCGCGATCGCCGAGCCGTCGACCGGTGAGTCGATGGGCCAGTCGGCGGAGAAGATGGCGAAGGAAAACCACATCCCGCGCGAGGAGCAGGACCGCTGGGCGCTGCGCAGCCATACGCTGGCGGCGCAAGGCACGGCCGACGGCCGGCTCACGGCGGAGATCGTGCCCTGGCTTCCCACCCGTCCCGGCCAGGCGATCGTCGCGCAGGACAACGGCATCAGAAGCGACACGTCGCTCGAGCAGATGGCGAAGCTCAAGCCCGTCTTCGATCGCCGCTACGGCAGTGTGACCGCCGCGAACTCCTCGCCCCTCACCGACGGCGCCTCCGCGGTCCTGCTGATGAGCGACGAAGCGGCGCGGGCGCTCGGATATGAGCCCCTCACCTTCATCCGGTCGTACGCGGTTGCCGCGGTCGATCCCGGCTGGCAGCTGCTCCAGGCGCCGATCTTTGCGGTACCCAAGGCGCTGGAGCGCGCCGGAATCCAATGGAAGGACCTCGGCCTGATCGAGATTCACGAGGCATTCGCGTCGCAAGTGCTGTCGAATCTCCAGGGTTTCGCCGCCAAGGGGTGGGAGATCAACGAGGACATCATCAACGTGATGGGGGGTTCGATCGCGATCGGGCATCCGTTCGGCGCGACCGGGGGCCGTCTCGTCACGACGCTCTCTAACGAGATGCGCCGCCGCGACGTCCAGTACGGTCTCATCTCGGTATGTGCGCAGGGCGGCATGGGGTTCGCCATGGTGCTGGAGCGCCGCTAGTGGCGACGATCGCCCCACCGCTCGCTTCGCCGGCGCTCACCTGGGACGTGGACGATGGCATCGCGACCGTCGTGCTTGAGCTCAAGAGCCAGCCCGTCAACGTCATTTCCCGCGCGGTGAAAGACGAGTTTCTCGCCTGCTTTGCGGCGCTACGGGACGACGCCCGCGTCCGCGCCGTCGCGTTCTTCTCCGGAAAAGCCGACAATTTCATCGCCGGCGCCGACATCGAAGAGTTCGTGAAGCTCGGCTCGGCGGCGGAAGCGGAGCGGCTGGCGGCGGACGGCCAGGAGATGCTCGAGGGGATCGCCCGCTTTCCCAAGCCGATCGCGGTCGGCATCCACGGCGCCTGCCTCGGCGGCGGGTTCGAGTTCGCGCTCGCCTGTCATTATCGCGTCGCCACCGACTATCCCAAGACACAAATCGGGTTGCCCGAGGTTCAGCTCGGCATCTTGCCGGCGGCCGGCGGCTGTCAGCGGCTGCCGCGGCTGGTGGGCGCGCGCGCGGCGCTCGACATGATCCTCGCCGGAAAGACCGAGCGCGCGGCAAAAGCGTTCCGCCTCGGGATGGTCGACGAGCTGGTGCCGCCCGCGATCCTCGCCGAGATCACGCTGGCCGCGGCGCGCCGCATGGCCGGCGGCTGGCGACCCAAGCGGAGGCGCCGGGGTGGGGGTGGCTTCGTGGGCTTTCTGTTGGACGGCAATCCGCTCGGACGCCGGCTCGTGTTTCGTTCGGCCCGCAAGCAGGTGCTCGAACGCACTGGCGGGCATTTTCCGGCCCCGCTCGCCGCCCTCGAAGCGGTTGAATACGGCCTGCGTCACGGAATGATGGAAGGGCTGAGGCGCGAGGCGCAGCTCTTCGGACAGCTCGCGGTCACCGACGTGTCCCGCAAGCTCGTCCAGATCTTCTTCGCGACCAATCAGCTCAAGAAGGATCCGGGAGTCGCGCATGCGCCGCCGCCCATGCGCGTGGAGCGGCTCGGCATCATCGGCTCCGGTTTCATGGGATCGGGAATTGCGGGCACCGCCGTCGCGCAGGCTGAAGTCGACGTGCGGATGAAGGACGCCGATCTCGGCCGAGTCGCTCAGGGCATTCTCGCCGCGCGCGCCATCCTCGACGATCGGTTGCAGCGGCGTCGTTTCACGAAATACGAGTACGCGCGACTCGTCGCATTGCTCTCGGGGAGCGATACCTATGCCGGATTCGGTCGCGCCGAGCTGACGATCGAGGCGGTGTTCGAGGACCTCGCCGTCAAGCAGGAGGTGCTGCGGGAAGTCGAGCAGGTGCTCCCGCACGATGGCGTGTTCGCGTCCAACACCTCCACGATTCCGATCACGCGCATCGCCGAGGCGGCGCACGACCCGGAGCGCGTCATCGGGATGCATTTTTTCTCGCCCGTCGCGAAGATGCCGCTGCTGGAGGTGATCCCCGGCGCCCGCACGTCGCCGCAGACCGTGAGTACGGCTGTCGGGTTCGGGCGCCGGATGGGGAAGACGGTGATTGTCGTGCAGGACAGCCCGGGGTTCTGGGTGAACCGCATCCTGGCGCCGTACCCGAACGAAGTCGGTCATCTGTTAGCCGAAGGCGCCTCCATCGAAGAGATCGATAGCATGGCGGTGCGCTTCGGTTTCCCGGTTGGGCCAGTCACACTGCTCGACGAAGTGGGACTCGACGTGGCGCTGAAGGTCGCCGGCGTCATGCAGGAGGCGTACGGCGACCACATCATCGCGCCGCCGGGCCCTGGCGTTGCGGCACTCGTCAAAGAGGGCCGGCTGGGACGTAAATCGGGCCGCGGCTTCTATTTCTATAAGGCCGGTAAGAAGCGAGGCGTGGACGAAAGCGTCTACAATCTGCTCGGCGTGCATCCCAACGGCGGCCCGCGTCCCGCCGAGATCCTGCAGCGCCTCGTCCTGGGGATGGTGAATGAAGCGGCGCGGGCGCTCGGCGAGGGCGTGGTGCGTAATCCTCGCGACGGCGATATCGGCGCCATTTTCGGATTCGGCTTCCCGCCGTTCCGCGGCGGACCGCTGCGCTACGCCGATGACCTGGGTGCCGAGCGCGTGGTGACCGATCTCGAGCGTCTCGCCGAGCGCTACGGGGTACGCTTCGCGCCGTGCGAGGTGTTGCAGGAGCATGCTCGCCAAGGGACCAAGTTCTACTCCTGATGCTGCGCGCCGCTTTTCTCTGGTTGAGCGAGCAGCCGCGCATCTTTCGTTTCGTCCGGAAGAACGGCCTCGCCCGCAAGCTGGCGTCGCGCTTCGTCGCGGGCGAGACAGTGGACGAGGCAATCACCACGCTGCGCGACCTGAATGCCCTCTCGGCGTCCCTCGATCTGCTCGGCGAGTCCGTCCTGCACGCCGAGGAAGCACAACGCGCCTGTAAGACGTATCTCGACGTCCTCGAGCGGATTCACCGCGCGCAAGCCAACGCCAACGTCTCCGTCAAGCTGACGCAGATGGGGCTCGACATCGACGAGCAGCTGTGCCTGGGCAACACGCGGTCCATCATCCGCACGGCGAAGCAGTACGACTCGTTCGTGCGCATCGACATGGAGCAGTCCAGCTACACCGCGCGGACACTCCAGCTCTTTACCGACGTGTTCTATCCCGAATTCGGGAACGCCGTAGGGGTGGTGCTGCAGTCCTATTTGCGGCGGACCGGCGCCGACGTGGATGCGATGATCGGGTTGGGCGCCCGCGTGCGGCTCTGCAAAGGTGCGTACCAGGAACCCGAGGACGTCGCATTCCCGGACAAGCGCGCCGTGGACGCGAATTACGTCGCCTGCATGGAGCGGCTGCTCGAGCGCGGCAACTATCCCGGCATTGCCACGCATGACGTGGCCATCATCGACCACGCCAAGGCATTCACCAAGCGACGTGGGATTCCCGCCGAGCGATTCGAGTTTCAGATGCTGTATGGCGTGCGGCGCGACCTCCAGTACCGGTTGCGGCGCGAAGGGTACAACATGCGGGTGTACGTTCCGTTCGGGACGCACTGGTATCCGTATCTGATGCGCCGCCTCGCCGAACGCCCCGCGAACATCGCGTTCATCACCACGAACATTCTCAAAGAGTGGACGACACGACATTAGGCGGTTACCAACAAGTTCATGGCCGCCCCCCCGCGTTTGGGGCGGCGGACGGCCAGGCCTACTCGGTCGCCACATTCGCCGACGATGCGGCCGAAGCGGGACGGTACGGCGCCGCCCTCCTGTTCGTGCGCTGGGGCGAAGGCGAGCGCCCGGTCGGGCATCTCGAGACCGATTACCTGGCGTTCGGTTCGACACCCGCTGAAGCGCTCGCGCCGGTGCTGGCGCTGACGCTCGAGCAGGTGAAGGCTCATCTCGATGCATGCGTGATCCGTGCAGCTCACTAACGGCGTCGTCTTGGCACGCACGGCCGGCGGTTACCGGGTGCACACCGATGCCGGTGAAATCACGGCCTCGCTGCGCGGCAAACTCAAGCACCAGGATGACGATCGGGTCGTGCCGGGGGACGTTGTGGTGCTCGAGGGCTCGACCATCGCCGAAATCCGTCCGCGCCGCTCCGTGCTTGCGCGTCGGGCGGCGCAGGGCAGCAGCGGGGCCGGTCCACGGCGCGCGCAGCCGGTCGCGGCCAACGTGGATCAGGTGATCATCGTGACCTCCGCCCGTGATCCGGAGCCGAGTCCCCGGATGATCGACCGGTTCCTCGTGATCGCAGAAGCGAACGGTCTTCCCGCTGCCGTCGTCCTGAACAAGATCGAGCTCGACCGCGCGATCGAGGAGACTCTGGCGCGGCGCTTCAAGCCGGCCGGCTATCAGCTGCTGGCGACGTCCGTCAAGGCGGACGAAGGCCTGTCTGCATTGCGCGACTTGCTGCGTGGCCGGCACTCGGTCTTCACGGGTGCCTCGGGCGCCGGCAAATCGAGCCTCCTCAACGCGCTCGAGCCGGGTCTCAAGCTGCGCGTCGGGGCGATCAGCGAGAAATGGCGGACCGGCAAGCACACGACGACCGCGGCGGAGCTCGTGCCCGTGGCCGGCGTCGGGTATGTCGTCGATACGCCTGGCCTGCGGGAAGTCGGTGCCTGGGGCATCGATCCCAACGAACTGGGCGCCTGCTTTCCGGAATTCCGGCCCTATCTCGATCAATGCCGGTTCGACAACTGCCGGCACCTGGCGGAGCCGGGCTGCGCCGTCCGCAACGCGCCCGCGGGCGCGATCGATCCGGACCGTCTGGTGTCCTACGCGCGGATTTACGAGGAAGTCAGCGAGCCTTCCTGGTCCAGCGGCCGGCGTCGCGGGAGATGACGTTGGCCATCATCTGCGCGAAGGCGTCATCGAGATCGATCTGCTGCGAGTTGGCGATGCAGATCACGACGAAGAGGATGTCGGCCAGCTCCATGGCAATCGAGCCCGGCGCTTCATTGGCTTTCTTGGGCTTCGGACCGAACTGGTGATTGACCTCGCGCGCCAGCTCGCCGACTTCCTCGGCGAGACGTGCGACGTTCGCGAGCGGCGGGAAATATCCCTGCTCGAATTGCCCCACCCACTGATCGACCGCCTGTTGCGCCTCGCGAAAGCTCATGTCTGACCTCGTCGCGCCTTTTCGGGGTGAGCGGTATGCCGAGGGCGCCCGCCTCAGCCGGCTGATTGCGCCTCCCTATGATGTCATCGATTCCGCGGAGCGCGCGCGCTACGCGGCGCTCGACGCTGACAATATCGTCCACGTGATGCTGCCGGAAGCACCGCCCGGGCGACCCGAGGACGACCGCTATCGCGTCGCCGCGGAACGCCTCACCACCTGGCGGCGCAACGGCGTGTTGCGACGCGACGCGGAGCCGGTGCTGTACGTCCTGGCGCAAGACTTCACGTTGCCGACCGGCGAGCGCCGGACACGACGGGGCGTGTTCGCGGCCGTCGCCGCGGAAGGGTACGAGCCACGCCGGATTCGCCCCCACGAGCGTACGCACGCCGGACCCAAGGCGGACCGACTGGCGCTGCTGCGCGCGACCGCGACCAACATCGAATCGATCTTCTTGCTGGCGCCCGATCACGACCGCGCGCTGACGAACGCCGTGGCTCAGGCATCGCAGGGTACGCCGGATGCGACGGCAGAGTTGAATGGCGTGGGAATCCGTCTCTGGATCGTTCGCGACCCGTCCCGCTTCCCCCTTCCCCCGTCCCCCTTGTATATCGCCGACGGTCATCATCGTTACGAGACGGCGAGCGCGTACGCGCTCGAGAACCCCGCGGCCGATCGTGTGCTGGCGCTCATCGCGTCGGCGCAAGATCCCGGTCTCGCCGTGTTGCCGACGCATCGCGTGATCTTTGGTACGGGGCGGGAGCTGGAGCGGATGCTTCCGCATTGGCGGGAGTGGTTCGATGTCCAGACGGTCCCCGCGGGACGCGATCCCGTCGCTGTCCTCACCTCGTTGGGCCGCGACCGCACGGCCTGTCTGGTCGCGGACCGCTCGCGCGTCATCGCGCTACTGCTCCGCCCAGGCGCCGTGGCGGACCGGTTGCCGAGCCTGGCGCAGAGCGATGCCGTGCGCGACCTGGACGTCGCGCGTATCGAGTCGCTCGTCGTGAAGCAGATTCTTGGCGCCGAGACGTCGACGCCGATCGTGCGGTACGTCGCCGATGCCAGTGAAGCGCTGGCGATGGTCCAGCGTGGCGGGGCCGCGGTTGCGGTGCTGCTCAATGCAACCAGGGTCGATCAGGTTTTTGCGGTCGCCGATGCCGGCGACGTGATGCCGCCGAAGTCGACATGTCATCCTTGATCGCACGGACGCTGGTGGCGCGCTTGCCCTTCAGGATCTTCGCCGAGATCGGTACCCAGCCCGCGTGGCAGATGAACGCCACCGGTTTGCCGGCCTGGTACACCTCGCGCGTCAGCCGCAGCACCTTGTCGGAGCGGCGCAGCTGATCGGGCGCGAACCCACCGGGGATCACCAGGGCGTCGAAGTCGGCCGCGTCGATCTGGTCGACGTCGGTATCGACGGTGACCGGATAGCCGCGCTTTCCTTGATAGGTGCGGTCGCCCATGCCGGCCACCGTCGTGGCCGCGCCTTCTTCCTCGAGCCGGATCTTTGGGTACCACAACTCCAGATCTTCGTAGAGAGGGGCTGCGAAGAAGAGGACGCGTTTGCCTTTGAGGGTCATGCGCGGAACCTATATCTTTTCCGCCTATGAATCCACGCCTCCTGATAGTGCTCGCGGTGGTCTCAGCCTGCAGCCCAAAAGCGGATCTCGTCATCACTGGC
>WNGO01000132.1_pt1 | contig 45101 bp, 39 predicted proteins | sample 5400511 | NCBI WGS metagenome assembly WNGO01 (sample SAMN13153380, study PRJNA577476) | soil metagenome | isolation source: 20 cm soil or saprolite under Garry oak tree replicate 2 | place: USA:California | collected 2016-06-15 | reverse complement strand
GGTGAAAAACGTTCCAAACGGCATCTTCAAAAACATGAAAATGACCGCGCCGAAGAGCGCCAGCGGTACGGAGCCCAACAGAACGATGAAAGGATCGCGAAAGCTGTTGAATTGCGCCGCCAAGACCAAAAAGATCAAAACGATCGCCAACACAAACACAGGAACAAACTTGTCGCCCTCCGTGCGCAACTGGCGCGATTCGCCGGTGTAATCGATGACGTAACCTTTGGGCAGAATCTTGCGCGCTTCGTCTTCGAGAAATTTTAAAGCCGAATCAAGCGACCGTATCGGAACTCCGCTGATGGTGACGGCGTTAAGTTGCTGCATCCGATTAAGTGAGCGCGCTACGGTCTTGTGCTTGATCGTCGCCACAGTGCTCAATGGGATGAGTTTATTGTTAGGGCCGCTAACATAGATGTTTTCCAATTGCTGCGGGTTCAGACGATCGACGCGCTTGACTTGGGGAATGACCTTGTAACTGCGTCCGGCAATGTTGAAACGATTGACATAATTTCCACCAATGGCTGCGGTGAGATCCCCTCCCACTTGCTGCATATCGAGGCCGAGCGAAGCCACTTTGTCGTGGTCGAAAACAATCTCGGCCTGAGGTTGGTCGATCTTTGTATCGATGTCCGCAAATCGAAACACGCCGGCCTGCATCGCTTTCGCCTGAAGTTGTTGCGCTAATTCCAGAATTCGCTCGGGATCGGCAGTGGACGTGATGACGAAGCTCACGGGAAAGCTGTCGCTGCCCGGTAGCGCAGACGGCATCACGGGAAACATTTGAATGCCGGGAATCGCTCCGAGCTTCTGCTGGACCACCGGCAGATATGCTGCGGTGGCCGTTTTGCGTACACCCCACGGCTTTAAAACCATCCCGCCAAAACCGTTATCTGGAAATGTGATTTGAAATGTGAAGCGCGTATCCGGGATGTCGTGGAAAACTTTCCCAGCTGCATCCGCATACCGGATTGTATCGTCGATGGTCGCGTTGGCTGGTGCAGTGATAATTCCAAAGATCACACCCTGATCTTCTGTCGGCGCTAATTCCTTTGAGGCGAAGCTCGGAATCATGATGAACATGAACAGCGCCAGTGCCGAAACTCCTGCCCAAACCAGATAAACCGCTGGTCGCGCGTTGAGCGTGCGATCGAGATGACTGCCATACCAGTCGCGGAAACGATCAAACGTGCGATTCACCCAGCCGCTGAATCCGTGATCAACGTGTCCAGGACGTAGCAAATGCGCCGACATCATTGGGGACAGCGTGAGGGCAACGACGCCGGAGATGAACACCGCACCGGCAAGAGTCAGCGCGAACTCACGGAATAGCGCACCGGTTAATCCGCCCTGGAGCGCTATGGGCGTATAAACTGTCGCGAGTGTAAGCGTCATCGCGATGATCGGGCCGACCAATTCACGCGCGCCCTTCAGCGCTGCGTTCATGCGCGACATGCCTTCGCGCATATGGCGCTCGACGTTTTCAACAACAACAATCGCGTCATCCACCACCAACCCGACCGAAAGCACAATGGCCAGCAGCGTCAGCAGGTTCAGACTGAACCCGAACACCTGCATTAAAAACATGGCGCCGATGAGTGAAATCGGGATCGCCACGACCGGTACGATCACCGATCGAAAGGATCCGAGGAACAAGAAGATCACCACCATCACGATGAGAAGCGTGTCGATGAGGGTCTTTACCACTTCATGAATCGCGTCGTTGATGTAGGCAGTAGCGTCGTAAGCGATCTCTCCAGTCATCCCGGTGGGCAACTCGCGCCTGATCTGCTCCATCTCCGCGCGCACCCGCTTGATGACATCGACGGAGTTTGCATTCGGAAGAACCCAAATCCCCATGAACACGGCTTTTTGTCCGGAGAATCGGACCTCGGCATTGTAATCTTCCGCACCGAGCACCACGTCGGCTATGTCCCCGAGCCTGACCAACGTGCCTTTGTCCTCACGTACAACGAGCTTTTTAAAATCGTCTGCCGTATGCAGGTCGGTGTTCGCGGTGAGATTTACCTGAAGCAGTGAACCTTTCGTGCTCCCAACCGCTGAAAGATAATTATTTCGCGAAAGAGCGCTGCGGACTTGTGCCGGCGAAATATTGAGCGCCGCCATGCGATCAGGCTTCATCCAGATTCGCATCGCAAACGTGCGGCCGCCGAGGATGTCCGCCTTTTGCACGCCGCCAACCGCGGTAAGGCGAGGCTGCACGAGTCGCACAAGATAATCTGTGACTTCGTTCGGCTGAAGAATGTCTGAGGTAAAACTCAAATACGCCGAGGCGAATCGTGAGTCCGCCGCCTCAATACTGATTACTGGAATCTCAGCCTCAGGCGGCAAGTCGCGCCGGATCGCATCCACGCGTGAGCTGATATCGGACAACGCTTTATTAGCGTCATAGTTCAACTTCAAGCGCGCGGTAATCAGCGATTGTCCCTGTTTGCTTTGCGACTGGATGTAATCGATTCCGTCCGCCGCCGCGATCGCGCGTTCGAGCGGTGTGGTGATGAATCCGCGTACGAGTTCCGCATCCGCGCCGATGTAAACTGTGGTCACAGTAATCGCGGCGATATCGCTGCGCGGATATTGCCGCACGTTTAGACCACCCAAGCCCGCAAGCTTCGGAAAAAGAATCGGCAACACCGCTTTCGAACCGGCGATGACGATCACAAAACTGACCACCATGGCCAGCACCGGTCGCTTGATGAAAAGATCAGTGAACGATTTCATCCGATTACTTCGTCATTCGCGTCACGTATCTGCCGGCAGAGGGTTGAGCTCCGGTTTGGGCGCCAGATCATTATTAATCGTAACAGCCATCCCATTGCGTAGCTTGAACACTCCGGTGCCCACTACTTCCTGACCTGGCTTCAAGCCTTGCTTAACCGCAACAAAGTCACCTCGCACTTCCCCAATCCGCACAAATTGTTGACGGAGCACGAGTGATTCCCGCCCGCTCTTCGGGTCCTTTTGTTTCTCAATCACAAATACCGAGTCGCCGTACGGCGCATATGACACGGCTGAACCGGGGATCACGATGGTCTTTTTTGTTTCCGGCAACATGACATCCACCTTTGCAAACATCCCGGGACGCACTGCGTGATCGGGATTTTCCAGCGTCGCCTGCAACGGCACATTGCGAGTAATCGGATCCACCATCGAATTAATCGCGGTTAGTTTCCCTTTGAACTCGCGCCCGGGAAGCGCGTCAGCTCGGACTGATGTTTCCAAATCCTTGGTTAACTTCGAGACGTTTTGCTCTGGCAACGCAAAATCCACGTACACCCGATCGAGCGACGTCAGCGCGACCACTTGTTGACCGGCATTGATCATTTGTCCCACGTTCACCTGCCGAATACCAAGCTCGCCGTCGAACGGCGCGACAATCGTCTTCTTTGCAATATTGGAGCGCATCTGATCGACGATGGCATTCAGCCTATTGAATTTCGATTCGGCCGCATCAATTTCAGCTTTGGAAATTACTTTCTTCGATACCAGATCGCGTGCCCGTTCCAAGTCCGTGCGCGCAAGTTCGGCTTCGGCTTGTGCTGATCGCAACAATGCTTCCTCCTGGGAGACGTCCAGCCTGACGAGCACGTCTCCTTTCTTTGCTTGCGCGCCGTTCTCAAACCGGATTTCGCCTACTGTCCCGCCTAGCTCCGTGGACACGACCGCGCCTTGCGCAGCGCTCACAGATCCCACCGCCGATAGCCGCGGAGCCCAGTCTTCCTCCTTCACCGCTGCGCTCGTGACCGTTGTAACCGGCAGCATCTTCGGGCTGCTCATCATTTTGCCGATTTGCAGCGCTTTAATGCCGACGACGAAAATCAGGATCGCCGCGAGCAACCCGATCGCCACACCCAAACCTCCGCGACTCCGTCTCACGTTGGTTTCGGTCGAAATATTTTTTGCCACATCATGCATAAGTGAGTTCTGCCTCCGGTTTGAACAACAAACGCCAGAGCCTCCGCGTTACTTCCAGTTGTCGCTCGCGCCGTTCCGCCGCGGTCATCTGGTGCGGGCGCAATACATCGAACATCAACATTCCTCGCGCGACGGCGAAAATTAATTCTGCCAATTCGATCGGAGAAAGGCCGTGCGTGGCGTTTTTTGCTTCGGGCGCCCGCGTGATCAGTTCGGTCACGCCATCCATGGCCGTTTGCAAAACATCCCGCACCAGATCGGCTACACGGGGATTGCGTGACGCTTCGGCGTAGAGATCGACCACGAAGGCCGACACAACTTGCGGCGCGTCTTCGCAACAATGCGCGGTGAACAGAATTTCGAGCGACTCGAGCAACGTCGGCGCTTGCCGCGCGCGCTCCAACATTTCGCTAATCTCTTTCTTGTGGCGGTCCGCCATCGCGGAAATGACCGCTTCCTTATTTTCGAAATAGCGATAGATCAACCCAACGCTGATACCAGCTTCGGCACTGATGTCGTGCATGCTGGCTTGGTGAAATCCACGTTTGGCAAAGCAGACTAGAGCGGCATCGAGGATTTGGGAACGTCGATCGGGATTAGAAGATTCTATCTGGGATTGCGGCATAGGTTGGGAAGATGAATGAACGTTCATTCATTGTCAACACTTACTTGGCAAATCCCCGAGTTTCAGTAGGGACGCCGCACTAGGGCGTCCGGTCGGTCCCGCGCGCCAACCCTACCCTCCTGCGCTTACACATCCGCCGCGGTTTTGTTTCAAGATTTCGTATCGAATACTGCTTCCACGGTGTGATGCGACATAATCGGCACCGGTTGCGCTGTCGACTCGAGCCGGGCGAAAGGATCTGGTGTTGGTTGGCCGATGAATTGCAAAATTGCGGCGACCACACTCAAAACACAGGTGGCAAACACCGCGGTTTCCATTACGCTCCGGCCCTTCTCCTCCGAGCGGACCAGAAGCCTGTAGATCGATTGAGCTTCATTGTTCATAATTTTAAGACGCCGCGGAGTTCCCGCTTTGTCTAAGGTTTGTTGTTCGTTCATGATTGGTTTTGAACGTTGGATGCAATGGCGCCGTGAATTGGATTCAAACAAAAACAAGTTTGTTGGGGAGATTCCCTCCAAACATGCCCTATCTCATTGGAGTTTCCGGCGGACGCGATTCCGTGGCGCTCTTGCATTGGCTGATCAATCTCGGTTACAGGAAACTGATTGTCTGCCATTTGAATCATCAGTTACGCGGGCGCTCAAGCGATGCTGACGCGGGGTTTGTAAAAAATCTCGCCGCGAAATATGAGCTGGATTTTGAAGTGGGCGCGGCAAACGTTCGCGCGTTTGCGAAGAAAAAGAAGACATCGGTGGAAACCACGGCACGTAATGCGCGCTACTCGTTTTTCGCCAAAAATGCGAAGCGCCACGGTTGCCACACGATTTTTCTAGCGCATCACGCGGATGATCTTGTTGAGACTTTCCTGTTAAACTTGATCCGGGGCGCCGGTCTCACTGGCCTGGCAGCAATGCGCGATGTTTCTATCCGACACATTGGTGGCGTCGACTTGAAGATCGTGCGCCCGTTGCTCCCAGTCTGGCGCAAGGACATCGATAAATACGTTCGTGAATGTCATCTAAAATTTCGCGAAGATGCCACGAACAAAAAGCTGGCCGCGACTCGCAATCGCATTCGCAACCGTATCATTCCGTATCTGGAAAAAAGTCTTGGCCGAAACGTCCGTCAGAACATTTGGCGCACAGCCGTGATTGCCGCCGAGGAAGAGAAATGGCTCGACAGCGAGGTGCCGGATTCAGCCAATGCTGATCTTTCAGTACCAAGACTTCGTGCACTACCCGTTGCACTCCAGCGTCGAGCGATTTTGAAATGGCTGCGGGCACAAAACATGCCTGACGTCGGCTTCGACATAATCGAGCGTGTGCGTTTGCTCGTTGACCGCGAAGCTTCCTTCGCGAAAGTGAATCTTCCGCGAGATCGACACGTGCGCCGCCGCGCCGGGAAGATTTTCATCGAATAAACTTGTAGAGGCGCTTGTGCCAAGCGCCTAGTCGTTGAATCGGCGGCTGACACACAGCCGCCGCTACAACATCTGTGAAAATCCGCCTGCATCGCCGTAGCCTGCGGCGAAGGTGCGTGTAATCTGTGGCTAATGGCCTCTGACATCCGCGTTCGTTTCGCCCCCTCACCTACTGGTTATCTGCACATCGGCGGCGCGCGCACTGCGCTGTTCAACTGGCTGTTTGCACGGCACCATGGCGGGAAATTTGTGCTGCGCATCGAAGACACAGATATCAAGCGAAATACAGAGGAGGCGATGGCCGCTATTTATGAGGGGTTAGAATGGCTTGGCTTGGACTGGGACGAAGGCCCTCACGTCGGCGGCGATTTCGGACCTTATTTGCAGAGCGAACGGACAGAACTGTACGAGCGCTACCTAAAAAAACTTCAGGACGCCGGTCACATTTTCGATGACCAGGGTGCATTGCGATTTCGTTCGCCGCGCGAGCACGTGATCGTTGATGATCTGGTTGCGGGCAAGATCGACTTCGATCTCAGCAATCCGGCAACGCACCCCGACATGACGATTCGCCGTCCGGACGGCTCATGGATTTTTCATTTCGTCAACGTGATCGACGACCTTGAAATGAAAATCTCGCATGTGATCCGAGGCGAAGATCATCTCTCGAACACGCCGAAGCACATAGAGATTTTTCGCGCGCTCGGCGCGAAGCCACCGACGTACGCGCATATCCCGCTCATTCTCAACCGCGACGGATCGAAAATGAGCAAGCGCGATGAAGGCGCGCGCGTCGAGTATTACATCCGACGCGGCTATCTACCAGCAGCGCTGCGCAATTATCTCTGTCTGCTCGGTTGGTCGCCAAAAGACAACCGTGAGAAAATCGATATCGAGGAAATCGTCCGGATTTTCGATCTGAAAAACGTTGGGCGCAGCTCGGGCACATTCGATCCCGACAAATTACACTGGTTGAATGGCGAATACGCGCGCGAGCTGAATGACTCCGAGTTTTACGATCTTGCCGTCGGAAGGTTGAAATCGAGCGGTGTGAAACTGGACAAATTTCCGGAGAAGTACGTCCGCGCGGCGTTGCAGACCTGCGAAGGTAAGATCAATACGTTTGACGAGCTGCCCGCCTATTGCGGATTCTATTTCACCGACGATTTCGATTACAACCCAGCAGGCGTAGCCAACCATTTTACCGCTGAGAACAAGCCGCGGCTGAAAGCAGTTCGCGAGGCGCTAAGTGCGCTTGAGAAATTCGACGCTAACAACATCGAAACGACACTAAAAAGAACAGCGTCAAAGCTCGGCGTAAAAGTCGGCGCAGTCGTTCATCCCACGCGACTCGCTGTGACCGGCAGTAACGTGGGACCGAGTCTCTATCATTTGCTCGAGGTTCTCGGGAAAGAAAAAGTGCTCGTCCGCATCGATCGCGCGCTTTCGATATTCTAACACGCTGTCACCCGAGCGAAGCGAGGGACCTCTGACAGACTCAGAAGATCACGTCACGTACTTTGTGCGATCCATCACCCAGCGTGAGATCCTGCGTCGTCTTCACGACTCAGGATGACACGCAAATTATTTCTTAGCCTCCTTCGCCCAAGTGTCTCTGAGGGTAACTGTCCGATTCCACACCTGTTTTTCGCGGGTAGAATCTGGATCGAGCGCGAAATACCCGAGCCGTTCGAATTGATAACGCTCTACGGGACGCGCATCCGCCAGGGCGGGCTCGCATTTCGCGCTCACCACTTCCAGCGAATGGGGATTGATGAATGATTTGAAATCACCGCTTGCGTCGGGTTCCGGAACCGTGAAGAGCCGATCATACAAGCGGACTTCGGCGTCGATCGCATGCGAGGCGCTCACCCAGTGAATGGTCCCCTTCACTTTGCGGCCTGCTGTTGGTCCACCTGATTTACTATCGAGATCAACAGTGCATCGGAGCTCGCTAATATTGCCCTTTTCATCTTTTACCACTTCATCGCACTTGATGATGTAAGCGTATTTCAGGCGCACTTCGCCGCCTGGTTGCAGTCGGAAATATTTCGGCGGCGGCGTTTCCATAAAATCATCGCGCTCGATGTAAAGGTCGCGACTGAAACAAATTCTCCGCATTCCGGCATCCGAATCCTCGGGATTGTTGATCGCATCGAGTTCTTCGGTTTTTCCTTCGGGATAATTCGTCAGCACGATTTTGATGGGCCGTAGCACGGCGAGCCGCCGGGTGGCTATGCGATTGAATTCGTCGCGCATGGTATGTTCCAGCAGCGCCATATCGGTCATGCTCGGATACTTCGTGATGCCGATGTTGTAGGCGAACGTGCGCAACACGCCGGGCGTCACACCACGCCGGCGCAAGCCGGAAATCGTGACCATGCGCGGGTCGTCCCACCCGCTCACCAGTTTTTCATCGACGAGCTGGATCAATTTGCGCTTGCTGATGACCGAGTAGGTCAAATTGAGCCGCGCAAATTCATACTGATGTGGACGCGGCTCCGGAAATTCCAGCGCGTCGAGGATCCAGTCATAAAGCGGCCGGTGCACTTCGAATTCCAGCGTGCAAATCGAGTGCGTGATCCCTTCGATGTAATCGCTGAGCGTGTGCGCCCAGTCGTACATTGGATAAATGCACCATTTCTCCCCGGTGCGATGATGCGATGCGTGCCGAATGCGGTACAGCACCGGATCGCGCAGCCATACGTTCGCCGCGTTCACGTCAATTTTCGCGCGTAACGTGCGTGCGCCGTCGAGAAACTCGCCCGCCTTCATTCGCGCAAACAGATCGAGATTTTCTTCGACCGAGCGATCGCGAAAGCAGCTTGCTTTCCCGAGGCGGCGATACGCATCCGTTTCTTCGGGTGTCATGTCACAAACGTATGCCTTGCCTGTGCGCACGAGATCCACCGCGTATTCGTAAAATTGCTCGAAATAATCTGACGCATACAACGGTGCGCCCCCGATATGGTTATCGGCCCAGCTATCGACCAACCAACGGACATCAGTCATGATTGACTGGACATACTCGGCTTCCTCCTTTGTCGGGTTCGTATCGTCCATGCGAACGTTGCAGATGCCGCCAAACTCCCGCGCGATCCCGAAATTCAGACAGATCGATTTCGCGTGACCGATATGTAGATAGCCATTCGGCTCGGGCGGGAAGCGCGTGCGGATTTGTTTGTATTTTCCCCTACGAATGTCTTCCGCGATGATGTCGCGAATAAAATCTGACGGTGAATTTTCAGTCGAAGCTGTCATTGCGCTTGTGCGTGCTTAGTATTCTCGATTCTCTACGAATGGAAAAAAAGCAAACCACTGACCGTTACACGCTTGCGGACTTGGAAAACTGGTCTGCCGTTGCGGGGGAACTCGAGCCTCCGGTTCGCCTCGGCATTTTTGGCGATCCGGTAGCGCATTCGCTCTCGCCGCAAATGCAAAACGCCGCTTTGCGCGCCTGCGAGATCGACATGCAATACGCGCGTTTTCATATTCGCACGAACGAGTTGCGATCGGCCCTACTGTTTTTACGCACGCTGGATTTCGTTGGAATCAATGTGACCGTCCCGCACAAGATCGCAGCGTTCAAGCAAGTCGATGAGACGGACGAATCCGCGGCTCGCGCGGAAGCGGTAAATACGATTCGTGTTCGCGATGAGAAACTGATTGGGTCAAATACGGACGGTGAAGGATTCCTTCGGGCGATTCGCACTGAATTCTCGATCGATCTTCGCGATCTGCGTGTGATGATCATCGGCGCTGGCGGTGGGACGGGGCGCGCTATAGCCTGGCAATGCGCGCTGGAAAGTTGTGAGCGCCTTGTTCTGGTGAATCGCACCTTGGAAAAAGCAAACGCACTTGCCGAGCAATTGCGGCCGTTTTTGTCCGACGCCCGGGTCTTAGGTCCCGCGACGCGGCTGGAGGCGGTCGCATTAGATGAGTCGGCGATGCGAGTGCAACTTGCCGACATCGATCTGATCGTTAATGCCACGCCGCTGGGAATGAATCCGAGCGATCCGACACCCGTGCCGGCGCGATTGCTCGCGCCGCATCACATCGTATTCGATTGCGTTTACGGCTCATCGAAGACCGCATTGTTCCGCGCAGCCACTGAAGTTGGCGCGCGCGGCGCGAACGGCTTCTCGATGTTACTACATCAAGGGGCTCTCTCGTTTTCCACCTGGTTCGACCGCGAAGCTCCGATTGAAGCAATGCGCGCAGCTTTGTACGCATTGTAGTGGCGCTCGCCGCGGCGAGCGCCGGGCGGCTGACACAGCCGCCGCCATACTCGCTACGTTTGTAAATGGCTGAGAAACCGCCATATTAGCAGATGGTAACTGCAGGGGTAAATTTCGATCGGGCTACCCACCTGGCTGCACCCCGCAGCCGCGTCGCCCACAGGGCGACGGCTACAGTAGGCGATCTTGCAGAAGAATTGTCAGAGCTCAAGCGCCAGCGAAACGCTGTTATTCTCGCGCATAATTATCAGGTCCCGGAGTTGCAGGATGTTGCGGATTTTGTCGGCGACTCGTTAGGCTTGAGTTATCAGGCCGCGAAAACTGACGCGGACGTCATCTTGTTTTGTGGCGTCCATTTCATGGCGGAAACAGCCAAGATCATTAATCCGACCAAGCGTGTGATTTTGCCGGATCTCGATGCCGGCTGCTCGCTCTCCGAATCGTGTCCGCCGGAAAAGCTGGCGGAGTTTCTGAGACAGCACACGGACAAAAATTATTACGTGATCGCCTACATCAATTGCAGTGCTGGCGTGAAAGCGCTGGCCGACGTGATTTGCACCAGCGGCAACGCAGACAAGATCGTTCGCACAGCGCCAGTCGATCGAAATATTCTCTTTGTTCCGGACCAAAATCTCGGCGCATGGGTAATGGAACGCACAGGACGCAGAATGGATTTGTGGCAGGGCACCTGTTACGTGCACGTCGAGTTCACGGCGCGCAGCATAAACAAAATCCGCGAACAATATCCAGATGCCCCCGTCGTTGCGCACCCTGAGTGTACCTACGCTGTGCGCATGCTCGCAGATGAAGTTTGTTCCACCGAAAAAATGGTGACCTTTTGCAAGGAATCTCCCGCGCGCGAGATCATTGTGGTAACCGAAGCTGGCCTGTTGCACCGACTGCGCAAAGAAATCCCAGGTAAGACATTCATTCCTGGCCCGACAGACAATTGCTTTTGCGGTGAATGCCGCTTCATGAAGATGAACACGTTGGAGAAGGCTTACGATGCTCTGTTGAACATGGAACCCGAGATCACTTTGCCCGAGCCGGTGCGCAAAAGAGCGGAAAAACCGATCCTGCGCATGCTTGAGTTGAGCAAATGACGTGAGCTGCGCGCCGCGTGCCTGACATAGCTCACGCATGCCGCCTGAAATCTCTGTCGGTTAGACATCTTTCCCTGAGCGCCAGGCTGGAAGCCTACAACGCAATCTGGGATGATGTCTGAATGACCGCCAAAGCATGACCGCCGCTGTAAAATCCATCGACGAACGACTCGATCGGCTTCACAAGGGCGGGATCATCGATCTTCATTTCGACTTGCCGATGGATTTGTACGAAAAACGCGATCGCAAGAATGTTCTGGAAAGCGAATTTTTGCCAGAATTCGACAAGGGGAACATCGGCGTTCTCGCCGTGGCGGTTTATATTGAAGACCGTTATCTACCGGAGACCTGTCTGCGCGTGGCGCTCGATCAAATCGCGCGGTTGTATGCTGAGATACAGACGTGCAAGCGCTTAGCGATTTGCAAAAGCTTTCGTGAAATTCAGAAGGCACGCGAAACAGGCAGAATCGCACTGCTCATCACGATGGAGGGAGTGGAACCGTTCGGGACAGACCTGGATTTGTTGCGCGTCTTTTATGAACTGGGTGTGCGCTCAATCGGGCTTACACACGCCCGAAGCAATTCGGCGGGACATGGCGGAGCCTTCGCAGCGACCGGTTCGCCGCCGCAGGGTCTAACCAGCTTTGGGCGCGACGTGGTGCATGAATGCGAGAGCCTCGGCGTCATTATTGATCTCGCCCACATCAATCCGGCCGGGTTTGACGAAATTTTATCGATCACAAAAAAGCCACCCATCGTGTCGCACGCAAACGTCCGTTGCTATTACGATATCGAACGCAACATCAGCGATGAACAAATCAAAATGATCGGCGAACGGCGCGGTGTAATTGGTGTGAACTCGGTGCTGGTGAGCCCGAGAGGCGACGAGAGCACGATGGATCGTTACATCGATCACATCGAACACATCGCCAATTTGATTGGTACCGACGGAGTCGGGATCGGCTTCGATTTCTTCGAGTTCATCTACTGCCAGTGGCCTGAATCAAGGCAAAAAGAGCTCGCTACAAAATTCACCACTCCGCATTTCATTCCCGATCTAAGGAACCATTCCCACGCGCGCAATCTCACTCGCAGGTTAATCGAGCGCGGATTCAGCGACGAGCAGATCGAAAAAATCTTGCGAGAAAACTGGATGCGAATTTTTAAAGAGGTTCTTTAGCCCGCAATCTAACGGGCCGGAATAGAAATTGTATAAGTGATCAACGCACAAACCGCCACCATTCCGATCATCGCGATGATAAATATCGCGTCCGCGATCTTTTCAAGGCGATGCATTCTGCGCAGACCTCGCGAGCGAAGGGCCCAATAAGAAAGCAGACAAGAGAGCAGAAACAGCAGCGCGTCCACGGCAAGCAAATCATCCGCTAGCGTATCCGCGGATCCAAGTGTGATGACAACGCGGATCAATCCAATGACGGTCAGACAAACGCCGACCATTGCGGAGGAGACCGTGAAGATGTGGATGCAAATATCCTGCTCCAGATGGGAGTTTGGGTCGCGCCGCCCATTCGTTTCTCCTTTCATTGCGACCAGTATTTAGACTGCCCGCGAAACCGACTGTTCAGAGAATTACGGCTCTGATAGGAAAGCCGAAGAGAGGCCAACGATAATCGTGTGAAATTCCTTAATCTGACACGGCGCACGGAGATTGGCGCGAACTCGTACTACCTTGAGATCGGCGGCCACAGGCTGGTGCTCGATTGCGGGATGCATCCAAAGAACACAGGGGAGGATGCGTTGCCTTACTTGAAGGCAATCGCTGGCCGGGACATTGAAGCAATACTGATTTCGCACGCGCATCAAGATCACATCGGCACTTTGCCTCTGATAATGCGACGCTTTCCAAGTGCACGTGTGTTTATGACGGAAGCTACGGCCGAGGTTGGCAGCGTCCTTTTGCACAACTCCGTCAACGTCATGACACGACAACGTGAGGAGGTTGGAGAGGCGTCCTATCCCCTTTTCACCCATCGAGAAACTGACAGAGCGTCGGAACGCTGGCGTCGCTGTCCGTTGCGCCAGCGAATTTCCATTGCCGGCGAACGGGCGCCTCAGCGCGAAAGAGAAGCGCTGGCGTTCGAGTTTTTTGAGGCCGGACACGTGCTCGGTTCAGCCGGAATCCTAGTGCGGGCCGAAGGCAAAACCGTCTTTTACACCGGCGACGTCAATTTCGACGATCAGACCATCATGCAAGCAGCAGTCTTCACCGAAGAGAAAATCGATGTGCTAATCATGGAATGCACGCGAGGTGATCACGCGAAGCCCGGCGGCTGGACGCGGGCCGGTGAAGAGCGACGGTTCGCTGAGGCGCTCGAGAGCGCTTTCGAGCGCGGGGCGTGTGTGCTCATCCCAGTCTTCGCGTTGGGCAAAACGCAAGAGATCCTGGCAATGCTTTACAAGTTCCGCCGTCACCGGCTCCTGCCGGAGTTTCCCATTTATATCGGCGGACTCAGTTCGAAGTTCACCGATATTTATGATCGGCGCGCGCATACGACGCGTCGACAATTGCCGCGCCTGCAACTCATGAGGGAAGCAGCGCCGTTCATTTTGAATGATGAAACCGTACGCGATGCGCTGTTGCGTGCGCGGCGCGCATATGTCCTTTCCAGCGGGATGATGATTCCAAATACGCTCTCTAATGTTCTTGCGCGCAGACTGATCGAAAACCCGCAGCACTCGATATTTTTCGTCGGCTACGCGAATCCTGAATCGCCTGCCGGTCTTCTGCGGGAGGCGGGCAAGGGCGGCGAGGTCGCTCTTGATCCTGATAAACCACCCGAACGCGTCCGCTGCAATATCGAACAGTTCCAGTTTAGCGCACACGCGACCCGAGAGGGACTGATCGAATACGCCAGGAAAATTTCGCCGCGCAAGATTGTTCTGGTGCACGGTGACCCACCGGCGGTGGAGTGGATGCGCGCGACGCTGGTTGCCGAGCTTCCGAACACAGACGTGATTGTCCCGACGCCAGGCGAGGAAATCGGACTGTAGTGGCGCTCTCGGAGCGCCGACCGGAGCATTGTTCAACGCAAGATTGGTGCGACGGTCAGAGACCGTCGCTACAGCAAATGCGCATCGCTTCGTGGAATATCAACTCTCTTCGCAAACGACAGGATCGTCTGCTTGCGTGGTTGGACGAGACCAAGCCGGACATCGTCTGCTTGCAAGAGACGAAATGCCCCGATGAACTGTTTCCGGCACTCGCTTTGCAAGCGGCTGGATATCGCTGCGCCTACCATGGGGAGAAGTCGTACAACGGCGTGGCCATTCTCGCGAACAGTGAGCCGCATGACGTCCGCCCGTCACTTTGCGATGAGGTAGGTGATCCGCAGGCGCGGGTAATCGCCGCGACGATCGGCGACGTGCGCGTCTTCTCGATCTACGCGCCGAATGGTCAGGCGCTTGGTTCGCCAGCATATCAGTACAAACTGCGTTGGTATCGCCGGCTCCGTAATTGCATTGCGAAAGAAAAATCGGACGATGTCGTCGTCTGTGGCGATTTCAACGTCGCGCCGGAGGACATTGACGTTTACGACGCAGACCTGTGGCGGGGAGCCATCATGGCGTCGGATGGCGAACGCGCGGCATTCCGAGAGCTATGCGAACTCGGCTTGCGGGACACACTGCGAATTCATCACAAGGAAGGCGAGCTTTTCAGCTGGTGGGATTATCAGATGCGCGCGTTTGAAAAAAATCGCGGCCTCCGGATCGATGCAATTCTGGCGAGCGAAAAACTGGCAAAGAGATGCAGCGCATCAGGAATCGATATCGAGATGCGCGAAGGCAAAGACCCTTCCGATCACGCGCCGGTATGGGCAGAGTTTTGAACTCAGTAAGAAGTGAGAGGTGCGTAGTAGAGCGGGAACCCAAAGTAACTTCTCACTTCTCACAGCTCACCTCTGACGTTCTACTAACCCGATCAACAACCGCTGATGCATCTCCGCATTTCTAATCCGCCGCCGAAACCGCTGATGATCTGGGACGGCGAATGCCATTTTTGCAAGAGATGGATCGAACGGTGGCGGGAAATCACCGGAGGTAAGGTCGATTATGCTACATATCAAGATGCAGCGCATCGCTTCCCCGAAATTCCGGTCGAGCAATTCAAACGCGCAGTCGCTTTGATTGAGCCAGACGGCGAAGCTTTTTTTGCCGCGGAAGCCGTCCATCGCTCGTTGAGATACAGATCTTCAAGAAAATGGCTCGCCTGGAGTTACGATCACATTCCGGGTTTCGCGGCGATTTCGGAAACCGCTTACAAGTTTATCGCTCGGCATCGCAGTCTCGGCTCAGCTGTTACTCGATTGCTGTGGGGAAAAGACGTGCGGCCACCGACTTACTTTTGGGCACGGCGTTGGTTTCTGCGCGCGCTCGGCCTGACCTATCTGATCGCGTTTGTGTCGCTCTGGGTACAAGTGGACGGGCTGATCGGCGGCGATGGTGTGTCGCCCCTGAATCAATTCCTGCCGGCAGTTCGGGCACAACTTGGACGGGACGGCTATGCTCTCCTGCCGACGCTTTGCTGGTTCGACTCGAGCAACACCTTTCTCCATTTCCTTTGCGGCGGCGGTGTTGTTCTTTCTTTGCTTTTGATTTTCGGGATCGCACCGGCGATTTCACTCGCCGCACTTTTCATATTTTACCTGTCGCTCACCATCGCTGGGCAAACGTTCCTGAATTTTCAATGGGACGTTCTGCTGCTCGAGACCGGTTTCCTGTCGATCTTTTTTGCGCCATGGCGACTTTGGCCAAAGGATCTCATGTGGCGGCCGGGGTCAACGTCCCCGGCTACAGCGGCTCCTGTTTCGCGTGCGGGTTTGTTTTTGCTCAAATTTCTTCTGTTTAAACTGATACTGATGTCCGGCGTGGTGAAGCTCACCAGCGGGGACGACTCATGGGGTTGGCTGAATCATTCCTTTCACTGGAGCGCACTGACGGCGCTTGATTATCATTACTGGTCACAACCGCTGCCCACGATGTTCGGTTGGTGGGCAGACAAAAGCCCGGAATGGTTCAAGCATTTTTCAGTCGCATTTTGTCTCGCGGTCGAAATTGTCGTGCCGTTTCTTATCTGGGCGCCACGGCGCCCACGGCTCATCGCCGCTGGATTGATGATCTTTCTTCAACTCGCGATCGCCATTACCGGCAACTATTGTTTCTTCAATCTACTAACGATTGCGTTGTGTCTGCTGTTGATTGACGACGCGTCAATCGGGCGGAAACATGCGACGGTCAGAGACCGCCGCTATAGTGATCAATTGTGCAGCTACGCGGCGATTGCCGTGATCGTTGTAACGTTGCCGATCAATGCGTGGTTGATATTCAGCGCGTTCAAACCCCGGGCTCGCCCCCCACACGCACTCGCAAATCTTTACGAACAACTTGAAGCGTTTCGAATCGTGAATGGCTATGGGCTGTTTCGGGTGATGACAAAGGACCGCTGCGAGATCGTGCTCGAAGGCAGCGCGGAAGGTGTTGAATGGCTGCCCTACGAATTCAAATGGAAACCGGGCGACGTTAAACGTGCGCCGGGCTGGTGCGCGCCGCATCAACCGAGGCTCGATTGGCAGATGTGGTTTGCGGCTTTGGAAAGACCGCAGCAAAATCCATGGTTAGTCGGGCTTATCGTCAGACTCTTGCAGGGCTCAGACGACGTGAACCGGTTGCTTGCGCATAACCCATTCCCAGAGAGGCCGCCTCGCTACATCCGCGCAATGTTTTATCGTTACCGATTCACGACTGTGAGCGAGCTTCGGCAAAACGGCACGTGGTGGAAACGTCAGCAGCTTCGGGAATATCTGCCGACGGTCTCCCTGGATCAACTGCGCCAGCCTTGAGAAATGGGTGTCGCACGGTATAGTTCGCCGCGATGGCGAAGGAAGGACCGATCGTAACCGAAGGCACGGTGACCCAAGTGCTGCCTGGCACGATGTTTCGCGTCGATCTTCCCGGTCAACGCAACGTGCTTGCCCATATCTCTGGTAAAATGCGGAAGCATTTCATCCGTATTGTCCCCGGCGATAAAGTCTCCGTGGAGCTTTCGCCTTACGATTTGACAAAAGCTCGCATTATCTTTCGCGAACTATAAACGCGAAGTGCGTCCGTGATGCGATAACTCGGTGTTTGCTGATTTACCAAAGCACACGGATAGTTACTGCGAAAATCAACTGGAGATTACCAATGGCAGAAGAAAACAAAGCAGAACAGAAACCGTCCGCGACCGCGGCCGCCCAGGATAAATTGCAAAGCAGCAGAGACCACGCGCGCAGAGCAGCGGAAGATTTGAAATCAGCCGCAGGCGCTTTGGCCGAAGATTACCGCGGTAAGGCAGAGCAGGCTTGGGACGAGGCACGTGGCAAGGCAGAACAAGCATGGGGTGACGCGAGGGATCGCGTCCGGACGTTCCAAGAAGATGCAGAGCAATACGTGCGCGAAAATCCTACAAAGGCAATTTTCACGGCGCTCGGAATTGGGTTCGTCTTGGGTTTGATCTTCCGGCGCTAACTCCGAAACACCTCGGAGATGATCAGCGAGAGCCCTCGGTCGCGCAATCCCGCGGGGCATGCCGGTTTACTCGAGAATCTCCTGGCGCTCGTTACCGCGCTTGCGGAGTTTTTTGAGAGCCGCTTTGCTCTTTTTGCCCAGGAATCGAAAGCGGCCGCGGTGCAACTACTCATATTGGCCGGTTGCCTGATTCTTGCGCTGCTCTTGTGCGCGTTGGGTTACGTTTTTCTCATCACGGGAGTGGTTGTGGGGCTGGCCCACTTGCTTGGAATTTCATGGGCTTGGATAGCGCTGGCCGCTGCCGCAGTGCATTTCATTATTGCGATGGTTTTGCTTCTGGTCGCGCGCAGCCGCATCACCAAACCGGTTTTTCGCACGACGCTAGCGGAATTAAAGAAGGATCGCCAATGGCTGAAAAATCTGGACGTAACAAATCAATCGACGAGCTGACGACGGAAATCGCGGAGTCCCGTGAACGTGTAAGACGCGATTTACGCGGCCTGCAGTACGAATTGGATTTCCCCGCGAAATTCCGCAGGTCATTTCGAAAACAAACTGTTTCGTGGATGTCTGCCGCAGCCGCTGTTGGCGTGCTGGTGGCCTTGGCGCCGATGCGGAAGAAAAAGATTTATGTCGACGCAAAAGGCGCCCGTAAATCACAGAAGAAGCTGGTCGAAACCGGGTTTGCGCTGGCAGTGCTCAAAATCGTTGCAAACATGGTTCGACCAGTGATTGTCGAGTTCCTGAAAAATCGCCTCACGGGTTTTGCAGGGCAGTCGCGCCGTAAAACATGAGTCCTATGCGTCTAACGTCTTGCAAGGGGTGCGGCTCGTTTTAGCATTTACGCGCGCAGCTGGGCCGGGTAATCATTCCGGCAGTTTGCAATGATCCCAAAGATTTCAGCTCCTCCCGTCGCATCACATCCGCTGCCGAGCGTCGATGATTATCTAGAGATCGGCCAAAAGGCCGGCGCCTCAGACGTTCATCTGGGCGTGGCCGCGCCGCCCATTTGGCGAGTAGATGGCGCCCTTGAGCCAATGTGGCCGGATGCGCCAGCGCTGACCGGAGAGCAGACGCTAGCTTTGACAGAAGCCTTCGTGCCGGAAGTCTATAAGGAAGAGCTCAACAGCCGCGGCGATTCCGACTTCGCTTACCAAAACGAGTTCGCTCGCTACCGGACGAGCGTCGTTCGGCAACGCCTCGGGGTTGAGATTGTTTTTCGAGTGATCAACACGCATGTCCGAACCATGGACGAACTCGGATTACCTGAGTATCTCAAGCTGCTCACTCGCTATCAGAATGGCCTGATTCTCGCCACAGGTTCAGTCGGCACCGGTAAGTCCACGACGCTCGCAGCGATGATCGAGCAGATCAACACGGAGCGACGCGATCACATCATAACCCTCGAGGACCCGATTGAATACATCATCCAATCGAGAAACTGCCACGTTAGCCAACGCGAAGTGTTCACGCACACTGAGTCGTTCGCCACGGCCTTGCGCGCCGCTCTCCGGGAAGATCCTGACGTGATCATGGTCGGCGAAATGCGCGACTTGGAAACAATCTCACTCGCGATCACAGCGGCCGAAACCGGGCATCTTGTTCTGGCAACGCTCCACACGAGCAACGCTTCTCGTACGTTGGATCGATTGTTGGATGCGTTTCCGCCGGAACAACAGGAACACGTCCGGGTAATGGTAGCGGAATCCTTGCGCGGCGTAATCAGCCACCAGTTGATACCAAAAAAAGACGGAACCGGTCGCGTGCTTGCGCTGGAAATTCTCACCAATACGCCGGCTGTGTCCAATGTAATTCGTGAAGCTAAAACGTACATGTTACCAGGCATTATTCAGACCGGCAAAAAACAAGGCATGCGTTTGATGGACGACGCGCTGATCGATCTTTATGACCGCGGCCTGATCAGCAGCGAAGAGGCCTATGAGCGCGCCGACCAAAAATACGTTGTCCGACCACACTTGAAAATGTAACCGCCGTTCTGAAATGGCCTACGTCGACCAATTTCTTCAGATCGTCGTCCGGCAGGGTGCGTCCGATTTGCATATCGGAGAGGGGCACCCGCCAAAAATACGGACGCACGGCGATATCATGCCCATCCGGGATGAACCGGTTTCGCATGAGGAAGCCACCCGCATGTTGAGCGAAGTATGTGGCACGGAGAACTGGGAAATTTTCCAGCAACGCGGCGATCTCGATTTTGCTTACCAGATGGATGGGGATTCTCGGTTCCGCACGAACTACTTTAAGCAGTCAGACGGTTATGGTGCGGCTTTTCGATTGATTCCCACGAAGATTTCAAGCCTCGAAGAGCTGGGTGTCCCGGTGGTGATCAAAGAATTTGCTTATTTGCGCGGCGGGCTTGTTCTGGTGACTGGTCCAACGGGTTCCGGCAAAACAACAACGCAGGCAGCGCTCATCGATTTCATTAATCAAAATTTTTCGAAGCACGTCGTAACAATCGAGGAGCCGATCGAGTTCGTGCACAATAACAGGCGCAGCATCATCACGCAGCGGGAAGTGCCGGGCGACTCGATCTCGTTTCCCGCCGGCCTCAAGGCAGCACTGCGCGAGGATACCGATATTGTGCTCATTGGCGAGATGCGCGACTTGGAAACGATTTCCCTCGCCCTGACCGCTGCCGAGACCGGCCTTCTCGCGATCGCCACGCTGCACACGAACAATGCCCGCAAGACAGTCGATCGTATGATAGACGCTTTCCCCGCCGAAAAGCAGGCGCAGGCGCGCGCTATGCTTGCAAACTCACTTCGCGGCGTTGTCGCGCAACTGCTCTTGAAAAGGTCGGATCGCCCAGGTCGCATTGCAGTCAATGAAATTCTGCTCGCCAACGCAGCCGTTGCCGCCATCATTCGCGAAGGCGCAACACAAAAGCTCCAGGACGTGATGGTTTCCGGAAGAGCGCAAGGCATGCAATTCATGGATGACGCAATTTGGGCGCTGCTCGAAAAAAACATTGTCTCCCCGCATGAAGCGTTCATGAAAGCCATCGACAAAAACCGCTTCAAGCCGCTGCTATCACCAGAGGAAGAAGCGCTCGCCAACGCGGCGGGTTCCGTGCCGGACGATGAAAAGCGGCTTCCGGGCAATTTTGTCAAAGCATTCGCCACCCGCGCGCGAGCGGGAACACGCTGAAAAACTGACGCTCAGCAATCACACCCTGGCTGAAGCCGCCATTCGGCGAGCACAACCCAGAGGCGAGGTATTACAAATTAACGAAGCCAGCACTTCTTTCTTGCGAGGCTAGCGGAAACTATTCTGTTGAGATCTGCTATGAGATTGATCGCTCCCTCCGAGATGACCGCTGTTGGATATTAGAAGAACAGCGGTCCCGCTTAATCCGCCGGCGCGAAATCGATCCAGCGCGGTATTGGCTTGTTCCAAGGGGAATGTTTCCGTCTTTGTTTGCACCGGAACGCGCGGCGCGAGATCGAAAAATTCTTTGCCATCGCGCCGGGTCAGGTTTGCGACTGAGGTGATCACGCGTTCTTCCCAAAGATCGGCGTAGGGAAATGAAGGGATATCGCTCATGTGAATTCCTCCGCAAACCACAATGCCGCCCTTGGCGAGCGCGCGCAGAGCCATTGGCACGAGCGGTCCGACGGAGGCAAAAATAATTGCAGCATCGAGTTTTTCCGGCGGCATCTCGTCTGAACCGCCAGCCCAGACCGCGCCGAGTTTTTTTGCGGCTTGCTGCGTTGTGATGTCGCCCGGCCGCGTAAACACGAAGAGGTCGCGCCCTTCGTAAAGAGCAATCTGTGCGATTAAGTGCGCGGCGTTGCCGAAGCCATAAATGCCGAGCCGGCGTGTGTCTCCTGTTTTACGATAGGAACGATAACCGATCAGTCCCGCGCAAAGCAGCGGCGCAACTTCGACATCATTGTAATGCTCGGGCAGATGAAAACAGAATCGTGCATCAGCGATGGTGAATTCGGCGTAACCGCCGTCGATGGTGTAGCCGGTAAAACGCGCGCGATCGCAGAGGTTTTCCCGATCGGATCGGCAATAAGCGCATTCGCCATCGGTCCAACCAAGCCATGGAATGCCAACGCGATCGCCGACATGGAATTTCGAATTTGCTCCTTCACCGATCTCTTCCACGCGGCCAACAATTTGATGGCCCGGAATCAGCGGCAGCTTCGGGTTCGGCAATTCGCCATCGACTACGTGAAGGTCAGTGCGGCAAACAGCGCAGGCACCCACGCGCACGAGCAATTGCCCTCGTCCCGGCTTTGGCTTTGGCATATCGCGCAGCTGTAGGGATTGTTTCGGCTTATCCAGAACCATCGCGCGCATGCTGCCAGTCATAGTCCTCTTGCTCCCGCTCTTATTCGTGCTCTTTAGAACCTTGTCAGAATAAGAGCAAGAGCACGAACAGGAGTAAGAACAAGCGTACTAAGAGCATCAGTGGACTGTGGCTGGCGCGGGCTGAATCTCCCCATCGCCTCGCGCAGGTTCGCCCTCGTGGTGCGTGTGCGCGCTCCGCAAGAACGGCACTTTGTCGAGCACGTGCTCTTGAAACCATTCGAGCCACAGGTAGATGACCGGCGTCACAAACAATGTGATCAACTGGGAGAAAATCAGACCGCCTACGATCACCAGCCCCAGTGGACGGCGCGATGCAGCGTCTTGCCCGAATCCGAGCGCAATCGGCACTGCGCCCATGAGCGCGGCCAGCGTCGTCATCATGATGGGACGAAACCGTTCCATGCTGGCTTCGTGAATCGCCGAGCGCAGGTCCCAGCCTTCGTCGATTCGTTGCAGAGCAAAATCGACAACCATGATCCCGTTCTTTTTCACGATGCCTAACAACAGGAAGAGTCCGATCACGCTGTAAAGCGAGAGGACTGAGTGAAAGAGATACAATGTAGCCAATCCGCCCACTAATGCGGGCACGATCGCCGGGAACAAAACCGTGAATGGATGCACGTAGCTTTCGTAAAGAATTCCCAGAATCACGTACATAACAAAGACCGCGGCGAGCAGCAGCAGGGGCAGAGAACGGAACAGCTGCTGGAACACGAGCGTTTCTCCCTGGAAAATGCCCTGCACGGTGGGGTGTTGCGGATGGATTTGTGCGAAGGCGTCCTCGATGAACTTGGTGGCGTCGCCGATGGCGACGTCTGGTAACAAATTGAAGTTAAACGTGACGCTAGTGAATTGGTTTAGATGGTTCACAGCTTGAGGGCCGATAACTTCCTTTGTTGATGTTACAACACGCATCGGCACGAGATTCGACATGTTACCTGTAGTGGTGGCTATGGTTCCCCCACCCGAGCCACTCGCGCTGAAGTTGCCGCTGGTGCTGCTGCGGACATAAAGATCGTCCAAGTCGTCAGGGTGCGCCCGCTCCTTGTCTTTGACTTCGAGAATGACCTGATATTGATCATCTGGTTCCTTGATAAGATAGACGTAGTTTTGCGAGTAAGCGTTACGCAGGAGGCTTTGGATTGCCGAAGTAGAAACGCCGTAGGTTGCGGCGCGATCCCGGTTGATGTCAATCTTAAGGTTTGGCGTGTCGTGGTAATAATCGGAGCGGACGCTGGCGAAGCCTTTGAACTGCTGAAGTTTTGCCATCAACTGGTCGGCCACGGCATAAACGTCCTCGGGGACGATGCCGCTAATCGTGTAGGCGTACTGCCCCTGGGTCTGGCTCGTGGCCCCAACGCTGATTTGCAGCACGGGACTTGGCGTTAGCACCGCAACGATGCCGGGAATAGAACCAAGCGATTTTTGCAGTCGCAAAATGATTTGATCGACAGGCGGACGCTCGCTACGCGGCTTCAGAAAAAGAAACAACAGGCCCTGCGACAATGGGGTGCGCGAGGAAAAACCAGCGAGTGTGAAAAATTGCCCGACGGCTGGATCCTCTTGGAATTTCTTATTGACCTCCGCCTGATACGCCCGCATCTGCTCGGGTGACGAGCCTTCCTTCGCGATGAATACGCCGCGAATGAAACCACTGTCGCCTGGTGGCAACAACGTGAACGGCAAATGGGTAAAGAAAAACCACAGACCAAGAATACAGACGAGCACAATCGGCACAGTGAGCCACGCACGATCGAGAAACCAGTCGAGCGCCCGGCCGTAAGCAGCGATCACGCGCTGGATGAAATTGCTGGTGTGCCGTTCCATCCAGGCGCGTTTGTGACCGGCTTTGCGCTCGCCCAAAATGCGCGCGCACATCAATGGCGTGAGCGTCAACGAGACAAGCCCCGACGCGAGAATGGCCACGATAATTGTGACGGAGAATTCGCGGAAAATGCGGCCTAGCAATCCGGGGATGAACACCAGCGGAATGAAAACCGCTGCGAGTGAAAGCGTCATCGACAGGATGGTAAAGGAAATTTCGCCGGCACTGTTGAATGTGGCCTTCAGGATTGACTCGCCGTGCTCGGCCCGGCGCACGACGTTTTCCAAAAACACGATCGCGTCATCCACAAGGAAACCAATAGCCAGCGTAAGCGCCATCAACGTGAGATTGTTAATGGAGAAATTGAGCATGTACATCACGGCCACGGTGAGGAGCAGCGACATCGGCAACGCCACAGCAGGAATTAGCGTGTCCGTCGCGCGGCCCAGAAAAACGTAAATGACGCCCACTACCAGCACGAACGCGATGATCAACGTCCATTTCACCTCGTTAGCGGAATTGACGATGGTCTGCGATCGGTCGAATACGGGCGTGAATTTGATCGAGCCCGGCAGGCTCGCGCGTAGCTCCGGAAACAGCGCTTTTACAGAATTGGCCACTTCGACGGCATTTGCGCCCGCCTGTCGAGAAACGGCAAGCACGACTACAGAGCCGGGCGGCTTGAAACCGCGCATCCAGAAAAAGCGCGAGATCCGCTCGTCCTGTACGCTCTGCTTAACATCCGCCACATCGCGCAAGTAAACCGGCGAGCCGTTCGGGTTCCGTGCCACGATCAATTCGCGATAGCCCTCGGCCTTATCGATCTGCCCATTGGGTTGCAGCACAAAGGTACGATGCGCACCGTCGAATTGCCCCGCGCCAGAATAGACCGTGCCCGATTTAATCCCGCTGGCTAGATCGTCCATGGTCAGGCCGCGAGCAGCTAGCGCCGACGGGTCAGCCTTGATCCGAATCGCGCCTTGCACGCCATAGATGTTCACCTGCGAAACACCGGGCAGGATGTTGATGCGCTGCGCAACAGCGGTGGACGCGTACTTATACAGGTCCCAGTCCGTGAGCGTATCCGACATCAGACCCAACAAGTAAACGGCCTGATCGTTCGGGTTCGTTTTGGTAAACGTGGGCGGACTCGGCAGATCGAGTGGCAACTTGCCCGTGGCCCGCTGGATGGCAGCCTGCACATCGGTCGCGGCGTCGGTGATGCTTTTGCTCAGGACAAACTGCAAAGTAAACTGCGTATTACTTTGCGTGCTAGTACTGGTGATGATGTCGAGGCCGGGAATTTGTAAAAATTGTTTCTCCAGCGGCGTTGCGATGTTGTTCGCCATCGTCGTAGGATCCGCACCCGGGTAGGAACAAGAGACTTGAATGACGGGGTAGTCGACCGCAGGCAGATCATTCACGGCGAGCCTTCCGTAAGTTGCGAGGCCAGCGACTATCACCGACAAGGTCAACAACACGGTCATCACTGGCCGGCGAATGAAGGGGCCGGAAAGCCCCGAGCCTTCAACTTGAACTAACTTTGCCGTTGGCTCTGGCCGTTCCTTGGCAAAGGATCTCGATCGCAGGCGATCCTTATCTTTGACTTCCCCTTCGCCGTCACCGTCGTGTTGCTCCACGTCATTCATATCACATTGTGCTTTTTGAGGCGGCAGACTGCTGAGGGTTGCTGGGATTTTGAGGAACGTACGGTTGGGGTGCTACTTTCGCTCCTGGCGAAAGCGCAAGCTGACCAGTGACAACAACCGTCTCGCCAGCTGTCACACCGCTTTCGATTACTGTGAGATCGCCCTCCTGGCGTTGCCCCGGCTTGACGGGGCGAAGGTCAACAGTGTTGTCGGGCTTCACTACAAAAACGAACGGCCCACTCTGGCTAACTTGTACCGCCTGCGATGGCACAAGCGTGGCGTTCGTCAACATGTCCAGAATAAAACGGACCCGCACAAACTCGGACGGCCACAGCGCGCGATCGGGATTCGGAGTCACTGCGCGGGCCTTCACGGTTCCGGAGCCGGGCTGCACTGCATTATCTATGAAGTAAAGATCTCCCGTACGCGGTGTGATTGAGCCATCGGGAAGATACGTTTGCACTTTCACGTTTGGCCCGCCGAGATATTTCCGGACAGTCGGAAGATCGTTTTCAGCCACAGTGAAATCGGTGTAAATCGGGTCCAGGCCTTGAATGATGACGAGCGGCGGAGTCGACGGTCCAACCAGGTTGCCGACGTCTACGTTGCGCAAGCCTACTCTTCCGTTGATGGGTGATTTGATGTAGCAATAATCAAGGTTCACTTGGGCAGCCTCTGCCGCCGCCTGAGACTTCCGCGAGTTCGCCACAGCAGTATCGTAGTCTTGCTGCGATATGACTTTTCTCGCGCGCAAATCCTCCTGTCGCTTCAGCGTCGCCTGGTCTAACGCCGCTTGCGCCTTTGCCTGATCAAGAGTGGCCTGATAGGGACGGGGGTCGATTGTGAAAAGCGGGTCGCCCTGCTTCACGTCGGAGCCGTCCTGAAAATGGCGTGCGATAATTTGCCCGCTCACCTGTGCCTGCACCTGCACGGTCTCGTACGCCGCGCACGTGCCGATTTCGTCGAGATACACAGGCACATCTTTTGTCACCACCTTAGCAACGAGAGCCGGTCGCGCTGGCGGCTGAGCAGGTTTCACCTCACTTGCCGTGCGTTGAAGGATCCGGTAACAAACAAACGCCGCCAGGATAATAAAGAGCAAGTACGCCCATTTGGGAATCCTGTGGCTGCTAGCAGGGATGCGTTTCATTCGAACTTGCGGGCGCTCGGAAGCGCTCTGCTCTGTTCTGTTTGGAGTGCTCACCGGCGCGTTAACGTTCATTTAGGACCTCCGCCGGCACTGCGAGAGTGCCTTTTTCTTAGAATCGAACGTCGCTGTTTGATCTGGCCGTTGTGCTTGGCCAGACCGTGAGCTACGGACTGGCGGGTGATCCTCTGGCGTCGATCGTTTTTCTCCGCCCGCTCCCGCACGCGCGCTAACACTTTCATGCAAGTGTGGAGATCGGCCTGCGGTATATCATCCAACAGTTCATGCCGAAGTTTGTCGGCCGTTGCATTAATCTGCGCGATCACCCGCTGGGCGCGCCGGCCGAGCAGTACCATGTTGCAGCGGCGATCGTGTGGCGAACTATTCCGCGTAATCCAGCCTTCTTTTTCCAGGCGGTGCAACAAGTTTACGACAGTAGGCTCCTCGACGCCTAGGCGGCCTGCAATTTCCGCTTGGGTAAGTGCGTCCTCAGAAAGAGACAGATGCATTAGGGTCCGCCACTTTGCCTGGCTGAGTCCCATCGGTTTGAGACGCTCATCCAGTTTTTGTCGCCAGGTACGGGCTGTACCATGAAGCAAATGACCAAATGTCTCGCCATCAGACATAACGCCGGATTAAATTGGTTAGTATGCTAACCAATTCCAAACTGCCAGTCTGTCAATTTTAGTTTAGGGCGCGACTTTGAAGAGAACTAACTCACGCTTGCTGTAATCTCGCACCCTAGCCAGCGGCTGGGCCCGAAGTGGCGCCCATTTTTGCGTGGTTGATGCCTCGGCTTCATTGGCAGTTCGGACGAGAAAGTATCGCGCATCAACCGGCAGATTTTTGACGGAGCTAACGTATTTCACGGGCGCTTTTACGTAGAAAAATACTGGCTGATAATCCGGATTCACCGCATACAGCGTCTCATTGGCGGAGACGTGCGCATTGATTTCCGCTGCGGCCTTTTTCACCTGCTGCCGGTTCTTCAAAACGACTGCAGTGATCGGATACCCAATGACACCAATCGCAAGACCGATGCCGACGAAAGTCGCCACCACCTTCGACCAGCCTCGATCATTCTTTGTCCAGGTTCGCGGCCACTGCAATGCATTCCCCGCGTATATCATTCCCAGCAACCAGGAGGCTGGAACGATTTCCGGCATGCTATATCGAGCGACCGAGCCGGGTACCAGATTGACAGCTACAAATGGCACCGCAATTCCCCAAGCCAACGCACGCGCGAGCTGCCGATGCGATTCATCGTGAAATTTTGAAAACCGCGCGAACGGAAACAGCAAAAGCCACGGCAGAAAATACATGAGACCCCGTGGGATGTTCTGAATCCAACTGGAGAATTTGAAATCAATACCTTTTAATCGCCCGGTATATTGGCTTGACCATTTATCCATCGCGACTTGCGTCGTTATGCTGTGCAGAAATGGAATGGCCCACGCTGCCGGGATCACCAGAATGATGGCCAGAGCAGCAAAATGCGCAGGATGCAACAGAAGCCTCCAGTCTTTCGCACGCCAAAGGACCGCCACCACTACCGCGTAGAAAAATACCAGGTGCGTTGGGCCCTTTGCCAGCAGACCAAGCCCGAGAAAAATCGATGGCGGAATCCAAATGAGCCATGGCGATTTCTTTTGAACCCAACAGCTCAGCCAAAAAATAGTCGCTAGACCACAAAGCGAGACATAGAGCGCTTCGATTTGAATTAGCCGGCCTTTTTCTATCATTCCGATGTTGGTCATCCAGATGAGAGCGGCGATTAATGAACCCGTCGGGCCAAGACTGGCGCGTGCCACCGTCACGAATGCAATCGCGACAGCAAGCACGGCAAGCGCAGAAGGCAAACGCGCCGTCCATTCGTTGCGCACACTAGAAACTGCGAAGGAGGCGGCCACCAGCCAGTTCACCAAAGGAGGCTTGCGGAAATACGGATTACTTCCTATTCGCGGGACGATGTAGTTACCGGTCTCGAGCATCCGAACTGCCGGCAAGATTCGTCGACCTTCTTCGCCTTTGATGGCGATAGAACCAAGCGCTGGTAAATAAATCAGGGCCCAGACCAGAAGAACAACACCGACGGCTCGGAAGCGGGAATTCATTGAATGCTGGATGTTGGACGTTGAGCTTTCAACGTCAAATCAAAGTAGACCGCACCTTGACGGGAAGACGGCGGGTAGCTATCTTTGGTGCTTAGTCCGCGCGCTGATCGGAGTGGGAACTGGCGTCCCACTCTTTTTAGTCTGCGGGCTGCATGTTTTATGAACGCGGAATTTATTGCCATGCTCGATTACCTGGAGCGGGAGCGCGGAATTAAACGCGAAATCCTGCTCGAGGCTGTGTCGAATGCCCTGCTCTCTGCCTCCAAGAAGAGCGTCGGCGCGTCGCGCGATCTGCGGATCGATATTAATCCGAAGAGCGGTGAAATCCGGGCATTGGCCAACCTGGTGGTGGTCGATCAAGTCACCAATTCGCAAGATGAGATTGACCTCTCGAAAGCGCGCAAAATCAAACCGGACGTGAACATCGGTGACACTGTGGAAGTGGAAGTCACACCGAAAAATTTCGGGCGAATCGCGGCCCAGACGGCGAAACAAGCCATGATGCAGCGGATTCGTCAGGCCGAGAAGGAAATGATTTATGAGGAGTTTAAGGACCGTGCGGGCGAGATTGTCAGTGGAACTGTGCGGCGTTTCGACCGTTCCGATGTCATTTTGGATCTTGGAAAATTTGAAGCCATCATGCCGCAGCGGGAGCGGGTGGTCGTCGAAGACTACAACGTAGGGGATCGCCTTCGCGCTTATGTGGTCGCGGTCGAAAACGGTGTCCGCGGCCCCGAAATTATTGTCTCGCGCAGTCATCCCAATTTCGTGCGCCGGCTTTTCGAGCTCGAGGTGAGCGAAATCGCCGATGGTACCGTGGAGATCCGCGGCATCGCGCGAGAAGCTGGTTATCGCACCAAGATCGCGGTGTGGAGCGCAAACGAAAAAGTCGACCCGGTGGGTGCATGTGTCGGCATGCGCGGCTCGCGCGTCAAAAACATCGTGCGTGAGCTCAACAATGAGAAGGTCGATATCATCCGTTGGAGTTCGGACCCAAAAGAATACGTCCTGGAAGCGCTGAAGCCCGCGAAAGTGAAGAATCTGACTTTCGATACTGAGAAAAAGAGCGTGCAGATTTCTGTTGACGAAGACCAGCTTTCGCTCGCGATAGGAAAAAAAGGACAAAACGCGCGATTGACTTCACGCTTGACCGGCTGGGAAATCAATATCGGCAAGGACACATCGGCGACAACGGTGGTGGAACAGAAGGTAGCGCAAGCTGCACAGACGCTGGCCGGCGCCCTGCCAGTGACTCAAGAGCAGGCGCTTACACTCGTAAAATCCGGGTTTACCAACCTGGAAGGATTGCGCGATGCAGACGTGCAGGATTTGGTGGATATTCTCACAGTCGACGAAACAAAGGCGCGCGAGATTTACGAGGCAGTGCATCGGCAGGAACTCGTGCAATAACATGGCTCTCGTTTAGGGAGCTTGAGCCATGAGCGAAATTTTGAAGGAAGTGTTATGGCAACGAAGACGGGCAGTAAAACTGCAAGCCGCAAGCCAGCCGCGCACGCCGCGGCGCGCAAGACTACTGCCGCTGACAAGCCAGTCGCCGCAGGGAAATCAAGAGTCCCGAAGAAAGAATCAAAGAGGGATGTCGCGCCAGCAAGCGCACACGCGACTTCAGCGGGTAAATCGCGTGTAATCTCGCCGAAGCAATCCGAGCCGCGATCGGCTCCACCACCTGGGCACGAAGTAGAGAGCGTCTCGCTCATCGATAGAAAAAGGCCGCGCAGGAAGATAGAAGAGGGCGAGCCAAAAACGAGACGGGCCGTTTTACCTCCGATTTCGCGCATTCGCGCCTCGCTGGAGGCAACTGCTGCTCCGCCAAAACCTGCTGCGCCCGTCGAAGCTGAACCTGCGCAGCCGCCTCTAACTCAAGCGCCGGCCGAGGAGGCGCCCCCTTCTGCTGAAGCGGAAGCCGTGTCGCAGAAGGTCATCCTGATTAAGCCTCCGATAATTGTTAAGCAGTTGGCAGCTGAGCTCGGCCTAAAACCGCATCAACTCATCGCCGAGTTGATGACTTACAATATCTTCGCCAACATCAATCAGACAATCGAACCCGACATCGCGTCGAAAATCGCGGAGAATCACGGGTTCGTTCTCGAAAAAGAACGCCGTGAAAAAGGAGCCGGCGTTCACAAGGTAGAACAGGTAGTTGTCGCGCCGCCTCCGCCGGTTATCGAAAAGGAAGAGGAACTCAAACCGCGCGGTCCCATCATCACGTTCATGGGACACGTTGATCATGGCAAAACAACGCTGATGGATGCGATCCGCAAGACGCGTGTCGCGGCAGGTGAAGCGGGCGGAATTACCCAGCACATCGGCGCCTACACCGTGAATCATAATGGGTCGACACTTACGTTCATCGATACACCCGGTCACGCCGCCTTTACCGCGATGCGCGCGCGGGGGGCCAATGTGACGGACATCGTCGTGCTCGTTGTCGCGGCGGATGACGGCATCATGCCGCAAACGGTTGAAGCCATCAATCACGCCAAGGCGGCGCCGCACGTAAAGATCATGGTCGCAATCAACAAAATTGATCTTCCTTCAGCGAACATTGACCGGGTGAAGAAACAACTTCAGGAATACGGACTGACTCCGGAAGATTGGGGAGGCGAAACGATTGTTTGTCCCGTCTCAGCGACGAAAGGCACCGGAATTGATCACTTGCTCGAGATGATCACGTTGCAGGCGGAGGTGCTGGAGCTCAAGGCGTCGCCCACGGCCAGACCACGCGCCACCGTGATTGAAGCGCAAGTAGAAGCGGGACGCGGACCCACTGCCACCGTGATCGTGCAGATGGGCACGTTAAAAGTCGGCGATCCGTTCATCTGCGGCGATTACAACGGCAAGGTAAAATCGCTGATGGACGATCGAGGCCAAGCGATCAAGCGTGCCGGGCCTTCCACGCCCGTGAGAGTGCTTGGGTTCACCGGTCTGCCGAATGCCGGTGATGAATTTCTTGTGATGGAATCGGAGCGCGAGGCGAAACAACTAAGTGATGAACGGCTGGAGACAAAACGGGCCAGCAAGTTGTTCGTTCCGCAACGGGCTACGCTGGAAAGCCTGCTTGAAACAGCCGGGGGCCAAAAGGTTCTCCGGATCGTTTTAAAATGCGACACGCAAGGCTCGCTTGAAGCGCTCGCCAGCGCGTTGAAACAGATCGAAACCAAAAAGGTTACCCTCGAAATTATCCACTCAGCCGTCGGACCGATTTCCGAATCGGATATTTTGCTGGCAAGCGCGTCGGACGCGGTTGTGATCGGGTTTAACGTAAAAGTCGAAGCGATGGCTGTGCCTACTGCGAAACGCGAAGGCGTGCAGATCAAGCTTTACAGCATCATTTACGAACTACTCGACCAGATCAAGGATGCCATGGCCGGGCTGCTTGAACCGGAGCTTCGCGAAACAGTGATCGGGCACGCGGAGGTGAAACAGATATTCCAGCTAAGCCGCGGCATTGTTGCTGGTTGTCTAATCACTAATGGCCGCATCGCCCGCGCCGCGCGCGCTCGCGTCCTACGAAAGCGCCAGCCGGTTTATGACGGCGGCATTTCCACGCTGCGGCGCTTCCAAGATGACGTCAAAGAAGTGCGTTCCGGTCTGGAATGCGGAATCAAGCTGGGCGATTTCAGCGAGTACCAAGTGGGCGATATAATCGAGTGTTACCAACTCGAGCAGATTGCGCAGAAATTGTAGGGCGTCCGCCGCGGCGGACGCCGGCGTTTCACAGAAACGCCCTATAACGACCATGAAACATCGACAACTCCGGGTAAACGAACTCGTAAAGCGCGAGCTAAGCGCAATTATTGCGCGCGAGTTAAACTTCGAAGGCGCACTCGTCAGCGTTAACGCTGTTGATGTTGCGCCCGACCTGAAGAGCGCGCATGTGTTCGTAAGCACTCTCGGCACGGCAAACGGTGAAAGCGTGATTGGTAAATTGGAAGCTTATCGTCCCGCGCTGCAAGTCGAGCTTTCTCGCCACGTTGTCTTGAAATACACACCACACCTCATTTTTCATCTCGACGATTCCATCGAACGCGGCGCACGCGTCCTCGAGATTTTGCAGGACCTTGAAAAAGGTAGCAGCGAGGACGAGTGAGCAACACCACGTTCGAGCAAATCGGCCAGGTCCTGCGCGAGCATCAGCATTTCGCGATTTTGAGTCATGTTCGACCGGACGGGGATGCGCTGGGCAGTCAGCTTGCGCTCGCATTGTCGCTTGAGCAACTAGGCAAGCAGGTTCGCGTGTGGAACGAAGACGGCATGCTCGAAAAGTATTCCTTCCTGCCGCACGCGGATTTGCTCACGAAACCGCCCGCGACGGCAGAAGACTTCGATGTCGCCATTGCGCTCGACACAGCAATTCAGAACCGGCTGGGAACTACGGTTGCTGCGGTTCGGTCGGCAAAAATCTGGATCAACATCGATCATCATCTCAGCAATCCGGGCTATGGCGATTTGGTGATCCTCGATCCAAGCGCCCCGGCCACTGGAGAAATCATTTTCGACCTCATCAAGAGCCAGGGCCTTCCGTTGAATCATGACATTGCAGAAAATCTTTATGCCGCGATCTCCACTGACACAGGGTCGTTTCAATATCCAAAGACCAGCGGGCGCACGTTTGAGATCGCCGCGGAACTCGTGCGCGATGGCGATCTGGACGTTGGAAAAATAAGTCAGCAATTGTACGAGAACTATCCCCGCCGCCGCTTGGAACTGTTGCGCGAACTTCTGCGAACGATGCGTTTTACTGCTGGCGATCGAGTGGCAACTTTTAGCCTCAGCCTAAAAACCGCCGCAAAGCTGGGTGTTCTTCCTGAAGACAACGAAGGTTTGATCGATCATCTTCGCGCAGTTCGCGGCGTGATCGTCGCCGTCTTTTTCGAAGAACTTACCGAGGGCAAAGTGCGGGTGAGTATGCGTTCGAAAGACGAAGCCGTCGACGTCTGCGCGATTTGCCAGAAGTTCGGTGGTGGCGGCCATAGTCTTGCTGCCGGCGCGCGCATTCGCGGAAGTCTTGCCGAAGTCGAAGAAAAGGTTCTGGAGGAAATTCGTGAAGTCGTTAAGCGCGGACCCTGACGGCATTCTGTTGGTGGATAAAGCGGAAGGGATGACTTCGCACGATGTTGTTGCGCTGAGCCGGCAAAAACTTGGGACGAAGAAAATCGGTCATTGCGGGACACTCGACCCGATCGCCACCGGATTACTGCTGCTCACTGTTGGGCGTGGCACGAAAGTCCAAGATTTGCTGATGAGCGAAGATAAGGAATACGCCGGCACGTTTGTGCTCGGCGTGACGACCGACACGCAGGATCGACAAGGGGAAGTGATTCAGCAGCGGCCGGTCCCCCCGCTGGATGAAAATCAAATTCGATCGGCATTTGAAAAGTTCCGTGGCGATTTTTATCAGCTGCCGCCGATGGTTTCTGCCAAGAAGCACGGCGGCGTGCCGCTCTACAAGCTCGCGCGCCAAGGAAAAGTGATCGAGCGCGAGCCGCGGTTGATGCACGTCTATCGCTACGGCATTGACCGGATCGCGTTGCCCGAAATCAACTTCACCGTGTTATGCAGCAAAGGATTCTATGTCCGCACCTACGTGCACGACATCGGCGATACCCTCGGCTGCGGCGCCCACTTGAAATCACTGCGCCGGTTGAAATCCGGCAGGTTTGACGTGGCGAACGCGATTACGGTTGAAGAAATCAAGGCGGCGACGCGGGAGGAAATTCTCGATCACATGCTCAGCCTTCCGGAAGTCTCGAAGATGCGCGGGGCCTAAGGAAATCCGAATGACGAACGACGAATTAATGAGCAAGATCGAAGTACGAAAACGTGTCCACGAACATTTTCGTCATTTGTCATTCGGATTTCGTTCGTCATTCGTCGTTCGTCATTCGTCATTTTCGTGATGGAAACCTTCCGATCGATTTCCGAGCTGTCGAAATTACGTGGTCCGCTCTTCCTGGCCATCGGCGTCTTCGACGGCGTGCATCTCGGCCATCAGGCAGTCATCTCGACCTCCGCCCAACACGCCCGGGCGGCGAACGGAACAGCTGTCGTGGTCACATTCGATCCACATCCGGAAAAGGTGTTGCGGCCAAAAACCGCGCCTCATTTGCTCACTGCTACCCCCCACAAGATCGCTTTGATTCGCGACCTGGGCATGGCGCATCTTCTAATCATCACGTTTGATAAACAATTTGCTGCAACCGAACCCGAAGAGTTCGTGCACGAACTAGTGGAGCATTCGAAGTCGCTGCGCGAAATTTGCGTGGGACACGAATGGTCGTTTGGAAAAAATCGGCGCGGCAATCTCAAACTGCTTAATCAATTCGGCGCACGCTTCGATTTCGGGGTCGTGGGAATTCCACCAGTGACTGTCAATGGCGAATTGGTAAGCAGCACGACGATTCGTAAAGCCGTCGAAACAGGCGATCTCGCAAAGGCGGCGCAGATGCTTGGCCGCGAATACACGGTTCTGGGAACCGTTGTTAGCGGCGATAATCGAGGCAAAAAGATTGGATTTCCAACGGCAAACCTTAGTGCCCACAACGAACAGTTCCCGCCAAACGGCGTCTATTTCGCTGAAGCGAAGCTGGAGGGAGTTATTTATCCCGGCGTGGTGAACCTCGGTTATCGACCGACCGTGGACACCAGGAAATCTGAGCGGATTCTGGAGATCCACCTTTTTGATTTCGACCACGATATTTACGGAAAAGATCTCGAAGTGCGATTCATCCGCTATCTCAGGCCGGAGACAAAATTCGAAAGTGTCGAGGCGCTTGTTCGCCAGATCGGTCTCGACGTTAAGCAGGCGCGCAAATTATCTCTGGCTTAACCGGGTAGCATTTCAAAACCGCAGCCGGGCAACATCGCGCACCTCCGGCGTTTTGCGAATGGCGACGATGACGGCAAAGGCGCCAACCACAAGGCCGCAACCGAACGCGAACACGAGCAACAGCCAGATCGGGAAGCCAGCCAACTGGATCACGCCTTCGCGAACGAAACGGCCGCCGCCCGACAGCAAGTAGGCAACCCCGCTTCCTAGTAATGCCAGGCCTACTAGAATCACTGCACGAAGCCATTGCGGTTCGCGTGGCGCTGCGGGCAATTTCGCCATGACGCGCGCGGTGAAACCTTCGTCGTCAACGTACGGGGCAGCTTCACGCAATTGTCGGTCCAGCGTTTCGTCGTCAATCATTGCGTTCATTATATCAATTTGGTCCCCATGCGGCCAGTGTGCGTTTTAGTTTTTCGCGCCCTCTGAGCACGTTTGTCTTTACGGTGCCAAGCGGAATATCAAGGACGCGCGAGGCCTCGTCATGCGACAATCCGTTTTGGCAGCAAAGCACAATAGCCGTGCGCTCGTGCAGCGGAAGCAAACTCAGTGCGTGCATAAGATCATGTCTCAAACCAGGATCGACAGTCTGCGGATCATGCTCCGCTTGCCACTGTTCCTCATCAACGCCGACAACCTCTTTGCGGCGGCGCGCATCCTCGCGAAAACAATTGTACGCGATGCGGTAAAGCCAGGTTGAAAATCGCGCTTCACCGCGAAAGCTGCGGATGTTCTTGTAAGCGCGAATAAATGTTTCCTGCGCCAGATCATCGGCCAGGGCGATATCTGTCCGGGTGAGTTGCCGAAGCAGACCACGCACGGCTGATTGATGCCGTCGCACGAGCTCTCCGAACGCGTGCTGATCGTCATCGACAAGAACTCGCGCGACAAGGTCCGCATCAGTAAGCTCCACGGTTTCGATACTACGGTGCCGGCGGAGGAGGAGGAACGTCCTTTTTGTTTTCCAACTTCCATACGATGAGATAGCCGAGACCGATCAGAAATGGAATCAGCCCGAACGACCAGGCGCCGCCTTCCCAGTCATTGACCGCCGCCAGCCATATCATCAGGCCGAGGCCTACCATGGTCCATACAACACCACGCCGCACATCGGAGCGCCGCCGTACGTGCCGCAGCTCGGGTGCCAGCAGTTCGGCGGGAACTGGCTGACCTTTCTCCACCATCATCCTGATGGTGCGCTGCCGCATGCGGCTTCCCAGAAGCGCGAATATGCCTACCATGATCACGATCAGCACAGGCGCGCCGAATATTGATAAGAATACGATCGCGACAATGGGAATTGCCACGAAGTCGCGCATCTTTTGAAGATCGGCATCTTCATCTTTACCACCTCCATCAATGATGATTCCATGCTTGCCGCGTAACTTTTTCTCCAGCTTCTGGTGAATCTTGTCGGCGAGATCGGATGGAGACGTGCTGGCGGTTGCCGTTGGTGTTGCTGTTGCTGTTGCTGCTGTTGCTGCTCCTGCTGGCGGACTGGCGACCGGCGAAGTCGTGGGAGTCTGCCCAAATAAGGTTATCGGCAGTGCCACGGAGCAAATGCAAAGGAGGATTAATTTTTTCATATTAGTGCTTTGGTTATAGGATGCATTCACCGGGCAATTTAGATTCAACGATTTTCGACCTGCGCGAACAATTAAAAGGTTGCGTTTCGCGGGTGGCTCGACATTATTATTCGCTCTTAAAAATGCGGGTGTAGCTCAGTTGGTAGAGCACCACCTTGCCAAGGTGGACGTCGCGAGTTCGAGCCTCGTCACCCGCTCCAGCCTTCGCTTGGAGCGTAGTGCTAAGCGAAAGTTGGGCTTTAGCGAAGGTGTACCGCCAAACCCACCAAGCTATGGTTGGCGGGCCAGCCTGCTGATCTATTACCGGAGCGCGCAAATGGCCCCGCGAGTTAGCGTTCTGCGGGCTCGATCGCAGACCTCCCAGGCCGTACTGTCCGGGAGAAGAATTTTGCGGCCTTGGTAGACGCCGCTAAGGTAATCGAAATGCAAACTGAAGAGCTTGCCTACGCCATCGTCACGCCGTACTCGATGCGCAAATCGCGTACCGGCGGCATCGTGGGCCGGTTGATTTCTCGCACTGGACTTGATCTGGTAGCGGGACGCATGTTTGCGCCAGGCGCTGAACTGGCAAAGCGCTACGCAGACAGCATCGTGACGGAAACCGATCCGCGTCATCGGGCGACGCAGGAGTTAATTCGCCAGTACATCTTGAAAAATTTTACCGGTGAAAAGAACGGCCAACGTCCGCGGGTCTTGTTCCTCATTTTTCGCGGACCTGACGCAGTGGAAAAGATTCATCGCACTGTCGGCCACATCGTACATGAACGCACCAGCGGTGAAACGATTCGCGATACCTACGGCGATTACATCACCGATGATTCAGGCAACGTAACTTACTTTGAGCCCGGCGTGCTGGCCGCTTTCGATCCAAAAGCAGTCGGGCGCGATTTGAAACTCTGGGCGGACTTTTCCGACTCCGACGGCGGCATCCTGGACCGTGCCGTTTCTTATCGGCCGAACGCGCAAGCCGAAAAGACACTCGTCCTCATCAAGCCAGATAATTTCAAGTTTCCAAATCTGCGGCCAGGCGGTGTCATTGAAGTCTTTTCACGTTCAGGACTCACCATCATTGGATTTAAGGTCCATTGCATGAGCGTCGCGCAAGCGGAGGAGTTCTACGGGCCTGTCCTGCTAGTGCTTGAGGAAAAACTTGGCCCAAAAAGCGGTCGTGAAAACTGGGAAAGCATCATTGAATTTATGGCGGGCCGAAAACCGAGTGAATGTCCACCGGCGGAACGCGACGCTCCCGGCACTGAAAAATCGATCGCCATTGTTTATCAAGGCGTGGATGCGGTGCGCAAGATCCGCGACGTGCTTGGCCCAACTGATCCAGCCAAAGCCCCGCCGGGATCAATTCGCCGGGAATTCGGCCAAACAATCATGATCAACGCCGCGCACGCATCGGATTCTCCTGAGAACGCGAAACGCGAAATGGCGATCGTCCAAATTGATGAAAATAATTTCAAACCTCTGATTGAAAACTTCTATCGTCACCAATAGTTTGCGCTCCCATTTTGAATAAGCTCACCACCATGGAAATTTCCGAACGCGCCGCTCAACTGACTCCTTCACTCACCCTGTCGATCGACAGTAAGGCCAAAGCCATGAAGGCTGAAGGCATTGATGTGTGCGGCTTCGGTGCAGGCGAACCGGATTTCGATACGCCCGAACACATAAAAAAGGCGGCGATCAACGCTCTGGAGGCCGGATTTACCAAGTACACGCCCAGCGCTGGCATTCCGGAGCTGCGTCAGGCAATCGCGGAAAAATTGGCCGCCGATAACGGACTGAATTATCGCGCCGCGCAGGTCATCGTCAGCAATGGCGCAAAGCATTCTTGCTACAACGCGATCCTCGCAACATGCCAGCCCGGCGACGAAGTTGTTATCCCGGCACCCTATTGGGTCAGTTATCCGGACATGGTCAGACTGGTCGGCGCCGAACCAGTGATCGTGCCCACCAGTGAGCGCAATTCATGGAAAATGCGCGCCGAAGACTTCGAAAACGCAATGACCCCTCGCACTAAGATGTTGATCATGAACAGCCCTGGCAATCCGACTGGCTCTGTTTATACGCGGGAAGAATTGAAGGCGATCGTCGACGTCGCTGCCGAGGAAGATATCTACATTTTGTCCGACGAGATTTATGAGAAACTCGTTTATGACGACGTCAAGCATGTGAGCATCGCGTCGCTCTCGAAAGAAGCGTACGATCTCACGATCACGGTCAACGGATTCAGTAAGTCCTACGCGATGACAGGTTGGCGCCTCGGTTATCTGGCGGCGCCGGAGGCGGTGGCAAAAGCGGTGGATTCGATCCAGAGCCATACCACCTCCAATCCGTCTTCATTTTCGCAGTACGGCGGGCTTGCCGCTTTGCGAGGTGATCAACAACCGCTGGCCGATATGCGCGAGGAATTTGATATGCGTCGCAATTACATGTTCGACCGCGTATCGAAGATTTCCAACGTGACAGCGGTGAAACCTGAGGGCGCATTTTACGTGCTGGTTAACATCAGCCAGCTTGGGCTGACTTCCCAAAATTTTGCCGACCGTTTGTTGAGCAAAGCCAGCGTCGCCGTCGTTCCGGGCGCTGCCTTTGGCGACGATCGCACGGTCCGGCTCAGCTATGCCACCAGCCTCGACGTGATCAAAAAAGGTCTGGATCGCTTCCAAGACTTTTGCCGCACGCTCTAAGCTGGAACGCGTTCTCCTGAACGCGTTGCTAAAATAATTGCGCCTTGGGCGGCTGATCAACATCTTCGGAGAAGCCGATCCACCTTGCGCTGTTGTTTGCCAGCCTTCTAGTCTTCTGCAATGCCCGGTCACTTCGCGATTATTCTCCACGCGCATCTGCCGTTCGTTCGGCATCCGGAGCATGAAGACTTCTTGGAAGAAGACTGGTTCTTCGAGGCGGTCACGGAGAGTTACATTCCGCTGTTACGCATGATGCGCCGGTTAGTGAACGACTCTGTGCCGTTCAAACTCACGATGTCTCTCACGCCAACGCTCTGCGCAATGCTTCAAGATCAGCTTTTGCGCGAGCGTTACATGCGGCACCTTGATCTTCTAATTGATCTCACTGGGCGAGAACAAAAGCGAAATTGTAATCATCCGCAGCTTCGCGAGCTCGCAGACTTCTATTTCGAGCTATTCTCAGAGAACCGCCATTTCTTTGTCGACGAATGGAAATGCGATTTGCTCTCGATTGTTCGCGAGTTGCGAGACACCGGCGCACTCGAAATCATCGCCAGTGCCGCCACGCACGGCTTGCTCCCGATTATTCAGCAGCAGTCCGTTCAAGCGGCGCGTGTGCAGGTTTTGATCGGCCGGGATGTATATATCGATGTTTTCGATGCAGAGCCTACAGGATTCTGGCTGCCCGAATGCGCTTACGTGCGGGGACTGGATCCAATTTTGCAGGGAGCAAATATCCGTTGGTTCGTTCTGGACGGTCACGGCTTACTGTTTGGAACGCCGCGCCCGTGCCGGTCGATTTATGCGCCGTGTTATACGCCTGCGGGTCCGGCCGCGTTTGCACGCGATGGCGATTCAAGCCGGCAAGTATGGAGCGCGCATGAAGGTTACCCAGGAGATCCAGTCTACCGGGAGTTCTACCGTGACATTGGTTTCGATCTTGCCATGGAACATTTGGGGCCGATCGCCCGCGGGAGCAGAAAATTCTCAGGCGTGAAGTATCACCGGATCACCGGATGTGGTAACGAGAAAGGGTTGTATAATCGCGCGGCAGCGGAAAATGCGGCGGTAAAACACGCGAGTCACTTTCTGGAACAGCGCCAGCAGCAACTTCGGGAAATCAGCGAATTTGGTTTCGACCCAATAGTTGTCGCTCCATTTGATGCGGAATTGTTTGGGCACTGGTGGTTCGAAGGACCCATTTTCCTAGAACAATTCATTCGCGAAGCGGCAAACGATCAGAATTTTCGGCTCACCACCCCGAGTGAATATCTTGGGACGCACCCCACACAGCAGATCGTTGAACCCGCAGCTTCAACGTGGGGCGAGAACGGCCATCTTGGCGTCTGGCTCGATCCGAGTAACGTTTGGATCTATCCACATCTGCACACTGCGGCCCAGCGGATGACTGAAGCTGTGCGCACGCACGCAGAAAACTGCAGCCCACTCGCGGATCGTGTGCTTAAACAACTCGCCCGCGAACTTTTGTTGGCGCAATCCAGTGATTGGGCGTTTTTGATGAAAACCGGAACCGCGTGTGAATACGCCACCAAACGCACGATGGACCACCTTGTTCGATTCAACCGGTTGCACGACCAGTTTGTCACAAACGGGCTCGATGAAGAACTCCTGCGCGACTGCGAATGGCGCGATAATATTTTTCCAAACGTGGACTGGCGCTACTATGTTTGAATCGCGGATTGTGGATTGCGGATTGCGGATTGCAGCGGCATGGCTCGCCATTGGAATCGCCGCTGCACAGGAATCACCAAGTCCAATAGCGTCGGCAACACCAGAAGAATCGCCTGCTCTGTCAATCTCGCCCGAAGAATCCATCACGGCTCCGCCTGCTCCAGTACAAACACCATCAGCCTCACCCGCGAGAAGCGTCCGCGTCAGCTTCGTTCCTCCGCCATTGGAAGGAACGATCAGTCTCGGCATTTACGACACGACCGGCAAACTGGTGCGCGTTCTACATCAGGAAGCGCAACTGAACGAATTTACAATCGGCGCGGACGCGCTGGTAACACAGTGGGACGGAAAAAACGACGATGGTGAAGATTTGCCCGCCGGAAAATATCGAGCTCGCGGTTATCTGGTTAGTGCTCTTAAAGTGGAAGATCTGGGCCAGGTCGCAGACTCTCCGCCTCAAGGCCGCCCGGATGCCAGTGTGAAACTGAAGCTTATGCCAAATCCACTGGCTAACAATAAACGGCCAACAATCGAGATTGCGGCCGGGTTTGAGAACGACGGAAGCTACTTGAAAACAGCAGACGGCCTGCCGTTGTTCACCGTAAATGAGTCGCCGAATGTGACTCGCGCGCTGGCTGCCACGGCTGGCGAGAAGTCTATCCAGATTTGGCAGGAGGATGGCACAGGTTCCCATCGATTCCGCATCTCAAATGTTGACAAGATGATGGCGTTTGATTGCGGCGAGATTGAATTGAAATGAACTGTAGCGGCGGTCTATGACCGCCAAATACGAGAACGGTGCTTGACACAAGCACCGCTACAACGCAAGCGATTGGTAATTACAGATGCCATCGACGCCCGAATTTCAGCACACGCTTGGCAAAGCCGCCAGCTTTAGTGGCACCGCACTGCACACAGGCGAAAAAGTCACCCTGAAGCTTCAGCCAGCGCCAGTCGATCACGGAATTAAGTTCAAACGCAAGGATTTGCAGGAGGAGCCGACGATCGACGCAAAGATCGAAAATTTGAAGACCGTCGAGCGCGCCACGACGATCGGCGAAGGTTCCGTCCGCGTGCACACAGTCGAGCACGTGCTTGCCGCGCTTTGGGCTATGGGCGTGGACAACGCCGTTGTGGAAATGGACGCAAACGAACCGCCGATCGGCGACGGCAGTGCGCAGGCGTATGTCGATCTGATCAGGAAAGCGGGTGTGACGGCCCAGGAGGAGCCGCGCAAATTTTTCGACGTGCGCGAAACGATGCACGTGGAATCGAAAACGGGCGCGTTGCTAGTTTTATTGCCGGACGACAAGTTTCGCATCTCGTGCACCCAAGCCGGACCAAACAATCAGTTCTCACAATTTTACTCGATGGAGGTCACGCCGCCACTATTCGAACGAGAGATCGCTCCAGCCCGCACATTTGTTTATTACGAAGATGTTAAGCCGCTGATGGACAAAAATCTCATCAAAGGCGGTAGCTTGGAGAACGCGATCGTCGTGCGCGGAGATGCAGTTCTGAGTAAGGAGCCGCTGCGCTTCGCTGACGAATTCGTCAGACATAAAATCCTGGATATTATCGGTGACCTCGCGCTGGTCGGACGACGCATTCGCGGTCATGTGGTCGCGGTGAAACCTGGTCACGCGAGCAATGCGGAGCTGGCACGCTCAATCACTCGCGAGCAGACGCGCAGAAGTGCCGTCGCCACGCCGCGAACAATCCCGAGCGGCGACGGAGGACTCGATACCGATGAAGTGATGCAGATTTTGCCGCATCGTTTCCCATTTCTCATGGTCGATCGCATTATTAGCTTCGAAACCGAAACCAAATGCGTCGGCGTGAAAACCGTCACCATTAACGAGCCATTCTTTCAAGGACATTTCCCCGGTCACCCGGTGATGCCCGGCGTGATGCAGGTGGAAGCAATGGCGCAGGTGGCCAGCATTCTGTTGTTCAAACTGGCGAAGACCACCAGCCGCATTGGGTATTTCATGAGCGCGGACGAAGTAAAATTTCGCAAACCAGTCCTACCGGGCGACACCATGTTCATCCACGCCGAGCTGACGAAATCGCGCGGCGAACGTCTGGCAAAGGCGAAATGTCACTGCGTGGTAAACGACGCAATTGTCTCCGAAGCCGAACTGATGTTCACGTTTCTCGATAAGTGAACAGAATGACGAAGCACGAAGGAAAAAGAACGAAGGAATTCCGAATGACGAATCGCAAAGATTTGTCGCAGCACACATTCGAGCTTCGAGTTTCTTCATTCATTCGTCATTCGTCATTGGTCATTCGTCATTATGTCTGACGTGCAGATCCATCCGACCGCAATCATCGATCCGGGCGCGGAGATCGGTGCGGGGACGATCGTGGGGCCCTATTGCGTCATCGGATGTGACGTGGTGCTCGGTCCAAACTGCTGGCTGCAACATCACGTCACGCTCTGCGGGCCGATGAAGGCCGGAGCGAAAAACAAATTTTATGCCTATTGCTCGATCGGCCAGCAAACCCAGGATCTAAAATATCGCGGCGAACCGACGTATCTGGAGATCGGCGATGAAAACACGTTTCGCGAATTCGTCACGGCAAGCCGCAGCACTACGAGCGAAGGCAAAACGCGCATCGGCAATTGCGGAAATTTTCTCGCTTATAGTCATATCGGTCACGATTGCACCGTGGGCGATCACGTCATTTTCTCCAATAACGGCACATTGGGTGGCCACGTGCAAGTGGGCGACCATGCGATGATGGGCGGACTCACAGCGGTGCATCAATTTTGCCGGATCGGCCGATTCGCCATTACCGGCGGCTGCTCGAAGATTGTGCAGGATGTTCCGCCATTCATGATCGCCGACGGCAATCCGGCCGAAATTCGCGGGATTAATCTGGTCGGCTTGGAACGCAAAAATTTTCCGCCGGAAAGTGTGAAGCTAATCAAAGAAGCATTCCGCCTGATTTACCGCTCGAAATACAACAGACGCCAGGCAATCGAAGTGATGCAGAAAGAATTACCCCAGACGGAAGAAATCACCGAAATCATTCAGTTCATCGAACAAAGCGAGCGCGGAATCATTCGTTGAGATTAAACTGCTGATTACGCGAATGAAACGCACGAAGAATTTGAATCTTCTCGTGCGGCGCACGGACGCGCCGATAACGCACTGGCCGGAGTTGGCCGAAACTTGGCTAAAAGAGATAGGCATGATCCCCCAAAGGCCTAACCAGATTAGATGAGAAGGCGGAGAGCGCCTGAGCGTAGTGTGCTTGGGTAAGCTTGACGTCTATGAAGCAACAACATCAGGACAGTGAGGTCACGATAGGATTGGATTTGGGAGAGCGGCGGCACCGGTTTTG
>WNGO01000131.1_pt1 | contig 45106 bp, 30 predicted proteins | sample 5400511 | NCBI WGS metagenome assembly WNGO01 (sample SAMN13153380, study PRJNA577476) | soil metagenome | isolation source: 20 cm soil or saprolite under Garry oak tree replicate 2 | place: USA:California | collected 2016-06-15 | reverse complement strand
GTTTATTGCGGCAGCTCTCCGCCAGCCTGCTCCGCCACCATGTACGCGGCGTACCAGTCGGGCCAGTTCGCGTCGCGCTGCCCGGTGCGCTTTTCGTGCTGTCCGTGGGCGGCCTCCGCGCGCCGAAACGCGCTCGCCAGATCGTTCGCCGACGCGAACGTCGTCGTCGCGGGGTCGATGCGACCCGGCAGCCGCGTGGTGATTTCCTGGAACAGCCAGCCGTTGCCGTCCGGGTCGCGGAACGAAGCGAACGACCGGTAGCTGCGATGCTCGGCATCCGGACCGCTGACCCGGACCCGTCCAAACAGGTAGGGCTCGTCCGTGCCCGCGTACACGCCGGCCGAGTCGTGGAACACTTCGGTGATCTCGACGCCGCGATCGAGCAGCGCTTTGCGGGCGGCCTGGATGTCGGAGACAATGAGGTACAGGCCCTGCGCGGAGCCGGGTGCCGCCGGGGTGACGTTCTTGCCGAAGATGATCGAGCACCCCGAGCCCGGCGGCGTGAACTGGATCACGCGGAAGTCTTTACCGTTGTCGTAGTCGGCGTCGAGCCGCCACCCGAGCCTCCCATAGAACTCCTTCGCGCGGTCGACATCCGAGACAGGGATGACGACTATTTCGAACTTCGTGTCAACTCTCGCGACGCTCGCGTCGCTGGTCGGGTCATTCACACGGACTGGCTTGGTGCTCATGGCTGCCTCCTTCGTCGTGTAGGATGACTGTTGGGCTTTTCACCATCCGTTGCGGATCACGCTACGTATGTGGCGGCTCTGGTCAGCGTTTAGCCAGCCTCGAGATCTTTTAGCATTTTGGAAAGTGTGCCTTCCTACGGATGGATGGTGGGCCGCTGAGCAGATGCGTGGATGTGGGTGAGTCTCCCAGACTTGGCCGTGACACGTGCGAGTGACAACGTCGAAAAAGGTAAGATAGCGGCGCCCGCATTTCTGTGCAAACTCTTGTTGCTAAACGACTTGCGACCGTTTATCCTCACCCATGCATGCACCCCGGAAGGATTGGTTCGCCTGTTACATTCCTGCGTTGGCCCCCTGCCAAACGACTGCGGCCGCTTTCTTTCATCCTGCTGTTCGCGCTGATTCCTGCCCCCATTTCGGCCCAGCAGTCGCGCAAGGACGCAGGCACGGGGCTCGACCCAATTCGCTCTTATATCTCTGCCGGATGGAATACCCTATCCCGTTCACTCTCTGACTGCGCCACCTTCAGCGATACCAAACTGAGCACCGCGCCACAGCTCTATCTTCCGGCTGACTTCCCCGTGCCGGAATCCGTGAAACAACTCGAAACTCGTTGCAAGATTCAGGTCAAGAGTTTGCCTCCGTCCGCAAGTCATCTTGGGACGGGCGCAGCTCAATCCATCGATCCTCCCGGCTTGCTCTATCTGGAGAATCGCTACGTTGTCCCCGGCGGACGATTCAACGAAATGTACGGATGGGACAGCTACTTCATCATGGTGGGACTTCTCCGCGACGGGCGGCTCGATCTTGCCCGGGACATGGTGAACAATTTTCTGTTCGAGGTTGAGCATTACGGCGCCGTCCTAAACGCCAACCGGACCTACTATCTCACGCGTTCACAGCCGCCTTTCCTGACTTCCATGATTCTGGGTGTCTACGGTGCGCAGAAAGCCGCGGGCCATGAAGATCTTAAGTGGCTCGAAAAGGCTTACCAACTGGCCGTCAAGGATTACAGTCTGTGGGTTGCGGAACCTCACCTCGCGGGGGTCACCGGACTTTCGCGTTATTTCGATTTTGGAGATGGCCCCGCGCCCGAAAGCGTGAAGGATGAAACGGGCCACTATCGAGAAGTTGTGGCCTACATCCTGGCTCATCCGGACGTGGACCAGAGTCTCGTGGTTAGAAAAGCATCCGGGCAAACTGCCTCGCCTAGCGCCGGTTCGACTTACTCACTTCAGGTATGCGACGTCGCTCGCACGATGGCCAAAACGGATTGCACGGTCGCCTCAGGCGTGGCATTAAGCGCGGACTTCTACAAGGGCGACCGCTCCATGCGTGAGTCCGGATATGACATTTCTTTCCGCTTCGGCCCGTACGGAGCGGGAACTCATCACTTCGCTCCGGTCTGCCTCAACAGCCTGCTTTACAAGTCCGAAAAGGATCTCGAAGAGATCAGTAAGATTTTGGGCCGCAAGGAAGACGCAGAACAGTGGCAGAAGCGCGCCGAAGAACGCAAAGCGGCCATCCAGAAGTACCTGTGGGATAGCCATCGCGGCTTGTTTGTGGACTATGACTTCGTGCATCAGGCGCAATCGTCTTACGACTACGTGACGACCTTCTTTCCGCTGTGGGCGGGCATCGCAACCCCGGAGCAGGCGCAAGCGCTGATCAAGCATCTCCCCACGTTCGAGCAGCCCGGCGGGCTGGTCATGAGCCCGCACGAAACGGGCGGCCAATGGGACTTCCCGTACGCTTGGGCGCCCGATCAGCTGATCGCCGACGAAGGCTTGCGAAAATATGGATTCAACAAGGAAGCGGACCGCGTCTCCTACGAGTTTCTCTCCACCGTGGCGGAAAATTTCCGGCGCGACGGAACCATTCGCGAAAAATATAACGCCGTCACGCGCTCATCCGAAACCCAGGTGACCGCCGGCTATCACATGAACATTGTGGGCTTTGGCTGGACAAACGGAGTGTTCCTGGAGCTGCTCCATGAGCTGCCAGCCGAGCTGGTGCAGAAACTCGCCAGCGAGCAGGGCAGCAGCGTTTCGGCAACGCATTAGGGGTCGTTGTCAGCACGCCAGCAAGAGCTTCTCTTGTGTGGCGAGATCTTTCGTTCAGGGTTTCGCGTCCTTCTGAACCTGCAACTGTTCCGACAATTTCAGTTCTCGTTCCGCCTCTTCGGTCCTGCCCAGTTCCCGGTAAGCCTGTCCAAGCAAATGGTGAGGAATGGGATTATTGGGATCCATGGCCAGGGCGCGCTGCAACGCACGCACGGCGAGCGCGGTCTCGCCTTTTTTTTCCAGCACCTTGCCCATGAGGATGTACGGCCCCGTGGAAGTCGCATCCAGCCAGATGGACCGCTGCAAGAGTTTTTCAGCCTCTTCGTACTTTTGCAGTCGGGTATAGGCATCCGCCAGTTTGTAATGGACGGCTGCGTCGCCTGGATTTAGCTCCAGCTCCTTTTGAAACTGTTCGACGGCCTCCGGCAGGCGCGATTTGTAGAGATAAAGTTCGCCGAGCAGCAGATGCGCTCGCGGCAGTCTGGTGTCGAGCTCCACGGCCTTCTTCGCGTATTCCTCCGCGACGGGATCGTAATCTTGCCGAAGCAGCATGCGCGCCGTGAAGAGGTAGCTGGCCGCGGAGTCCGCCGGCACGCCAAACATTTTCGCAAAAGCCTTCCGCGCGCTGGCGTAATCCTTCGTCTGGATGTAGCAAATCCCTAGAATGTAGGAAGCGTCCACATTCGCGCTGGGGTACCACGCCTGCACCTTTTCCAGCGGCGCAATGGCCTCCGCGGGCCTCCCGGTCAGGTAATACGACAGCCCCATCAATTGCACCGCTTCGTTGTCGCTGGGGTCTTCTCCCAGCGCCTTCTTGAAGCTCGCCACGGCCTTCAGAAAATCGCTCTTTCTGTAATAAGCGATGCCGATTTCCCGCGCAATTCCGTGCCGTGCGGGCTCCGCCGCCGCGATGCCGTCGAGGAGCTGCAGCGCTTCGTCGTTCTTTCCTTGCTGCATCAGGCGTCTGGCTTGCTCGATGCTGGCGTCTGGCGGTGCCGACGATGCGCTTCGATTTGAACCATCCTGCCTTGGCGCAGCGTGTGGAACCTGCGATTCCGCATGCAACGCCGCGCAAGCGGCAAGCGCGCCAGCCAGCACGGAACGGAGACGAATTGGGAGCAGCGTCATTCGGAACTTCCCGGCAGTACCTACCCAGCGATTAGAGCATAAAAAACGGGGAGCCCGTAGGGGCTCCCCGTCGGGGTGGTAGGGCGTCTTTGTCCTTATTAGAAATTCAGCTTCAGGCCGAACTGCAACCTGCGCATCGTTGACCCGAAGGCCAGGCCTGTGATGTTGCCAGCGCTGCTGCAATCGACGCAACTGTTTGGGCGATCAAGGTTAACGTGGTTGAACACGTTGTAAGCGTTAAATTGGAACTGAGTTTTGAATCTCTCAGTGACGCTAAAGGTCTTGAACACAGAGAAGTCCGTGTTCCAGAATTTCGGTCCGCGGAAGCTGTTGCGCCCCACGTTCCCGAAGGTCTCCACTGCAGGTTGGGCCCAAGGTCCCGCCGCCTGTCCCGGAGTAGTAAGCTTGACGCCTCCGGTAGTCTGGAACCAGTAGCCCGCAGCCTGCGGGTCTCCTGAGCGAGTGCCGTCTTTCACGGTGCCGACGAGGTTGGCTCTACAAGGACCGGTGTCGCTCGACGAACTGCAAGAGTCCGGATGTGGAGTGAAGGGCAGGCCGCTGCCGATGACCGTAGCACTGTTGATAGACCAGCCTCCGACGAGGAGGTCCGCCGCGCGCCCCAAGTTGCTTGCCCATGGCTTGCCATGGCCAAACGGAAGATCGTAAACCTGCGTAAGGATAAACAAGTGATTGCGATAGTCGTCATTCGGGCCGTAAGCAACTCTCTTGTCGATGTTGTAGTAGCTCCCATCGTAGTTGGTGGAATGCTGGAAGGTGTAGCTACCCTGGAAGGATAAACCGGCCGCGAAGCGCTTCTCAACGACCGCCTGCAAGGCATTGTAGTGGTTGTCGGCATCGTTCCCAAAATAATCGATGTTCTGCGTCCAGCCGTACTTGTTGAAGAAGGGCCGACGGTTGTTCTTCGGTACTAGAGTTGCGAAGCCGACTACCGTGGGATCATTGGCACCATACGCGGGCCCGCCGCCCGCAAAGGTGTGCGTACCCTTGTTTCCTACGTAGGCGAGTGTGGCGGATATGGTGGGAGTAACCTGCCGCTGCACGGTGGCGTTCCACTGGTCCACAGTGGGCAGGCGGTTGTTGAAAGGACGAGACCGGGAGAAGACCCCATCCGGCACAAGTGGCCGTCCATTGACGCCGACGCACTGCGCTTTGTCGGGAGTAAACACTCCACCGACGACACCGCTCGGGTCAGTGATTGCGTTGCAGTTGCTCGTCGCCAGAGTACCGCCTAGCTTGGTCGCCGGATCGAATGTCGGCGGACCTTGAGCGAGATTGAAAACGAATCCGCCAGTATTGGAATTGAGTTGCTGAGCTCCGAGCACCGGTAGATTCTGCGTAATCGCATGGCCGAAGATGGAGCCAAACACACCGATGTCATAGCTCCTGCCATAGCCAAAACGAACTACGGTTTTCGTATTCGCCTGATAGGCAACGCCTAACCGCGGTGCAAAGTGCGTGAAGCTCGTGCTGGTGTTCCCTCTCAGATCCACACCGTTCTGGCCCGCAACGCGCATTTCGCCGGTGGCCAGGTCAACCCAGCCGCCTCCAGTCGTTCGCGCTGCTGATTCCGGCCGGTAGATTTCCCACCGCAAGCCGAGATTGAAGGTTAGCTTCGAATTCCAATGAATCGTGTCCTGCCCATAGAAAAAAAGTCGAGGCTGGGTCTCGTATGCGTTGAGAGAGTTGCTGACGTAACGCTCGAAGTGGCTGGGCATACCGAGCAAAAATCCAGCCAAGCCCGCCCCGCCATCCGGAGTACCGCCTATTGCCCCTTGAGCAGCGTCGTTGTTGAAGTCGAACTGGCCAGCGCGATGCGAATCGCTGGGTACGCGCAGGTTGTAAGCATAGCGAACGTCAGCGCCAAATTTGATGGTGTGCTTGCCGCGAATGTTCGTCCAATTGTTTACGAACTGATATTGATGTTCTTGCTCGGTGAGAGGGCAGTTGCACTGATTCACGTGCAACGAATAGCCAAAAAGGAACTCAGAGGCTCCGGGCTGCTGAATGGTGAAGGCCGGCATCGCCGAAGTGGTACTGTCTATGTTAACGCCTGGAATACCGGCATCCTTGGCAGGTGTCGTGCCGAAGCCCCCGGGACTGACATTCACCCGGTATCGCATGTAGCCGAAACGTACATCTGTTAGCAGTGTCGGGCTTAGCGTGTAGTCAAAACCTGCAGCGATGCTCTGATTGCGGACGGATGAGTCCCCGGCAAAGTCGCCCACGGAAGGATCGCTCGGTAGGGCGTGGCCACCGATATTGACGCCGAAGAGACCCGGACCAGAGCGCTTAAACTGTTGGAAGCTGTAGCGCCCGAAGACGTTCACTTTGCTCGTGGCAACGAAATCCGAGCGAATGTCGAAACCATTCGAATCGAGGGTGTTGTTACCGGAGGCGAAAAAGTTATCGAGAAAGGGTGTTGCGCGCGTAGTATTAGGGAGTGGGATCTTGCTGAGCAAAGCGGCAGCTTGCGCAGACAAGCGATTTGCCGGTATCACGTTGCCTGCGAACTGAGCTCTGTTCGCCGGTGCGACGTTGCAAGCTGCCGTAAAGCCCGTTACTTTGTCCGTGCAAGGATCGTAGATGTTCTTGCCCAAATCGCTGAGGTTGGCTCCGGTCCCAGCGGTGATATTTCCTCTTTCGAGGGCGGTGGGTACACGGTCTGAAGATGTGCCGCCAACGTGGCTGCGCTGACCCTGGTAATCGCCAAAAACGAAGAGCTTGTTCTTCCGAATGGGTCCGCCAAGCGTACCTCCAAACTGATTCCAGTTGCCGCTGGGAACACCACTCTGCTGATTAAATGGATTACGGGCAAAATTGGAATTGGAGCGCTCAAATTCGAACCCCGATCCGTGAATCTCGTTGGTTCCCGATTTGGTCTGCGTCGTGACAATCGCACCGATGGCCTTGCCAAATTCCGCGTCGTAGTCCTGATGAATAATCTTCGTTTCTTCGATGGCATCGAGATTCGGATTGACAACGATGATCCCAAGGATCGGATCCTGATTGTCTGTGCCATCCAGTTCGAACGCTGTGCCGGCAAAGTGCTGCCCATTCGTTTCGATCTGCTGCGAACCTTGAGGGTTTTCGCTGGCGGCGTGACCCCAGTTAAGACGCTGCGCCCCGGGGGAGAGTAGCTGCAACGTCGTGAAGTTCCGATTGTAAATGGGGAGGTCTTCAACGGTGCGGGACGCAAAGACGGTGGCAACGTCTGTCTTATCAGTCTGGAGCTGGGGAATCTCGCCCGTGACTTCGACCGTCTGTGTGACCGCCCCTACCTGCAACTGGGCATCGACGCGCACGACAGAATCCACGTCGACGCGAGCGCTTGCTACGTCGTAGGCCTTGAACCCGGGCGCTTCGATATGAACTTTATAGTTGTCCGGAATCAAGTGCGTGACAGAGTAGCCGCCGCTTTCGTTTGTGACCGCTTCTTCTGTGGTACCTTTTGAAATGTTGGTCACGGTGACCTTCGCGCCCGCTACCGCATTCCCTTGCGGGTCTGTCACCGAACCGGTAATGCCCCCATACACGGCTTGGCCCGATGCCGTGCTTGCTCCAAACCCCACCGCGAAACTGAGAACCAGAACCCACCCCAAAATCGCTAGCCTTCTCATCACACCCCTCCTGACTGCCTTTTCCCGATTGAAAGCCTTTGCCAATTCCATTTCAATCACTCGCCCCACGGGCTGCTGATGCATTGCTCCCGTCAATTTGTTCGACAAACAGCACGTCGTTGCGCCAACATATATCTAGCCATCAGGCGCGTTTCATTATGAAAAGTGGGAATGCAGCAGCCGAACCAACCGACCAGTTAGCAGTGAACAGCCCCCAAACTCCTCGACCCGAATCTCGCTACGCTACGCCCAACCGCTATCCCTCTTCAGCGCTTCGACAACTCCTCACGCGGAGGGCGCGGACACCAAACCGGAGTCAGCGTGTATTTGTGATGCCTTCTATCAGTTTTTTGCGTTACGAGGATAGTCTCCAAGGGTCTGATACGGTTACGCGAAATAAGGTGTGTCCTCACAAAGAGATGCATCGTTGTTACTTTGGTGTTACAATCCCCGCCGGTGGTTTTCCATGACTGAGAAAGCTCTGTTCCATGAGCAAATCGACAAACTTCTCAGCAGCCATGCCCTGCACGGTTCGGAATCCCTTTGCAAGCTACTCCGCTATCTCGCTACTCACTCTTTGGAGCATCCCGGCACCTCTCCAAAAGAGTATCAAATCGCGACGGAGGTCTTCGGGCGCCAGCAGGACTTCGATCCCCATGTCGATTCTATGGTGCGAGTCCAAGCCGGTCGTCTCCGCACCAAGCTGGCTGAGTACTACGCTTCCGAAGGCACTGAAGACCAAATCGTCGTGGAGCTGCCCAAAGGCACCTACGGCCTCACTTTTCATCCCCGTCCCCACGGGGTCGGACGCAACCACGCGGTTACTTCTCACGACTCACCAAGCAATTCGGATGTGAATGGCCGGACTTCGCGTACCTTGGTCATCGCCGTCGTTGCCCTTTCCGTCGTTCTCGCTTCCGCCGTCGCCGTCGCAACGGATCGCTTCCTGAATCGTAGAGTGGCGGAAGCCCGAGTGTCCGGCGACGGCCCTGGTGCGCCGGTTGCTTTTCACGTTTTCTGGAAAGGTTTTCTCACCGGACCGCAGGAGCCGTGGGTCATCTTCAGTAACGCAGCCTTTGTCGGCCGGCCCTACGTTGGCATGCGCTACTACAATCGTGCCAAGGATTCAGGCGCAGTGATTCTGGATCATTACACCGGCGTAGGCGAAGTGCTGGCCGTGCACGCTCTCGATACTGTTTTCGAAAAACTTCATCAGCAAATTCGCGTTAAGCGCGGCAGCCTGTTTTCCTTGGATGATGCCAAAAACAACGACCTCATTTTCATTGGGTCCCCCTCGGAGAATCTAACCCTCTTGGAATTACCAAACACCCAGGAATTCTCCTTCAAGCAGATCACTTCTGGGTCGCGCATGGGCACTATGGAAATAATCAATTTTCATCCGGAATCCGGCGAACCAAAGGAGTTCCTTCCGACTCCGCCTGACGAGGTCCTGACCGCCGACTATTCGGTCATAGCGCTGAAGCGAGGGTTGAATCCTGCACACTCGGTCCTGATTTTGGCGGGCGCCACCACCATCGGTACGCAAGCCGCTGTCGAATATGTCTGCCAGCAGGATTCCCTTGAGCAATTGCTATTGCGGCTCTCGGTTTCGAACTCGGGTGAACTGAAACCGTTCGAAGCGGTGATCCGCGTGAAAGTCGCCAAAGGCGTCCCGGTCGGTTCGGAGCTGGTCGCCCTGCGCAAAGGGCCCGCGTAGCCCGCACCGGCTCAAACGGAACGGTGGGATCGTTTGAAGCCGGATGTTATCTTCTTGCACGATCCTAGTTTTTTCTCGAACCTGGCGGTTTCAAACTCGGATCGAGCGTTGCCGCCCTCTGAAACTCCTCTTGCGCCTCTTTTAGTTTTCCTTGCTGACGCAGAGCCAGCCCCAGCTCAAAATGCGCCACCGCAAAATTTGGCGAAGAGTTGATCGCTGCACGGAACTGCGAAATGGCGCCATCGAGATCCCCTGCGTTAAGAAGCCGTCGCCCGGAGTTTGTGGCGAAGAGCGCCGCCTGCTCGCTCGTCTTCTGTCTTGCGATTTCCGTTCCCAGTCTGCTTTCCGCCGCCGCGCCTTCGGCGTCTCCGAGTTGACGGAGCACGGTCGCCAAAGTTGTGTGAGCGCCAGCGAAATCCGGCTGCAACCGGATGGCTTCCCGCAAAGCCGACGCAGAATCTTGAAGCTCGCCCTTTTGCTTCAGAACCGTCCCCAGGGTGTAATACGCTTCGGCATAATCCGGCTTAGCGCGAATCGCTGCGCGGAGTTCCTCAGCGGCAGCGGAAAAATCTCCTTGCTGCCAGAGCGTTACTCCCAACGTGTAATGGACATCGGCTTGGGCGGGATCCAATTCCGCGGCTTTGCGCATCTCGGCCATGGCTTCCGGCAGCTTGTCTTTTAACTTGAGCGCCAGACCAAGATCGTAGTGCAGGGTTGCATCCTGCGGGGAAAGCTTGAGCGCTGCTTCGAACTCAGAGATGGCAGCGTCGAAGTCTGCCACTTGTAAATGCGCCGCCCCCAAGTTCCCCATGTATCCGCTGTCATCGGGCCGCAAACGGATTGCCGTTTGAAATTCAGCGATGGCTCCGCTGCCGTCACCTGTCTGCAAGAAAGCCAGCCCAAGATTATTGTGCGCGTCGGGATTTTCCGGCTGCAACTTCACCGCCTGGCGAAATGCTTTGACGGCTTGCTCCGTCTGGCCGCTGTGCTGGAGCAGCAGGCCCAGGCTATTTTGCGCGTCAGGGTAATCTGAATTTAGTACAACACAAGCCTCCAGCTCGCGGATCGCCGCAGTTGTGTCGCCTTTGCTCTTCAGAATTTGCGCAAGGTAATAGTGAGCGCCCGGGTCCCCGGGATTCAGTTGCACTGCTGTTTGAAGATGCTGCGCGGCCTCTTCGATAGATTTTTCCTGATAACGCAAGACGCCGAGGTGAAAATGCGCTTGCGCGAATTCCGGCTGCAGCCGGAGCGCTTCGGAAAATTCCGCGGCTGCAGCCGGGGCGTCAGATCTCTGGACCAGCACGGCTCCGAGTTCGTCGTGCAACTCCGCCCGTTGCGGCTCCAGTTCAATCGCCCTGCGGAACTCGCCGATGGCGCCGCCGAGATCCCCGGAAAAATCGAGCGTGCGCGCCAAAATGTGATGAGTCTCGGAGTCGTCCGGAGCCAGGCGCACCGCCTCCTTCGCTTCCCGCAGTGCGGAGACCGTGTCTCCCTTTCGGGAGAGCGCGCTGGAGAAATTCATGTGCGCCAGCGCGAAATCGGGCTTCAGTTTCACCGCGGACTGAAACTGAACGATCGCGGAATCGATCTCTCCTTGCGCGAGCAAAATCCAGCCCAGAGAGTTGTGTCCTTCCGGGCTGCTCGGTGCAAGCCGCACAACTTTTTCCAAATCCGCGCGCGCGGATACCAAATCGCCCCTCTGCAGCGCCGACATGCCGTGCTGATAGGTAGCATTCGCTTGCGAAACTGTATCCGCCTTCGCAGAACCCGCAGATTGCGCCGCGCACTTTGGCGCAACAGCGCAGCAGAGAAACAGCAGGCCACCGAAGACTTGAAAGAGTGGCATTTGCCGGCAGACGGAAATCAATTCCATTCGAAGATTCCTATAAAGCGTTCTCAAAAATACTAGCACGTTCACATCCCCGCGCCTTTTCACACGCCGTTGATGGGAATTTCAGCTCGATTCTCCTGCGCCGAACCGGACCTTGCTATCATTGGAGATTGATGATTCCCGATTCTTCTTTTCACCGGCTCTTCTCTTTCCTTGTGCTTTGTGCTTGGTTCTCCATGCAATCGCCAAACTCTCCAGGCCTTAGCGGCAAGAAGCCCGAGAGTGCAAACGCCAAGCCAATTGTGCACTTCACCGATGTTGCGCAGAAAGCCGGGCTCACTGCTCCGGTAGTTTTCGGCGGGGAAAACACAAAAAAATACATCATCGAAACAACGGGAACCGGCGTCGCCATTTTTGACTACGACAACGACGGTTGGCCGGATATTTTTGTCGTGAACGGCACGAAGCTGGAAGCCTTGCCGTCCGGCAAAGCGCCGACGAGCCACCTCTACCACAACAATCACGACGGCACATTCACCGACGTCACGGAAAAAGCCGGCCTGACTCACACTGGTTGGGGCCAGGGTGTGTGCGTCGGCGATTACGATAACGACGGCTTTGAAGATCTGTACGTCACCTACTACGGCAAAAACGTTCTTTACCACAACAACGGCGACGGAACATTTACCGACGTCAGCGAAAAAGCGCATGTCGCGGGCAGCGGAAAATCCTGGGGCAGCGGCTGCGCCTTCGTCGACTACGACCGCGACGGCAAGCTCGATCTAATGGTCGCCAATTACGTTGACTACGATTCGGCCACCGCTTTTACGCCAGGCGCGCAGCCTTCCTGTATGTGGAAAGGGGTCCCGGTAATGTGCGGCCCGCGTGGTTTGCCGTGGGCGAAAAATATTCTTTACTACAATCTCGGCAACGGCACGTTTGAAGACGTCACCAAGAAAGCGCACATCGATCAGACCAACGGGCATTACTCGTTCAGCGTTTCCACGCTGGACTATGACGACGACGGCTGGCCGGATATTTTCGTGGCCTGCGACAGCACCGCCAGCATCCTGTACCACAACAATCAGGACGGCACGTTCACCGATGTCGCCGTGGTTGCCGGCGCCGCGTTCAATGATGACGGACGCGAGCAGGCCGGCATGGGCTCCACGGTTGGCGACTATGACGGCGACGGCAAGCTGGATCTTTTCAAGACAAATTTTTCAGACGATACCTCCACGCTCTATCACAACAATGGCGACGGCACGTTTGACGACAAGACTTTTCCCGCGGGATTCGGCTTGAACACCCAGTATCTCGGCTGGGGCGTGACGTTCCTTGATGCGGACAATGACGGCTGGCCCGATTTGCTGCTCGTCAATGGCCACGTTTATCCGGAAGTGGACAGCCAGCACCTGGGCAGCAATTTCAAAGAGCCAAAGATTTTCTATCACAACAACGGCAACGGAACGTTCACGGATATTTCCGCCAGCGCCGGGCCGGGAATCACGACGGTGAGCTCTTCGCGCGGACTGGCCGTGGGTGACTTGTGGAATGACGGCCGCATGTCCGCGGTGATCAGCAACATGAGCGCGCCGCCGATGCTGCTGGTGAATGACGTTCGCAACGGCAATCATTGGATTGCGTTTCGGACGATTGGAACGTCGTTTTCTTCCGGGTCGGGAGGAACGAAATCGAACCGCGATGGCATTGGCACGAGAATCACCGTGAAAGCCGGCACACGCACTCTTGTCGACGAAGTGCGCAGCGGCTCCAGCTATATGTCGAACAATGATATGCGCGTCCACTTCGGCCTCGGATCGGCGGCCAAGATCGATTCGGTGCAGGTCCGCTGGCCAAGCGGTTTGGTCGAACGCTTTGAAAACTTGCCCGTCGACGCCATCCACATTCTGAAAGAAGGCTCCGGCGCGCCGCTCAATCCTCCTCCTGCTAAATCCTGATTTCGTGGCATGAATGACTTCCCGCGCCAGTGGGACGCCGTATAGCGAACTTCCGATTTCCAGGTGACGAGACAAGTGCCTGCACGTCAAATGGATAGAGTCTTGGGGACGGGGGTTTTTTGGGAACTTCTGCTGACCTCGGAACGTTAAGTATACGTAGGTCGCCGCGGGAGGGTGCTGGAAGTGGCGGAGAATCCGACAAAGGATTTTATCAGCTTTGGACCATATGAAGCGGACCTTCGCGCGGGAGAGCTTCGCCGCAATGGGCGAAAAATCCGACTGCAGGAACAGCCGTTGCGGGTCCTAGCGATGCTGCTAGAACGTCCGGGTGAAATTGTTACACGGGAAGAGTTGCGAAGGCGGCTCTGGCCTGCGGACACGTTTGTCGATTTCGACCATGGACTGAACGCGGCAGTGAAGCGCTTACGCGACGCCTTGGGCGATTCAGCGGAAAATCCCCGGTTTGTGGAAACGCTGGCGCGGCGAGGTTATCGCTTTGTCGCACTCCTTAACGCAGGCGCGCCGAGGATTGCGCCGGTTGCCAATTCTCGCCATTTCTGGAGGATTGGACCGGCTGCTGCTGCACTTCTCATCGCCGGTGTCCTGGTCGGCTGGTACGCCGGGCACCGATCCGTGGCTGCGGTTCGCGTGGTGGAACGGCGTTTGACCAGCAATCCGGAAAACGATCCGGTGATCAGTGCGGCGATTTCGCCGGACGGCAAGATGCTTGCCTTTACGGACCGGACGGGAGTGTTTCTCCGGCAGGTGGGCACGGGGGAGACGCATCCGATTGGTACTCAAGACAGTGAGCACACGTACTGCGTCAGCTGGTTTCCGGACGGCAGCCATGTACTGGCGACGCGCACAGGTTCTTCGCTGGAGCAACCGAGTCTTTGGAGCATATCGGTGTTTGGCGGCGCGCCGCGCAGAATCATGGATGCCGCCGAACGCGGGATTGTTTCGCCGGATGGATCGCAGATTGTTTTTGTTCGCGGGGACTACAGCCACCAGGAAATCTGGGAGATGCAGGCGAACGGGGAGCAGGCACACAAGATTCTTGGCGAACCCGGAGACAATGTTGACGCCTTAGCGTGGTCTCCTGACGGGCAGCGCATCGCTTTTGTGTTGTCACGGTATCAACTGGGATGGGACGACGCGGAAGTCTCGCTGTACATCCGCGATCTTGGCGGCCATGACCTGAGCCGCGTTCTTTCGAGCCCTCGCCTGCGTTCGGCGCTGGCGTGGACGCGCGATGACCGCTTGATTTATTCACTAGGGGAACTTCCACCCAGCAGCCAGAACGACACCAACCTATGGGCGATTCGAGTTGACCCGCGAGGCGTGAAAACCCGGGGCACGCCCACACGCCTTACCAACGATTCCGACGGGAAAGTGCGCGCCAGCATTTCCGCAGATGGCAAGCGCCTGATCTTTCTGCGCGGGATCGACTCTCCCGGCGTCTACGTCACGGAGATTGAAGGCGGGGGCAGCCGACTAAGCCCACTGAAGAGGCTGAGCCTGGACGAACGGAGAAATTTTCCGTATACGTGGACGCCCGACGGTAAATCCGTTATTTTCACTTCCGATCGCGACGGGGTGTTTCATCTTTTCAAGCAAGCTGCGGATCAACCAGCTCCAGACCTTCTTATGGGCGGCGAGCAATCCGTAATCCTGGCGCGGCTGAATGCGGATAGTTCGGCGATCTTATACACGCTGAATCCCGGTCCACGCGATGTGGAGCGGCACATCCGCATGATGCGGCTTCCTCTGGCGGGCGGGACGCCGCAGTTTGTGCTGCAGGATCCGAGCATCAATAACTTTCAGTGCGCGCGTGTACCCGCAACGGTTTGTGTTCTCAGCGAGTTCACGGGGAATCGGCTGGAGTTTTTCAGGTTCGATGCGGTGACTGGAGAGAAAAAGCTGCTGATGCAGATCGAAGGCCCGGAATGGTATTTGCTGAACTGGACGCTCTCGCCGGACGGTTCGACTCTGGCGATGGCTAAAAAGCGCCGCGTTCCGGGGCCGGCGGCAATCCGGCTCTTTACCCTGGCAGGTGGCCGCGAGCGGACGCTGACGCTAAAAAACTGGTCTGGAATCGCTACCCTCGATTGGGCGGCGGATGGACGCAGCATTTGGGCAAGCGCGTCTTCACTGACGGGCATGCAGACACTCCTGAGTGTGGACTTACACGGGAAAGCGAAAGCGATGCTTCAGGAACCCGAAAAGCAGCTGGGCTGGGCGATTCCTTCAGCCGATGGGCGGCACCTTGCGATTTGGGTATCAAGCGGCAGCTCGAATGCTTGGCTACTGGAAGGATTTTGAGCTACCACAGCGGGGAAAACAAAGTTCACTTCAATGGAGCTTCCGCCACGCCGACGTATTTGTCGGCGGCGCCGTAATAGCAGAGCCAGCGACTTCCCTCGCGAACCATTCCTTCGTCTTTCCCTTTAACTAAAACCATTGCTTCGACGAAGACTACGTTGGGAACCTGGCCGACTTTCTCCCATTGTTTTTCGGGGGCAAAGATGGGGGTGTCGGAGCGGGAGAGGAGTTTGCGCGGGTCGCGGCGGTCGAAGATGGCGACGGCGGCGCGATAGACGAGTTGGTCGTCGGCGCCGTTGTAGATGAGGACAATGCCGCGGTCGGTGAGGATCGGCGGAGGGCCGGGTTCGACTACGCGGGAGTCAAACATTCCGGGGCGGCGGGGAAGGACGGGCGTGGTAGTGGCTTCGGTCCAGTGGAGGAGATCGGTGGAATACGAGAGGCCCATCTGGTCGGTCTTGTCGGCAGCGGTTCCGAGCCAGTACATCCAATATTTGCCGTCGACTTTTTCGGGGACGATGGCCCCGGACTTGGTCCAACCCTTGTTCCAACCCTTGTTCCAACCCTTGTTCCAGATTCCTCTGTAAGCGGCGAGGAGCACGCCTTTGCGATCCCAGTGGATGAGATCACGCGACGTGGCGAGGCAGAGCTGGGCATCTTTTTTGTTGTAGCCCGTGTAAGTGAGGTAGTAGGTGTTGCCGAATTTCTGGAGGCGCGGGTCCTCGACGCCGCCGTCTTTTTCGTAGTCGGCTTCCGGAGAGAGGACCGGCTCGGGGCGGCGAGTGAAGTGGAGGCCGTCAGAGCTTTCGGCATAGCCGAGCCGGGAAGTGCCGGAGGCGTCCTGGGCGCGGTAAAGCATGACGAATTTGCCGTTGTGAAAAACGACCGCGGGATTGAAAGTGCCGGCGGACTCCCAAGTAGCGCCCTGGGGAGAGAGGATCGGTTCATTTGCGGCGCGAGTCCAGGGGCCGAAGGGGAGATCGGCGGTTGAAGCGGTGAAGGCCAGGGAGGCGGGCAATAACATCATCAAGACAAAGGTTGATTTCATGGAGCGTTTCTCCGACGTAAAGGTAGATGGTCACACAAAAATAGCAGGTCAGCCACTTTGTAGGTGTGGGAGGAAAGAGGAAATGAGGAGGAAATAAGAAAAGCAAGAGACGGCCGGCCTCAGAAGGCCGCCCCCTACAAGGGAGAGTTCGCGGAGGAGCAGAAGGCCGGGCTGAAGCCCGGCACCTACAAAGGTAAGACGATTTACTTCGGAGGCTTGGGAGGCTTGGGAGGATCGAATTGCTGGGTGCGGACGATGCCTTCGCCTTCTTTGACGAAGATGACCTGGTTCGGCTTGATGTCTTTGAGCGTTTCGACGAGGCCGCTGGGCCAGCGGATTTCGAGGAGCTCGACGTTTTCCGCTTTGCCGATGCCGAAGTGCACGCGCAGATCGTTCTGCGAAAAATAGCCGCCGCCACTGCGCACTTCGTCGAGCTGCGGATGCAGCTTCTTGTCGCCCGTTAGATGCGTGACGCATTTGATGCGCGCGCCAATGCCGCTACGATTGGATTTTGTGCCAATGGTTTTGATTTTGATCCAATTATTCGCGGTGCGTGAATCGCAGCGCAGGAGCTGAGGAAAATCGTTGACGGTGTTGACGGCCACGTCGAGGTCGCCGTCATTGTCGAAGTCGCCGAAAGCGCAGCCGCGGGCGGCGACAGGCGTGGAGATTCCGGGGCCGGCGTCGTAGGAAACATCGTCGAAGCGCCCGTTGCGCAGATTCTTGTAGAGCAGCTTGCGCTGGGGATAACCCGCTTCGGTCTTAAGCTGCTCGACTTCGGGATAGACGTGGCCGTTGCAGATAAGAATGTCCGGCCAGCCGTCGTTGTCCATATCAAAAAAACCGCAGCCCCAGCCGAGATATTGCGTGTGCTTGCCAAGGCCGCCCTGGTACGTCGTGTCCTCGAAATTTGCACCACCGAGATTGTGATAGAGCGAAGGCGTGTCGCCAGCGAAATTGGTTTTGACGAGATCGAGATTGCCGTCCAGATCGTAATCGGCGGCGGAGATGCCCATGCCGGCTTGCGGCTTGCCGTCAGCGCTGAGCGCGCAGCCGGCTTCGATAGCCACGTCAGTGAAAGTGCCGTTCTTCTTATTTTGATAGAGAGCGCTGGCAGTGGAATCGTTGGCCACGTAGATGTCCGGCCAGCCGTCGTTATCGAGATCGGCGGTGAGCACGCCAAGACCGAAAGTGCCATTGGCCTTCAGGATGCCGGATTTTTCGCTGACGTCAGAGAACGTTCCGTCGTTGTTGTTGTGGTAGAGAATGTTTTTGCCACCATTGAGTCCCGGCGGGCCACAGGCAACCATGACGCCTTTGTAGAGGCACGGGCCGGATTCGGGTACGGGCGCGGTTTTTAGATCGAGATCGATGTAGTTGGCGACGAAGAGATCGAGGTGGCCGTCGCGATCATAGTCGACGAAAGCACAGCCGGTGTTCCAGCGCTTGCCAGTGCCGGCGACGCCGGCTTTTTCGCTGACGTCCGTGAAGGTGCCGTTGCCGTTGTTGCGGTAGAGGACATTTTTTCCGAAGTAGGTGACGAAGAGATCGTCGAAACCGTCGTTGTCGTAGTCGCCGACGCAAACGCCCTGTCCCCAGCCGCAATGAAGCAAGCCGGCTTTGGCGGTGACGTCGGTGAAGGTGCCGTCGCGATTGTTTTTGAAAAGATGATTGGTGGGTTCTTGCCCGGCGGGGAAACCTTCGAGGCGCCAGCCGTTGACGAGAAAAATGTCCAGCCAGCCGTCGTTGTCATAATCGTAGAACGCGACGCCGCAGCCGGTGGTTTCGAGAAGATATTTATTCTTGTGCTCGCCGCCGAATACGGTTTTGGCGTTGAGGCCGGATGCGCGCGCGACGTTGAGGAAGGAAACGCCGAGATCACTGTGGGGAGCAGCGGCGGCGGTCTGTGGAGTAGCTGTGCCTTGAGAAAGGAATCGGGGCAGCCACTTCTTCGGGAGCGCCAGGGCGAGCACTTTCTCCAGCGGGAGCACGATCGCGGAACGGCTGAGGGATTGGAGAAATGCGCGGCGTGTGAAAGACAAAAGTAGCGATACCTTTCCTTGCGAGCGCCATGCTAGAATCCGGCGCTTTCCTTTATAGTAAGGCCAACGAGGCAATGCAAGCATACGACGCAGCGCGGGCCGCCAGAATGCACACCACAGCGGGGACAGTTGTTCACTTTCGAAAACAGTTTCAATGGATGTGGCCACGATTGTTTGGCGCGTGCATTGCGGCGACAATGATTCTGGGGATCGGAGTGCCCACAGGCTGGAGCCAGCAGGCGCGGGACAAAGCGCACGAACTGGAACTCTCGCGCGCGGCGCGTCCATGGGAGTTTCTGCCAATCACGGGAACACGCGCGGGCCTGCTGGGAAATGAATCCGGCCGCATGGAAGCGTGGGTGTACCCGCTGAAGATTTTTCGCGAGTTTCACTTGAAATTTCATACTGAAGGACGAGTTCTGGCGGCGGAGGCGCTGGCCAGGACGGTTACGGTGCGGCCGGAGTCTGCCACGATTCTCTACGCGGGAGATACTTTCAGCGTGCGCGAAACATTTTTCGTTTCCGTGCACGAACAGGGCGCAGTGATCCTGCTTGATGTTGAAACGGAGCAGCCTCTGGAAATGGAGGCGGCGTTTCACAGGGACTTTCAGTTGGAATGGCCGGCGGCGCTGGGGGCGACTTATCTGGACTGGGCGACAGCGCAGCACGCGTTTTATTTTGGCGAGGAACAGAGAAGATTCTCCGCGCTGGTAGGTTCACCGACGGCGACGGAGCCTCACGCTGAATTCCAGACGAATTATTCGGAATCGCAGGAGAGTTCGTTCCGGCTGGGGCCGACAGCGAAAGGCAAAGAGAGGAAGTTGATCGTGATCGCTGGCTCGCTGGAAGGACGAGCGGCAGCGGAGAAAACGTATGCGCATCTGGCGACCGATTACGCTGCACTCTTGAAGGAGTCCGCGGAATACTATCGCGACTATCTGGAAAAAACTGTGAGCGTGGAGCTGCCCGATGCGCAGATGCAGCAGGCTTACGATTGGGCGCGCGTAAGCATGGTGCAGGGCATGGTGAACAATCCTTACCTGGGCACGGGGCTCGTGGCCGGATATCGCACTTCGGGCGAGAGCCAGCGGCCGGGATTTGCGTGGTTTTTCGGGCGCGATTCATTTTGGACTTCCTTCGCGCTCAATGCTTCGGGCGATTTTTCCAATTCGCGCACGACGCTCGAGTTCATCAGCAAATATCAGCGGAAAGACGGCAAAATTCCGCACGAAATCTCGCAGGGCGCGAATTTCGTAGACTGGTTTAAAGCCTATCCCTATCCCTACGCTTCCGCCGACGCGACGCCGCTCTACATCATCGCGATGAATGATTACGTTGCAGAGAGCGGCGACGCCGCGTTTGCAAAGGAAAAGTGGGAGAGCCTGCGGAAGGCTTATGAGTTTCTGAAATCTACTTATGACGCGCGGGGCCTGCCGCAAAATCTCGGCGTCGGGCACGGCTGGGTGGAGGGCGGGCCGCTGCTGCCGGTAAAGACGGAATATTACCAAAGCGGGCTGGGGGCGGAGGCGCTGCGGGCGCTTGCGAATCTGGCGCAGGTGATGGGCCAGGAGGAAATGAGCAAGGCGCTGGAAAAGGATTTCGAGAAGCAGCGCGCGCTGGTAAATGAAAGTTTCTGGATCGCGGACAAAAAACGGTTTGCGTTTGCGCTGGACAAGAACGACCAAAAAGTGGACGAGCCGAGCGTGCTTGCGACGGTGCCGATGTGGTTTGGCCTGCCCAGCGAGGCGGATGCGGCCTCGATGATCCAGCAACTGGCGGGGCTTGACCACCAGACGGACTGGGGCATGAGGATCATTTCCGAGAATTCGCCAAAATTCAGCGGCGGAGGCTACCATTACGGTTCGGTGTGGCCGCTGTTTACCGGCTGGGCGTCGGTCGCGGAGTATCGATATCACCAGACGTTTCCGGCGTACGCAAACCTGCGCGCCAACGTGCTGCTGGCGTTGGACGGATCGCTCGGGCACGTTACGGAAGTGCTTTCCGGAGATTACTACCAGCCGCTCTCGACGAGCTCGCCGCACCAGATTTGGTCGGCGGCGATGGTGGTAAGCCCACTATTGCGCGGAATGTTTGGGTTGCAGGGGGACGCGGGCAAACGCACGCTGAGGTTCGCTCCGCATGTTCCCGCGGACTGGACAGCGTTTTCGATTCGCGGCGTTGCAGTGGGCACAGACACTTTGGACTTGAGTTACAAGAAAACTGCGGAGGTAATTACGCTGGAAATCGGCCGCAAGGGATCCGCTGATTGCACAGTGGATTTCGAACCAGCCGTGAGTGCGAGAGCGGAAGTAGTGGGCGCGGAATTGAATGGGCGGGCCATTCCATTTAAGGTTGAAGCAAACGGAACCGATCAACATGTGTTGGTGCACTTCGCTGTGAACGGCGGGCCGAACACTCTCCGGATCCGGCTGCGGAATGATTTCGGAGTGAGTTATACGTCAGAACTGCCAGCGCTTGGCAGCGCCACTGAAGGTCTCCGGATTCTTTCAGAAACCTGGACCGGCCCGCATAACTTAGCTTTTCTCAAAATGGAAGGAAGCGTGGGACACACCTATGAACTTTCTGTTTGGGGAGGGAGCCAACTGACGGCTGCCGAGGGCGCTGAGCTGGTCAAAATGGCGGATGGGTCGGTGAAACTCCGGGTTTCTTTTGTTGAGGGCAGTTCTAAGGCGCCCCAAATGAAGAGAGTGGCGTTGGACTTCAGAGCAAAATCTGGGGAACATAAGAAACCTTAGCCGCCGCGACGAGAGGCAACGCATTTACGCTTGGAGACGAGGAGTCGATCCAGAATGTTCAAGAAAGTAGTCTTGTTTGGACTAGCGAATTTGTGCTGCCTGAGCGCAATTCTTGCTGCTGCAGCGCAGACAAAGCCGATCGACGCGGAAGGGCACCCGTGGTGGCAGCACGCGGTGTTCTACGAAATTTATCCGCGAAGTTTTGCGGACAGCAAAAACGACGGCATCGGCGACCTGAACGGCATCGCGTCCAAGCTGGATTACCTGAAGGATCTCGGTGTGGACGCCATCTGGATCACGCCATGTTTCCCGTCGCCGCAGGTGGATTTCGGATATGACGTGTCTGACTACGAAGCGATTGATCCGATGTACGGAACGATGAAAGACTTCGACCGGCTGGTGAGCGAGGGCAAGAAACGCAACATTCGAATCATTCTGGACTTGGTGGTGAATCACACATCGGACCAGCACAAATGGTTCCAGGATTCGAAGGCGTCAAAAACTTCCGAACATCGCGACTGGTACATCTGGCGCGACGGCAAGGCTGCGGGCCAACCACCCAACAACTGGCTTTCCACGTTTGGCCTTTCTGCTTGGAAGTTCGACCCGAAGACGAATCAGTATTACTACCACTACTTCTATCCGGAGCAGCCGGACTTAAACTGGCGAAATCCGGCGGTGGAAAAGGCCATGCTGGACGCGACGCGCTTCTGGTACAAGCGCGGCGTTGCAGGGTTCCGTCTGGACGCCGTGGATACTCTTTTCGAAGATCCAAGACTTACGGACAATCCTGTCCTGCCGGGCACGGACAAGTTCGGGCGGCCGAACATGGAGGAGAAGTACAACAAGAAGCTGCCGGGAGTGCACGACGTGATGCGCAAATTGCGCAGCGCTGCTGACGAATTTGGCTCAGTCTTGATCGGCGAAACGTGGACCTCCAACGTTTCGGAGCTGAAGGATTACTACGGCGAGCACAACGACGAACTGCAGTTGCCCATGGATCTGATGATGACGGAGTTCAAAGGGCTCTCTGCTGATCAATACCGCAACCACATCGCCGCCGTGAATGCCGCCGGCCATTGGCCTGTATATGTGATCACCAATCACGACATCGTGCGTTCCTACACACGCTACGCCGATGGAGCGCACAACGACGATATCGCCAAGATGATGGCCGCGTTGTACCTGACGCTGCGCGGCACAGCAATCATGTATTACGGCGAAGAGATCGGCATGGAGAATAACAACCCGAAGAACAAAGACGAAGTGCAAGACCCGATCGGAAAGCTGGGCTGGCCGCTGGAAAAGGGCCGGGATGGCGAGCGCACGCCGATGCAGTGGAACGAGGACCAGAACGCCGGCTTCAGCAAGGCCAAACCGTGGCTGCCGGTTCCGACGAGTTACAAGACCCACAACGTTGCGAGAGAAATGAAAGATGCAAACTCCGTGCTCAGCTTTTACCGGCAATTGCTTGCGCTGCGCCACAAGGAACCGGCGTTGCTCGAAGGCGATTATGTTGCACTTAATGAAAACGACCCGAATGTGCTGAGCTATGTGCGGCGCTTCAAGGACGAGGCCATTCTCGTGATGCTGAACATGTCCGGGACTGACCAACAGGTGAGACTTGAGCTTTCATCCCTTGGATTTGCGATACCGAGAGTCAGTGTCCTGGTGACAAGCTTTCGCAAGCCGCTGCCGCCCGCGAACGGACTTGTGCCTATGGAGCCGTACTCGGCATTCATCGCGAAGATAACAAAATAGACGAGGACTGCGCGCTGGAGTAAGCTGCGCTTATGACACGTAACGCGCGGACTTTCTTGTGCGTTGGTTCTCACACTCTCCGGAGCAGCCCTCTGGCACCGATAGCGATCGCTACTGCCTTAATGCTTCTTGCTTTCATCCTTCCGCCTGCTGCAGGGCAGCAGGCTCTCGATCTGCGTGGCTCGCCGAAAGACCCGCTCAAAGAAGCGTCCGGTAAGGTAGTTGTTTTGGTTTTCGTTCGAACCGATTGTCCGATATCGAGTCGTTACGCACCGCTCCTCCAGGAAATGAACATGAAATACGGGCGCGAGGCGGCCTTTTGGCTAGTTTTTCCAGACAAGAACGAATCACCAGAGAGCATCCGTTCTTACTTGCAGGAGTTTAGCTACAAGTTGCCGGCATTGCGCGATCCGGAGCATGCCTTGGTAAAGAAGAGCGGCGCTAAAGTAACTCCTGAAGCCGCTGTTTTTAATTTGAAGCGTGAACTCGTCTACCGCGGGCGCATCGACAACCTCTACGAAGAAATTGGCCGGCCTCGCCGTTCGCCAACGACGCATGAATTGGCGGATGCCATCGAGGCCGCGAGCAAGGGCGTGGCTCCGTCAAGGGCTGCTGTGGACGGCGTAGGTTGTTTCATTTCAGACCTCCAATGAAACGCCTTGGGTCAGCAACTGCCGTCCTTCTATTGTTCTTTGTCGTCGCGACAGCTCCGATTCTGCAAAGCCATTCCGCGGACAAGTCTCAGAATCAAAATAGCGCTGCGAATCGGCAAGTCACGTTTAATCGGGACATTGCACCGATCCTATTTCGGTACTGCGCCGGCTGCCATCGCCCTGGCGAATCTGGGCCGTTTCCGCTGCTCACATATAAAGACGCAAGATCACATGCCGGACAAATTGCCGCCGTAACGCAGACGAAGCTCATGCCTCCGTGGCTGCCGGAACCCGGCGAATTCAGGTTTGCCGATGAACTTCGCCTCTCCGACGCACAAATCGCGCTGTTTGCAAAATGGGCAGAACAAGGAGCGACGGAAGGGACACCGTCGGATTTGCCTGCCAAACCAGCTTTTGTGAAGGACTGGCAGATCGGCAAACCCGACCTGATCATCAAGGCCGAAAAACCTTACCTCCTGCCCGCAAGTGGCTCCGACCAATACTGGAATTTTGTTTTTCGCGCACCGGTCCATCAAACCCGCTGGTTGAAGGGCATAGAAATCAGGCCGGGTGATAAACGCCTGGTGCATCACGCAAATGTCCTGGTCGACCGCACGCAGTCCGCTCGACTGCAAGAGCCTTCGCCTGGAGCCGGGTTCGCCGGAATGGAACTCAAGATCGAGTCAGAAGCATTTGATCCGGACAGCCACTTTCTTTTCTGGAAACCTGGGACAGTGCCTTACACCGAGCCGGACGGGATGGCCTTGCGACTCGATGCGGGCACCGATCTGCTTCTCAACATTCACTTGCAACCCTCCGGAAAGCCGGAATGGATCCAGCCCAGTCTGGGGTTGTACTTCACGGATCGTCCCGCAACGCTTTTTCCGATGCTTCTGCAATTGGAAAATGACCGCAAGCTGGACATCCCTCCGGGAGAAAAGAACTTCATCGTCACTGATGAGTTCCGGTTGCCGTCGGATGCCGCCATCCTGGCCATCTATCCGCACGCGCATTATCTCGGGCATGACCTCCAGGCATTTGCAACGTTTCCGGACGGCAGCACGAAAACCCTGATTCATATTCCGAACTGGAACCTGAATTGGCAGGCCGTCTATCGGTACACCTTGCCGGTAAATTTGCCGGCTGGAACTGTCATTTCCATGCGCTATTCTTACGACAACTCGGAAGACAATGCGCTGAATCCCAATGACCCGCCGAAACGCGTGACTGGAGGCAACCGCTCGACGGACGAGATGGCCCACTTGTGGTTGCAGGTTTTGCCGAGGAGTGTGCCCGGCGAGGCGGATGATCCACGTAGAGTACTGCAAGAGGCTCTGGCGCGGCACAACGTGGAAAAGAATCCGGCGGACTTTGAGTCGCACTACAACCTCGCCGCCATGTTGCAGGCCCGCGGAGAGCTGGCAGAGGCGATGAAGCAATACGAACTGGCCCTGCGCATCCGGCCCGAAGACCCTACCGTGAATAATGCTTTTGCAGCCGCGAAGATCGCCGCGGGCCATCCTGATGGAGCGGTCAAGTATTTGGCCGCAGCGATCAAGTCGCGGCCAGACTATTTTGACGCACACTATAACCTGGGGACTGCGCTGGCGATGCAAGCGGACTTCAAGGGGGCGGTAGAACAATTTGGCGCCGCCGTCCGACTCAATCCACAGGACGCGAATGCGGAGGCAAACCTGGGAGGGGCGCTGGCCGAAACAGGAAATTGGAAAGAAGCGCGAATGCATCTGGAGAGAGCTCTGAAGATCGATCCCAATAACATACTGGCACGTGAAAACCTCGAGCAAGTAAAGCGTGAATCTCCTCACGACAACGAGTAGAGCAAACCGGTTTGACCCTGCGGGTTTTCGTGCCCGGCCGAAGCCTCACAATTTCATGGAGAGGGGCTACACCAAAGTGCCCTGGAGAACTTCGCGGAGGAGTTCCTGCTTTTGCGTGGTGAGCTTCTTGCCTTGTCCGGTAAGGTAGAACACGTCGATGGCCTTGTGGCCTTCCGTATCGATCAGCGCGACTTCGATGTTGCATCCCAGGCGCGCCAGTGCTGAACCGATCTCATGGAGCAATCCCGGATGATCCTGCGTAACAATTTCAAGCAGCGTGCTGTGCGCGGATGAAGCATCGTCGAAGTTGATGCGTGTTTCGACGGTGACTTTGGGCGCGCGCGCACGGCTTGCGCTAACACGGCTTTTCAATAGCGGCTCCAGCGGCGCTTTTCCGTTCACGACATCGGCGAGACTTCTGCGGAAGCGCTCGGTTTCGCTGGGGTTTAGCTCCAGTGTATGGTGCAGGTCCGCAAAGTGGAAGGTGTCCAGGATGATGCCGGCGGCGTTGGCGAAGGCATCCGCCTTGTTGATGTTCATGCCCCAGCCGGCCAGCACCCCCGAAATCGTGGCGAAGAGCGCCGGGCGGTCCGCAGTAAGCAACGTCAGAGAGAACCCGTGGCGCGTAGCGAGCAGCTCCGTTTGCACAGGATCGGTGCCCAGCTTGCGGTAAAGCTCAAAGTGCGCCGCAATCTCCGCCGCCGAATGCACCGCCAGATACCGCCGCGGGAATCCTTCGAGGAACCGCTCGATCTCTTCGATCGTGGCGTCGCCTGCTTTAGCTCTAACGCGCTCGAGGAGCGAGCCTTCATCCGGCGCGTGCAAGCGGTCGCGGTCCAGCGTGCGGCTGAAATGATTGGAAGTTGCCACGAAAAGCTGCCAGAGCATTTCCGCCTTCCAAGGCGTCAGCGCTTCCGGGTTGACGGAGTGAATGTCCGCATACGTCAGCAGGCACAATCTTTGCAGGCGTTCCAAGGTTGTCACGGATTGCGCAAAGGCAGAAACGGTGGCGGGATCGAAGATGTCTCTCCGCTGCACGGTGGCGGACATGTCCAGGTGGTGTTCGATAAGGAAGTGGACCTCTTCTTTTTCCTCCGGCGAAAGTTGCAATCTCTTGGCGGCGCTATCGAGCGCGGCGAGGCTGCCAGTGACGTGATTCTCCACCGGCATCCCTTTGCCCACGTCGTGCAATAGCAGCGACAGGATGAGTAAATCCCTCCGCTCGGCGGTCTTCCAGAGCGGCGCGAAATGCGCTCCCCGCTCATCCGGCGGCGCCGCCAATTCCTGCAGGTGCTCGATGGTGCGCAGCGAATGTTCGTCCACAGTGTAACGATGATAAAAATCGCGCACCACCAGCGAGTCGATCCTTCCAAACTCCGGCAGGACCTCTGTCAGCAGCCCCAGGCGTTGCATCGAGCGCAAGGCTACTCCCGGATAATCCGGGCCCAGAATCTCGCGCAACGTGGCCCAGCAAATCTGCGTGTTCTTCGGCGGGAGTTCCGGGTGCGTCAGGATGTAACCTATGCTGCGCTCCGCTTCGCGGCTCAGTGGAGTGCCTGTGCGAGCCGCCTCCGCGAAGAGGGAATAGGTGATAGCCCGGTCCGAGAGCGATGGCAGATCCACAACTTCCAGCAACCCGTCGCGCACCGAAGAATACCTGCCGCCTGCCGGTTCGAACTTGGCCGAGCGCGCCGCATTGAATAATCGCTGACGCAACGTTAACGGCACAGGGGCCTTTTGCTCAAGATAGCGCAAGAGTTGCCGGTTCAACGTGCGTGCATGGCGAAAATACTGGCGCATCCATTCCGCGGGTGTTCGCGCCACACCGTCGCCCACGGCCAGCGCGCGTTCCGCTGCCGCCGCCTGCAGTTCATAGGTGAGCGTGTTGTCGTTCCGGCTGTTGCTGTAATGCAGAAAACAACGGATGGCGCTCAGGAAATCGACGGCTGCGGTCGAAAGCTCCTCCTCCGCGGCGGTGACGTTTCGAATCCCTTTTTTTTCCTCCACGATCTGCCGAAGCCAGATGGTTGCCTGATAATCCCGCATGCCGCCGGGCGATTCCTTCACGTTGGGCTCAAGGTGGAAAATCGTATTTCCATACCGCGTTAATCGTTCTCGGGTCAGCCGATGAATTTGTGCCAGCAGGAAGGGCCGCGCCTGCTTTTCCGAAGCAGGCAGAACTTTCGCGTCCAGCTTCTCGAAGAGCGCGGCGTCTCCCGCCACGAACCGGCGATCGAGCAATGCCAGGTGGAACTCCGCATTGTCCTCTTCGATTCGCTTACACTCTTCCAGAGTGCGGCCCGCCGAGCTGACGCGGAATCCGATGTCCCACAGTGTCCGCGAAAATTCAGAAATGAGCAGCCGCGATTCCTGCTCTACTTTCTCGTTTCCCAGCAGAAAAAGAATGTCGAGGTCGGAGTAGGGGAAGAGCATGCGCCGTCCGTACCCGCCCAGCGCAAGAAGGCAAAGTCCTTGCGCATCGCGGTCGTGGACGCGCAGGACTTCGCCGAAGATTTGCTGGAGGTTGTGGTCCGCGAGTTCGCACAACGCGCGCAGCGTTTCTCGCGCACCGGTACCCGCCTCAAATTGTTGACGGATGCGTTGCCGTTCGGCCTCGGCCTGCGGGCCGAGCACGGACAAGGGCGTTGGGGAACCGTGCATGTTCTTTTCGGGTAGGATGCCCGGAGTACGACTGGGGCGTGCAGCGGTAGTCACGTTGAGCGTCCTGCGGTCAGTAAATCGGCTGCTGGGCGGCCAAGAGTGAATGGCTAGAGCGCGTTTTCACCGCGCTCCTCGTTGCGAATCCGGATCGCTTCCTCAACCCGCGATAGGAATATCTTACCGTCACCAATCTTTCCTGTCTTGGCGGTCTTCAAAATTGTGTCCACGGCGCGGTTCACCAGCGCGTCCGGCAGCACCATCTCCAGTTTGATTTTTGGAAGCAGGTCCACGGTGTATTCACGCCCGCGATATACCTCGGTGTGCCCTTTCTGCCGGCCGTGCCCCCGCACTTCCGTCACGGTCATCCCTTCGATGCCGATTTCGCGCAGCGCATCCTTCACCGATTCGAACCGCGAGGGCTGAATGATTGCCTCAATTTTCATCATGGGTGTTTCCGCTCCGCCCCCCGCCTAACGCTCCCTTGCCACACTTGATTACGACTCAAGGTTATAAGCCTCTTCGCCGTGTTGCGTAATGTCCAATCCTTCGATCTCGTGCTCTTCCGGCACGCGTACGCCAGTCAGCAAATCCACAATCTTAAGCAGCACCAGGGTTCCTACCAGAGCAAAAATCCAGGCGATCAAAATTCCCACAATTTGGTTTCCAACCTGGCCCCAATGCCCGTCCAGACCGCCGACCGGCTTGCCCGCTCCAAATATGGGGTTGATCACCTGTTGTGCGAAAACGCCGGTAAGCAAAGCCCCGATCGTGCCGCCCGCGCCATGCACTCCGAAGGCGTCCAGCGCGTCATCATACCCGAATAGGGACTTCACCTTCGTTACCATCCAATAGCACACCGCCCCAGCGATAAAGCCGATGGCCAGCGCTGGCATCGGGCCCACAAACCCAGCCGCCGGCGTGATCGCAACTAGTCCTGCCACCGCGCCGGAAATCGCACCCAGCGCGCTGGCGCGCCCGTTCTTGATCCATTCCGCCGCACTCCAGCTCAGGGCCGCTGCCGCCGCCCCAAAGTGTGTCGCGACGAACGCGCTCGACGCCAGCGAATTGGACGCCAGTGCGCTGCCTGCGTTGAACCCGAACCATCCCACCCACAGCAAGCAGGCGCCGATGAAACTCAGTACCAGGCTATGCGGAGGCATCGGCTGTTTGGGATATCCGGTACGCTTACCGAGGTACAGCGCGCACACCAGCGCGGAAACGCCCGAAGAAATATGCACGACAGTGCCGCCCGCAAAATCCAGCGTCGGAAATTTTCCTCCCAGCGACGCGTTCAGCAGCCCGCCCTTGCCCCACACCATGTGCGCTAGCGGCGCGTAAACCACGAGGAACCATAGCGTCAAAAAGAGCACCGTGCCGCTGAACTTCATCCGCTCCGCGGTTGCGCCGGTGATCAAAGCGGGCGTGATAATGGCGAACATCAATTGGTAGACCATGAAGGTCAGTTGCGGAATCGTCCCAGCATAATCAGGGTTCGGGTCAGCGCCCACGCCGCGCAGGAAGGCATGCTCAAAGCTGCCGATAAAATGTCCATCGCCGCCAAAGCACAGACTGTATCCGACCAGCGCCCACATCACCGTGATCAGCGCCATCAGGGCAAAGCTTTGCATCATGATTGCCAGAGTATTTTTCCGCCGCACCAGGCCGCCGTAAAAAAGCGCCAGCCCGGGCCCCGTCATCATCAAGACCAGTGCCGCACTGACTAGCATCCAGGCGTTGTCCGCGGAGGACTGCGCCGCTTTCACGTCCTTATCCAGCTGCGCCAGTTTTTCGCTCATTGTCTTGGCGGTTTCCGGCGCCGCGAAGGAGGCCATCATCGTTGCTGGAGCGGCGGAAGAGGCGGGCGTTTGTCGCGCGGAGAGGGGAATTGCAGTGAATAGGACGGCCCCAAGCACCAGGAGAAGGCTGAAACTACACTTCCATCCTACGCACTTCATAGATGTGTCTGCTCCGCTGGCTCTGGATTCTACTACTGGGGACCCGCTACCTTGACGCCCAGCATTATACGTGCGCGCGCACTTGGTCACAGTTTGAAATTTTCATTCCCTGGATTTGTTTTTCTGATACGCGGCTCTCTGCTGGTTCGGCCGATTTGGCCTGTTAACTCTGAAACGGTTCTCTTTGTACAACTTACGCTCCAGCGTATAATGCCGTCCGGCCTGGCGAATCACCATCGCCGCCTAAATGCAGAGTACATTGACGCACTGCCATGACTGACCGGCTGCCCATGGAAATCAACGTCCGCGAAACCGCTGGAGTGCCTGTCCTTGAAGTCCACGGCAGGCTCACCATTGGCGAGCCTGCGGAGCAGCTCCACGACGCTCTCGAATCCGTGGTTAAGGGTGGCGCAAAGAGAGTGGTCGTCGTCCTGAACGGCATCCCGCAGATCGACAGCTCTGGCATCTCCACGCTGGTGCGCATCTCCATCAAGCTGGCCCGCGAAGGCGGCGTGCTGCGCCTAGTCTGCGGCCCGGGCCGCGTCCGCGACGCCCTCACCGTCACGCGCCTCATCGAAGCCATCCCCACGTTCGAATCCGAATCCGCAGCCCTAGCCAACTTCGCGTAGACACAAGAATCCATTTGCACTGAAATTCACGTTGCTAACGTTGGATGACTTGGAGGAAAGATTTGTGCGAAGCAGCTACCCGCCCTTTTTCAACTCGGCCAGCACCAGTTTGGCGACTTCCTTCAGCGTTTCAAACACACCCACTCCCTGAATCGCTACGCCTTCCAGAACCGGCTCGCCTTTTTTCTGCAATTGCTTCGTCAATTCTGGCACAGCCATTGCGTTGGGCAAATCGCGCTTGTTCAGCATCAGCACGTAAGGAATTGTCGCGAAATTCAGGTTGTGTTCTTTCAGATGCTCTTGCAGGTTTTCCATCGTTTCAAAATTCGCGTCCAGCCGTTCTTCCTGCGAATCCGCTACGAACACCACGCCGTCCGCGCCCTTCAGGATCAGCTTCCGGCTAGCCTCATAGAACACCTGGCCGGGCACCGTATACAAATGAAAGCGCGTCTTGAAACCGCGCACAGTCCCTAAATCCAATGGCAGGAAGTCGAAGAACAGCGTGCGGTCCGTCTCCGTCGCCAGAGACACCATTTTGCCCTTCTGATTCTGTCCCGTATGGTCGTAGATCCACTGCAGGTTGGCGGTTTTTCCGCCCAGACCTGGACCGTAGTACACCAGCTTGCAGTTAATTTCGCGCGCAGGAAAATTGATGAAAGGCACTTTGTCGTCAACCAGAGTAGGCCACAAACTTATAGCATACGCGGCGCGGGCAGGCCAGCTTTCCAGCCCCGCGTGATAACTTGCACGAACTGCATATAGTTTCAGCGATTCCGCGCTGAACTCCACGTCCTATTTTTGACCATGCCTCCGTTCGGTAACGCCTGATGCCGCTCCAAAGCGCCGACGTTCGCATCATTTGACGCGAGAATCCTGCTCTGCTAGCATTCGCCCCATGGTCAAAGCGCGTAAGCCCTCCCCAGGGTCATCCCGGCAATCCAAGGGCACGGCGCGGAGTCAGTCTAAGTCACAGAAAAAGAAGACTTTCCCTCCCCCTCCGCCCGCGCAGCGTGGAGGTGTCGAACTGGTCGATCCGCTCGTCCAAGCGCAGCTCAAACTTTACGATGAAGCCTTGGCGCTCTTCCATCAGCAGAAATTCGCACGCGCCAAGCAGGAACTTGAGAAAGTTCTCGAAGGCCCCAGCAAGGAGCTCGCGGATCGCGCGCGCATGCACGTGAAAATCGCGGAGCAGCGCATGAAGCCGTCTCACGAGCAGAATCCGCGCACCGCCGAAGAACATTATCAGCGTGGCGTCGCGATGATGAACATCGGCCGCTGGGACGATGCGCGAGAGAGCCTTGACAAAGCTCGCAAAGCCGCACCCAAAGCCGACCATATTCACTACGCGCTGGCCGCACTCGATTGCCTCACCGGCGAAGCCGATTCCGCGCTGGCCAATCTGAAGGTGGCGATTCAGCTGCGTGCGGAAAACCGCTATCATGCGCGCAACGATGAAGATTTCGCGTTCCTCCAGGAAGACCCACGCTTCACCGAGCTGCTCTATCCAGAAAAAGACGGCCTCGCCAGCTAGTGGGACAGGCTTTGGCTTGGCCGGTTTTTTCCTCTCCGTGTTCTCTGCGTACTCCGTGTCCTCTGTGTTAAATTCTTTTCCGTGAAATGAAGCTGCTTCTACTGTCCCGAATATCCATCATGAAAAAACGCGCCTCCAAATCGAAAGCTCTTTCGCCTGGCTTCCACGTCGTTGCCCTTGGAGGCGGCACCGGCCTTTCCACCCTCCTCCGGGGCCTAAAGGAACATGTGATTCGCCGCACGGACGACCGTGCCACCGCTGAACGGCCCATCGCCGATCTCGCCGCCATTGTTACGGTCACCGATGACGGCGGAAGCTCCGGCCGCTTGCGCCGCGAGAACCGCATCCTCCCGCCCGGCGATATTCGCAACTGCATGGTGGCTCTTTCGAAGGACGAAGCGCTTCTCGGGCGCCTGTTCCAATATCGTTTTCACGCCGGTCGCGGCCTCATCGGCCATAACTTCGGCAATCTGTTCCTGGCCGCGCTCACGCACGTCACCGGTGATTTCACGGAAGCGATCCGCGTCAGCAGCAAAGTACTGGCTATTCGCGGCCGCATTTTTCCCTCGACGCTTTCAAACGTGCATCTCATTGCCACGCTCGAAAACGGCCGCACCGTTCACGGCGAAACACGCATCACCGCCAGCCGCGCGCCCATCAAGAAGCTCAAGCTTTCCTCGCGCCGAGTGCGCCCCCTCCCCAGGGCCATCGAAGCCATCAAGGAAGCCGATCTTATCCTGCTCGGCCCGGGCTCGCTCTACACCAGCATCCTTCCGAACCTGATGATCCCGGAAATTGCCAATGCCATCGCCAAATCCAAGGCCCCGCGCGTCTACGTTGCCAACTTGATGACCCAGCCCGGCGAAACCGCCGGCTATGCCCTCGCCGATCATCTTCGCGCCATCCAAAAGCACGTCCCGCGGCGCGTCATTGATTGGGTCGTCGCCAATCGCCAACCCGTTTCGCCCGATGTGGCCCGGCGCTACCGCGCACAAGGCGCCGAACCGGTGGCCGTCGATCTTCTCGCGCTCCAGAAGCTCGGCTTCCGCGTCATTCTCGACAATCTCCTTGAAGAACACGGTGTCCTCCGCCACAACACCCGCCGCCTCTCCCGGCTCCTGCTCGAAGAATTCCTGCAATGCTAAGCTACAGTTTCCATTTGCGGAGCCGCCATCAAAAAGGAAAAGGGCGCCCCGGCAATGTCGGAGCGCCCTTCTGCTTTAAGGTTGTGTAGCCGTTAGAAGATAATCTTTACCGCAAGCTGCATGTTGAAGGCTTCGCCAGGTCCGATTCCGGGCGCTCCGTTGAAGTCGCCAATCGTGTCACTCACGAATCCAAACCCCGAACTCGAGTTGCAGGTAGCACCCACAACCTTCGTTCCACAGCCGGCGCTTACCGACCCCGGGCCGGAAGCGAGATTAATCCGGTTCAGGAGGTTAAACGTTTCCATGCGCAATTGGACTTTGACGCGCTCCGTAATGGGTATGTTCTTGAACACGGAGAGATCGACGTCTGCGTAGCCAGGGCCATGGAGCGTGTTCCGAGCGAGACTCGGCGTACCCGCTCCGGCAAGGGCGAATGCCGACGGATTCCACCATTGCTCACCCCCCGCCGATGCCGAGAACGTGTGAGGGCCGCTATACGGATTCCCGATCAGATACAGGCCGGAAAGGAGCTCATCCGATGGCTGGCCAGTGTGGAAATTCCACAAGCTGTTGACTTGCCAGCCGTTGACGAGCCGTGTAGACCAAGCGCTGTGGGCCCACGGAGCTTTGGGCACGTCGTAAACGAAGCTAGCGGTAAACAGTCGCCGCGTGTCGAAATCGCTGTTGCCGTAATCCACCTTGCGATTCAGGCTGTCGGAGATAACCCCTCGGTATTCGCTCATTTGATCCAGCGTGTGTCCCCACGTGAATGAGTACTGCGATGTCAATCTGTGCCAGGACCGCAGCTTGAAGGTTGTCTGAAGGGCATTGTAGTTGGACGTGCCCACGCTTTGCAGTTGAATGATCGAGCCGAAATTGGTGCCAGCTGTGGGCATGTCGAACATCATGCTCAGCTTGCGTCCCTGGCTCCCGACATACCCGATCTGCCAGATTGCCGCATTCCCGAAACTCTTCTCAACTTGCAGGTCATAGTTGTAAAAGTACGGGGCGCGGAAATTCTGGCTGACGGAGTAGGCGCTAAGGCCCGAAGCATTCGTGCACGTTGCGTCCGCACAAGCCAGGACTCCTGGAAAAACCGAGCCGTTGGGATTGGCCTGGCCCGCTTTAGGCGTTCCGGCCGGGCAGACCGCATTCTGCACGGTTTGCCAGTTGTAGGAGGTTCCGCCGCAGAAGGGGGAGCCGTAGCTGGACGCGGGAAAAGGACCGATCGGATTGATCTCCAAACCGTCCGCCCTGCTTCCGCCCGGACGATAATCGAGGAACGGGTTCATATTGATCTGATCGTAGAAGATACCGATGCCGCCACGGACCACGAGATCGTTCTTCGTCGTGGGTTGGTACGCGAAGCCAAACCGCGGTGCGAAATTGTTCTTGTCCGGCGGAAAGATGGAATTGATTCCATTGCCCTGGATCTTCAAGCCCGTTCCAAAAACATACACGGCGAGATCTTTCTTATCGCTGTGGAGCGGACCGAAGTATTCGTAGCGCAGACCCAGATTCAAGTTTAGTTTCTTGGTCACCTGCCAACTGTCGCTGGCGAAGAAGTTGAGAGCGTTCACCTTGACCCAGCGCTCGATGTTTCCCACGGTGATCGAGGAGCTCGAAACGTCGCCCGCCAGGAAGTCCGCCAGGGCCTTCGTATTGGCGTTAAAAGCCGCGTCGTTGGCCCAAGGCCCTTGCGTTCCATCAAACGCGAACGAGCCTGTTCCATGCCGGTGATAGAACTCGTTCACATGCCCCTGACGAAACTCTCCGCCAAACCGAATTTGGTGGTTGCCGGTTACATAGGAAGCGATATCAGTCAGATGCCAGGTGAAGTCGGAGCGCCCTTCCGGCGGTGTGATGCCGATTTGTTCAAATCCTGTCACACCCGTCGCACTTGGGGGAGCAATGGCGATGTTCGGAGAGCCATGGATGGGCTGTCCATGATTGGTGGCATCGGGGCTCAGGAACAATCCCAATGCTTTGGTATCAAAGCTATTGTTGAAGTCATGGAAAAGCTGATTGAAATAATTTGCGCCGAAGAGCACCTGATTGGTCAACTTTGACGTGAACGTGGAGTTGAGCACAGCGGTGCCGTTGTACACATGCAGCGGCGCCACTTCGAAGTAGTCCTTCAAGTTCGAGCTGGCTGTTCCCAGCGCGGGGCTTCCACCAGTCGGAGCGGTTTGGCTACCCTGCCCCCCAAACCAACGAACGAAAATCCGGTGTTTGTCGGAGATGTTGTAATCAACCTTTGCAACGCCGTTATAGCTGTAGCCCGTCGATGGTGAGGAGCTGAAAAAATTATTGGGAACCGCACCTTTGGCAACCACCGCGGAATCAGTCAGGACCGAAGACGGCCAGAGGGTCGACAAGAGTTTTGTAGAAAGGGTGCTTGCTGTAATGCCATATTTCGTAAGCGCTGCCTGAGCGGCCGTCTGCCAGGGGGTGGAAGGCTCGGTGGCCAGACCCGAGAGCCCAATGATGTAAACCTGCTTTTCATAGCTGGCGAAGTAAAATGCCTTGTTCTTGATGAACGGACCACCTACGGCGAATCCGTAGTTCTCGTTACGCAGTGGAGGTGCTTTCTTTCCAGCCGCCGGGACCCAGAACGGCGAGTGCGCTCCGTAAAACTCATTTCGATTGAAGTAGTAAGCCGAGCCGTGGATCTGGTTGCCGCCCGACTTGATGACCAGGTTTACCGTACCGCCGGCGTTGCGCCCGGCTTCCGCGCCCGACTGCGTCTGGGCTGAGAATTCATCAATCGAATCGATCGGCAACACGATGCCGGCGATACCAGAGACGCCGCCCTGGTTGACCGCTGGAATGTTATGCCAGAAGTCGTTGTTGTCCACGCCGTCGATCTGCCAGTTCATCTGATTCGCGCGGGTGCCGTTGAGCGAGCCAAACCCGCCCACGGAATAACCACCATAGCCCGGCGCGACAGCAATCAATTGTGTGAAATCGCGCCCGTTCAGCGGGATATCCGCGACGACGTCTGATGTAATCGTCATATTCTGGGTTTGCGTTGTCGTGTCGAGGGTTAACGCTGCTGCGGACACTTCTACTGTCGTCGCTTGTTGCTGCAGGCTCAATTTGACTTGCAACGTATAAATCGTACCCGCAGTAACTCCGACCTTATCCACGGTGTAGACCGGAAAACCCGACGCCGTCACCGTTACCTTGTAAAACCCGAGCGGAATGTCCTGGAAGGAAAATGCTCCGTCGCTGGTCGTCACCGTGGTGTGGTCAATTCCCGTAGCGGATTCAGTGGCCTTCACGGTGGCGTTGGGAATCACTGCCCCTGACGGATCCGTCACTGTCCCGTTGATCGCGCCGCGGAACGTCTGCGCGTTCATCCCCACCGCGAGCGACAAAACAATCACAATTGCTATCACTAGGCGCTTCATATGATCAACACCCCCTTATCGAGATCGAACTAAAAATCGACAGCACCCGCATCCCCGACCTATCGGGAAACGCTTAAAAAACGAACTGCACCATGATCGCTTTCAGTTTGTGGATCGTGACCTGTTGCAAACAAGGACAAGCCCCCCGGACCAGCTCGCCCTTACCTAACAAAAACAATTCAGCAATACGACCAATATGGCTGTGGTGTCTGAGTTTTACCTCCTGCATCTATCGCCTGTCAAGGATTATGAATTTCATTCGACGAAGCCAAAAATTTCATCGTCAGGCCGCTCCTGAACCACGTTTTTTTCGTTGACTCCTGCCAAGAAATTTGCGTCATTTTGAACGCATTCCTCCGCCATGGAATGCCTCTATCCAGTTCTGACCGCTTCCTGCTACCGTTTGGAAGAAACTCATAAGAACAAACAGGGAGATCCTCATGGCCATATTTGGACTAATCGAATACCAGGACGCCTCGCCAGAAGTCCGCGCCATCTACGACGACATCATGGCCACGCGCAAGACCGATTGGATCAACAATTTTTGGAAGGCCATCGCGCACGATCCCACTTTGCTCAAGCGCACCTGGGAAAGCATCAAGCAGATCATGGCGCCAGGTGCGCTCGATCCCCTCACCAAGGAAATGATTTACATCGCCGTCAGCGTCACCAACAACTGTAACTACTGCATCGCCTCGCACACCGCTTCCGCTTTCGGCAAAGGAATGACCGACGCCATGTTCAAAGAACTCCAAGCCGTCATCGGCATGGCCAATGAAACCAACAAACTCGTCACCGGCTATCAGGTTGAAGTCGACCAACGTTTCCAGCCGCCTCTTCCGCGATAGCCGCACGAACTTTTCCTTCTTTCTGCGCCCATTCAAATCGCTACTCGCAACGCGTGGCCCGCCGCGAAATTCTCGCCTGTCCATGTGGACAGGTGTTTCTATCGTAGTACGCCCGTACTATGGCTGGCTCTCTCCAGCAGGGCGGAACATATAGATGTCACCGGGGAGCCCTGCTTCGAGCGGGGCGTGTCCGAAAGTCTAGCTTCGCGAGTGTGCATCCCATGCCTCCTAGCGTGAAAGACGCCGAAAATCTGACCACCAAGCCGGATAGCCCCGTGCGCGCCGCGTCGGGCTCCGCTCTGCCTGGCGACTCGGCCATCAAGCAGCAGCCCGTTGCGCTGGAGGTTCCCGTCACCGTCAATGGCGCGCGTGCCGTGGACGGCAGCGACAAGCGCGAGCCTTTCTCCGAGTCCACCAAGACTGTTTTGATCTTCGGCAGCGGCGCCGTTATCCGTCTTTCTTCTTCAGTTGCCCCGGGACAATTGCTTTTTCTCACTAACGAAAAAACCAAGAAAGAAGTTGTCTGCCAGGTCGTCAAATCCAAGAACTATCGCAACGTCAGCGGTTACGTCGAACTCGAATTTACGGAGTCCGTGGTCGGCTTCTGGGGCATGCGCTTTCCGGGTGACCGTATCAGTTCTGCCCCGCAACAGGTGACGCCCGCGCCCGTGGCGACCATTGCTCCCGGCGTCGTTGCAGCCAAGCCTGCTGTTCCGGTTTCTGCTAGGAAAGACGCTGCAGCAAAGCCCGCCGAAACGAAATCCGTTCTTCCCGCGGCGCCGAAAGTGGAAGATCTCCTTCCGCAGAAGCCCGTCGCGCCCGTTGCACCGCTCTCTTCCACATTGTCCTCATCCTTCGATCCCGAAGCTCCGCTCAGCGTTCGCACGACACCGCCCCCCCCGCCAGTCGTCCTGGTTGTCCCCGCCGCGCCGGTTTCCCCCGCGCCGGAGCCGCTGGTGAATTCCGCGCCCGCGCACCCTATCACTCCTGGGTCCGCACTCATTGATTCGCCGCGCGCCTCGGAAGTGCAGGCTTCTTTTTTGGAGCCGGCCAAGGCCCTGCCTGCTCCTGTAGTGTCCACGGTTACGAATCTGCTCGCTCTCTTCGAAGGCAAACCGTCTGCGCCGGAGCACGACCCCCTTCCCGCCGTACAGATTTGCGCTGATCCGGAAACCGAGACGCTCAAAAAGCACACCGCGCGCCTTCAGGAACAGCTTTCGAATCTGATGTTCTCGGGAGAACCTGAGACGCCTGAAACGGTTCCGGCGCAAGTCCCGCACGCGTCTCCCGTGACCGTACAAAAAGAACTTGCGGACAGCGCCGCAAAAGCATTGGAACAGTCCAGAATTCACACGACGGAACCTGCACCCGCGTCTCCCGCTCGCGTTGAGCCCGTCAAACTTGAGTCGCAGTCCGCGAAATCGCTGCTCGACGACGAAGAGTTGAAAATTCCGGCCTGGCTTGAGCCTCTTGCTCGCAACGCCGCCACGCCTTCCTCGACACAGGAACTGATCGACAAGGAAAAAACAAAGCGCGTCTCGGAACAGCCTGACGTGGAAGAAATTGCCGCGGAGACCGCCACGCCCGTGAAAGAACTCCATCTCCCGGAGCTGCCGCTTCCCACGTTCGGCAGCGCCCTTCCGTTTGACAAAGATAGAGTCACGCGCGAAAGCCGGCCCAGGAGTTCGGGCAAAGGCCTTCTGATTGGAGCGGTTGCAGCTGGTTTCCTGGCGCTGGCCGGCGGCGGCTGGTGGTATGTGCAACAGCAGTCCGGTCACGTCCAGGCAGGTTACCAACCCGCGTCGAATGTGCAGGCTTCGGTTGCCTCCCTTCCCGTGGCCAGCTCGCCGTCACAACCTCGGGAGAATGAACTGCCGCAGGCCAAACCTCCGGCGCAATCAAGTCCGTCGGCGCTCACAAACGCTTCCGCCCAATCCAAATCCAGCTCGAATACTCTGAGTGTTGTGCCGGCAGTTCAATCGGCGCCGGCAGCGCACAATTCGCAACCCATCTCGAATCCAGTACACTCGGGCGTGAGTGCGGTGACATCAGCTTCGGCCCAGCCTCCCGTAGAGGAGCCAAAGAAACCTATCCTCGGCGAAGTTCGTCTCGCAAAACCCAAAGTCTCGCCGGGCCGGCACACGCAAACCGTGGGAGAGCCTGACGCCGGCATCAATCTAACCAGCGATGACCAGCCAGACGCGGAATCGCTCAACACCGGCATCGCCGTCACCAACAATCAGCCATCGGCGCCCGCCGCCCCGCTTCCCGTTGGCGGCGATGTGAAACAGGCAAAGCTGATTTCTTCCGTGCCTCCGGTTTATCCGACGCTCGCCAAGAACCAGCGTGTTTCCGGCAGCGTCACCGTTGACGCGCTGATCGACGCCAGCGGACGCGTGACCACCATGAAAGTTGTCTCCGGCCCCACGTTGCTGCAACAGGCGGCCACGGACGCTCTGAAGCAGTGGAAATATCAGCCCGCATCGCTCGACGGCAAGCCCGTGTCCATGCACGTCACCGTCACCATCCAGTTCCGCTTGCCGTAATCCTCTACGGTTCGCGATAAAGTTCCCAGGCCAAGTGTGTGCGATTCACCGTCATTCGGGAACAGTCCGAAACGTAATACTCGCGCAGTTCAATTCGTGTAACCTCGAACAAACCGATTGCTACCGTGTACGGAGGTTTCGATGATTCTGCGTTTCCTCGTAATGGCCCTTTTCGCTGTGGCCACAGTTTCAGGCCAAACTCCGCCTTCCTTGCCGTCCAGCTTTCAAGCCAAGACGATACACAGTCCGGAAGGGGCAGACATTTTTGTGCGTTGGGGAGGAAGCGGCCCCGTGGCCGTACTCATCCATGGGTACGCGGAAAATAGCGATTCGTGGGCTCCCCTGGCCGCAGATCTCATGAAGGGCCACACGGTAGTAGTGCCGGACCTCCGCGGCATTGGGCGCTCCTCCAAACCTGCCGGCGGCTACGACAAAAAGACTCAGGCCAAGGATATTCGCGCCGTTGTGACCTCGTTGGGTTACGACAAGACCTTTGTTGTTGCTCACGACATTGGCAACATGGTGGCATACGCCTACGCCGCGACTTACCCCGATAAGGTTGAGCGGCTGGTTGTTATGGACGCGCCAATCCCCGGGATTGATCCCTGGAACGAGATTCTCCTAAATCCCGGCGTCTGGCACTTCAATTTCCGTGGACCTGACGCGGAACGGCTGGTGGCAGGTCGCGAACGTATTTACTTTGACAGGATTTGGAATGACTTTACCGCCGACCCAGGTAAGCCTGACGAGGCCACCAGAAATTTCTTTGCCGCCACTTACGCACAACCAGGTGGAATGCGGGCCGGGTTCGCGCAGTTTGCTGCGTTCTCCCAGGATGCCAAAGACAACAAGGTGTTCGAACAAACGAAGCTGACGATGCCCGTAATGGCGGTGGGTGGAGAGAAGTCCTTCGGCACCCTCCAGGCTGTGATCATGCGTCATGTAGCGATCAACGTGAGGGAGGAGGTCGTCGCAGGTGCAGGACATTGGCTGATGGAAGAACGGCCAGCCTACACAGTGGCGCTAATTCGGAAATTTCTTGATGGTCCGCCGGTTGCTCCTGCAGTTGCAAGCACTGCTGGCGGAGACTTAAACGAAGAACGCTTTACTCCTGCGGAGTATAAGTTCCCGCAAAGGGGCAACCCGGGTACTGGAAGCTCCGGCATCGGCGGTATCGAGACCGTTGTTCTGAAGGGCAATCCAGATGAAGCAGGCTTATATACCATCATGCTTCGCGTGCCGGCACATACACGCATCGCTTCGCATTCCCATCGCGATGACAGGGTCGCGACCGTAATCTCCGGCATCTGGCATATCGGGTACGGCGACAAGTTTGCCGAGGCGAAGCTAAAGGCCCTGCCGCCAGGCAGTTTCTACACTGAACCGCCCTCTCGGAATCACTTCGCAGAGACCGGTAATGAAGCTGTCGTCGTTCAGATCACCGGTTTCGGTCCATCTTCGACCGAGTATGTAGATACCACACAGGACCCTCGTAAGCTCGCCAAGTCAAACTGAATCATCGACAACACCCGAAAAACTAGGAAAGGCCCGTTGGTCTGCACAGTTGTACTAACAAATGCTCTTGTGTTGGCCGGACAACCCGACCTCCGGATTGTCAGCAATTCTGAAGTTATCAGTCGTCCGTTGGTAAGTCCCGAGTGCCCCGTCGCTCGGGAGGAATGCGCGACGCATCAGGAATGGCCCATATCCCGGTTTTGGTCGCTCGCGATAGAAGCACTTTTCTAGCCACAGACTGTCAATTTTCTGGAGGACCGATTTGTTCAGGCCAGGGCCGCCGGATTCTTCAAATACTGATCGACGACCGCGTCGGCGGTCCGATAGGTGAGAGCCAGGATTGTTGGCGTGGGATTCGCAGAGGCGTTCTGAGGGAACGAGGATGCTCCGAGCACGAAAAGATTCGAAAGCTTCCAGTGTTGCAGGTACGGATTCACGACCGAAAGTTCGGGAGAACTTCCCATGATGGCGCCTCCCTGAACGTGGGACGATTGGTAGCGCGTTGCATCGTAATTTCGCAGGCCCGAAAATGGGGTAACCTCTTTCGCTCCCATCTCACGAGCGAGTTCCATTGCTTTCGCGATCATATGATCGGCCATTTTTCGTTCATTCTCTCGCCAGTCGAGCGTGAGACGGAGCAAGGGGTCACCAAAATGGTCTTTGTAGACTGGATCCAGATCCATGTAGTTATCCTTATAGGCAAGGTGCTCGCCTGAGAAGCCGATCCGGCCGGTACGGTCATAATAATAGAGCGCCGCCTTTTTCCATTCCGAGCCCCACGTGGCTTTCACCGATTTTGGAACGACACCACACTCGCTAATGGGAAGTGCGCGCGCACTTCTTGCACCCAGAGTGCCCCCGCGCAGGAAGGGAAGCTTGCTGTGGTCAAATACGTCACCGTCCAGGTCACCGAGCATGATTCCGGATGCGCCGGAGCCCATGAAGCGGTTGAGCGGCGTTTCAAAGAAGGCGGTGGCAGCGGAGAAAGCGACTTGGTGCGTGAGGTTGCGTCCCAACGATCCTTTCCCGGTGGTGGGATCGTAGGCTTTCCCAATGCCGGAGAGAAGAAGCAGGCGGGTATTGTTGAGAGTCCAGGAAGCGAGAAAGATCAACTCCGCAGGCTGAAGGACTTCTTGACCATTTGCATCAATGTAGATGACGCCGCTGGCTTTTCGTTTGTTCTCCGACGCGTCGTGCACGATGCGGCGAACCCAGGCACTGGTACGAATCGAAACGTTTTTGTGCTTCTCGATGACGGGAAGGAGAGTGTTGGTAGGCTGAGACTTTGCGCCGATCATGCAGCCGAAGGTTTCGCAGTAGCCACAATAAGTGCAGCCGGGGCGCGAAACGCCATCGGGATTTGTGTAAGCCCGGCTAGTGGTCGCCGCGGGAACCGGATAAGGATGATAGCCGAGAGACTTTGCGGCTTCGGCGAACATTGAGGAAAAGTAGGGAATCTTGGTTGGCGGCGTAGGGTATTCCGCGCTGCGCCAACCTTCAAAGATATTGCCTCCTTCGATCTGTTTCCCACGAATGTTTCCGGCTTTTCCCGAGATGCCCAGGAGCAAGTCGGCGCGCGTGTAGTGTGGTTCCAACTCGTCGTAAGTGACGCCCCAGTCTTGAATCGCGTGGTCTTCGGGCAAGCGCTTGGAACCGTATTTTTCAATACTGTGGGAGAGCAATTCGAAGCAATCCGGCAGAAATCGGGGGCACACGGCGCTCCAGTGCTCACCGGCGCCACCGACACCGGAGCCTGGAAGGAAAGAACCGTGCTGGCGGAGGGGAAGAGCGCGCTGGCTCGAATCGTGCCGAAGCGTCACTGTTTCCTGGGAGACATCCTGCATCATGCGGAAGCGAATGGTGTAATCCAGTTCATCCATGTCGTCGCCATACTCGTCGGACTTTCTGGGCCCTCCGCGTTCCAACACGACCACGGAGAGGGCAGTACGCGAGCCAAGTTCTTTGGCCATGAGCAGACCAGTCCATCCGCCACCAATGATCACAACGTCTACGGATGGCAAGGTTTTCATTCCAGATTCTCGCTGGGACGGACTTTGCTTCGTGTCACCTGGCGTAAGCCGGCGGGTTTCGGGCGAAACGCCTCACCAAAATGCTTGTCGACATCGTCATAGTTGCTCATTCGGGGGCCGGGAAAACCAATTAGCTGCCAGCCCACCATGTCCACGTTCCCACCATGCATGGGATCACAGAACATGCCTTCGATCGTGTTCTGCCTGAGAAGCGAAAAAAAGAAACTGGTTTCGATCTGCTTCAGTTTCTGGTCTTGTTCCGCAGGCTTCAGGCGGTCGAAGCCCTTCAAGTCTTTCAGTCCTTGGCGATAGATCTGCTGCGCCGTTGCTTGGCCCTGATAGCCGAACTCCGCCGGGGCATTCTCTTCAAACGGCCCATGGGTGTAGCGATATCGGTCTCGTCCCCAAGGTCCTGCTAATTGTCGATCGATGTAGACAGCGACGCCTGCTTCCCGCGCGCCAGGACCTGCTTCATCGCTCGGAAAGATTCGTGAGGCGGCTGCGGCAAGGATAAGAGCTTCCGCTTGGGAGAAAAATCGAAGAGGAATGCGAATGGATTCGTTAGCTTGCGCGGAAAGTCGAAAGAGTTGACGGTCAAGCGAGTAGACAAGCACTCCACCGACGCTGGTCGCTGACACGGTGAGGAACTCACGGCGTCGCATGACGCCGTAGCATAGCAGATGTGTCCGAGGCCTGCGGGAAGGTTGAGCCTTCAGCGAGTGCGAGAGCCGATCCGGCCGCAGGGCCTGTCGGAGCTTGGAAGATAGGGTACTTCAAATCGAAAAGCGACATCACAGCCTTGGATCGCTGACTCGGTATTGGCGTTAAACTTTGCCTTTGCTCAGCATTCAGCGCGGAAGCACCGAACACGTCGACAGTGGCTCCTATAGCGACACCCTGTTTAATAAAGTCACGCCTCGTTGTTTCCATTTCACTCTCCCTGACACATACGACCGAGTTTTGTGCCAGTCGCGAGTACCATTGCTACCGCGGATTATAGCTCCAAGGCGATTCGATAACAGTTGAAACATCTCCATTTCACCAGCAACCCGTTCTGAGTGTAAACGCCTGTTTGCAACAGTTACTTCCGAGTTGCCCGTCACAATCCCAAGAGGCACCGCTAATCGGCTGCAAAGGAGGTCACTTCTACGTGTAGCCGACTATACGGTCGGAATGCGCGGGGTGCGAGTGTATACTCACACGCAATTCTGAAGGTGGCTGAGGACTACTGCCCTTAACTCGTGCATGCCCATGATCCCAGCAATTCCAGACGTTGGCGTACGGACACGGCGACGAATCGCCTGGCGGCTGCTTCCGTTCGTCTTCCTTCTTTATCTGGTTGCGTACCTGGACCGTGCCAATGTGTCTTTCGCGGCCTTGAAA
>WNGO01000978.1_pt1 | contig 45157 bp, 48 predicted proteins | sample 5400511 | NCBI WGS metagenome assembly WNGO01 (sample SAMN13153380, study PRJNA577476) | soil metagenome | isolation source: 20 cm soil or saprolite under Garry oak tree replicate 2 | place: USA:California | collected 2016-06-15 | reverse complement strand
CGCAATGCCGCGCGTTGAAGGCGGCGGGCGTCGATGCGGTCAACGTTCCCGACGGCCCGCGCGCGCAAAGCCGCATGGGCGTGCTGCCCTCGGCGATTCTGATCGAGCGCGAGGTCGGCATCGAGACCGTCATTCATTATTGCTGCCGCGACCGCAACCTGCTCGGCATGCTGTCCGACATCATCGGGGCGCACGCGGCGGGGCTGCGCAACATCCTGATCATCACGGGCGATCCGCCGAAGATGGGGCCCTATCCCGAGGCCACCGCGGTCTTCGACATCGACTCGATCGGTCTCACGAATCTCGTGTACCGGCTGAATCAGGGGCTCGATCCCGGCAACAACCCGTTGGGCGGTGCGACGAAGTGGGCGATCGGCGTCGGCGTAAATCCCGGTGCCGTCGATCAGGATCGCGAGCTGTCGCGCTTTGCGTGGAAGGTGGATGCGGGCGCCGAGTTCGCCGTCACACAGCCGGTGTTCGACGCGCGCCAGCTCGAGGCATTTCTGAAGCGCGTCGAGCAGCTCAAGATCCCGATCGTCGCCGGGATCTGGCCGCTGATCTCGCTGCGCAACGCCGAGTTTTTGGCGAACGAAGTCCCGGGCGTCTCGGTGCCGGAAGAGGTGTTGCAGCGGATGCGGAAAGCGCAGGAGAAGGGCAAGGAAGCGGCACTCGCCGAGGGCGTGGCGATTGCACGCGACATGTTCATCAAGGTCAAGCAGATGGTACAAGGCGTACAGGTGAGTGCGCCGTTCGGGCGAGTCGAGGTCGCCCTGCAGGTGTTCACACCCTGAAGGGTGTGCTCGCCAGGCATTAGCCTGTGAATGCGTATGCCTGAACTACCCGACATCACCATCTACCTCGAGGCGCTGGCCCCGCGCATCGTCGGCCAGCCGCTCGAGCGCGCGCGCGTCGTGAGCCCGTCGCTGCTACGCACCGTCGATCCACCGCTGAGCGCGGCCGAGGGCCGCAAAGTTGTGGGACTGCGCCGCATCGGAAAGCGGATCGTGTGGGAGATGGAGGGCGGAATCTTCCTCGTCTTCCATCTCATGATCGCGGGCCGATTCAAATGGCGGCCGGAGGGTACCAAGGCACCCGCCAAGGTCGGCCTCGCGTCATTCGATTTTCCCAGCGGCACCCTGCTTCTCACCGAGGCGAGTCCCAAACATCGCGCGTCGCTGCACGTCGTCACCGGCGAGGCGGGCCTTGCCGCGCACGATCCTGGCGGGCTCAACATCCTGGAAGCCACTCTGCCGGCGTTCCGTGATCGACTGCAGTTGGAATCGCACACGCTGAAACGCGCGCTCACCGATCCCCATCTCTTCGATGGTATCGGCAATTGGCTTTCGGACGAGATTTTGCACACCGCCAAGCTGTCGCTGTTTCAGCTCACGGGAAAACTGACGGACGAGGAGATCGCGCGGTTGTACGAGGCGATTCGCAGCACAACACAATTGTGGATCGAACGACTGCGCGCCGAGACGAAGGGCGGGACCAAATTCCCGGAGAAGGTGAGTGCATTCAAAGAAGGAATGGCGGTGCACGGCCGATACAAACAGCCCTGCCCCGTCTGTGGCTCGCCCATTCAACGGATTCGCTACGCCAATAACGAAGCGAATTACTGCGCCACCTGCCAGACCGGCGGTCGCGTGCTCGCCGATCGCTCGCTCTCGCGACTGCTCAAGGCCGATTGGCCGCGGTCGCTGGAAGAGTGGGAGGCCAAGCTCGGCGGATGAGCATTCGACGCGCGCTGGCCGCCGACGCCGAGGCCGTGGGACGCATTCACGTGGAATCGTGGAACGTCGCCTACCGCGGCATCATGCCGGATGACGTCATCGCGAAGACCGATCTGGCCTATCGGACTAGCTTCTGGGCCGAGCGCATCGCGGACCATGAGTGGCCGGTCTTTGTGATCGAAGAAAACGGCGCGTGCGTTGCCTTCTGCCAAATGATTCCATCCAGAGACTCGGACGATGATCCCAGACGCGTCGGCCACATCACGTCGCTGCACGTCCTGCCGCAGCGGCGGGGACGCGGCTACGGCCGCGCTCTCATCGATCACGTGCTTGCCGAATTCGGGCGCCGCGGTTTCACGGCCGTGACACTGTGGGTGCTCGAGGAAAACCGTCCCGCGCGCGCGTTCTACGAGAGGTATGGGTTTGAACTCGACGGCGCTACACGCACCTACCCGAAGACGCAGGTGCCCGAAGTACGATATCGAATTAGACTTCCCCACTCATTCTGATAATCAGGAGTCTCACCGTGCGACGCGTCCTCCCCGCAGCACTCTTCCTCGCCGCCGTCGTCTCCACCACCGCGCCCCCCCCACCTGCCCCTCCGCCTCCGCCGCCGCGCACGACGCCGTGACATTCGCGGACCACTTCTCCGGCGTTTCGGCCGCGTACGCGGAGTTCCGGCCGCGCTATCCCGACGCGCTGTTCGAATTCCTGGCGCGGCAGTCGCCCGCTGGCGACGCGGCGTGGGACGCGGGGACCGGCTCCGGCCAGGCGGCCGCCGGTCTGGCCCGCCATTTCCGCCACGTCACCGCAACCGATGCGAGCGCGGCGCAAATCGAGTCGGCAACGCCCCAGACGAATGTGAGTTACCGGGTGGGACCGGCCGAGGTCAGTGGCCTGGACGACGCGTCGGTCGACCTGGTGACCGCGGCGCAAGCGGTGCACTGGTTCGACCGCCCGCGGTTCTGGGCCGAAGCGCGCAGGGCGCTACGGCCGCGCGGCGTGATAGCGATCTGGAGTTATGGCCTGTTCGAGGTCTCTCCGCGGATCGATGCAATCACGCTTCGCTTCTACAGCGAGGTTGTGGGCCCGTACTGGCCGCCGGAACGGCGCCATGTCGAAGCACGTTACCAGACCATCGACTTTCCATTTGCCGAATTTGCGGCTCCGGCCTTCGCGATCGAGCAACAGCTCACCCTGGAGGAGGTCGCCGGGTACGTCCGCACCTGGTCGGCTACTCGGGCATACATGAAGCAACACCGCGACGATCCGGTGGATGGCCTGGTCGCCGAGCTCGCGTCAGTCTGGTCGGGAGGATCTGATGAAAGAGTGGATCACCATCGTCATCACGCGCGAGCTGAAGGCGCTGCGCCGCGAGATCGAATCGTATCCCACCGAGGGCGATCTCTGGGAGGTGCGTCCGGGCATCACGAATCCGGGCGGCAACCTCGCGCTCCATCTCGCCGGTAATCTCCAGTACTTCCTCGGCAACGTGCTCGGCAAGAACGGTTATGTCCGCAATCGCGATGCGGAATTCGGCGACAAGGACGTGCCGCGCGCCGAGCTGCTGCGCGAGATCGACAACGCCATCGCCGCGGTCGCAGACGGCATGAGCAAGATCAGCGAGGCCGACCTCGCCAGCCCGTTTCCCGAAAAGGTCGGCGGCGTCAACTCCTCGACCGGAGCATTTCTCGCGCACTTCGCGACGCATCTCGCCTACCACCTGGGCCAGGTGGACTATCATCGCCGCATTCTCACCGGGGAGGCGAAGACGGTGAAGGCCATGACGCTCACCGAGCTCGGCGGCTAAAGCGTCATGAACACGCGTACCCTCGGCCGGCCCGAGGCCGACGAGATCCCGTCGCACTATGTCGGCTACATCAAGCTGGTCCCCGAGCTCGACCCGGTGATCGTCTGCGCCGAGCAGATAGAGCAGACCGCGACACTGCTGCGGGGGGTTTCAGAGGTCGACGCGCTGTACCGCTACGACCGCGGCAAGTGGAGCATCAAGGAAGTGGTGGGCCACCTCGCCGACGTCGAGCGGATCATGGCCTATCGCGCGCTGCGGATCGGCCGTGGCGACACGACTCCCCTGCCCGGATTCGACGAGAACAGCTACGTCCCCGTCGCCCGGTTCGACGATCGCTCACTCGCCGATCTGGTGGGCGAGCTGCGCACCGCGCGCGCCGCGACGCTCGCGCTGCTGCGCACCTTCGACGCCGACGCGTGGCGACGGCGCGGTACTGCGAGCGGCAAGCCGGTCAGCGTGCGCGCGCTGGCGTTCATGATTCCGGGACACGAGCGGCATCACGTCGAGATCCTCAGAACTCGCTACCGCGTAGGAGAGGGGGCCAGGTAATGAAGATCGGGATCCTCGGCACGGGAGAAGTCGGGCAGGCGCTCGCGCAGGGATTCACCAGGCACGGTCATCAGGTCAAGCTCGGGCACCGCGATCCCAAGCAATCCTACGCGGACGCCGCGCAGTTCGGGGAGATCGCGCTGCTCTGCACGCCGTGGACCGGGACCGAGAACGCCATCAAGCTCACCGACCCGAAGAACCTTGCGGGCAAGGTCGTCATCGATGTGACGAATCCGTTCAAACCCACGCCCGCCGCACCTTTCGCGCTCGCCCTCGGCTTCGACGATTCGGGCGGCGAGCAGGTGCAGCGCTGGTTACCGCAATCGCGTGTGGTGAAAGCGTTCAACATCGTGGGCAACTCGCTCATGGTAGATCCGAAACTCCCTGGTGGGCCACCCGACATGTTCATCGCGGGGAACGACGCCGCGGCGAAGCGAACGGTCACCCAAATCTGCACGGAGTTCGGCTGGAACGTCGCCGATATCGGAGGGATCGACGGATCCCGCCTGCTCGAGCCGCTGGCAGCGCTGTGGTGCGTGGTCGGATCGAAGCTCGACTGGCGGGAGCAAGCGTGGAAGCTGCTGCACAAGTAATTTATTGACTGTCCACACCAAGGATCCTGTGATGTTCGCGACACTCTTACTGGCCCTGGCGATGCAGCAACCAGCTGCGGCGGAGCCTCAAGCGCTCGCGGTCGGCGCGGTCGCACCCGACTTCGCGCTTCCCGGCGCCACGCGGTACGGGACGCTCAAGAACCCTGTCCACCTCAGCGATTACAAGGGGAAGACGGTGGTGCTCGCGTTCTTCTTCAAAGCCCGAACGCGTGGCTGAACGATCCAAATGAATGCGTACCGTGATCAGTACGCACAGGTGTTCAAAAACGGCCGCAACGTAGTCCTCATCGCCATCAGCGCGGATGTCGATACGGCGCTCGCCTCCTGGGCGCGCGACGCCGATTACCCGGTCCTCTTTGCCAGCGATACCGGCTCAGCCCTGGGGAAAGCCTACGGCGCGTTCAACGAGCGCTACAAGCTCGACAACCGCAACCTCTTCGTGGTGGGACCGGACGGCAAAATCGCCTACCGGCAGACGCCGTTCCGAGAAATCGATCCGACGGCGTACACGGAGCTGGGGGCGGCGATTGGGAAGCTGGTACCTGCTGATTCGACGGCTCACTAGGGCGGCGAGCGGCGGCGAAGGGGCGGCGATGGGGCGGCAAAAGCTGTCTCCATCGCCGCCTCAATATTTTGATCCTCACCAACCCCGGTATAAGCGACGCGTCCCTTGGCATCCAGCACCGCTATGTACGATGTCGATGGAGCCTGGAATGCTCTCACCGCTGCACCATTCCCATCCCACAGAAACGTGAATGGCATGGGATGCTGTTCGAGATGCCGCCGCACCGTGTTCTTGCTCTGATTCACCGCTACGGCGACGACGAGAAACTCGGCGCGGTCGCCGTATTTCCGCTGCGCCGCTTCCATCCGCGGCAACAGCGCCGCGCAAATCGGGCACCACGTCGCCCAGAATTCGATAATGACCGGCTTCCTGCCGATCCATTGCGACAGCGCGACCGAATCGCCGCTGAGACTCTCGAGCGTGACCGCCGACGGCGTTTCACCGACGGGGATACCAATCACGTCCTGCGCGCGCAACGCCGCGGGAGCAAGAACCAGCAGTCCCGCGCACAGCGTACTGCGCACCGCGCACGCCGTTACCACACCTGCCCCGCTTTGACGAAATAGTATTCAGCCATGAGCAGTAGAACCACGCCCGCGCCCTTTTTGATCCACGCCATCCACGCCCCCGCCCGCGGCAAAGCGGACAGCGTACCAGAGAACAACCCCACGACCGCGAGCAACGCCGTCATCCCCAACGAAAAGACGAACAGATAGATGAACCCCAGCACGCCGCTGCGTGTCGTCGCCACCCACGTCAGGACCGCCGCGAATGCGGGCGCGCCGCACGGCGCCGCCACCAGGCCCGAGGTCGCACCCAGCAGCAAAACGGCTGGATACGAGCCGCCCCCCAACCTGGCGGCCCAGGCCGACAGTCGAATGGGCAACCGGACGGGAATGACCTCCAGCATGGCGAGCGCAAAGACCAGCAGCAGGTTGCCGATGACGAGCCGCGCCCAGACGCTGGCGCCGATCGTTCCGAACAATGAGCCCGTCAACCCCGCAATCATGCCGACCAGCGCGTAGAACAACGCGAGGCCGGTGACGTACGTAAGCGTCAGCCCCACCGTGCGCCGGCGCGTGCGCCCCGCGACGTTCACACCGGCCAGCGCACCCGCCGTGATCGGAATCATCGGATAGATGCACGGGTTGAGGCTCGTCACGAGCCCGGCGGCGAACAGCAGCGGCACCGCGACGAGGGGCCGGTGTTGCAGCGCGTCGGAGATTTGCGCCAAGGCAAGGAGCACGAAGGGCATAGTCTGAGTACAATGATGGCATCATGAAGTCCCCGACACCACGAGAGCGCCTGGAACAGGCTCGGCGCGCACTGCTGCACGTGCATCGCGCGTTGCTCGAAGTGGAACGCATCGGGTACGAGCGCCAGAACGGGCGCGTCGATGGCAGCGGCGCGTTACTGCAGCTCGTCCTGAACGATCCATGGTTCTACTGGCTGCGCCCGATCTCCGCGCTCATCGTGCAGATCGACGACTGGCTGGACGCGGACCCGCCCGCTCCCGACGCCGCAAACGCGGCTGAGCTCCTCCTCGCCCAGGTGCGCGACCGTTTGCGCCCCGATGCCGCCGGGGCCGATTTCCAGCAGCGCTACCATCGCTTACTCCAGGAAGAACCCACGGTCGCGGTGGCGCACGCCGAAGTGCGCAAGCTCATCAACGCGTGAGCATTGCTCTCCTTGCCGGCGCGACCGGCCTGGTCGGCAGTCACGTGCTCGACCTCCTGCTCGCCGACAACGAGTGGACGCATGTCGTCACGCTGGGGCGCCGCACGGCCCCGATACGGCACGACAAGCTGGAGCAGCGCATCCTGGATCTCGGCGCGGTCGAGGCCGTGAGCGATCTACCGCATGGCGACGACGTCTTCTGCTGTCTCGGAACCACGATCAAGCAGGCCGGATCGCAGGCGGCGTTTCGCCGAGTCGATCACGACTTCGTCGCCGGGCTGGCGCGCGCAGGCCTGCGCGCGGGCGCGAAGCAGTTCTTGCTGGTCAGTGCGATCGGCGCCGATCCCGAATCCCGCGTCTTTTACAGCCGCGTGAAAGGCGAGGCAGAGGCCGCGGTTCGCAAGCTCCCCTACCGGGCGACCCAGCTGTTTCGCCCCTCCCTGCTCCTCGGCCAGCGCGCGGAGTTCCGAGTCGGCGAGCGCATCGCGATGCTCGCCGCTCCGGTGCTGTCGCTGCTCCTCGTGGGCAGGCTGCGCCGCTATCGTCCGATTCAGGCGGCCACCGTCGCCCGGGCGATGGTCACCCTCGCGCGCGAAGCGCCGCGGGGACCGAACGTCTTCGAATACGACGCGATGGTCGCGCACGCATGACCGCCGATCCGTTCCTCGCGGCCGCGGTCGCGGAGGCCGAGCAGGGCCGGCGCGAGGGCGGCATCCCGATCGGCGCGGTGATCGTGTCCGGCGGGAAGGTCATCGGGCGCGGCCACAACCGCCGCGTCCAAAAAGGCAGCGCGGTGCTGCACGGCGAGATGGACGCGCTCGAGAATGCGGGGCGGCAAAGGACAGCCGTGTATCGCGACGCGACGCTGTATACCACGCTGTCGCCGTGCGCCATGTGCAGCGGCGCGATTCTACTTTACGGAATTCGTCGCGTGATCATCGGCGAGAACAAGACATTTATTGGAGAAGAAGAGCTACTGAAGAGCCGTGGCGTCCAGCTCGACGTTCGTCAAGACGCGAGATGCATCCAGATGATGACCGACTTCATCCGGATGCATCCCGAGTTGTGGAACGAGGATATCGGCGTCTAACCTTGTCGGGAATCCTTAAGCGCGAGAGTCTCATGCGACTAGCATCGATTGCCTTCGTGACACTCGCTGCAACTGCCTCGCTGCGAGCCCAGTCCACCCGTCTCGACGCCGAGGTCGACCGCCGAGCTGCCGAGGTGCAGAGCAAAGTCATCGCGTGGCGGCGGGACATTCACGCCCACCCCGAGCTCTCCAACCGCGAAACCCGCACCGCCGAGATCGTCGCGCAGCACCTCCGTTCCCTTGGCCTCGAGGTGCGCACCGGCGTCGCACACACCGGCGTCGTCGGCGTGCTGCACGGCGGCCGGCCCGGGCCCGTCGTCGCATTACGCGCCGATATGGACGCCTTGCCGGTGACGGAGGAAGTCGACGTGCCGTTCGCATCCAAGGTGCGTGCGACCTACAACGGCCAGGAGGTTGGCGTGATGCACGCCTGCGGCCACGACGCGCACACCGCGATGTTGATGGGAGTCGCGGAAGTGCTGGCGGGAATGCGACAAGAATTGCCCGGCACGGTGAAGTTCATTTTCCAACCCGCGGAGGAAGGCCAGCCGGCGGGCGAGACGGGTGGCGCGGAGGAGATGATCGTCGAAGGGGCGTTGGAGAACCCGAAACCCGCGGCGATCTTCGGCCTGCACGTCTTTCCCTATCCGACCGGCGAGATTCGTTACCGCCCCGGCGCCACGATGGCCAGCGCCGACGCGTTTCGGATCATCGTGCACGGACGCCAGACGCACGGCGCCCTCCCCTGGGCCGGCATCGATCCGGTCGTGATCGCGTCGCAAATCGTGCTCGGACTCCAGACGATCGCGAGCCGACAGATCGACATCACCGCGGCGCCGGCCATCGTCACGGTCGGCGTCATCAACGGCGGCGTGCGCTACAACATCATTCCGGACAGCGTCGTGATGGTCGGCACGATCCGGGCGTTCGATTCGGGGGTGCGCCGCGATATCCACGACCGCGTGCGGCGCACCGCCGAGTCGATCGCCCAGAGTGGCGGAGCATCGGCGACCGTCACGATCGACACCGGTGCCGCGGTGACGTACAACGATCCCGCGCTGACGGAGCAGGCGCTTCCCACGCTGCGTGACGTCGCAGGGACGAGCCATGTCACCCTGGCACCACCGATCACCGCCGCGGAAGACTTCTCCCGCTATCAGCAGCGCATTCCGGGCGTCTTTTTCTTTCTGGGGATCACGCCGCCCGGAACCGATCCCGGCAAAGTGGCGCCGAATCATTCGCCGCGCTTCTACGTCGACGAGGCCGCGCTGCCGGTCGGGGTGCGCGCCCTCGCTCACCTGGCGGTGGATTATCTCAGCCGTCGCCGGTAGCTCGACGAGTTACCTCGCGCTCGACGCCGCCGAAATCGTCGCCACCATCGAGCGGTTGCGGAACCGCATCGAGGAGCGATTCCCGGACTCGGGGCTGGGGCACGTGGGTGGGCAGCTGCTCGAGATCTCGGGCCGCGCGCGCGAGCGGGCCGAGTGGATCGCCAGGCCGATCCTGGCCGTGCGCATCGCAACCGCCGTGCTCGCCGTCGTGATCGTCGCGGGGCTCGCTTTGATGGTGACTCGGCTGCGGCCGCCGCCCGGTGGGTTTGAGATGGGGCAGTTCATTCAGGTGCTGGAGGCGGGGATCAACGACCTCGTGCTCGTCGGCGCGGCGATCTTCTTCCTGGCGACGCTCGAGTCGCGCATCAAGCGGCGGCGGGCGCTGCGCGCATTGCGCGAGCTGCGGTCGATCGCGCACATCATCGACATGCACCAGCTCACCAAAGATCCCGAGCGCACCCAGCCCAGCAAGCGGGAGATGTCGCCGGCGGACCTGGCCCGCTATCTCGACTACTGCAGTGAGATGTTGTCGCTCACCGGAAAGGTCGCGGCGCTGTATGTGCAGAACTTCGAAGACAGCGTGGCGCTCCAGGCGGTGAACGAAATCGAGGACCTGACGACGGGCCTGGCCCGCAAGATCTGGCAGAAGCTGACGATCGTCGTCGGCGGTTAGCGTAACTTTCGTCATGGCCGAGGATAAGGTCCGGCTCGACAAGTGGCTCTGGGCCGCGCGGTTCTTCAAGACGCGGGGCTCAGCATCAAGCGCGGTCAGCGGCGGCAAGGTCCACGTGAACGGCGCTCGCGCAAAACCGGCAAAGCACGTGCAGGTGGGCGATGAGCTCCGTGTGCGGCTCGGTCCTTACGACTGGTTCGTCACGGTACGCGCGGTGACCGAACGACGTGGAAGCGGGAAGGACGCGAACTAGAGCTTCTCTAGGTGCACGTTCCCTGATCCCGTCTCCACCGACAACCGGCCCTTCCCGTCGCCCAGCGTGCCCGACACGTGATCATGCGCGATGCGGCGCACCTGCAACGACAATCCGCCCAGATCGATGTCGCCGCTCCCGGTATCGAGATCGACTTCGGCGCCGGTCGTCGGCGGGACCTTGAGCGTGACGTCGCCGGATCCGGTCTCGATGCTCACCGAGCGGAACGTCGCCGTGAGTGCGACGTTGACGTTGCCGCTGCCGGTCTCGAACGACAGCTCGTCCCCCGACGTGGCCGTCGCCTCGATGTCACCCGACCCCGTCTCGACATGGACGTTGGCGGCCTTCCCGTCAGTCAGGGTCACGTTGCCGGATCCTGTCTCGAGATGCAGCCTCGATCCTTCGGAACCGGAAACGGTGATGTCGCCGGAGCCCGTCTCGAGATTCACGTCACCCGAGGCGGTGCGCAGATCGACGTTGCCTGATCCGGTTTCAACCTTGAGTGAGCCGCGCGTGCGATCGGCGGCCACATCGGCCGACGCGACATAGACGCGAATCACGCCGTCCACGTTCGAGACGAACGCTTTTCCGACGCCCAGGTAGAGCGCGACGTTCTTGCCCGTCGGAACGCTCACGCGCAGATCGGCAAATGCCTCGAGGCCCCCCCCGGCGCGCCCGCGGCCCGTGATCCGCACCTCATGTCCTTCGCGGAACCAGCCACTGCGCTCGTGTTTCCCGTGTTCCTCGCCAAATGTCCCGTCGTCGCGTACCCGGAGCGTCGTGTTCCAGCCCCGGCCCCATTGCGGCATGGAGATCACGTCGTCCGGATAGATGATCCGCAGCGTCTCGCGGCCGCGCAGCGGGCCCGATTGAATGTCGAGCTTCGCGGCGTCCGCGCCGCCGCGCGTGAGTTCGACGACGACGTCGCTCCCCGAGCCGGCTTCGACCCGCAGCTCGCCGACGAGGTTGTACACGGCAACCGAATCGCCTTTGAGGACGTAGCGTGTTTGGGATGTCTGTGCGGCAGCGGGCATGGTGACGATTGCAACGAGCGTGAGCAGCGACAGCGAGCGTGCGATCATGGCGGCTCCACAAGGAGTTGGCTCAAGTTGGATAGCGAAACGGGTACAAGGGTTGCAGCTTTGAACCCTATGGAAGATTGGCTGCTTTGGTTTCTGCTGGCGATCGGCCTGTTTGTCGGGGAGATGTTCACGGCCGGTTTCTGGCTCGCCTGCCTCGCCGTTGGGGCGGGTGTCGCCGGAATCGTGGGGCTGATCCCCGGCCTCGGATTCGTGGCCCAGGGCATCGCCTTCGCCACGGCGAGCATCGTCAGCATGGCGGGGCTGCGTCCCCGCCTGATGCACTACTTCCAGCTCGGCCCCGGGTCCGAGCTGCGCACCGGGGTGGACGCGCTGCTCGGCAAGACCGGTATCGTGACGGAGCGCATCGCCCCGGGGCAACCCGGCAGGGTCAAAGTCGAGGGGGAGGACTGGCGGGGCGCATCGAGCGACGCAACGGTGATCGAGCCCGGCACCCAGGTCACGATCATTCAGGTGGATGGTACGACTCTCATGGTCGAGAAGGAGCTCTAAGCGATGGGTCCTGGCACAATACTCGTGGCCGCGGTCGCCTTCGGCGTCATCGTATTGATCTCGAAGAGCATTCGCGTGGTGCAGCAGGCGCAGACGATGATCATCGAACGGCTCGGCAAGTATCACAAGACGCTCGCGTCCGGGATCAATTTCGTGCTGCCCGTGATCGACCGGCCCCGCGCCGTGGACTGGCACCAGACGATCATCACGCCCGCGGGCGACAGCTACTCGCGCCGCTTCCGCACCGAGCGCATCGATCTGCGCGAGACCGTGTACGTCTTCCCACGCCAGAACGTGATCACCAAGGACAACGTCGTCGTCGAAATCGACGCCCTGATCTACTCACAGATCACTGATCCGGTGCGGGCGACGTATGAGATCGCCAATCTCCCTGACGCCATCGAGAAGCTGACCCAGACGACGCTCCGCAACGTGATTGGCGAGATGGAGCTCGACCACATCCTGTCGTCGCGCGACACGATCAACGCCAAGCTGCGCGCCATTCTCGACGAGGCGACGCACAAGTGGGGCTCCAAGGTCAGCCGGGTAGAGCTCAAGGACATCAATCCCCCGCGCGACATCCGCGACGCCATGGAAAAGCAGATGCGCGCCGAGCGCGAGCGGCGCGCCACCATCATCACCGCCGATGCCGAGCGCCAATCACGCATCCTCTCGGCGGAAGGCATCCGGCAATCGGAGATCAACACCGCCGAAGGCGACAAGCAGGCCAAGATCCTGCACGCCGAGGCGGAAGCGGCGGCGCGGCTCAAGGTCGCCGAAGCGGAAGCCCAGGCGATCGAGCGCATCACCGCCGCGATCAAGGGTACCGGCGGCGACCCGGCGCAATACCTGATCGCTATCCGCTACATCGAGACGCTGAAGGAAATGGTCTCCGGTCAGAACAATAAGGTCGTCTACATGCCCTACGAGGCGACCGGCGTGCTCGGGTCGCTTGGCGGAATTCGGGAGATGCTGGCGCTGGGCCCGTCCGACAAGAAGGCGTGAACCCACTCACCCAGCTCTCCGAAGAAGAACGGATGTTTCAGGCCGCGGTGCGCGACTTCGCCGAGAGCGAAGTCCGCCCGCGCGTGCACGCGATGGAGCAGGCCGCGCAGCTCGATCCCACCCTGATTCCCAAATGCTTCGAGCTCGGCCTCATGGGGATCGAGATCCCTGAGGCCCACGGCGGCGCCGGCGGCAGTCTGTTCATGACCGTGCTCGCTGTGGAAGAGTTGTCGGCCGTCGATGCGTCGGCCGCCATCTTCGTCGACGTCCAGAACACCCTCGTCAACGCGCTGCTGCTCAAGTGGGCATCCGACGACGTCAAGCGCCGGTACTTGCCCCGCCTCGCCGCCGATCTGGTGGGTGCGTACGCGCTGTCCGAGGCCGCCTCGGGCTCGGACGCGTTCGGGCTGCAGACCAAAGCGACCAGGCAGGGCGACACGTGGATGCTCGACGGCCGCAAGCTGTGGATCACGAACGGCGCCGAAGCGGGATTCTACGTCATCTTCGCGAATAGCGATTTCGCGAAGGGCTACAAGGGGATCACGGCGTTCGCGGTCGAGCGGAGCTTCAAGGGCTTCAGCGTCGGTAAAAAGGAAGACAAGCTCGGGATTCGGGCGTCATCGACCGCGGAGCTGATCCTCGATCATTGTGAAGTCCCAGCCGCGAATTTGATCGGTGAGGTCGGCAACGGGTACAAAGTCGCGATCGAGACGCTGAATACCGGCCGGATCGGGATTGGCGCGCAGATGATCGGTGTGGCGCGTGGCGCGCTCGACGCGTCGCTCAAGTACGTGAAGGAGCGCCAGCAGTTCAACAAGCCGATCGCCGAGTTCCAGGGCGTCCAGTTCCAGCTGGCGCAGGCCGCGACGGAGCTCGAGGCGGCGCGGCTGATGGTCTACAACGCCGCGCGGCTCGAGGATGCCGGGGCGTCGTACACGAAGGAAGCGGCGATGGCGAAGCTGCTCTCCTCGCAGGTCGCCGAGCGCGTGACCTCGCTGGCGGTCGAGCTGTTCGGCGGGTACGGTTATACCAAGGAGTATCCGGTGGAGAAGTTCTACCGGGATGCGAAGATCGGGACGATTTACGAAGGCACGAGCAACATGCAGCTCAATACGATTGCCAAGATGCTCCTGAAGTGACCAGAGTCACCTCTCGCGCCCTCCACGGAGGCCGTTCATGAATCGCTCGATGCTGGTGCTTGCTCTCCTCTCCATCGTTGCCGTACCCGCGGCCGCACAAGGTCGTGGCCCCAACAAGGAATTCGTGGTCGCACCGAATCGTGCCGTGATCGCGGCCCGCGACGTCCTGGTCAGTAAGGGTTTCGAGGTGATTCGGATGCAAGTCGTGGGGAACGACCGCGTGGTGTACTATCGCCGCGGCAACCGGGGGCGCGGCAAAGGCCAGGGTCCGCCGATGAAGCTGATCGTCCGCCAGGTGGGCGACCGGGTGGTGTTCGTGGACACGCCGGATGCGGTGTTGGTGGACATCAATGTGAGGCTGAAGTTGTAGCGGCAAAGGCCTCGCCTCAACGTTACGGCTGAATCACCCGCACCAGGTCGTCTGTTTGGGTCGGTACGTACACCCGCCCTGAGACGGGATCGACAACCGCGGCTTTCGGGGTCGGTCCGACGATCAGCGTGGCAAACACGTTGAGCTTGGCGCCGTCGATCAGCGACACCGTGTTCTCACCGCTGTTTCCCACGTACGCGACGCCCCGATCAGCATCGAGGCCGATTCCCTCCGGCAACCTGCCCACGGGCAGCCGCACGATCTCCTTGAAGTCCACCGTGTTGATCACGGACACATTGCCGTCGTCCCGGTTTGTGACATAGACGAGGTTCGTCCTGACATCCACGGCGACGCCGTACGTGCCCTTCCCGAGGTTGCGAATCTCACCCACCACCCGCGCGCTGCCGGGTTTGGGATCAATCACGACCACTTCCTGAAGCGTCGGGATCGCGACGTACACGAACCCGTCGTTCGCGTTGAACGCAACGCCCACGCCCGGAGCGGGGAGGGGCACGACATCGGCGATGGCGACCAGATCCTTGGACCCGTCGATCGGCACGAGCGCGGGCCCGCGCTGGAGCGGATCTGACGCGACTGCGACATAGACACGGTTGGCCACTTCGTTCACCGCGACGCCTTTGGGACCAGTCCCTACCGGAATGACGAGGCGAACGGCGTCTACTCCTCCGTCGATCGCGGCGACGCCGGCGAGGCTGGACACATAGACCTGATTCGTCGTTGCATTCACGGCGACACCGAACGGTGACTCGAATCCCGAGATTTGTGGTAATACTTCCCTGTCGTCGAGCAACACCGAGACCAAGCTTGTGCCCGGCACGTAGAGCTTCTTCGTTTGAGCGTTCAGCGCGGCCGCAACGGGCCCGAGACGGGTCACCGGAATCGTCTTGACCACACCACCAATGTCGAATGGCGCACTCTCCGCACCCGTCAGGCTACCGGAGAAGGTGACGAGCGTGTAGCCGACGCCGGCGGAGTCGATGGCCAGATTGCCGAACGACGCCACGCCGTTGATCGCCGCAACATCGACGATGCCTTGGAGCTTGGCCGCAGGGTTCGGCGTCGCACCGAGCCGCAGTGACACGACGTCCTTTGCCGGGAGCGCGAGGTTACCGTACTGGTCCTGGATCGCCACCTGCACAGCCGGCTCGATGGTGTCACCCGCCAGGGCGCGCGTAGGCTCGGTGAGGAACGCGAGGCGAGCCGGGACATCGGCGACACCGGTAGCCGTGAACGTCTTGGTAGGCAGTGCACTAGCAGTCGCGGTAACGGTGTTTGTTCCGACCACGTTGCCCAGCGTCCAGCTGCCCACGGTCGTCAGCCCAGCACCGTCGCTCGTGTCCTTCGCCGCGCCGAGTATGCCGCCACCCGTTGCCGCAAAGTCGACGATCACGCCGGCCACCCCGTTACCAAATTGGTCGGCCACCTTCACAACCGGCACGGTAACGGCAGTCGCCACCGTCCCGGTTTGCGGATCGACTGACTGCTTGACGAGCTGCGTCGCAGCGCCGGCCAACGCGGTCGCGGTGAAGGTGACGGGAGAGCCCGTAAGGCCGCCGACTGACGCGGTCGCGGTCTGAGCTCCCGCGCCGGGCCCGAGTGTGCGCGATGAGGTCGCGATGCCGTTGACGTCGGTGGGGGACGTAGCGGGGTTCATCGATCCGCCCACCAGACCGGCGGCCCAATGGACCTGCACACCCTGGACGGGCAGGCCGACGGCGTTCTTGACCGCTACCGCATAGGCCGTCGGCAGGAGCGTACCCACCACGCCGGATTGTCCGTCACCAGCACTCAGGACCATGTTGGTGGCCGTCGTCGTGATGCCGTTTGCGCTGAAGGTCATCGGGCTGCCCGCGAGGCCAGCCCCCGTGGCGTCGACGGTATTCAGCCCCGGGCCGACCCCGAGCGTCCAACCTGTTACGCGCGCGACCCCCGAGGTGTCGGTCGTAGTCGTGCTGGGTGCCAATACGCCACCCAGCAGACTTGTGATGTTGAACATCACGGGGAAGCTAGGAACTGGATTTCCGTATTGGTCCGCCACTCGCACGGCAGGCGGCGTGCTCACCGCTTGGCCGGCAGTCGCTGTCTGCGTATCGATACTCACGCGCAGCAGCTGAGCCGCGACATCACGCGTGCCGCTCGCCGTGAACAACACCGGACTACCGGTCAGTCCGCTCGCGGCCGCCGTAAGCGTATTCTGCCCGACCAGCGTGCCGAGCTGCCAGGTCCCCACTCTCGCCACGCCTGCTGTGTCCGTGACCGCCGACCCGCCCGTCACACTGCCACCGCCAGAGGCCGGAGCGAAGAGGACTGGCACGCCCGGCACGGGATTATTGAACTGGTCGCGTACGATCGTCGCGGCCGCAGTCGGCAGGATCGTGTTGACGATCGCGGCCTGACCATCACCGGCGAGCTGCACGATCTGCGTCGCCGCGCCGGCGAGCCCGGTCGCTGAGAACGTAACCGGCGTGAGTCCCGCGAGCGTGGCCGTGAGCGCGTTCGCGCCCGAAATCGTGCCGAGCGTCCAGCCGCCCACGGTCGCGATGCCGGCAGCATTTGTCAGCTGCGTCGGCCCTGAGACGCCCCCGCCGCCGCTACTCACGGCAAATGTGATCAAGGCACCCGCAACCGGATTGCCGAACTGATCCTGCGCCCGCACCGCCGGCGCAGTGCCCACGGCTGCGCCCACGACAGCGCTCTGGAGGTTGCCCGCGATCGGCAACAGCGCGGTCGCGGACCCCGCCACACCGTTCGCGCTGAATACGTGAGTGAGTCCCGCGCCCGTTGCGGTGAGTATGTTCGCCCCCGCCAGCGTCCCCAGGGTCCAGCTGCCTACGGTGGCAAGGCCGGTCGCGTCGGTAATCTGATTTCCGCCCGTGACGCCACCGCCGGTCGGGACGAACGTCACGTTTACACCCGCCACGGGGTTACCCAGCGCATCACGCAACCGCACGGCGGGCAGTATCGGCAACAGGGTGTTCACGGTGGCGAGCTGCCCGTCACCCGCGACAACCAGGAGCTGGGTCACCGATCCTGCGAGCGCGGTGACTGAAAACGTCACGGGGCTGCCGCTGAGTCCGTTGACTCTCGCCTCGAAGCTCTGCGGCCCGAGCACGGTTCCCAGCGTTGCCGTCGTGCGCGCGCGGCCTGTCGTATCGGTCAGCACCACCGAATCGCTCACGGCACCAATGCCCAACAACGGCCGGAACCGCACGGCCACGCCAGCGACGGGCAAGTTGTCCGCCGCTCGCACTTCAACTTCCAGCGGCAGCCCTAGCGGCAGCCCGACCGTCCCACTCTGGCCGCCGCCGCCCGTCACGAGCAACTGCGACGGAACGGGCTGGAAGATGGCTGTCACCGAGTCCCGGAGACCGCCCGGCGTCCGCGCGATCACGCGCAGCGACCTTCGCAGTGCCGGCGCACGCAACACGCCGTTGCCGTTCATGCGAGCCACCGTCGTGTCGCTGGTCGTCCAGGAGACATAGACCTGCGACACCGGCACGCCGGCCTGAAACGCCTCCACCTGGAAGCGCAGCGAGTCGTTGAAAAAGATGAAAGGCAGCCGGGGCATGACGGCGATACTATCGACGCCCGCCCCCGGCCCGACGTAGGTCAGCACCGGAATGTCGGTGGGGGTCGACGGCGTGACGCCGCTCAGCACTTCGACCGGCGCCGTGCCCGTGAAGAGCGGGATCGCCCCCGACATCGCCACGATCGAGACATACAGCGTCTCCGCCGACGAGATCAGCGGGACGCGCAGGTCGAGATCGATGCTTGCGGCGTCCGGAGGAAGCGCAACGGTCGTATCGGCAAGCGTATCGGGGGGTGTGGCCGGCCGCACGACGATGAAGCGCACGCGGTCGATCGCCAGGCCGAAAGACGCGAGGGCGGCGTCCGAGGGGAAAATCGGCGCCACGGCCAGCGGCGCGAACGTGGTCCGGGGCGCGGTGCCGTCCTGGCAGGTCGCGAGCGTCAGGGCGAGTCCCGCCGTCAGCAGGACCCGCGACGCGCATTTTATGGAAAACCCACCGGTGGCACGCACGAGAGGCAGCGAATTGACCTCCAGCCGGAAGGCTGGTCAAGGCGGTATCTTTTGCCGACATGCGCACTCGCACCGCACGTCGCACGCACGGCTTTACCGAATCGGTGATCCGTGGGATGACCCGGCTCGCCAACGAGCACGGGGCCATCAACCTCTCGCAGGGCTTCCCCAACTTCCCCTGCCCTGACGTCCTAAAAGACGCGGCGGCCCGCGCGATCCGCGATGACGTCAACCAGTACGCCATCACCTGGGGTGCTGCCCGGCTGCGGAACGCGTTGGCCGCGAAGTACCAAGATTGGTACGGTCTGCCCGTCGATCCAATGACGCAGGTCACAGTGGCCTGCGGCGCCACCGAGGCGATGGGCTCGGCGCTGCTGGGAATCATCGATCCCGGCGACGAAGTCGTCATTTTCGAGCCGTTTTACGAGAACTACGGGCCCGACGCGATCCTGTGCGACGCCAGGCCGGTGTTCGTCCCGATGCCCGTCGACGCCCCGCTCGATCTGGACCGGCTCGCGCAGGCGTTTACCACCAGGACGCGCGCGATCATCGTCTGCACACCCAACAATCCGACTGGGCGCGTGCTGACGCGCGCCGAGCTGACCGCGATCGCGGAGCTCTGCCAGCGCCACGACGTGTTCGCCGTCACCGATGAGATCTACGAGCACATCTATTACGAGGGCGAGCACATCCCGATCGCGACGCTGCCGGGCATGGCCGATCGCACGATCACGATCAGCGGCGCGTCGAAGACGTTCAGCGTCACCGGCTGGCGGATCGGCACGATCGTGTCGCCGCCCGATGTCACCGGCGCGATCCGCAAGGTGCATGATTTTCTCACCGTGGGGGCGCCGGCGCCGCTCCAGGAGGCCATCGCGGTGGGCATGGAGACACTCGGCAAGGACTATTACGACGGTCTGGCGCGGGACTACCGGCGGCGGCGCGACATCCTCTGCGCCGGACTCGTCAAAGCCGGGTTCAAATGCCGCCCGCCGCAGGGCGCGTACTACGTGATGGCCGATTTTTCGGATCTATCGGACCTGCCCGACGACGAATTCGCGAAATGGCTGACCATCGAGCACGGCGTCGCGACCGTTCCGGCCTCCAGCTTTTATTCGCGCGCCGAGCTGGGCCGTACCCAGGTGCGCTTCGCGTTCTGTAAGACGGAAGACATGCTGCACCAGGCGGTGGAGCGGTTGCAGCGCGTGCGCGACTAGAGCGCTTCTTCGACCTCACGCAGTCCCTCTACGTGTCTCCCGATCTCGCCCGCGATCTCGCGCGCGAGTCCGAGATCCGTCGTCAGACTCTGGACCGTTCCCGTGCCGGCATGCAGTCGCAGCAGATTGAGGCGGATCGTTTCGAGTGCCGCGACCGCGTCTTTGAGCCGTTGTTGTACGAGATCACGCTCGGCGGTGAGATCGGCGACGATCCGGTCGTGCCGCGCCGCGATCGCCGGATCGGGACTGACGCGCTGGTCCGCGTCCGCCAACGCCTCCTGCAGCTCCTCGAGCCGCGCCCGCATTGTTTGCGCATCCTGCTCGAGTCGATGGACCACGTCAGGCAGATCGCGGAGCTGGTTGCGCGTCTCTTTGGGCAGCGACTCGTACAGCTGCTCGGCAGCCATGCCCAGCGCGAGCTCGGTGGGCCGATGTGTCAGCGACGCCGGTAGCGCGCGCGACGGCGTGACGGCGCGGGCCAGTTTGAAGAGCCAGCGACCAATGCGGCCCGCCCACACCTTTCCCCAAAACTCGGTGTCGACGTCGCGCCGCCGCTGCAACAGAATCAAAGCCCCCGTCATCCCCCACATGCCGACACCGACGCCCATCACCACGCCTTCGATCATGAACACACCCGCAAGCAGCGGCACAACCGTCAGGTGCAGGCCCGCCGAGATGAAGCCACCCAGCCCGATTGACTTGAAGATTCTTTCGAGCCACGACGGCCCGAGCCGTTGACCACCGGCGCGTTCCTCGCGATCGCGATCCAGCTCGGCCTTGAATGCAAGCTCGAGGTCGCCGTGGTCGAACCCTGCCTTCAGCAAACGCCGCGCGCGGTGAATAAGGACAGCGGCAGGCACCAGCGTGATGCCCGCTGCGAACAAACCGTACCCGAGGGAGACCGACAGGATGGGCGAGGCCGCCACGACCGCTCCGAGCAGGACGAACGGGTACAGCAGCGCTCCGGCATCGTCGAATCGGGCACCTCGCTTCACGAACACGCGCAGGGCGAGCGGCAGCTCGCGGCGCTGCTCCAGTGCGCGAGTGAGTTGATCGGCGAGAACCGAAGTCCCCTCAGGCCGGTCGTCACGATCCTTCGCCAGGCAGCGATCGATCGCCTGCGCGATCCGGCGCGGCACAGCGGGAGCAACCGACGCGAGCGGCGGTGCGGGCTCCGTCACCTGTTTCGCCAACACCTCCGTCGCCTTCTCGCCCTGGAACGCCAGCGTCCCCGACAGCGCGAAAAAGCCCACGAGGCCGAGCGAGTACAAGTCGCTGCGCGCATCGACCACCTCGCCCAGCGCCTGCTCGGGACTCATGAACTCCGGCGTACCGACCACCTCTTCGCTCGTGAGCCCACCCGCGCCCGCGACCACGCTCGCAATTCCAAAATCGGCCACCAGCACGCGGCCGTTGTGCTCGAGCAGGATGTTGTCCGGCTTCACGTCGCGGTGGATGACGCCCTGCCCATGCGCGTAGGCGAGCGCCCAGGCGACGTCCCGCAGCACGCGCGATGCCTCCGACGGCGCCAATGGGCCGCGCCGCCGCACCCGCTCGGTGAGCGTCTCTCCTTCGATGTACGCCATCGCGAAGAACACGAATCCGCCGATCTCTTCGACGGCGTGAATCGGGATGACGTTGGGATGGGAGAGCTTGGCGGCCGTTCGAGCTTCGCGCAGGAAACGCTCGCGTAAGTGCGGATCGGACGCCTTCGACGGCGGCAATAGCTTGATCGCGACGGGGCGATCGAGCCGCACTTCGCGCGCGAGATAGACGACCCCCATGCCACCGCGGCCCAGCTCACGCTCCAGCGAGTACCGACCGGCGACGGCGGATTGAAAGTCGAGAAACAACCGATCGGGAGCGGGATGCGTCATGGCACCCCTAAACTAACGTTCTCTCCTCAGGCGGGCGTCTCCAGGCGGTCAAGCACTGTAACGACGGACCTGACCGGCTCGCGCCGCGGCTGGGCGAAGCGAAACAGCGCACGGCCGAGCGGGCCACGCCAAAACCGCAGGCTCCGCTCGCCCAACGGGTCGGTGCGTTGCTCCGTACGCGCGCGTGCCACGATGGCCGCGAGCACTGCGGTCGTAGCCCCCGTGGTGATGATCAAAGGAACGAACGGCTCGAGCAATGCGGGCACGCCGATTATCTCCAGAGCGCCGGCGACGGCCGCCATCGTGGCGAGCAGGGCGACGCGGGCCAGCCATCCGATCCAGCGCTCGAAACTCGTAGGCCCGTTGCCGTAGACGAACGCCAGCTCCTCACGACGCCGAGCCTGACGCGCGGCCAGAGCCGCAACCAGCTCATCGCGCTGGTGTCCGGCGGCGAGCAAGCGGCGCACCCGAGCGACCGCCACCACAACCGGCAGCAAGACCGCCACGGCCAGCGCGCCTGTCGCCAGCCAACGCAGCGCTGCGGCCGTCGGCGCCAGCCACGCTGCGACCGTGGCGGGGAGTAATCCAACCCCCGTCGCGAAAGCATGAATCAGAGCCGGCGCCTCGAGATGCGTGCTCCGCACCAGGAATGCGCGGATGGCGAGCGGCGCCGCCGGTGGCGCGACGGCTTCCGCGATCGCCCGCACGAACGCCGCCGCGTCGGGGTAGCGCGCCCATGGCTCCTTCGCAAGGCAGCGGTCCACGATGTGCGCCAGGCGGGGCGGCAGCAGCGGCACGACCGTGGCGATCTTGGGAGGAGCATCCGAGATGTGCTGCACCAGAAACCCTTCGTCGGTGTTCGCCTCGAACGGGAGGCGACCCGAAAGCGCGTGGTAGGCGACCACGCCGAGGGAGTAAATATCGCTCCGCGCATCGACAAGGTCGCCACTCGCCTGTTCCGGACTCATAAACGGCGCCGTGCCGACCACGTGCCCACGCGGCGCAGCCGGACGCCCCAGCAGTCCCGGGGAGCGCGACGGCGGGCTGGCGTGGGCGATCCCGAAGTCGGAGAGCAGCGCCCGTCCCGTGGCGCCATCGATCAGGATGTTGTCGGGCTTCACGTCGCGATGCACCATCCCGCGGGCGTGCGCGTAATCCAGTGCCTCGCCGATGTCGCACAGCAGCCGGCCGGCCGTGTGCGGATCGAGCGGGCCGCGCGCCGCGACACGCTGCGCCAGCGTCTCCCCGGCGACGTAGGCCATCGCGAAAAACACGAACCCGCCGATCTCGTCCACGGTGAAGATCGGGACGATGTTGGGATGCGTCAGCTGCGCCACGGTCCGCGCTTCGCGCAGAAACCGCGTGCGGCTCGCGTCGTCGCGGGCCAGCTCGGGGTGTAACACCTTGATCGCGACCGGCCGGTCGAGTCGTCGTTCGCGCGCCAGATAGACGAGTGCCATCCCGCCGCGGGCGATCGGGGCCTCGATGTCGTAGAGACCGGCCAGCGCGGCGCGCAGGTCGTGCAGCGTGAGATCGATCGTTGTTGTCATCGGGCCCTCCATACCCGGAAGGCCCTGCGCAGGTTCGCTGCTGGACACGTGCGCCATGATGACAGCAAATTGAGCCGCCTATGACCAGCATCCCAGCCGCGCATCCGGTACCAAAGCCGGCTCCCGCGGGCGCGCCGCACGAACCGTACATTCCCGCAACGCAGGCGCCCGCCGAGCTCACACCGCGCGCGATCCTCCTGGGTGTTTTACTAGGTCTCATCTTCGGCGCGTCGAACGTCTATCTCGCGCTGAAGATCGGTCTCACCGTCAGCGCATCGATTCCGATTGCAGTTCTCTCGATCACGATTTTCCGCTGGCTGGGCCGCTCGACTATCCTCGAAAACAACATCGTCCAAACCACGGGGTCGGCGGCGGATTCCGTATCGGCGGGAGTCGTCTTCACGATCCCCGCGATCTTGTTGATGGGCTACGATCTCGACATCTCGCGCGTGACGATCCTGGCCATCGCCGGCGGCCTGATGGGCGTGCTGATGATGATCCCGTTGCGGCGCGCGCTGATCGTCAAAGAGCACGGCAACCTCCCGTACCCCGAAGGCACCGCCTGCGCCGAGGTCCTGATCGCCGGCGAGCGCGGCGGCATTCACGCCAAGACCGTGTTCCAGGCGTTCGGGATCGCGTTCGTCTACAAGTTCCTGATGACCGCGATGAAGTTGTGGCAGGAATTGCCGGGGAAGGTGCTGCGCAGCTATCAGAGCGCCGAGGTACGAGTCGAGGTGAGTCCGGAGCTGCTGGGCGTCGGCTACATCATCGGACCGCGGATCGCCGGGTACCTGTTCGCCGGTGGTTGCCTGGCGTACGTCGTGCTGATGCCCGCCATCAAGCTATTCGGCAGCGCGATGACGGAGCCGATGTTCGGCACGACGAAGCTGATCCGCGACATGAGCGCGGGTGAGGTTCGCGCCGCATTCGTGTTCTATATCGGCGCCGGCGCCGTCGCCAGCGCCGGGATCATCGCGCTCGCACGCTCGCTGCCGACGATCGTCGGAGCGTTCCGGGCCGGCTTCGCCGACATGCGCTCCAGCCGGCTCGGGCAGGCGGTCGCGGCCAGGCTGCGCACCGACGACGACCTCCCCATCAGCCTCACCGTGTTTGGTTCGGTCGTGCTCGCGATTGTTCTCGCGTTCCTGCCCCAGATCGGCGTGAACCTGCTCGGCGCGGTCCTGATCATCCTGTTCGGCTTCTTCTTCACGACGGTCTCGTCCCGCATCTGCGGGCAGATCGGCAGCTCCGCGAACCCCATTTCGGGCATGACGATCGCCGCGCTGATCGCGATCTCCTTCATCTTCCTGCTGCTCGGCTGGACCCAGATCGATGACCGCGTGCGCGCCATCTCGATCGCCTGCGTGATTGCCGTGGCGGTGGCGAACGGTGGCAACACCTCCCAGGACCTGAAGACGGGATTCCTGGTGGGATCGACGCCCAGACGGCAGCAAATCGCGATTCTGATCGGCGCGATCGGCTCGGCGCTGGCCGTCGGCTGGACGCTCACGTTCCTAAACAAGGCGTACAGTTACGAAGTCCCCGAGAGCCGGCCCGGCTTTGTCGCCCCGGCGAGTGGCGCGAGTGCCGACGGCAACGTCGTTGTGCACAGCGAGACGATGGCGCACTTCGGCATCGGCGGCACCGACTCGATCGAAACCAACACGTTCCAGGTGATTCGCGTGTACGTGGAGACGCAGGGCGTGCCTCCCGGCAAATACCTCGTCGAGCCGACGTCGCACGAGATTCGCTACGTCGTGGATCCCGGCATCGGCGGGCGCATCCGCGAATACCGCGGGCACGAGCTGAAGCGCCTCGATTCGCCCAAAGCCACGCTGATGGCCTTGATCACCGACGGCATCCTCACGCACAGGCTGCCCTGGGGGCTGGTGCTCATCGGCGTGTTCCTCACGATTGCGATCGAGCTGATGGGCGTGTCCTCGCTGCCCGTCGCGGTCGGCGTCTATCTCCCGCTAACGACGTCCGCCGGCATGTTCGCCGGGGGCATCGTGCGCTGGTTGGTGGAGCGGAAGGTCCGCTCGGACAATCGCTCGCTGGCGGAGATCGAGTCGGGACCCGGCGTGCTGTTTGCGAGCGGCTTGATCGCCGGCGGCGCGATCTGCGGGATCACCGTGGCGGCGATCGCCGGGTGGGGCAGCACGCGCGGCATGGCGGCCGATTGGCTCGCCGATAAGCTGGGGCTGTATCACGCGCTGGGCGCGTTCGCCACGTCGGCGATCGCCGCGTTGATCATGTTCGTCATTTTGGGCTTCCTCCTCTATCGCACCGGGCTCCGGAAGCAATAGACACCATATCGACACTATAGTGACAGTATGACCAACACCGTCGCATTCCTGAAGCAGCTGCTCGACACGGCGGGGCCGTCGGGCTTTGAGCAGGCGCCCGGGCGGGCCTGGCGCGATGAGGTCGCCCGGTTCGCGGACGACGTGCGTGTCGATGTGCACGGCAATTCCGTCGCCGCGCTGAACGCCAAGGGGAAGCCGCGGGTCATGTTCGCGGGCCACATCGACGAGATCGGCATCCAGATCACGCACATTGACGAGGACGGCTTCCTCTACTTCAGCGGCATCGGGGGCTGGGATTCCCAGGTGCTGGTCGGGCAGCGCGTCCTGATCCTCGCGCGCGCGGGTTCGGTCCACGGCGTGGTGGGGAAGAAAGCGATCCACCAGCTGAAGAAGGAAGAGCTGGATCGCGTGACGAAGGTGATCGACCTGTGGATCGACATCGGCGCGGCGAATCGCGACGAGGCGGCCGCGCGCGTCCGCATCGGCGACGCCGGGGTGCTGGACAGTCGGGTCGAGGAGTACCCCAACGGCCGCATCGTGTCGCGCAGTCTCGACAACCGCATCGGCGCGTACGTCGCAGCGGAAGCGTTGCGCCGCCTGGCGGAGCAGCGGCCCAAGCATGCCGCCGTCTTCGCCGTCGCCTCGACGCGCGAGGAAATCGCCTGGACCGGGAGCGGCGCGCGGACCAGCGCGGTCGGCATCGAACCGGACGTCGCGATCGTGGTGGACGTCACGCATGCGACCGATTATCCCGGCGCCGACAAGAAGCACTCGGGCGATCACAAGCTGGGCGGCGGCGTCGTGCTGTCGCGGGGCTCGTCGGTGAGCTCCGTGGTGTTCGACCTGCTCGTCGAGTGCGCCGAGCAGGCGCAGATCACGTATACGATTCAGGCGGCGCCGCGTGACACCGGCACGGATGCGGACGCCATCTACAATGCGATGCGAGGCATCCCGACGGGGCTGGTGAGCGTCGCCAACCGCTACATGCACAGCCCCAATGAAATGGTGGCGCTGGCCGACCTCGATCGCGCCGCCGACCTGCTTGCGGCTTTCGCGCGCCGGCTCGAGCCGGGGATGGATTTCATTCCGCGATGAAAGAACAAGGCCCCGGCGGACTGCCCGGGGCCTTGAGTTGGTCAGGAGTTTACAACAATCCTACTGCAGCATCTCGCCGAAATTTGTGACCCACCCCGTCCCGATCTGACTGGTGAACGTGTACGCGTAACCGGAACCATTGCAGCCGTCGGCCATAGCACCGACCGGCAGCGTCTGCACATACCCGCCCTGGGCCACGAGACACACGCTGTACGTCGTCATGCCGAGGCCTGTGAAGGCAAAATTGCCGTCGGCATCCGAGGTCGTGGTCGCCCAGACCTGGCCGTTCCACACCAGCTGCACGGTCCAACCCGCGAGACCCATCTCGCCTGAAAAAACGTCCTGGGCGCCGTTCCCATCGAGGTCCTCGAACACCACGCCCATCGCCTGATTCGGCCCAGTCGGCGGCTCCGAAGGCGGAGGTGGCGGCGGCTCAGCCGGAGGCGGCGCTGGCGGCGGTGCTGGCGGCGGCGCTGGCGGCGGAGCCGGAGGCGGAGCTGGCGGCGGAGCCGGAGGCGGAGCTGGCGGCGGCGCTGGCGGCGGCGCTGGCGGCGGTGCCGGAGGCGGTGCCGGAGGCGGTGCCGGAGGCGGTGCCGGGGGCGGAGCCGGAGGCGGAGCTGGTGGCGGTGCCGGCGGCGGAGCCGGAGGCGGTGCCGGAGGCGGCGCCGGAGGAGGCACAGGCGCCGGTGGCGGCGGAGCCGGACACTTCTTGGCCTGGCCGGGCGGCGTTTTGCCGCTCTGGCCAGCGGTCGCCGTCGCCGCCGTACAGGCGTTGCCGGCGTTGGCGCTGTTACCCCGGGCCTGCGCGCGCGCCGCAACGAGCGGCAACGCCGACAGTGCAACCAGGGCGAAAACTACGCGGACGCTTCTCATGATCTCTCCTGACCGAAGAGGTCGGACTACACAGACAGCACGCGCCACAGGGGCAAGAACTGCACCCAATTCAGGCAACAGGTGATAAGACACTGATAGACAATGACATGGGCGCTGCACCCGGATGAAATCCGGCCGTGCTGCTGTCATGTTACTCGACGTTGTGTTATGCGGTTTTTATTGCTATCTGCAAGTGACAATAGGGCAGCAATCCTGCCTTATTTTCGTTTGAGATCGGTGAGTGCGGATTGAGCAGCGCTGCGGACCTGTTTGTCGCCGTCGTCGGTGAGTCCCTCGAGTGTCCCGACAGCCGCCGGCGTCGCTGCCAGCCGCAACGCTTCGACCGCCGTCGCCCGCAACGCTGCCGGCTTGCGGCCGAACAGACGGCCGCCCGGTTGCGCAAACTTGATGAGCGCCTGCACGGCGGCGGAGCTGCCGATGCGTCCGAGCGCGAGCATCAGCTCGCGCTCGACCCCCTCATCCTCCTCCTCTTCCATGGCGACCACGAGCGGCATCGCCAGTGCGCTCGACTTCCGTCCACCGACGCCCAGCGCCGCCTGCATCCGCACCTCCGGCGACTTGTCGCGCAACGCCCGCCGCAGCGGCTCCGCCGCTCCGCTCGAGCCGATCTTGGCCAGCGCCAGGGCAACCGCCTTCCGGACCCGTTCGTCATCCCCGTCAGCGCCATGAAAATGCCGCGGCGCTCTTCGATCGTTGGCGCGGCGACGAGCAGATCCAGGAGCACTTCCACGCCGTCCTCCCCCGCCCTGCGGAGCACGAGCAGCGCGTCATCCCGCTCGAGCGGGCTGTTGGCGAGCTCCGCGACGCCTTCGAGCAACGCCTTGCTGTACATCCGCTTCAAGGCGATCGAGTACTGACGGCGCCGGGTCGCGTCGCTGACCTGCTGCTCGGCACGCACGATCCCGACGACGATGGTGAGCGCCTGCGCGATGCGATGGGTCTTCATCGCCGTCTCGAGCTGCCGGCCGAGTATCGCCAGTAGCTCCCCGACATGCGGCCCGTCGGGCTTTTCCTTCACCTGCGAGATCAAATCCGCGACGGGGCGTGTGGCGGCCGCGGCCGGCGAGAATGCGGCGCTGTCGACCGTGGACTCCCGGACGATGTCGGGTATGTCCGGACCGGGGGCCTCATGGCTGACTTTGGGCTCGGCCCGCAAGGGCGCGGAGGCCACGGGCGCCGGCGAAGCCGCAGGGATGACCGGCGTCTGGACGGGAAAAGACTCGATCGTGACCGCGATGCGCGTCGCCGCTCGAGCCTTGAGCCGCGCGGCGATGTCTTCTTCTCCCGGTTGCTCGGCGATGGCGCGTAACAGCTCGAACGCCTCGCCCACCGGGGGATCAGGTGAGATCCTGATCTCTGTGACGGAATGAAGCTCGAGGCGCTGCAGCATGGCGTATTCTTCAATACTCGAGCCCGAGTTGAGGACCGTACCGTTGATCACGAGACGGCCATGCTCCACGGCGATTGTCATCCCTTCGAGCTTGAGCAGGCCCGCCAACGCCCGGAACTGGGCCTTCTGCTCGTCCTTCGCTTCAGGGTCGCGAAATCGATCCAGGGTACGCGCAAATAGCGCAGCGAATTCCTGCGGGGTGGCCATGGGGAGGCTCAATCTATAGAGTACGGCCTATGATCGCACTGTTACTCCTCACGTTCAGCCTCGCGAGCAGCCAGCAGGACACGCTTGCGCCCGCAGCGCGCGCCACCACGGTGCTCGGAAAGCGCGGCACATGACAGCGGGCGTCTCGGAAGCGGCCAAGGTGGTGCGCGCGCTACGCGCCGCACATCTGCACGATGGCGGCCGGCCGGCATTGCTCCAGATGGCATGTGAGCGCATCCGGTCGTGGGGGCCGCCCTACACCTCCGTCTATGCCTACATGATGCACGGCGGCGAGCTGCAGCTCGAAGCCCACGCCGGGCGTGATACCGAGCACACGCGGATCCCAGTGGGCAAAGGGGTGTGCGGCACGGCGGTCGCGGAAAAGCGGGATCAGAATGTCGCGGACGTGAATGCGTTGGGGGGCGGGGGGGGCAATTATCTCGCGTGCAATGCGTTCACCAAGTCGGAGCTGGTCGTGCTGATCCGGCGCGGCGACAACATCCTGGGACAGCTCGACATCGACTCCGACGTACGCGCCGGATTCGGCGAGCGCGAGCATGCCGATGTAAAGGAAGTCGCCGACGCCCTGGCCGTTCTATTGTAGTTCCTCTGTTCACCAGGCAGGTCGGGAGCGGGCCGCTGGTCGTCGTGTTGCACGGCGGCCCTGGAGCCCATCACGACTACCTCCTGCCGCAATACGATCTCCTCGCCCAGGCCCGCGCTCTCCTTTATTACGACCAGCGGGGCGGTGGGCAGTCTCCGGTGCCGCGCGATACCCCGCTGGGCTGGCGCGAGCACGTCGCCGACCTGGACGGCCTGCGCGAGCGCCTCGGCCTCGACCGGGCGGTCCTGTGCGGATACTCCTGGGGTGGCTTGCTGGCAGTCCTCTATCTCCTCGAGCACCCGACACGCGTGGAACGGCTCGCACTCGTGTCGCCTGCCTCGATTACAGTCGAGTATCGCAGACAGTTTGACGAGGAGTTCGCCCGCCGCATGAACGCTCCCGAGATCCAGCGCGCGCGCGACGCCCTGCGCACCAGCGGGTTGCGTGAGCGCGATCCCGCCGCGTTCCAGCGCCGTGCGTTCGAGCTGTCGGTCGCCGGCTATTTTCGCGATTTCCACGACGCGAAGGATCTCACGGCGTTCCGGGTCAACGCCCGCACGCAGCAGGCGGTATGGGATAGCCTCGGCGAGTACGATCTGCGTCCTCAGCTCCGGGATCTCTCATCCCGCGTCCCCCTTCCCCCGTCCCTCGTCGTGCACGGCACGTTCGATCCGATCCCGATCGCCGGTTCCCGCGAGCTGGCGACGCTGCTGAATGCCCGGCTCGTCGAACTGCCGGTCGGACATTGCCCGCACGTAGAAGCCACCGCTCAATTCGTCCGAGCGCTGGACGACTTCTTGCCCAAACAATGAGGCCGACGCCGTTCGGATTGGCTTTCGGGGACATCGCGCCGCGGCGTTTTCCCGCGATTGCGGAAGCCTTGCAACAGGACGGCTCGGCAGCGAGCGATCGCGATCGCTTCATGCTGCTGGAACCGGTCGGCCGTCTGTTGCGCGAGATCGTCCCGGAAGCGTCGGGTGCCGATGCGCTCGAGACGCACGTCCTGCTGCTGCACACGGCATTTCTGCATTGGTCCAACGACGGGCCCGTCTATCGCATCGGAGAAGACGCACTGCGTCGAGCGGTTCGTGCCAGAGCGATCACCACGCGATTGCCCAATCCCGCGCTGTATCTGCAGCTGCCGGAGCTGCGGGTGTGGGGATCGCCGAACCCCGTCAACCCTCCGGAGCCGCTGGACGGCTTGTTCGTGAGTGCCGCCACGACCGCGGGAGCGATCGGCGTGCTCGCGATCTTCGGCATGCGGCCCGATCGGCCGGGATTCAGTGCGGTGGGTCTGGAGGGGCGCGCCGACATGGAGGATGCAGCAGCCAACGAAATCGAAGTTGCCGCCGTCCGCGGGGATGGCAGCGCACCGTTCGGGCCGATGCTGGCCGGCGGCTCGGCCGCAGGGCTCTATTCCGTGGCCAATACGGGCGAGCTCCTGCTCCTCACCTGCCGGGTGCTCGCGCTGCTGCCGCACGACCGCGCGACGATCGCGCTTCCCGACCCGGCGGCCTCATTGGAGCACGTCGTCCAGGTCGACTAGATTCCGCCCGATCCCATGAAGACGAAACTCGCGGCGGCCGAACGCAAAGCGCGGGCGCGCAAGATCATCGCGCGTCTCAAAAAAGAGTATCCCGACGCGACCTGCGCGCTGCACCACACGAGCGCCCTGGAGCTGGTCGTCGCCACGATCCTGTCGGCGCAATGTACGGATGCCCGCGTCAACCTGGTCACGCCGCAGCTGTTCGCGAAGTACGGGACCGCCGCCGACTACGCCGCGGCCGATCCGCGCGTCCTGGAAAAAGAGATTCAGTCCACCGGTTTCTTCCGGAACAAGACCAAGTCCATCATCGGTATGGCGCAGGCGCTGGTGGAGCGGCACGGCGGCGAGGTGCCGCAGACGATGGAGGAGCTGACGGCGCTGCCGGGCGTGGGCCGCAAGACGGCAAACGTCATTCTGGGGACCTGGTTCAAGAAGAACGAGGGCGTGGTCGTGGACACGCACGTCCATCGCCTGACCCGCTTGCTCAAGCTCACCCGCCAGGACGATCCGGTGAAAATCGAGCAGGACCTGATGGAGATCGTGCCGCGCGAGGACTGGACATGGTTCTCCCACACGCTGATTCTGCACGGGCGAGAGGTGTGCATCGCACGCCGGCCGAGGTGCGCGGACTGCGTGATCAACCGCCTATGCCCGAGCTCGCTGGTATGACCTCACTCGCCCCGGTCGACCGCACATCGCTCGTCGCCACCCGCCGCGACATCCATCAGCACCCGGAGTTGGGGTTCGAGGAAACGCGGACCGCGACGCTCGTCGCCGACCGGCTGCGGACGTTCGGCTACGAGGTCACCCCCGGGGTCGGCAAGACGGGCGTCGTGGCGCTCAAGCGGAACGGTGGTCGCTGCGTGCTGCTGAGAGCCGACATGGACGCGCTGCCGGTCGAAGAAGCGAACGCCGTTCCGTATCGCTCCAAGCATCCGGGCAAGATGCACGCGTGCGGCCACGATGGGCACGTCGCCATCGGCCTGGAAGTCGCGCGGCGGCTCGCGCCGCTTGGCCTGGGCGGCAGCGTGAAGTTCGCATTTCAGCCCGCCGAGGAGGCGTCGAACGGTGCCCAGGCGATGATCGGGGACGGCGTGCTCGACGCGCCCAAGGTCGACGGGGCGTTCGGCATTCACCTCTGGAATGACCTGCCCGTGGGGACGATCGGCATCATGCCGGGACCGGTGATGGCATCGGTCGATCTGTTCGAGATCGAGATTCTCGGCCGCGGAGGCCACGCCGCGGCGCCGCACCAGACGATCGATCCAGTCCTCGTCGCGGCGCACGTCGTCACCGGATTGCAGAGCCTCATCTCCCGGCGGCGGGATCCCCTGGCACCGGCCGTGATTTCGGTAACGGAGGTGCACGCGGGCCGGGCGTTCAATGTGATTCCGGCGCGTGCCGACCTGCGCGGCACGGTGCGTACGTTCGGGGGCAGCTTCTGGGATGAGGCGCCACGCCTCGTCGCCGAGACCGCGCAGGGTATCGCGGCGGCTTTCGGGGCGGAAGCGAAGGTGAACTACCGCCGCTTGAGCGCGCCGCTGATCAATGACGAAGGGATGAGCGCCCTGATGCGCGACGTCGCCGCCGAGCTGGTGGGCGCGAGTAATGTGCGCCATGGCGTGCGCACCATGGGTGGCGAGGACATGGCGTTTTTCCTGGAGCGGGTGCCGGGCTGCTTCGCGTTTGTGGGATCGGCCCCCCGCACCGGGGGGGGGACCGCCTCCCCGCATCACAGCCCGACGTTCGACATCGATGAGGAGTCGCTGGTAATCGGCGCCGAATTGTTGACCAAGAGCGCGATCCGTTACCTCTCGGCTGATCCTGGGCCGTCGCCCCGGGGTTAGCACAGCATGGCCAACCAACTCAGCGACGAGCCGTCGGCGTATCTCCAGTCCGCCGCGCACCAGCCGGTGCACTGGCTGCCGTGGGGCGACGCCGCGTTCAGCCGGGCGCGCCAAGCCAAGAAACCGATCCTGCTCGACATCGGCGCGGTGTGGTGCCACTGGTGCCACGTCATGGACGGCGAGTCGTACGAAGATCCCGCGGTCGCCGAGATCCTGAATCGCGATTTCGTGTGTGTGAAGGTGGACCGCGACGAGCGGCCCGACGTGGACGCGCGCTACCAGCGCGCGGTGCAGGCGCTCAGCGGGCAGGGCGGCTGGCCGCTCACGGCATTCCTGACGCCCGAGGGCGAAGTGTTTTTCGGCGGCACCTACTTTCCGCCTGACAACAACGCGTACGGCCGGCCGGGATTTCGCCGCGTCTTGATGGAAATCGCCCGCGCCTACCGCGAAGAACCGGATCGCGTGACCACCAATGCGCGCGCGATTCGCGAGCACGTCGTGCAGACGCTCGATGAAGCGAAGCCCGGGACCGTGAGCGCCGATCTCGTCAGCGGCGCCGCCGACCAAATGGCGAAGCTGTTCGACGTGCGCTACGGCGGCTTCGGCTCGGCGCCCAAGTTCCCGCACCCCGCGGCGATCGAGTTCCTGCTGGCGCGCTGGCACGACGGCAGAGGCGGCCTCGCCTGGCAACGCGAGATCATCGAGAAGACCCTGACGGGAATGGCGCGCGGCGGCATCCGCGATCACCTGGGCGGCGGCTTTCACCGCTACTCGGTGGACGAACGCTGGATCGTGCCGCACTTCGAGAAGATGTCATACGACAACTCCGAGCTGCTGCGTGCCTACCTGTCGGCATATCAGGCATTCGGCACACCGCTCTTCAAAGAGGTCGCGACCGGGATCGTGGACTGGGTGCTCGAAGTCATGGCCCAGAAAGAGCACGCCGCGTTCGCAACGTCGCAGGACGCCGACCTGACCTTCGGGGATGACGGGGATTACTGGACCTGGACGGTGGACGAAGCCAAGGGCGCATTGACTGCGCGAGAATACGCGGTCGCGTCGAGTGTGTTCGACATCCAGGAAACGGGCGAAATGCACCACAACCCCAAGAAAAACGTCTTGTGGTGGAAGCAGGATCCGGCAGGCGATGATGAATGGCCCATCCTTCGAGCCGCTATCAGGAAGCTCAAGGCCGCACGCGATCGTCGAAAGGCGCCCTTCGTGGACCGCGCCGCGTACGTGAATTGGAACGCGATGATGGCGGGTGCCTTCCTGCAAGCCGGCGCCGTGCTCGATCGGCCCGAATGCAATGCGCTGGCACTGAGGGTGCTGGAGCGGATTTGGCGGGAGACGTGGGACGCGACACGAGGGATGGGTCACGCAATCGGTCGTGCCGAGCCCCGTGGCATGCTCGACGACAACGTGCAGGCGGCGGCCGCGTTCCTCGACGCGTACGAAGCGACGGGGGAGCCGCGCTGGCTCGAGCGTGCGACCCTGATCATGCGCTACTGCGCTACGGCGCATGCCGATGCCGGCGGCGGATACTTCGACATAGCCGCCGCTGACGGCACCGCGTATCTCGCGACCCGCGCCAAGCCGGTGCAGGACGCGCCGACGCCGTCGCCCAACGGCGTCGCCGCGCTGGTACTGGCGCGGCTATGGGCGCTGACCGACGACGCCGCGTGGCGCACCGCGCTCGATCGCCAGCTTGCCGCGTTCGCCGGCAGCGCGCGCGAGCTGGCGCTCCACGGATCGACGCTGTTGCGCGCCGTCGACTGGGCGGTACATCCGCTGACGCGCATCGAGGTCGCCGGTCCCTCGGGCGACGGACCGGCGTGCGCGATGCACCTGCTCGCCTTGCAGACCTACCGCCCGCGCAGGGTCGTGCTCCGAAAGATCGCCAGGCAACCCGCTGCGACGGTCTGCGTCGGCACGACGTGCTCATTGCCGGTCTCCGCGCCCGAGAAACTCACCGCGCTGCTCGAGGCGTGAACCGCTTGGCGCGGCGCGCAGCCGAGGACACATTCCTACTACCTCAACGCGGGGATGTAGATGCCGAACAAGAAAGCGGTCATCGAGACCAAGAAGGGCACCATCGAGCTGGAGCTGTTTGCGGACGAGGTGCCCGGCACGGTCGCGAATTTCGAGAAGCTCGCCAACTCACAGTTCTATGACGGCACAAAATTCCATCGCGTGATCCCGAATTTCATGGTTCAGGGCGGCGATCCGTATTCCAAGACGGGCAAGGGGCCGGTCGGGACCGGCGGGCCGGGGTACACGATCAAATGCGAAACCCAGAAGAACACGCACAAGCACGTCGCCGGCACACTGTCGATGGCGCATGCGGGGAAGGACACCGGCGGCAGTCAGTTCTTCATTTGTCACTCTCCGCAGAAACACCTCGACGGCGTCCACACGGTGTTTGGACAGGTTACCAAGGGGATGGACGTCGTCAATGCGATCAAAGGCAACGACGCAATCACATCTATTCGCGTTTCGTAATCGGAGGCTTCCGTGTTTGCTCTGCTGCTGGCCATGACGATGACGGTGCAGGACTCGGGCGCTTTTGTGGTGCGGCTCGGTAACGACACGCTCTCGCTGGAGCAGTACACGCGCACCGCAACGCAGCTGCGGGGCGAATACGTGATCCGCACGCCGCGGAGCCTGCATCGCATCTATACCTTCGACTTGAATCCAGACGGCACCATTCGCCACGTCGAAATTGTGACGCACAACATCGGCGGCGGGCCCGGACCGATGGAGACGAAAAACTCGGTCGACTTCTCCGGCGACAGCGCGGTGCTGGTATCACCGCGGGGGGACAGCACCGTCAAGCAAAAAATGGCGGTTCCGAGGGGGACCTTCCCATTCCAACTCCACGTGTACGGCTTAGTCGAGCAGATCGGCCGCTGGGCGCGCGCGCAGGCGAAGGACAGCGTCAGGTTTACCGCCCTCACCTCTGCCACCGCGACGAGCGGCGGCTACGTCACCAAGCGCGGCGGTGACACCCTCGTCTTCATGTTCGATGAAGGCCAGTACGCCGGCGTTGGTCCGTTTACGTTCCGTCTCGACCGGCAGGGGCACCTCACGTGGCTCAACGGGAAGGGCAGCACACTGCAGGTGGAAGTCCAGCGCGTTCCGTCCGTCCCGATGGCGCAGGCGGGCCCCATGTTCGCCAATCGGCCGCTCGGCCAGCTCTCTCCCCGAGACACCGCTCGCGCGACGATCGGAGGAGCGGAGGTGTCGATTGATTACAGCCGGCCCTCCCGCCGGGGACGCGACATCTTCGGAGCCCTGGAGCCATGGAACAAGGTGTGGCGCACGGGCGCCAACGCGGCCACGCAGCTCACAACGCCGGTGGACCTCGTCATCGGCGGCGCGACGGTCCCCGCCGGGAAGTACACGCTGTGGACCCTGCCCGCGCCGGACGGCTGGAAGCTGATCATCAACAAGCAGACGGGACAGTGGGGCACCGAGTACCATCCGGACCAGGATCTCGTGCGCGTGCAAGCGAAAGTCGAAACGCTCGCCGCTCCGGTCGAGCAATTCACCATCGGTTTCGAGCCGGTCGCCGCACCGGCTGCGATTACGTTCACCTGGGATCGGACTCGCTACTCCGTGCCCGTGGCGAAGAAATAAGTGCATCTCGATTTCGCGGTCGTCGCCGACTATGCGCTGGTCGATCAGTCGGGCAAGATGTCGGTGCTCGGCATCTTCCAGCACATTTGGGTGCCGCAGTTTCCCGCGATGCACCCGCGCCTGCACCTGGTGCTCCGCCTCAAGGGCAAACGCACCGAAGTCGGGGAGCACCAGGTACAGATCAAGCTGATGGATGACGCCGATACGGAGCTGCTGGGCGGCTCGGGAACGGTGAACTTCGCCGAGCCGCCCGCCGGCGTCACGGAGATCGAAGCGGCAGCCGTGCTGGTGTTCGACGTGCCGTTCCCGCGTCCCGGCCAGTATCGCTTCGAGATCACGGTGGACGGCGAGCGCAAAGCCACGGTCCCGATCACGGTGTCGCAGATGCCAACGGCGCCTGCTCAGCCTCCCTCCACGCCACAGGCTCCCGGTTCCTAGCACACTCCCGCTCGGTGCCTACGTGCGGCTGCCGGTGTTGCTGCTCGCCGCGGCGTTGGCGCTCGGATTCGACCTCGGGGGATATCCGCTGTTCGACCCCGACGAGGGGCGCAACGCGGAAGTCGCGCGCGAGATGGCGGAAACGAACGACTACGTGCTCCCCCATCTCGACGGCCTGCCCTACGTCGATAAGCCGATCGTGTATTTCGCCGCCGCCGCGGTCGCCATGGAGGCGCTCGGGCCGACCGAGACCGCTGCCCGGTTGCCGGCGTATCTGTTCACGCTCGCGACCTTGATTGTGGTGGCATGGTTTGGATCGCGGCGCTGGGGGCGCGACACGGGCTGGCTGGCGGCGCTGGCCCTCGCGACGATGCCGCTCGTCCTGGCGTACGCCCGCACGACGATCATGGACAGCGCGCTCGCGTTCTGTACGACGCTGGCGATTCTGGCATTCTGGGACAATCGCCCCGTGCTCGCCTGGGCGGCGATCGGGTTGGGATCGATCACCAAAGGACCCGTCGCGATCCTCGTGCCGCTGATCACACTGATCTCGTACTCGCTGATCATCCGCAGATCGGTGCGACAGCTGTTCCCGCTCGCCGGCATCGCGGTCTTCGCGCTCATCGCGCTGCCGTGGTTTCTCGCGGTGTCGCACCGCGTGCCCGAATTCCCGCATTACGTCTTCGTGCGGGAGACATTCGAGCGTGTAACCACGAAGGGGTTCCACCGCACCGCGCCCTTCTGGTACTATCTGCCGATCATTCCAGTCGCCGCGTTCCCCTGGATCGTCCCGGCGCTGGGCCGAGTGAGAAACTGGCGCTGGGCCTGGCTCGCGCGCCGCGTGAACGCGCACGCGCAGGAGGCGGTTTTTCTGACGTGCTGGGTGCTGGGTCCGCTGTTGTTCTTCACCCTGAATCAATCGAAGCTGCCGCAGTACGTGCTGCCGTTGATGCCGCCCTTTGCGCTCGGCGCCGCCCGGGTGCTCACGCGACAGGCGAGCGAGCTCGGCGGCGGCGTCGCGGTTGGGCGCCGGAGCTACGCCGTCCTCGCCGCCGTCCTCGGTCTGGCGCTGGCGTCGCTGACGCTCTGGCTACCCGCGCCGATCAGCCTGACGCCGGCGGAACGCGCCGCGATTCCGCCGACCGCGCTCGCGTTGGGAATTGCCTTGCTCGTTTCGGCGGCGTTGGTGTGGCATGCCGGGCGCCCGGCGCATCCCCGTCCCGCACTCACCGTCATGGGGTACGCGCTCACCATGATGGTGGTACCGATCGTGTCGGGACGCCTGCTCGCCGCCGTGGGCGAGGATCGGTCCGCGGCGACGCTGGCACAGGTGATTGAAAACACCGGTGCCGGCGACGTCATCGCGATCGCCGCGTTCCCGACCTCGCTGCCGTTTTATCTGCGGCGTCCGATCCTCGTCGCGACGGCGACCGGCCGCGAGCTCACCAGCACGTTCATCGCCGATCACCACGAGCAGATGCGGGCACTGCCCGGCTCGCCAGTCAGACCGGCGGACTTCTGGCGCGCGCGCCTGGCCAAGTGTGAGACTCCCACGGTGTTCGTCGCCCGCGCCAACGACGCGCGCATCCGCGCCGAGCTCGATCCTGTCGTACCGCTGCTCGCCGTCGAAGGCCGGTACGCGGCTTATGGACCATGTGCGGCATCTTCGGCGCGGTAGCGCAGCGCGACGCGCCGCTGCGGCATCCGGAGGCGCTTGCCAGGATGGCGACGGCGCTGCGGCACCGCGGGCCAGACGGCGAATGCATCGTCGGCCACGAACGCGCGCGTATCGGCGCGCGGCGGCTCGCGATCATGGATCTCACCACCGGCGACCAGCCGTTCCAGAGCCCCGACGGCATGATCTGGATGGTCTGCAACGGCGAGATCTACAACGCCCACGACCTGCGGCGCGAAGCCGCCGGCTGGCGGTATCCGTTCCGCTCGCAAGGCGACATCGAGACAATCGTGCCGTTCTACGAGCGGTTGGGTCCCGACGCGGTCGCCCGGCTCGAGGGCATGTTCGGCCTCGCCGTCTGGGATGAAACGCGCCGCCGCTTGGTGCTCGCACGCGACCGCGCGGGCGAGAAGCCGCTGTTCTGGACCGAAGTGGACGGCGAGCTGCGATTTGCGTCGGAAATCCAGGCGCTGCTCGAATTCCCTGATCAGCCGCGCCGCGTAAACGCCAGGGCGCTCTCGCTATATCACGCGCTTGGCTACGTGCCGGCGCCGTACACGATGTTCGACGGCATTCACAAGCTCCCGCCGGCTGCGCTGCTGATCGCGGAAGACGGAAGAATCCAGATTCGTCCGTACTGGAGCGCCGCGGAGGCCGCCAGCCGGCCGTCGGCGCTCTCGTTCGAGAACACCGCGGACCTGCGTGACACGCTGCTCCGGGCGGTGAAGCGCGAGCTGATGTCGGATGTGCCGCTCGGCGTGTTCACGAGCGGTGGGCTCGACTCGAGCGCATCCACACCTACGCGGTGCGGTTTACCGAGCCGGGCTATGACGAGAGCGCCTACGCCGAGGCGGTGACACACGACATCGCGACGGTCCACCATGTCGTCACCGCCGATGACGAATCGCTGGGTCGCGCGCTCGAGGTGGTGTCGCACTCCCTCGCCGAGCCGCTCGGCGACCCTGCCGTGCTGCCGACCTGGCTGCTCGCCGACGCGGCGCGCCAGCATGTGAAAGTGATCCTCTCCGGCGAAGGCGCCGACGAGCTGTTCGGCGGGTATCCCACTTACCTGGGGCACAAATTCGCGGAGCGCTGGCAGCGTGTCCCACGGCTGCTGCGTCAGACCGCCCGATGGGCAGTGGATCGCTGGCCGTCGTCGACCGGGAAGATGACGCTCGAGTACATGCTCAAGCAATTCCTCTCGGCAACCGAACGACCATGGCTGGAGCGTCACCTCACATGGATGGGTGCCATGGCAATCGAACCTGCGGTGATCCCCGAGCTGGCGTGCAAGCTCGACCGGTTCCCCCACGACGATCCGCTGAATCGCGTGATGTGGCTCGATTTCCTGACGTATCTGCCGGACGATTTGCTGGTGAAAGTCGATCGTGCCACGATGCTGGCATCGGTCGAAGCACGCGCGCCGTTCCTCGACCGTGAAGTGATGGAGTTGGTGTTGCCCGCTGCGGCGCGTCTCAAGGTGCGTGGCCTCACCACCAAGGTGATATTAAAGGAAGCGGCGCGCGGACTCGTGCCCGATGCGGTGATCGACCGGCAGAAGCGCGGCCTTTCGGTCCCGGTGGCGCGGTGGCTCAACACCGGGCTCGCTCCTCTGGCCGATCGTCTGCTCGACACGCCGCTCCTGCGGGAGCACCGCACGGGCCGGCGGAACCATGCGCGGCGCCTGTGGCCGCAGCTGATGCTCGCACTCTGGAGCGAACGGTGGGGAGTTCCGTTGCGATGAAGCGTGATGAAGCGTTGGCCATGATGCAGGAGCACACACAATCGCCGTCGCTGCGACAGCACATGGTCGCGGTCGAGGCCGCGATGCGCGCCTATGCCGCGAAATTCGGTGAGGATCCTGAAGCCTGGGGCCTGGTCGGCCTGCTGCACGACTTCGACTACGAGAAATTCCCCAATCCCGAGCACTCACCGACCGACGGTCATCCGGCCTGGGGCGTCAACCTGCTGCGCTCGAAGGGAGTGGCCGAGCCCGTGCTGCGCGCGGTGTTGGGCCATGCCACGTACTCCGGTGTGCCGCGCGATACGCCGATGGCGCGGGCGCTGTTCGCCGTCGATGAGCTGTGCGGGTTCCTCGTCGCCTGTGCGTTGGTGCGGCCCTCGAAGAGCTTCGCGGATCTCGAGGTCGCTTCGGTCAAGAAGAAGCTCAAGGACAAGGCCTTCGCCCGCGGCGTGAATCGCGACGAGGTGCGCCAGGGCGCCGCAGAGCTGGGCGTGCCGCTCGACGAGCACATCGCATTCTGCATTCAGGCGCTCCGGCCGGTGGAGCCCTCGCTGGGCCTCGGAGGGTGAATCCGTTTTCGCGGGCGCTGGATCGGGCGACGGGTGCGCGGCCCATCCCCGGCAACCTCGTCCGCCACATCGCGATCAGCAGCGATGCCCTCGACGCGATGCTCGAGATGATCGCCGGCGCGGAGCGCACGGTGCACTTCGAGAATTACATGATTCACGACGACGCGACCGGCCGCCGGTTCGCGACGGCGTGGGCGGACCGGGCGCGTGCCGGCGTGCGCGTACGGATCCTCTACGACGCCTTCGGGTGCCGCGGCACCAGCGGTGCGTATTGGCGCGCGTTGCGGAGCGCCGGTGTAGACGTCCGCCCGTTTCACCCCATCTGGACAAGCGGGCCGATCGCCGCCTTCAGCCGCGATCACCGGAAGCTGCTCGTCGTGGACGGCGAGAAGGCGATCACCGGCGGCCTCTGTATCGGCGACGAATGGGCCGGCAACGCGGCAGCCGGTCGAGCGTGCTGGCGGGACACGATGGTCGCCGTGTGCGGGCCGGCGGTCGCCGCGCTGGAAGGAGCGTTCGGTCGGATGTGGGCGCGCGCCGGCCGCCCGGTTCCCGAGGGCGAGACCACCGCCGCGGCGGAGGAGTGCGGTCCCTCGGCGGTACGCGTCGTGGAAGGTTTCCCCGGACAGTCCCGCATCTATCGTGCGGTCCAGCTGCTCGCCGCGGCGGTGACGGAGCGGCTCTGGATTACCGACGCATACCTCGTCGCACCGCCGCCCCTGTATGCGGCGTTCGTGGACGCGGCGCGCAGCGGCGTGGATGTGCGCCTCTTGCTCCCCGGCACATCCGACATCCCGTTCGTTCGCATTTTCACACGCGGCGGGTATCGCGAGCTGCTGCACGCGGGCGCGCGGATCTTCGAGTATCGCGGCCCGATGGTGCACGCGAAAACGCTCCTGGGTGATCACGAGTGGGCCCGGGTGGGATCGAGCAACCTCAACGTCTCGAGCCTGCTGGGCAATTACGAGCTCGACCTCGTCGCCGAGCACGATGGCCTGACCGCGACACTGGCGACGCAGTTCCTGCAAGACATGGCGCAGAGCCGGGAGATCGTGTTGATGGCGCGGCGCCGACTGCCGTTGCCGCCGCGGCTGGTGGCTGCGACCGAAGTCCATCCCTCCCCGCCGCACAAACGCTCCCTGCGCGAGCGCCGGGCTGTCGCCGCGGTCGCGTTGATGCAGGTGGCCGGCGGCGCACGCCGCACGCTGGCCGGTGTCGCGGCGTCCGCCTTTCTTGTGGTCGGCGTGTTGCTGATCTTCTTTCCTATCGTGACCAGCACCGTACTCGCAGTCGGGGCGCTGGCGACCTCGTTCTGGCTTGCCGGGTTTGCCCTCGCCCGCCGCCGGCGCCGCCGGGAGAGCGATGTCCGCTGAGGCTCCCCCTCCCCCTCCTCCTCAACCTCCGACCAGCCCTGCGCGTATGGCAAGCAGCGAACCGGACAAGAGCTTAGCCGACAAGACCTTGGCAGGCGATCGGGCCGCGTTTGGCGTGCTGGTGGAGCGCTACGCGGCGCAGGCGAGGCGCGTCGCGCGAGCGGTGTTGGGCGACCCGGATGATGCCGACGACGCGGCGCAGGACGGTTTCCTCTCCGCGCTGGTCAAGCTTGCCCAGTACGACGCGCGCCGCCCGTTCGGCCCCTGGCTGATGCGTATCGTCGCGAACGCGGCGACGGACCGGCGCCGGCGCCGCAACGTGCGGCGTGCCGAGCCGCTCGATCCGTCGCTCGTCGGCGGTGGCCCGCGCCCAGACGCGCTGGCGGTGAGAAGTGAGTTGGGCGACCGGCTGCGCGCCGCCCTGGCGGAGCTGCCCGAGCGGCGCCGCACGGCGGTCGTCCTGTTCGACGTCGAAGGGTACTCGCATGGCGAGATCGCGGGCATCCTGGGAATTCCGGAAGGGACCGTGCGATCGGAAGTGTTTCACGGGCGTCGCCGGCTCCGCACGCTGCTGGCGGACTGGAAGGAGCAAGTGACATGAATGATGATCTTGAGCTGCGCGCCGCCCTCAAGGCGGCGCTCGAGCCGAAGGGCGATCAGGCCGCGTTCGTCGCCCGCGTCATGGCGCAGTACGACAACGCGCTCGAACGCTCGACGATTCCTGCGCTCGACGTTCTGGCGTCCTGGTTCCGTCCCGGCATCGCGGCGGCGGCACTGATCGCCGGGCTTTTCTTCGGCCGCGCCGCGCTCGCGCCGGCGTCACCAGCCGCGGCAGAATCGATCGAAGCCGCGATGGCGCCGGTCGAAGGGACCGGCCTCGCGGCGCTGGTCACCGCGCAGGATCCGCCCGATCCGAGCGTCGTGTTTACGTCACTCGTCGAGCCACAATAAGGAAGAACGAGGAGCCATGCTGAATAGATCGAAAGTCGCCGCCGTTGGACTACTGGCCGCTGTGTTCCTGGCCGGCGGTCTCGCCGGCTGGGGTGGGCGTGAGGCCACGGAGCACGACGGGTACGGTCCCCGCGGGCGCGGCCCGGACGCGCTGGTCGCTTACCTCAGCCGCGAGCTCGATTTGAGCGCCGCGCAGCGCGACTCGGTGCGCGCGATCTTCGCGCGTCACCGGCCCGAAACCGACGCCTTGTGGGCGCAGGTACGGCCGCAGTTTGACTCGATCAAGACCCGCATGCGTGCCGAGATCGACGTGCAACTGACGCCCGCTCAGCGCGTCAAACATCAGCAACTGATCGACCGGGCAGAGCATCACCGTAGGGAGCGGGAAGACTCCACCAAAGGAAAGGCCGGAGGACAGCACTGATGCGCTGGGTTACGGGATTTCTCGCACTGGTGATCGCGACGACCGCGGCGGCGCAGCAGATCCAGGTGACGCTCCAGGATGCGGGGCGGCGCGCGTTGGCCATTCAGCCGGCGATGGTATTGGCTCAGGGTGACCAGCGGTTGGCCGGCGCGTCCAGCCGCGCGGCGTTCGGTGCCTTTCTTCCGTCGTTGACCCTGGGCGGATCCGCGCAACGCAGCAGTCAGCCGATCCGGCCTGCGGGTGATACCACCACGACCCCAGCAGCTCGCTACCAGTATGCCGGGACGCTGTCGGCCCAAGTCGACTTGTTCGCCGGTTTCAAGCGTATTGCCAACCTCCGATCAGCGAACGCGACGAGCGACGCGTCGAGCGCCGGAGTCGTCAACCAGCGTTTTCAAGTGACCCTGCTGACCAAGCAGGCGTTCTACAACGCCATCGCCACGGAGGAGCTGGTTCGCGTGGCAGAGTCGCAGGTGCGCCGGGCTCAGCAACAGCTGCAGATCTCGGTCGACAAACTCCACGCGGGGTCCGCGACGCGCTCCGACTCGCTGCGATCGACCGTCGATTACGGCAATGCGCGGATTGCGCTGCTGCAGGCGCAGGCCAATCTCGCGACGGCGCAAGCCAACCTCGGCCGTCAGATCGGCGTGGATCAGCCAGTGCGCGCGGTGCCCGATAGCGCCTTGCCGCCGCCGCCGGACACGACCGATCTCCGCGCGAGCACGTTGGAGCATGCGCCGCAGGTCGAGCAGGCCGACGCCCAGGCACGCGCGGCGCGTGCCCAGGTATGGAGCGCACGCTCACAGTACTGGCCGACGCTCAACGTGTCGTATAGCAACCGTCGCTCCGGCCTCAGCGATCCGCAGCTGCCGTTCTTGGACCCGTACAAGGAGACTTTCAGCTGGACATTCGGGCTCAGCTGGCGGCTGTTCGACGGATTCGTGCGGGAGCAAAACGAGGTGAGCACCAGCGTGTCCAGGGATCTCGCTGAAGCGCATGCGGCCGATACGCGCCGCCAAGTGAACGCGCAGTTCACGCAGCAGATGGCTGCGCTGACCACTGCGTATGCGCAGATAGCGATCGCCAGCGACAATCTCGCCGCTGCCACGGAAGACCTGCGCGTGCAGAACGAACGGTACCGCGTCGGCGCGGCGACGATCCTCGACCTTCTCACTTCGCAAGCCGCGCTGACCCAGGCGCAGGTGAACGTCGTGCAGACCCGCTTCGCTTACCTCATCGCCCGCGCGCAGGTCGAGGCGGTCGTGGGACGGACGCTATGACGAGCGCGCAAGCGGCGCTGTTCCGCACGGGCGACACCCCGACGCCCGACACGGTGATCCTCACCCATCA